>Ga0207677_10001179_pt1 | contig 14211 bp, 15 predicted proteins | sample KBSMisM42_FD_184311 | JGI IMG/M metagenome (GOLD analysis project Ga0207677, IMG submission 184311) | Miscanthus rhizosphere microbial communities from Kellogg Biological Station, Michigan, USA - KBS Miscanthus M4-2 (SPAdes) (version 2) | ecosystem: Host-associated > Plants > Roots >...
TCCACCGTCTGGCCGGACATCGTCGTCACGACGTCACCGGGTTTGATCGCGTCGCCGCCGGGCATGTTCTCCGTCGCCGGGATGATGCCGACGACGTTGAGCGGCAGCTTCATGAGTGCGGCCGCACGCAAAGCGCCGAAGACGCTCGCGGCCCCGCACATGTCGAACTTCATCTCGTCCATTTCCAGCGCGGGCTTGATCGAGATGCCGCCTGCGTCGAAGGTCAGCCCCTTGCCGACAAGCACGACGGGCGGTGCGCCGTTGGCGCCGCCTCGATACTCCATGACGATGAGCTTCGGCGGCTGGCCGCTGCCGCGCGCCACCGCGAGGAACGCGCCCATGCCGAGCTTTTCCAGGTCCTTCTTCTCGAGGACCTTCACCTTGAAGCCGTGGCGCTTGCCGGCCTCGCGTGCCTGCTCGGCGAGGTAGGCCGGCGTGCAAAGATTGCCCGGCAAGTTGCCGAGGTCCTTGGCGAGCACGATGCCTTGCGCGATCGCCGCAGCGCGATCGATCGCCGCCTCGGCTGCGGAACCCTCCGAGCCATTCGGGAGGTGGAAGACGACCTTCTTCAGCGCGTGCCGAACCATCGGCGGTTTGCTCTTGAGCTTGTCGAAGCGATACCGGCTCTCCATGACGGCGAGCACGGCCTGCTCGATCTTCCACGCGGCGTTGCGGCCATTCACGGGAAGTTCGTGCAAGCAGACCGTGACGTCGCCCGCACCCGTCGCTTCCAGCGCCTTCATCGCGGCCGCCATTGCCTTGCAATAACTGCTCTCGGCGAACTCGCGCCTGCGCCCGAGTCCGACGAGCAGGACGCGCTCGCAGGCCAGTTCTGGAACGCGGTGAAGCAAGAGCGTCGCGCCGAGTTCGCCTTCGAGGTCTCGTTTCAGAACGGCACCGAGCGCGTGGCCCGAGGCGGCGTCCAGCTCCATCGCCGCGGGCGAAAGCTTGCGCCCTTCATAGACACCGACGACGATGCAGCCGGTGCGCTGCGTCCGGAGTTTGCCGCTGCTTGTTGCGAAATCCACGTCACGCGGCTCGTGGCGCGGAGGGCGGTGCCATGCCGCCTCTTCGCTCTGCGATACGGCGCGCGAACACGCCGAGGACTTCGCGGTACAGCGCCTCACCCAGCACCTGGTCTTCGTTGCCCGCGTCGATGTTCGGGTTGCAGTTGACCTCGATGAGCAGGACGCGATCGTCCACCTGCTTCAAGTCGACGCCGTACAAGCCACGCCCGATCAGGTTGGCGGCGCGCACCGCGGTGGCGATCACCTGCTCGGGCGCTTCGCCGATCGACATCGCGACGGTCTTGCCCTCGACCGGCTGCTCGCCTTCGTTCACCTTGATCACCTTCCAGTGACCCGGTGCCATGAAGTACTTGCAGACGAACAGCGGCCGCCGGTCGTACACGCCCACGCGCCAGTCGAAACCGGTCGGCAGCCACTCCTGCGCGACGATGAGCTCCGACACCTTGAAGAAGCGCTCGGCCTCGCGCCGCAAATCGTCCTCGGATTCGATCCGGATCACATCGAGGCCGAAGCCGCTGTCCGGCAGCTTGAGCACGCAAGGCAATCCGAGCGTCGGCACCACCTGATCGAGGTTGCCGCGCTGCACGATCATCGTGCGCGGCTGCGCGATGCCGTGGCGATTCATCAGCTCGTACATGTACACCTTGTTCAGGCAGCGCAGGATGGACTCGGGGTCGTCGATGACCGGCATGCCCAGCGACTCGGCGCGACGCACGAATTCATAGGTCACGCCGTTGACCTCGGGGCTCGCGCGGTTGAACAGCCCATCGAATTCCGGCAAACGCTCCAGCGCGTCGGCCTCGATGAGTTCGGCCTCGAGCCCGACCAGCGGCGCGGCACGCACGAGGCGTTTCAGCGCTTCTTCGTTGGAAGGTCGATGGATTTCTTTCGAGTCCCACAAGATGGCCAGCCGCGGCCGGGCCGTGCCGCGCTGAGGGCTGGGCGCCGGCGCCTCGGCAACGAACGCCTTCGCGGCATCCAGCAGAAACGCGCGATGCTGCGCCGGGACGTCCGCAAGACCGATGGCCTGCACCGCATGCAGACGCCATCGTCCCTCGATCCGCTGGAACAAGGCGCGCAGCAGTGGCGCGCGGACCTTCGCGAACAGCTGTTCGGCCAGCGCCTGGTGGCGTTGCAACGGGTCCTTGCCCAGATAGACGTCGAGCTCGAAGCGATCGCTCTCGTCGTGGTGCAGCGTCTCGTCGATCAATTGTTCGAGCTCGTCCGAGAGCGCCTGTACGCGGGCCTCGGATTTCAGGTCCTCCACGGTCTTGACGTCGGGGATCGGCCGCTGGCCGCGAGCTTCGCCGAGCAGCGACACGTAATAGCCGCGCCCCTGGTAGCGGCCCGTGCGGCAGAGGTTGAGCATCCGCACAGCGCCGCCGGGTCCGCTCTCGCCTTCCGCCAGGTAGCGTCGAGCCGTCATGACGACGGCGCCCGGAACATCGAACCACTCCTGCTGCTGATCAGCCACGATGACGTTGCGCATGGCGCCATGCTGGGCCATGCCCGGCTTGTGTCCAGTCGGCCGGGGCCGATGGTTGCTGTCAGGGAAGCGTGGTACCGGGCAGCGTTGAGCTCGGCAGGATGACCAGCTCGAACCAGTAGCCGGTCAATTGCTTGATCATCGCGGCGAAGCCGTCGAAATCGATCGGCTTGGTCAAATACGATTTGCAGCCGAGTGCATACATGCGGTCGACATCGGGGGCGGTCGCCGACGTCGTCAGCACGATCACGGTCAACGACCGCAACTGTGGATCCGCGGAGATTTCCCGCATGACCTCATAGCCGTCCATGCGGGGCATGTGGAGATCGAGAAGCAGCAGGTCGGGCCGCGGGGCATTTTCGTAAGGCGGAACGCGCCGCAGGAATGCCATGCACTGGTCGCCGCTTTCGACGTGGTGCAAATCGACGTGAAGTTTGGCCTCCGCGAACGCTTCGCGCACGAGAAAGACGTGATCGAGGTTGTCTTCGGCCATGAGAATGACCGCGCGGTGCGCTTGCGCCGCAAGGGGTTGAGCACTCATCATCGGGCGGGACGGTCGGGGACCGTGAAGTGAAACGTGCTGCCTCGCCCGGGGGCGGAATCGACCCAGATGACGCCCCCCAGGCGCTCGACAATGCGGCGGCACACGGCCAGTCCGATCCCTGTGCCCGGATACTCCTGCTGCGTATGCAGGCGCTTGAAGGTCTCGAAGATGCGCTGGTGATGGCGTTGATCGATGCCGATGCCGTTGTCTGCGAAGGAGAAGACCCAGTCCGCGTCGCGGCGCGCGGCTTCGATCCTGATCTCGGGCGTGCGGTTGCCGCAATACTTGATGCCGTTGTCCAGCAGGTTCTGGAACAAGCGGACCAGGTGAAGCCGGTTGGCCCTGACCACGGGAAGGTCGCCGGCGTGAATCCGGGCTTGCGCTTGCGACACGCTGTGTTCGAGCAGGCGCAAGCTGTCGGCCAGGGCAGCGTTGCAGTCGACGTCGGCGGCGTCGGTGGCCGCGTCGATGCGAGCAAAGCACAGCAAATCCTCGGTGAGCCGATCGAGCTGGTTCACCGCCGCGATGCTGCGGTGTATGAGCTCGATCGCCGAGGGCTCCAGCGCGCCTTTGTGCCGGGTTTCCAGCAGCTGCAGGAACCCCGTGATCGACCGCAGTGGCGAACGCATGTCATGCGAAGCCGCGAACGCGAATTGCTGCAAGTCCGTATTGCTTTGCAGGAGCGCGGCCCGAGTTCGCTCCCGCTCCGTCACGTCGCGCAGGATGGCGGTATGGAACCTCCGGCCGCCTTCTTCGGAGGCGGAGATGGAAGCCTCCAGGGGAAACTCCTCGCCGCTGCTGCGAAGGCCGACGATCAAACGTTCGGGGCTCATCATCCGCGGCTGTCGAGCGCTTTCTCCGAATTGCGCGACATGGCTCGAATGGGCGGCCCGAAAGCGCTGCGGCATGAAGTCGGTGATGAGCGCGCCCACAGCGCTTTGACGGCTGCGGCCGAACATCGCTTCGGCAGCCGCATTGAAAAACACGATCCGCTGCTCGTCGCCGATCACGACGATAGCGTCGGTGGCGGTCTCCGCGATACGGTGCAACATGCCCTCGCCGATCGCCACGGCCGGCTGCCCCAGCTCCGGCGCCGTCGGTTCCGCAGCGGATCGCTGCGGCGGAGTGTCAGGACGGCAAAGCATCCTCTGGTGTTTAGCACCGTTTGGCGAGCCGCCATTTGATCCATGTCAAGCTCAAGCAAGGCCGGCAGGCTCGCCTCCGGCCGATATCAGACGCCGAGGTATTGGTGCACGATGCCGGGCTGCCCACGTAACGCGGCGGAATCGCCTTGCCACACGATGCGCCCCTTCTCGATCACGTAGTGCCGGTCGGCCAGGCGCAGCAGGTGGCTCACGTTCTTGTCGATGACGATCTGCGACAAGCCCTCGGCCTTGAGCTGGCCCAGCGTGCGCCAGATTTCCTCGCGGATCACCGGCGCCAGGCCTTCGGTGGCTTCGTCGAGCACGAGCAGCTTCGGATTGGTCATCAGCGCGCGGCCGATGGCCAGCATCTGCTGCTCGCCACCCGACAGCTGCCAGCCGAGATTCTGCCTGCGCTCTTTCAGGCGCGGGAAGAAGCCGTACACGCGGTCCAGCGTCCACGCTTTCATCTTGTGGCGGTCGTCGCGGGCCGTGGCAACCAGGTTTTCCTCCACCGTCAATTGCGAGAAGATCTGCCGGCCTTCGGGCACGAGGGCCAGGCCGCGCCGGGCGATCTTGTGCGATGCCTCGCCGCGCACTTGCCGGCCGCCGACGAAGATCTGGCCGCTTGCGGCCGCGATCATGCCGAACAGGCACTTCACCGTGGTGGAGCGGCCCATGCCGTTGCGGCCCAGCAGCGTCACCACCTGGCCCGGCTGCACGTCGAAGGAAACGTCGAACAGCACCTGCGCACGGCCGTAGCCGGCCTGCAACTGGCGCACGGAAAGAAACGGGTCCATCACTCGTGCCTCACAGCAGTTCTTCGCCGAGGTACACGGCGCGCACCTCGGGATGGTTGCGAATCTCGTCGGGCGTGCCGGTGAACATCACACGCCCGTACACCAGCACGCTGATGCGATCGGCCAGCGCGAACACCGCATCCATGTCGTGCTCCACCAGCAGGATCGTGTAGCGGCCCTTCAATTCCTTGAGCAGCGCGATCACCGCCGCGGACTCCTGCGCGCTCATTCCCGCCATCGGTTCGTCGAGCAGCAGGAAGGCCGGCCGCGCCGCCAGCGTCATCGCGAGCTCGAGCTGGCGCCGCTCGCCGTAACCCAGTTCGCCGGCCGGTGTTTGCGCGCGGCGCGCCAGGCCGCATGCGGCCAGCGCCTCTTCGGCCGCACTGCGAGCCTGCGCGTTTTGCAACAAGGGTTGCCAGAAGCGCCAGGCGTGCTCTCGCGCTCCCAGCGCGGCGAGCGTCGCATTCTCCAGCACGCTGAAGTCCTCGAAGATCGACGTGATCTGGAACGAACGCAGCAGGCCCAGCCGCGCGCGCTCGTGCACCGGCAGCGCGGTGACGTCGCTGCCGCTGAAGCGAACCGCTCCGCCATCCGGCATGAGCTCGCCGCTCAACTGGTTGATCAGCGTGGTCTTGCCGGCGCCATTGGGCCCGATGACTGCATGCAGTTCGCCCGGCGCGATGTCGAGCGAGACGTCGTCGGTGACGAGCAGGCCGCCGTAGCGCTTGGTGAGGCCGTGGGTTTGCAGGGCGCTCATTTCGGCTGACTCCCCGAAAGAATCTTGTCATTGCGGGCCTGACCTATCCAGCCCTCTTGCCCGGTCAAGCCCGGCATCACATCCAGCAGACCGGCGATTCCGCGCTTACCCACCAACGCCATCAAGACGATGAGCGGGCCGAACACCACCATCCAGTGCTCGCTGAAACCCTTGAGCACTTCCTCCAAGCCGAGGAACGCGAGCGCGCCGAGCAGCGGGCCGAACACGGTGCCGATGCCGCCCAGCACCACCATCACGATCAGCTCGCCCGACACGGCCCACGTCAAGGTACTGGGCGACGCGAAGGCGTTGAGGTTGGCCAGCAACATGCCGGCCACCGCGCACAACATGCCGGAGACGACGTAAGCCGCCAACTGGTAGCGCAACACCGGCAGGCCGATGGCGTTGATACGCCGCGCGTTCTGCTGCGCGCCTCGCAGCGCCATGCCGAAAGGCGCGAGGCGCAGGCGCGCCAGCCACCAGGTGACGAGCACCAGCAGCGCGAACGACACGCCGTACAAGGCGAGCGGCGAGCCCAGGTCGAGCGGGCCGAAGCGGCTGGTGTGCGCGATCGGCAAGCCATCGTCGCCGCCGAAATTCTTCAGGCTCACGAACACGAAGTAGCCCATTTGCGCGAAGGCTAGCGTGATCATGATGAACGCGATGCCCGCCGTGCGCAGGCTGATGGCGCCCGTGACGAGCGCCACTGCGGCGCCGGCACCGACACACAGCGCGAGGTGGAGCCAGCCGTTGCCCACTTCGTAGAACGAGGGCAGCGCCACCGCATAGCCGCCCAGGCCCAGGAACAAGGCATGGCCGAAGCTCACCAGCCCACCGTAGCCGAGCGCCAGGTTGAGCGCGCTGGCGGCGATGGCATAGATGACGATGCGCGTGAAGAAGGCGATCCAGAACGGCTGCCCCGCCGCCGTCGCAACGAACGGCACGAGCGCCAGCCCGGCCAGGAGTGATATGGGAACCCAGGTGCCGGGTCGCGCAAGGTTTGCGTTGATCATGGAGTTCACCTCGGCTGCGCGGGAAACAGGCCCTGCGGCCGGAACGCCAGCACCACGGCCATCAGCAGATAGACGCTCATCGAGGCGAGCGCGGGCCCTGCCGCATCGGCGACCGAGCGTTCGGCCACTTGGCGCAGCAACATCGGCAGGAAAGCGCGGCCCAAGGTGTCGACCAGCCCCACGATCAACGCCGCGTAGAGCGCGCCGCTCACCGAACCGATGCCGCCGATGACGATGACCACCAAGGTGGTGATCAGCACCGGCTCGCCCATGCCGGACTGCACGGACAGGATGGGCGCGGCAATCGCACCGGCCAGGCCCGCCAGCATCGCGCCGACGGCGAACAGCATCGCATTGAGCAGGCGAATGTTCACGCCCAGCGCCGCGACCATCAGCGGGTTCTGCGCACCGGCGCGGATCAACATGCCGATACGCGTCTTGTGGATCAACAGGTACGCGCCCACTGCCACCAGCAGGCCCGCCGCGATGATGGCGAAGCGGTAGGACGGGTAGCTGAAGCCGAATACGTCGACCGTGCCGGACAACGCGTCGGGCACCTGCAGGAAGTAAGGCTGCGGGCCCCAGACGATGCGCACCAGCTCGTTGAAGAACAGCACCAGGCCGAAGGTGGCGAGCACGTGATCGAGGTGATCGCGCCGGTACAAGCGCGAGACCACCACGAACTCCAGGGCAAGCCCCAGCACCAGCGCCGCACCCGCCGCCGCGACCATCGCGAATGCGAACGAGCCGGTGGCGGCATACGCAACGGCCGCCGCATACGCACCCATCATGTACAGCGAGCCGTGGGCCAGGTTCACGAAGCTCATGATCCCGAACACCAGCGTGAGCCCCGCCGCCAGCAGGAACAGCAGCACGCCGTACTGAAGTCCGTTCAGCAACTGGGCGAGCAGGAGAGTGGCGCTCATCGCGAACTCACTTCAGCGCGCATTGGGCGTGGTAGGCGTCCGTGTGGTCCTTCAGCGGCGTGGCCACATGCGCGACGGTGACCTTGCCGCCCTGCTTCACCGCCTCGAACGCGTAGTAGTTCTGCACCGGCAAGTTGTTGTTGTTGAAGCGGAACGGTCCGCGCACCGACTTGAACTCGCTGCCCGCAGCCTTCACCGCGGCGGCAAGCTTGGCGGCGTCGCCGCCCGCCTTGCGCAGCGCGAGGTCCAACAAGTTGGCGGCGTCGAAGCCGGTCGCGGCGTATTCGCTGGGCGTGCGCTTGTACTTCGCTTCGAACGCGGCGACGAACTTGCGGTTGTCCGGCGTGTCGAGCGCGGCGTCCCACATCGCGCCGCTGACGGTGCCTGCCGCCGCGTCGCGCAGCGACGGCAGCGTGGTGCCGTCTACGGTGAACACCGAGTACAGCGGGAGCTTGGGCAACAAGCCGGCCTGGTTCATTTGCTTGACGAAGTTCACGCCCATGCCGCCCGGATAGAACGCGAACACTGCGTCGGGTTTGGCCGATTGCAGTTGCGCCAGTTCCGCGGAGTAGTCCGGCTGGTTGACTTGCGTGTAGACCTCCTCGACCACCGTGCCCTTGAAGAAGCGCTTGAAACCGGCCAACATGTCCTTGCCGGCCTGGTAGTTGGGCGCCATCAGGTAGACGCGCTTCACGCCCTTGTCCTGCGCGAGCTTGCCCATCGCCTCGGCGGCGCCGTCGTTCTGCCACGCGACCGAAAACACGTTGGCCTTGCAAGAAGCGCCGGCGATCGGTGACGGCCCCGCATTGGTGGCGATCGCGACTACACCCGATTCGGCCAGCCTGGGCAAACTGCCCATCAGCACATTCGAAAAACTCAGGCCGACGATCGCGTCGACCTTGTCCTTGTCGATGAACTTGCGCACGGCCTGCTGGCCGATCTCGGGCTTGAGCTGGTCGTCCTCCTTCAAGATAGTGGCGCTCTGGCCACCGAGCTTGCCGCCCAGCAGTTCCAGCGCCAGCATGAAGCCGTCGACCTGGTCTTGCCCGACGAGCGCTTGCGGGCCGGACAGCGGCGCCATCAGGCCGATGGTGGTGGCTTGGGCCGCGAGCGAGGCGCAGAAAGCCGCACCCACGGCAATGCGTGAGAGTTTGAACATGTTGTCTCCTAAGGGTTTGTCATTGCGGGCTTGACCCGCAATCCAGGGGTTGATGTCAGTCGAACTGCACGAAGACGCGGCTGCCTTCGATCTTCACGGGATAGCTGCGCAGCGCGTCGGTGACCGGCGCGCAAACGGGCCGGCCGTCGCGCACGTCGAACTTGCCCTGGTGCAATGGGCACTCGATCTCGTAGCCGTCGAGGAACCCGTCGCACAAATGCGCATGGCCATGGGTGCAGATGTTGTCGGTGGCGTACACCGCGTCGCCGACGGTGTAGAAGGCGATGTCTCGCCCCGCCACGATCAGCCCGATCACGTCGTCGGAGGGCAAGTCGGACGCGGCGGCCGCGTCGATCCAGTTGTCGCTCATGGCGGCCTCAGATGGGATAGATGATGGAGTTGGGGATCATTTCGCTGTCGTAGATGCACTGGCGCGAGGCGAACTTCAGCCCCGCTTTCGTGCGCACGACCACGTCGATGTAGCGCCCCACGTTGAACACGGTCGACGTGTCGGACAGCTTGGTGCGGAACACCGCGTAGTTCGCTTCGCATTCGATGCGGTCGGGCGCTGTGCTGCGGATCACCGGGCTGCCCACCACGTGGCGCTGGTAATACGGGTCGTGGAACAGCGTCTCCTTGATGCCGTAGGCACGGTCCTTCAACATGCCTTTGCTGGTGAACGACAGCGTGGCGAGCGGGAAACCGCGCTCGAAGTTCTCGCGTGGCTGCAGCCGATACACGCAGTCGTCGGTGAAGAACTCGGGCCACAGGTCCCAGTTGCCGCTGTCCACGGCGATCGCGTAAGCGGTGTAGAGCTGGTTCAGCGCCAGCCAGTCCTCGAAGGTGATGGTCGTGCTGCTCATGGTCAGGCCTCGATCACTTTGCGCCAGTACTCGTACATGCCGCGGATCAGCGTCTCCGTCACCATGTGATCGGTGTTGCCGACCTCGCGGCCGCCCAGTTCCGCGAGCGCGCGGTGGAAGGGCTTGCTCTCGAAGGCCTGCTGCGAGAACTCGATCACTTCGCCGTCGTCGGCCGAGACGAAACCGGCCGGCCCGAACAAGTTGGCCTGGCGCAGGCGCCGCTGCGTCATCTCTTCGCTGTCATCGTCGAAGCCGAAGTGCGTCCAGACGAAATCGAAGCTGCCATGCCCGTTCGGCTGGATATGCCGCGTCGACACGCTGTTGACCTGCTGCTGCAGGATGACGCTCGGGAAGATGGTCGTCATCACCGCCGTCGGCCCGCCCCACCAGGGCTCGGGCACGATGTCCAGGAAGCTCGGGTCGTTGAGCTGCATGCTCTCCTTGAAGCTGGAGACCTGCGTCACCTGGTCGGCCTTGCCGGCATTACCGCGCGTGGAGATCATGGCCGCGTGGCGATGTTGGTCGTCCATCTTCAATTCGGACTTGTTGTCGGCACGCCAGAGGCCGAAAGTCACGAACCAAGTATGCAACAGGCCCGGGTGATACGGGTCCTTGATGTTCTCCTGCATCAGCTTCCAGTTGCCCGGGATACGCTGGCGGTTGTAGCCGAGGATCTTCAGCTTGCGGCCGTTGAAGAGGCGATCGAAGTAACCCAGGATGTCCGGGCCGAGGTACTGCTCGAAGGGCTCGACATCGGCGTCGAACGAAGCGAACACCACGCCGCCGCGGCTCGCGACTTTCAGCTGGGTCAGGCCGTGCTCCTTGGTGTCGAAGTCGGCCGGCATGCCGCCCATCACCTTGCCGTCCTGCTTCACGCCGCGGCGGAACGGCACGCCTTGCAGGTCGCCCTTGAGCGTGTAGCTCCACTGGTGGTACGGGCAGACGAAGTCCTTGCGATTGCCGTGGCGCTCGCGGCAAAAGCGCATGCCGCGATGGGCGCAGACGTTCTCGATCACGTTCACCTTGCCCTCGGCATCGCGCACCATGATGACCGAGCGCTCGCCGATCACCGTGCGCTTGAAATCGCCCGCGTTCGGAATCTCCGCCTCGAGGCCGACATAGCACCAGTGGCCTTTGTAGAAGAAGCGCTCCAGCTCGCGCTGGTACAGCTCGTCGCTGGTGTACGCGAGGAACGGGATGCGGCTGGTGCCCGGAAGCTCCCAGCGCGGCTCGGTCGGAAAGATGTCGCTCATCGTTGTCTCCTGCATTGCTTGGGGTTCAGGCGGTGACCTTCACCACGATCTCGCCCAGGCCGGCGATGGCGCCGCGCATCTCGTCGCCCCTGTCCACCGCATTCACGCCTTCGGGCGTTCCGGTCATGATCAAGTCGCCCGGCTCCAGCGCCTCGTATTCCGAGAGGTAGGCGATGCACTCGGACACGGACCAGATCAGCTTGGCGATGTCGGACGCCTGGCGCGGATGGCCGTTGACCGTGAGGCTGATCGCCGCTTCGCGCGGATGGCCGATGTCCTGCGCGCGATGCACCGGCCCGATCGGCGCCGACAGCGCGAACGACTTGCCGAATTCCCACGGACGCCCCTTGTCACGCGCTTCCAGTTGCAGGTCGCGGCGCGTCATGTCCAGGCCGACGGCGTAGCCATACACGTGCGTCAGCGCATCGGCCGCTGCGATGTCGCGCCCGCCCTTTTCGATCGCCACCACCAGCTCGATCTCGTGGTGGTAGTTGCGGGTCTTGCTCGGGTACGGCACCGTCGTCGGACGCGTCGCATCGACGGCTGCATTGGCCGGCTTCATGAAGAAGAACGGCGGATCGCGATCCGGGTCCTTGCCCATCTCGCGGGCATGCGCGGCGTAGTTGCGGCCCACGCAGAAGATGCGGTTGACCGGGAAGCGCTCGTCGCGGCCGGCGACACTGAGCGTGGGAAGTTGCGGGGCGGGAACGGCGAATTGAATGTTCATGGTCGTGCTTCAGCTCGCGCTGGTATAGAAGGCGTCGGCGTAGATGCGCTCGGGCTCGACGCTTTTTTGCTGGGCCAACAAGGTCGTCGCCTCCACCATCGGCGGCGAGCCGCACAGGTAGGCGCGCCAGCCGGCGAGGTCGCTCCAGTCCTGCGCGATCGCGTCGGTGACGAGGCCACTGCGCTGCCCGTGCGATTTCTCGCCGGCGGTCACCACCACGTGCGCATCGAGGCGCGGATAGCGTTCGCGCAATTCGTGCAACCAGTTGAGGCCGTACACATCGCGCGCCGAACGGACGCCGAAATACAGATGGATCGGGTTGTTCATGTCGGCTTGCGCGGCGCCGCGAATGATCGACAGGATCGGTGCGAGCCCGGTGCCGCCGGCCACGCACAGCACGGGACCGGTGTGCTTGCGGCGCAGATACGCCGAGCCCATCGGGCCGCTGACGCGAACGCTGTCGCCGACTTTCAGCTTGTCGGCGATGTAGCCCGTCACACGCCCGCCCGGCACCAGCCGCACGTGGAACTCCAGCAGGCCGTCGGTGCTCAGGCCCGCCATCGAATACGGGCGCACATGGTTCGGCGTGAACTGCAGTTGCGCGTACTGGCCGGGCGAGAACTCCAGCGGCCGGGGCGGCTTGAGTTGCAGGCGCACGATGTCGTGCGTCATGCGCTCGATCGCCGTCACGCTGGCCTTGAGGATGCGCGCGGGATGCACCACCACTTCGTCCGGTTCGGGGACCTCGATCGTGCAAGGCTCGGTAAGGAAGGTCTGGCACGCCAGCACGAAGCGGTCCTGCACGCCTTGCGGCCGCACCGAATCGTGGCCCGACTCGAGCACCTCGCCTTCGACCACCTTGCAGCGGCAGGTGCCGCAGCGGCCCGCGGTGCAGCTGTACGACACCGGCACCTGATTCTCGCGCAGGGCTTCCAGCAGGTTCACCCCCGGCCGGACGGACAGGATGCGCTGCAGGGGCTGGACAAGGATTTCCATGGACGTTGACGTTGCTTGGCCGAATCATCTGCCGCGCACGCCTATTCGCCAATAGAATCCGGTGAATACGGCCCATCACGCCGATGAATAGAGGGGTGCCGCCATGGAACTCGAGCAGATCGACCTCAACCTGCTGGTCGTGTTCAAGCAGATGCTCTCCGAGCGCAGCGTGTCGCGCGCCGCGGACGCGCTCGGCCTGTCGCAGCCCGCCGTGAGCAACGCGCTCGCCCGGCTGCGCAAACTGCTCGGCGACGAGCTCTTCCTGCGCACGCCGGCCGGCATGGAGCCCACGCCGTTTGCCGAACAGCTGGCCGAGTCGGTGACCTACGGATTGGGGATGATCCACGGCGCGCTCAACCAGCGCTCCACATTCGATCCGGCCACCAGCACCCGCTCGTTCGTGATCGGCATGACCGACATCGGCGAGATCTATTTTCTGCCCAAGCTGATGGAACGTTTGCGCCGTGATGCACCCGGCGTCACGGTGAGCACCGTGCGCAACAGCGCGACGAATTTGCGCGACGAGATGGAAGCGAGCAAGGTCGACCTGGCCATCGGGCTGCTGCCGCAATTGAAGGCGGGCTTCTTCCAGCGGCGCCTGTTCCGGCAGCGCTACGTCTGCATGTTCCGCAAGGGCCACGCGCTCGACAAGCGCAAGGTGTCACTGGCCGAGTTCTCGTCGGCTGATCACGTCGTCGTGGTGTCGGAGGGCACGGGTCACGGCAAGGTCGACGAATTGATGGAGCGCGGGGGCGTGACGCGCAAGGTCCTGCTGACCGTGCCGCACTTCGTCGCGGTCGGCCACATCCTCCAGCACAGCGACATGGTGGCCACGGTGCCCGAGCGGCTGGCGCAGGCGCTCGTCGGCCCGTTCGGGCTCGCGTATGTCAAGCATCCGGCCTCGCTGCCGGAGATCGCGATCAACATGTTCTGGCACGCCAAGTACCACAAGGACCCGGCGAACGAATGGCTGCGAGGTCTCGTCTTTCGGATCCATGCCGACCAGCCGTCGGGCACGGCAGCCACTTCGACCACTCGGCTAATCGGTCGGGGATGAGGGGGCAGCCGCACCGTCGAGTTCGCGCAGCACCATGTCGAGCTCCCGCCTCAAGCGTTCGACGGGCTCGTGGGTCGCCGAGCCCGAGTGGCGCAGCAGGGCGAGCTCGCTTTCGAGACGTGCTCGCCATCCTTCCAGTTCCAGACGCAGTGCAATCGACATGACTCTCCTCGTTGCGAAGTTGCACCGCAATTGGACGCTCGCAAGCGCGAACGCCTTGATGCTTCGCCGACGAAGTTCTGACGCCGAGTGCGTCTCGTGGACCAGGTCACATGTCGGCGGCTACACCGCGACCGGCGCCTTGATCGCCGCATGGTGCTCGTAGCCGAGCACCTCGAAGTCGTCGTACTCGTAGTCGAAGATCGACGCCGGCCGGCGCTTGATCGACAGCGTCGGGTACGGCAGCGGCGTGCGCGAAAGCTGCAGCGCGACCTGTTCCATGTGGTTGCTGTAGAGATGG
>Ga0207677_10001184_pt1 | contig 14185 bp, 10 predicted proteins | sample KBSMisM42_FD_184311 | JGI IMG/M metagenome (GOLD analysis project Ga0207677, IMG submission 184311) | Miscanthus rhizosphere microbial communities from Kellogg Biological Station, Michigan, USA - KBS Miscanthus M4-2 (SPAdes) (version 2) | ecosystem: Host-associated > Plants > Roots >...
AAAAACAAATACCTGCTTACCCTGGCGGGTTTTATTGTGTGGATGTTGTTTTTTGATGATCGCGATTTTTACGTAACCTGTTTTAAACAGCGGCAGGAGCTGAACGGTCTGCGTACAAGCAAACAGTATTATGAACGCCAGATTTCAGCCACCCGGAAAGAGCTGGACCAGCTAAAAATCAATGCTTTTACGATTGAAAAATACGCCCGGGAAAAATACCTGATGAAGCGCGACAATGAAGATCTCTATATCATTGAATCTCCAAAAACAACCGAATAAGGTCTGTGTAAAACGTATTTTTACGGTGCATAAGAAACCATGACCCAATTAATTGCACTTACTGCACAATAACCTATCTTAACCATCGTTTATATTACGGACGTTCCAAAGCTGGACACTTTGGAAAATTATTAACAGGACAAAATGGTTTGCTTATGTCAATCTTTACACCGGAAGATTTGATTTTGTATTTGTATCAGGAAACTTCCCCCAGCGAAACTACCGCCATAGCGGATGCCTTAGCCAGCGATTGGGCTTTACAGCAAAAATTCAATGTTATTGAAACTTCGGTTAACCAGCTTACAACTGAGTTATACGCACCCCGTGCAGAAACCGTGTTAAACGTACTGAATTACGCTCGTGAAACCATGCCGGTAACTTCGGAATAATCTTCACCATTTTTTATTTTACTGATGGGTCAACTGGTTAGTTTAAACCAGCTGGATTATTGTCGGGTTACTATTGAACCGATCGCGGAGCATTGGGTTTTGGCGGATCCAAACTTATAGATAACCGTAGTTTAAAAAAACTACGGTTATTTTTTTACCTGGAGGAGACCAATTTAACCGAGCCAACCTGGTTATTGAAATTGACCTGCGCAAAAAACATTCCTGCCGCAGTCATCTTTCCGGTATGAATGATATCGCTGAGTGAAAACTGGTAACTGCCTTTGGCCCGGTAACCCGCATCATACCTGCCCTTCAGCCTGCCCAGGTTATCGAATACACTAATCTGTAGTTTTCCATCAGATGGCAGCTCAATCTTCAGCCCGGTACTGGCCTGTATAGGATTATTCAACACCGTTATTTTCAATTGGCCGGCGCCGTTAGGTATATCAAAAACTGGCGTTGGAATAACATTGGTCACATTCCGGTTTACATACACATGATATTCTCCCGGTTGCAGGGTAAAATTTTGTGCGGCCCCGGTGGAGGTGATGGTTTCACCGGTCAGATAATCATACCAGGTCCCTGCACCGGCCAAAACAACCGCGCCGGTTGCTGCAGCTACGTCAAAATTGCCAATTACAACTATATCAGACGTGTCGGTGGTTAGCTTTAACCACTTAAATGCATTGCCCAGGCTTTGATCAACCCGGTTACTTACAAATCCCGCTTTAAATAATGGATGAGCACGCAGTTTCAGTAAAGCGCCGTACACCTTAAGTAAGCGTAGCCTGCCAGCGGTCTGAAGGTAATCCCATTTGATGGGTTTAGCATCGGTTCGGCAGGTATTGTTGACCGTTAGATCCTGGCAGGTATTGATGGAATAATCGTAACCCAGTTCGCCAAATTGCCAAATCATTTTTGGCCCGGGCATCATAAAAAAGAAAGCGGCAGCCATTTCATTCCTGCGCAAACCAGTGGTAATATCTTTTACATTGTAGCTGCCGGCAGCATTACCATAATTGATATTCTTATACATCAGCCTTTCTTCATCGTGGCTTTCCATATAAGTTATCAGGTTGGGTTGGGCCCACCCACGCGCCGTGGAAAGGCCCTGGCTGAAATCACTTCCGCTGCTGTATCCCATGGTTGCCTGGTTAAATGCATAATTGAGATTTCCCCAAAGTAACATACCATAATTTGAAAGGTCGAGCTCTTCATTGTTGGCCGCAAAATGTTCCAGAATTACATAACTATTGCCCGAACAGGCCTGAATAGAATCATAATAATGCTTCCAGATGTTCACGCGCGAACTATCATAACTTCCCCAGGCATTTACATCACAATTGCCGCCGTTATTATCGCAGGTCTGTCTTTGGGTAAATCCTTTTGCCAAATCAAACCGGAATCCATCCAACCTGTACTCATTCAACCAGAAAGAAGTAATACGGTTTACATAATATTTGGTGTCGGCACTTTCATGGTTCATATCATACCCAACATTGAATGCATGTTTTTGCACGGGATTAAACCAGGGATTACTGATATCAGGCCGGTTATTGGCAGCATCAAAATACAGCTGTACCATGGGCGATTGGCCAAATGAATGATTCAATGCAATATCCATTACCACGGCAATGGCATTTTTATGACATTCATCCACAAACGCTTTCAGGGTGTTTTTTGCGCCATAATATTTATCTGGCGTAAAATAAAAATCAGGGTTATAGCCCCAGCTCAGGTTGCCTTCGAATTCATTGAACGGCATTATTTCAATGGTATTGATGCCCAGGTTTTTCAGGTAACCCAGGGTATCCTTTAATGTTTTCCAGTCGTGCGCAGCCACAAAATCTCTTAGCAGCAATTCATAGATAACCAAACTATGTTTATCGGGCCGGATAAAATTATTTGTTTGCCAGGCGTAAGCAGGCTCTTTCGTTTGCAGCACACTTACGATACCCGTGGTTTTATCCGCGGGATATGTTTTTAAATTGGGATAGGTCGATGCAGATATATACTGGTCGCCGGCAGGGTCCAATACTTTTTGTGTATATGGATCTGCTATTTTCAAGGTTCCATCAACATAATACTGATATCCATATTCAATGCCGGCAGTTAAGCCGGTAACGCGCAGCCAGAAAAATTTTCCGTCCGGCGTTCTATTCATTTGATAAGCGCTTTGCTGAATCCAGTTATTAAAATCACCGAGTACAGTTACGTTTGTTTTATTGGGCGCTCTCAATACCAGTATAACAGAGGTATCTCCCGTTTCGTAATTAATTCCATCCCCAACGCCTGCAGGCAAAGGCGCCACGTTAACAGGTGCGGCTACAAAAAAATTAATCGTATCGCTTACTGTAACAGCTCCGTTATTAATTCTTCCAACAATCTGCTGTGCCCCGGGCGTTATAATGATTGGGCTGGCATAAAGGCTATCGGCACTATTTGCCGTGTTTACCTGCAAACCATTAAAAAATACACTGATGATTCCTTGTTGTGAGGCCGTGTACGCAATGGCCATAATATCCCCCGTAACTTTTTGAATGGGCTCCGGCACCGGAACATAACGCGGTTCCATCAATGGCAATGCAAATTTGCCGCCCAGTGAACCATCATAAACCGATAGGTACATATCGCTGCCATCGCTGTTTCGTTGCACCACCGAACCGGCGCCATTTCTGAAAAGGATAGCAATCTTTTTAATGGTTTCGCCTGCAGGAACACCATAAAAGCTGCGGATGTTTGCAATAGTAAAGGAGTACCGGTTATTGCCCAGCGCAGTGGCTTTAACGGAGGGATCGCCAGTATTGAAATTAGTAAATTTTACATATCTCCAATCGCTGCTGCCTGTACTGGCGCTGGTAGTGACGCCAGTGTGCACATACACGTCCCCGGGATTTACATAGTTCAGCAAACCCTTATTGCCTTTTGCACAATCTACCACGATGGTAACGGTTGCATTGTCCTGAGGAAAGGAAGGCGTAACCGACAGCAATTGCGCAGGAGCAGTTATGGAAGCAATCAAAAAAAGAAATAGGCCAAAAATATTTTTCATCCGGAATTTTTTTAGCAATCTTATCTGCAATCGGATATTTCACATTGGCTAACCCAAAAAAAACGCCTTTTGTTATAAAAGACGTTTTTTTACTTCTATAATTTCAGCTACCGGATAGAGTACAATTACCTGCTGTATAGAATGACGAACAGTGCCGGCAAGGCATTACCGCCTGATATGCTGCTTAAAAATCGATTCCAAATCCTTTTTTTCTTTCTTTCTGCTGGTACTTTTCATAATTGAATTTGTACAGTTTACCCGGTCTGTGCGGTACATCGGCTTCATATTCGCCAGTATCTTCCAATAAATCCATAGAGAAAAACTTCTTTCTGAAATTGCGCCTGTCCATTTTTACGCCGAGGATGGCTTCATATAAATTCTGTAGCTCCCGAAGCGAGAATTTTTTGGGCAGCAGGCTGAAACCCAGGGGATGTTCCTGTATTCTTTTCTGCAACCAGCTATAGCACGCGTCTAAAATCTGTTTGTGGTCGAAAGCCATTTCCTGGATATGCCGCACATTGTGCCAATGCAGTTCATTGTCCAGTTTATTGAGCTGGTGGTGCTGCACGTTTACCAATGAACAATAAGCCACGGTGATAACTCTTGCGGCAGGATGCCGCCCTATTTCCCCAAATGCCTTTACCTGTTCAAGATAGACATCATCCATACCCGTACGTTCTTTCAAAACACGATAAGCAGCCCCATCCAGGGTTTCCTTGCTGTCTATCAGATCGCCCAGCAGCGACCATTGCCCCTCAAAATTCTTGAGATCCGATTTAATCAGCAATACTTTGAGCTCATCTTCATCAAATCCGAAAATGACACAGTCAACGGAAATGCCGTTCAAACCTTCGTTCTCCAGCTCACGGAGAATGGTCTTGAGATTTTTCTGGTGTGGGGCAGTAGCAGGCATTCGTTGGTGTTTATTAAAACTCAAGGCTAGGCGCTGCTAAATTAATGTTCTCAGCAATATCCTGTTACAAAATTTTGGCTGGACAGGTCAGAAAGCCGAAACCGATAAGCTGATAAGCAGGTAATTAGATCACAGCCAGCTAATTGTTATTCAGATGCACGATAAATCAATGGGTGGACTGGATGTTGCAACAAGGATAAAAATCGACAAAGGCTTTTCCGGCGCTGGTTTCGTATATCTTACTGGTAGATAACACAATGGTATACAGATACCCCTATTGTCTTAATGAACAATCTGCGTATCGTATTTTATTAAGAAAATATTGTGTGCTGAACTGTGTTTATTTTATACTAAAAAACAAACCCGATTCGTTTTGAATGAGTAAAAGACCCCGTATGAAAAGACTTGCCATTCTACTACCGTGGTTTTCTTTCTTTCTTCGTGAACAATATACAAAGGGTTTTATTTGTCTGGCGCTGCAGATCACCATTATCGGGTGGCCGGTTGCATCTGTATGGGCATTTGTTAGTTTGCTTGCCAGTGGAAAAGCCGCGAAGGAAAGTTTTGTAATCGATTCGTTACGCCCTTACTATCATAAAGGGCAACAGATGCAGAATAAACGTATTGCATAAATGCTTTTACCCTTTGCTTTGCGTCGCATCAGGGCTCATCGGTCCTGATGACCTTCTTTACATTTCCAGACAGGAAAGTAATGCCTGAACATCCGATGCATCGTTGTACAAATGCGGCGCTATCCGGATAGACGTACCCCTGAAACTGATCACCACGCCGGCCTTCTGTAATCTCTTTTTCAGCTCTGTAATATCCCTTCCATCCAAAGGAATATTGACGATATGACCAACAGATGGCGCCAATGCATTGAAAAGATTTCTTTGTTTTTTATACGTTATGATACCATCTGTGAGCTGTCTTATACCTTCCTGTATGAACCCGGTACCCCATTCGTTTATCTGCCGCAAACCTGCAATGGCCATCGGCATTAAATTAATTTGCGGGAACTCGCCCATATCAAAGCGGCGGGCGCCCTGCCGGTAATCATTTACATAGGTAGTAAGGTTCGCAAAATTTTCGCTTCCTTTTTTTATCAGCCAGGAATATTCAAGTGGGGAACCGTTCTGCTGCCATTGCGGTGATACATACATATAGCTTATGCCGTAAGGACCCATCATCCATTTGTATCCCACCGATACGGCAAAGTCGGGTTGTATAGTGTCAATCTCCGTTGGCAATGCGCCCATGGACTGACTTAGATCCAATACTAAATAAGCACCCACGGTTCTTGCAGCATCGGCTATTGTCTGCAGATCGAGCCAAACCCCACTGGTCCAGTGACAATTAGGAACTGCAACCAATCCTGTATGCGTATTGATTTTTTCCAGCACGCTTTCAGTGAGCGTTTTATTATTTTCCTGCTGAATGCTGACAAGTTGCAGTCCCTGTTGGGCGGCCATTTCTTCCCATACATAATAGTTTGAAGGAAACTCCTGGTGCAGCACAACGATGGTTTTACCGCGCGCCGGCACGCAATTTTTGGCGGCTGCGGCCAATCCATAACTGGCCGAAGGAATAAGTGCGATGTTGTTATAATCCGTTTGGAATACTTTACCTGCCTCGGCCCTTAATATTTCCGCATTGCCAAACCATTCGGCTTCAGTTAATTTCCAGGGGGCGGCGCGTGTTTCCAGCGCCTGTAACCCGGCTACTTTCACCGAAACCAGCATGGGCGACATGTTTGCACAGTTCAGGTATCTCACTGCAGCGTCCAATAAGAACAAATGTTTCTGCTCATTCACGAACGCAGTTTACAAATTAATAGCGAAACAATAGCGCCATTCCTGATTTTTTGATCATTTATACACGGGAAGTTAATATTGATGGAAAAGTGAATGATGACCGAAACGCAAGGTTGATAGAACTGCAACAGGAAGAAAACCAATGCAGGATTTCAGGCACCTGAATAATTGAAAGCCAGATTTATTAAGTTTTACAAAGTAAACAACAAGCCTGTAGAAATAATGGGGTCCTGTATTTGTAAACAAACTTTTTGTTTGGCTCATTGGAAGTCCAATATAAGGTTTCGATATAGGTGTTCGTAATATCCTGGCAGTAGTTATATTGAACAAAAAATTTACTGCTGATAGATTGATAAAGGCTCAATCTTGCACCCGCGGCAAGGGTTTCAGTAATCCCGGAAACTTTGAAACCTACCCTGTCCGGACCACTGGTACTTTTATCTGCAATACAAAAATTAGAAAAAGCACCTACCAAGAGAGAGAGATTTGCATGTTGTTGTTGCGGCCACAAATTAACTCCTAATTCCAGGGGAATGCTGATATAACCTGTTTTTAGCCGATCCCTGTATATAGAATTACTTTTTACCATAGGATCAACCTGTTTTTGCGTATAGTGCAAGCCCGTATTAAAAAAAACCATTGAACCAACCTGCTTTTCAATATTAAACCTGATAGTATAACCAATTTTATTTTCCATAGTGGACTGACCATCAAATTGGTTATTTCTGGCTACCATAGACCCATATACGCTGCTACTTGTTAAGCCCGCACCTACAGAAAAAGAAACCGTCTTTGTCTTTGTAGAATCTGACGCAAAAATGTTTGTTGGTACAAACACGTAAACGGCCAGCACAACGATTCCAAAAAGGTATTTCATAAATCTTTCAAAATTTTTCACCCATCTAACGACAAAACCAATTCTGTATTGCCATCGTCCCGTTCGATGCATTAACTATCATGCATAACAGGTTCATGCCGTAAATGGTCGTTATAGACACACTATTGCTAGGAATTGTGACTCCAAACACTATGTTCAGACAATAACGCCGGCTGAACCTGCCTACTGTGCAATTCCCAATTCTACCCCATTCCCTTAATTTTATAGCCCAAATAGTTGAACCATGTATTCTGCCTCACAAACAAAAGACCTGCAAAAGCTAACGAAAAAGCTGATGGAGGAAAGCGTTAAACATGCTCTCAAACCAACGGAGATAGAAGAGCTCCGCAAAGTGCTGCGCTTTCATGAATACCGGTACTATGTAATGGATGATCCGCTGCTGGCTGATTATGAATACGACCAGTTGTACAAGCAACTGGAGAAAATGGAAGAAGATAACCCGGCGCTGATCACAGGCAATAGTCCTACCCAACGCGTAGCGAAAGGCCTCACCAAAGATTTTCCAACGGTACAGCACCTGGTGGGCATGCTTTCGCTGGAGAATTCCTATAATGCGGAAGATTTGCTCGACTGGGATCGAAAGGTTCGCGAAGCCAGTGGATTAAAAGAAATAGAATACTGCGCGGAGCCCAAGTTTGATGGGGCCAGTATTTCATTAATTTATGAAAACGATTTATTGACACGGGCCGCCACGCGTGGCGATGGTGTGCAGGGTGATGAGATCACCACCAATATCAAACAAATAAAATCGGTTCCCTTATCGGCAACGTTCTCCGACTATGGGTTACAGCAGATAGAAATCCGCGGAGAGGTGCTGATGAGCAAGAAAAGTTTTAAGAAATACAACGATGATTTGATTGCTGCCGGTGTGCCGCCCCTGGCCAATCCCCGTAACGCCGCTTCGGGTTCGCTGCGGATTAAAGACCCGGCCGAAGTAAAAAGAAGAAACCTGGAAGCGTTCCTTTACCATGTCAGCTATTTTGTTGCCGATGGGCTTGATCCAAAAACGGGCAAACAGGGAGATATCGCATTGAGCTCGCACAGCGGCGCGCTGGAAATGCTATGGAACCTGGGCTTTCGTAGCCCCAAAAAAGAACTAAAGGTTTTCAAAAATATACAGCAGGTTATTGATTACTCCCTTTCGTTTGAGGCTGGCCGTGATGATCTGCCTTATGAAATAGACGGCATGGTGATAAAAGTAAATAGTATAGAGCTGCAGGACCGGCTGGGACAAACCACGCACCATCCGCGCTGGGCTATTGCGTACAAGTTCAAGGCGCGGCAGGGAACCAGCAAACTGCGGGCGGTAGAGTTCCAGGTGGGCAGAACAGGTTCTATAACGCCTGTGGCTAAAATTGACCCTGTGCCCATTGGCGGTGTAACCGTAGGTTCTATTTCTTTGTTCAACGAAGATGTGATAAAAGAAAAGGATCTGATGATTGGCGACACAGTGCTGGTGGAAAGAGCTGGGGACGTAATTCCCTACATCGTAAAAAGCCAGGCTGAGTTGCGCGATGGTTCTGAGAGAGTAATTGTATTTCCGAAAAAATGCCCGGTATGCGATCATAAACTGGTAAAGCCAGACGGCGAGGCTGTGTGGCGCTGCATTAACCCGGCCTGCCCGGCACAGGTGGTAGAACGCATTATCCATTTTGTAAGCAAAGACGCTATGGACATCCGTAGTTTTGGCGAGGCCAATGTGAGAAAATTTTATGAACTGGCTCTGCTGAACAGTATTCCCGGCATCTACCATATCAATTTTGATAAAATTGCCGAACTGGATGGCTTTGGTAAAAAGTCAATCGACAACCTTACAGCCGCCATAGAAAAATCCAAACAACAACCATTGCACCGCGTCATATTTGGACTGGGCATCCGGTACGTAGGTGAAACAACGGCAAAGATTCTTGCCAATGCCATTCACTATTTACCCGACGCGGCTAATCTTTCGCAGGAAGCTTTGCTGAACCTGGAAGATGTGGGTCCAAAAGTGGCTGGCAGTATTTACGAGTTCTTTCATAACGCCGATAACCTTGCATTGCTGAAACAGCTTGAGGCGTCGGGCGTAAATATGCGCAGCAGTAAGAAAGAGACGACCGCCGGCGGCAACCTGGAGGGACAAACGTTTTTATTTACCGGTACGCTGATGCAATTAAAGCGCAGTGAAGCAGAAGAACTGGTAGAAAGCAACGGCGGTAAACTGGTAAGCGGGGTAAGCAGTAAACTCAATTACCTGGTGGTGGGAGAAGACGCCGGTTCCAAGCTTGAAAAAGCAAAAAAAATTTCCAGTATACACGTAATAACGGAGCAGGAGTTTATGAACATGATTGGTAAGTAACAGTCTAACGGCAAGGCATAATAACTGTTTTGAAACACGCCACAGGCGGGAATATGCTGCTAAAAAATAAAATAGTAAAGCTGTAATATTTCTGTAACTTTAAAAAAATACCAGGCATGATAAAAGCACTGTCCGCCGAAGTATGGAAACCGCTTCAGTTTCCCGGATGGAAGCAGCTCAGAAACAAGTACGCCTTATCTTCCAGTGGGCGTATTGCCAGTTACAAAGACGATGTGCTGCAAGATGGAAAACTATTGCAAGGCTCCATTACTACCGGTTACAAGACCCTTAACCTGCACAGGCCGGAAAACAACGGTACACTGTACATCCACAGGGAGATTGCCAGGCTCTTTAACAAGAAGCCGAGTAACAAACACAAGTATGTTATCCATGTCAATCACAACAAAATGGATAACAGCAGTAAAAATCTGCAATGGTCAACGTTAGAAACGATGATTGACCACCAGCAAAAAAGCCCCGCCAAGATTGCGTACAAAAAAGTACAGGCAAACCGAACGGTTGGACTTAAGCTGACAGCCGCCCAGGTAAAATCGATTAAAAAAACACTCACCGACCCCAAACGAAAACTCACCATCAAGAAAGTGGCCGAGAAATATGGAGTTAGCGAGATGACCATGTACCGCATCAAAAGCGGTGAAAACTGGGGGCGCATCCGGAAATAACGTATTGCATGTCCGAACTGATTTAAAGGGTGATTTACGAATCACCCTTTATTTTTGTGCCTGCGCAAGGCATTTCCGCAGCGTTTAAAGCGGGGCAACGAACGTGGCGATCTTTGCTCCTTTGCGGGCTTTGCGTGAAATAAGATATCACGAACAAAAAATATTTATGCTTCAACCTACTACAATAAAATTTTTAAAAAACCTGCAGAAGAACAATAATAAACCCTGGTTTGAAAAAAACCGTGCTGTATATGAAGATGCGAAAGCTGATTTTGCCGGCTTCATACAAACGCTGATCGACCGGCACGCAAAAAAGGATAAGAGCATCAAGGACCTGAAAGCAAAGGACTGTATATTCCGCATCAACCGCGATGTCAGATTTTCAAAAGATAAATCACCTTATAAAAATAATTTTGGCGCCAGCATAAACAGGGGTGGAAAAAAATCAGTGTATGCCGGCTATTATTTTCATTGCCAGCCCGGCGAGGCATTTGCCGGTGGTGGATTGTGGATTCCCATGCCGCCCGATCTTAAAAAAGTAAGGCAGGAGATTGACTATTGCTTTGATGAAATCAGGAAAATACTGGCAGCAAAAAAATTTATTGCCTGCTATGGCGATTTAATAAAAGACAAAGAAACCAGTCTCATTAATGTACCACAGGGCTTTGAAAAAGACAATCCTGCTGCAGATTATATTAAACTAAAAAGCTTTATCGCTATGAAAAAACTGGATGATACAACCCTCACATCAAAATACCTGATAGAAGAAACGCAGGAAGCATTTGAAGCGCTTCATCCATTGCTGAATTTTTTGAACCGTGCACTCGACAGCAGCGATGCAGGATAGTTATTTATACTTAGCGTGCCAGACATAATGTTCCTTATAAAAGAACTGGTCAGCTTGATCCCAATCAATCCCGGCATAGGCGCAAGCATGCGCTGCATCAATATAACACCCATGCATGATTGTATTCCGCACTGTGCATAACACAGTATTTGCGGCTTTATCTTAGATTTCTTTCCATTCACCGAAGAAACTTACAGGAATGCCGAATTAATTATAAAACCGGCTATTCTTTTCGCAATTTTATACCAGCAAGAACGAAATATCCAAATCCTCCGAAAAATTTTCCAAATCCTTTAAAAAAGCCGGCAAATCCCAATCCAGTAAAACCCCTATCCACATCCTTACAAAAGCTTCCCAATCCCTTTGAAAAGCCAGGCATCCATTTATCCTCACAGAAACCAGTTCGTTGTCTATATCCAAATCCGTTGAAAACCTGATCCTACTCAGAAACCATTTTTTAACCGGTGCGTTGTTAATTTTTTTTCTGAGCCCATACAATAAAGAGCTGCTAACGCGGCTCTTTGTTTTTTTTACAACAAGAATGCTTTGGAATGAATATTAAACGGCTACATGAAGGCAGTTCCGCACAGCCCGAAATTACCCGTTAATATATTGAATTTGCAATTTTAAACACCCCAGGTTATATACATTTGCCTACACGTATGTTTCTCTGGTTAAGGTTAAAATTCAATTAAATGCATGCACGGTTGATGCTTTCGCAGTTAAAGCAAAAGACGCTTCACCTCGTTAAAAAAACAGGCAGCGCATCTTGTGTTGTACTATGCATAATATCTGTTCAATGCTGTCCTGCACAAGTACTTCACCTATCGAATGCAATTAATAATGGTTTGAATAGCTATCAAAGCATTAAAGCGAAGTCCAATTATATCAAATCTTCCGCAGCTCTTGTCGAAAATGCGAAGAACCAGTACCTGCCGGATGTGATCAGCTCTCTGCAGGAAGCATATGGCACCATTAACGGGCAGTTTGGTCCATCGGCTCCTATTGCCGGAACAGTGGCTTCTTCCGGCCCCACGTATAGCAAACAAAACTGGAACGCCGCTTTTGGTGCCGTTTACCTGCTGAACATAAATTGGGAATTTATTTCTTTTGGACGCTTGCAGTCGCGGATACATGCAGCCGAAGCACAGGTAAAAACGGATTCGGCTGATTACCGGCAGGAACAGTTTGTAACCAGTGTGCGTATTGCCGGTGCCTACTTAAATTTGTTGATCGCACAGCGGTTTATACAGAATGCGCAAGCCAATATTGAACGTGCCAGTTTTGTACAGCAGTCTGTAATTGCCCGCGCCAAATCCGGGCTGATTGCCGGAGTGGATTCTTCGATTGCCAATGCAGAAGTATCTGGTGCCAGGCTTGCTTTGTTGCAAGCCATCGCCAATGAACAGCGCATCCGTAATGAGCTGGCACAATTGTTAAATGCCGCACCTGATCCATTTACATTGGATTCCAGTTTTTTCAGTCAAACACCCAAAACCTATAATACCAATGCCGGGATAACAGAAAATCCCCAGGTAAAATTTTACGCGCAACGCATTCAGCAAAGTAATGCATTGGAAAAATATATTCGAAGGAGTATTAATCCGGGCCTCAACCTTTTCGGTACATTCCAGGGCCGTGGTTCCGGTTTCGATTATAATTATACGCCCGATTTTACCGATCGCTATACTAAATCTTATCTCGATGGTATCAAACCCGAACGATACAATTACCTGCTGGGTATTGGCATCAGTTGGAATTTCATAAGTCCTGTCAAAATAAAGCAACAGGCAAAATCGCAATCTTACCTTTCGGCTGCCTATAAAGACGAATACGATTTGGTGAGTACGCGTTTAAAAGATCAACTCCTGCTTGCCGATCAGCAGATTGAAAACAGCCTGAAGAGTGTGCAGGAAGCGCCGCTGCAATTAAAAGCCGCCACTGACGCCTACCAGCAGAAAACAGTTTTGTACAAAAATGGATTGGCGAATATTGTAGATGTGCAACAAGCCCTGTTTACATTGAACCGGGCACAGACAGATATCAGTGTAGCCTATATCAATACATGGCAGGCTTTGTTGCTGAAAGCGGCCGCTTCGGGTGATTTTGATCTATTTATCAAACAGGTGCAATAGCGTTAGTATGAATCTTATCAGAACAGCATTAAGAAAACCCATTACCATTATGGTATTGGTGGCCGGTTTGTTTTTCTTTGGCATCAAGGCGATCAATACTATCAAGATAGATATTTTTCCCGCCATGAACCTGCCGGTGATTTATTTGTCACACCCGTTCGGCGGTTATTCTCCCGCACAAATGGAATCTTTTTTTGGCAAGCAATATGTAAATATTCTCTTGTATGTTTCCGGTGTAAAAAGTATTGAAACAAGAAACATACAGGGGTTGAGTTTGCTAAAGCTTACTTTTTACGAAAATGTAAATATGGCGCAGGCAGCAGCAGAAGTAAGTGCTTTTGCCAATAGGGCACAGGCTATTTTCCCGCCTGGTTCCCAACCCCCTTTTGTAATTCGCTTCGACGCATCTACTTTACCCGTAGGGCAACTCGTGCTCAGCAGCAACAAAAGATCCAACAATGAGTTACTTGATATGGCGAACGTATATGTGCGTTCATCTTTTACTTCTATACCGGGCTTAATTTCTTCAGCTCCGTTCGGCGGAAATGTTCGCAGCATTGTGATCAAAGTTGATCCCGACGCGCTGCGCCTGCACAATCTTACGGCCGACCAGATAGTGGAGGCGCTCCGCATTAATAACCAGACCTCTCCTGCCGGCAACGTAAGAATCGGCGATATCAACTATATAACGCCTGCAAATACCACCATCAAGAGCGTAAAGGATTTTGAAAACATTCCATTGTTCAAAGGCAGCGTACCCAATGTTTTTTTGCGCGATGTGGCGACCGTGGAAGATGCCGCCGATATAACGGTGAGTTATGCGTTGGTGAACGGAAA
>Ga0207677_10001189_pt1 | contig 14141 bp, 9 predicted proteins | sample KBSMisM42_FD_184311 | JGI IMG/M metagenome (GOLD analysis project Ga0207677, IMG submission 184311) | Miscanthus rhizosphere microbial communities from Kellogg Biological Station, Michigan, USA - KBS Miscanthus M4-2 (SPAdes) (version 2) | ecosystem: Host-associated > Plants > Roots > Rhizosphere...
AACGTCTCGACCTGCGACATGGAAAAGGGGCATCTGCGCTGCGACGCAAACGTGAGCGTGCGCCTGCGCGGGGCGGAGAAACTCGGCACCAAGGCAGAAGTCAAGAATCTGAATTCCTTCAAGTTTCTGCGGATGGCGCTGGATCATGAAATCGCCCGTCAGGTGGCGCTCATCGAGGGCGGCGGCCGCGTGGTGCAGGAGACGCGCCTGTATAATCCCGACTCCGACGAAACCGTCAGCATGCGCAGCAAGGAGCATGCGCACGACTATCGCTACTTCCCTGAGCCCGATCTCGTTCCACTGCAGATTAGCGACGTTTGGAAAGAACGAGTGCGTGTGCAGATGCCGGAGTTGCCCGCGTCGCGCCGCAAACGCTTCATTGAAAATCATGGCCTGAGCGAGTACAACGCCGAAGTGCTGACTTCGACGCGCGCCATGAGCGAGTACTTCGAAAAAGTAGTCGCCGCGAGCGGAGACGCCCGCGCTGCCGCCAACTGGGTGATGGGCGATCTTGCGGCACTGCTCAAGGAAGCGGGTAAGGAGATCGAAGACTCGCCTATTTCCGCCGAACATTTGGGTCAATTGATCGGACTGATTGCGAGCGGTAAGATCAACGGCAAACTCGCTAAAGACATTTTTCCCAAGATGGCTGCTGCCAATGAAGCGCCGGAAAGCATTATGCAGCGCGAAGGGTTGGAGTCCATCAGTGACGAAGGCGCGCTGGGCAAAATCATCGACGAAGTGATCGCCGCGAATCCTAAACAGGTGGAGCAGTACAAAGGCGGTAAGCAGCAGGTGATCGGTTTCCTGGTCGGTCAGGTAATGAAGGCCAGCCGGGGCCAGGCCGATCCCGCGGTGGTCAACCGCATGTTCAAAGAAAAGTTGTAGGTGCCGCGGGTCATCTCATCGGCGCAAACCTTTATCACGAAATTCATCCTCCCCTTTGTCGTGGTCGGAGTCTTAACCTATGGCATCTCCCTGGCGGGCACCCGCGTTTGGCCATTATTCGCTCCGCTGGGCGTGCTGGTTGTAGCGAGCATCTATTGGTATTACGTCCGTCTCAAAAAAGTTGCGATCGATTCGGACGGGCTCATAATCTCGAACTACGTCCGCGAAGTGCGCATTCCCTGGCAGCAACTTATCAAAGTGACCGGGAGCCGCTGGGAAAAAACACACCATGTCACGATAACCTTCGATCGCGATATCGGCTTTGGAAATTCCGTGATCTTCATGCCAAAGTTTAAATTCCTTTGGCCCGGACAGGAACACCCCATCGCCGGGGAACTTCGCCAGTTGATGGCGGTGAACCGGACCGCTTTCCCTTAATTTCTCTTCATTCGCGGACGCCGACTTTTACGCTATCCTAAGCCGTCGAATGCTGGTCTACGCCGTTACCATTTTCCTGAGCGCATTCCTCCTCTTTCAGGTCCAACCTCTCATCGCGAAATTCATTCTGCCGTGGTTCGGCGGCTCGGCGGCAGTATGGAGCGCCGCGCTCCTGTTCTTCCAGTTGATGCTGCTGGCGGGATATTTCTACGCTTACGCCGTCATCCGCTTCTTGAAACCCAAACAGCAGTTCTGGGTGCACACCGGACTTCTCGCGATCAGTCTGGCCACGCTGCCGATCATTCCTTCACCAATGTTCAAGGCGACTGGCGCGGCCGATCCGACGCCGCGCATCCTCGTATTGTTGTTTGCGACGGTGGGATTGCCGTACACGCTGCTCTCCGCCACCAGTCCTTTGCTGCAGGCGTGGTTTGTGCGCGCACGCCACGGTGCGATCCCTTACCGGTTGTTTGCGCTTTCTAATTTTGGGTCGATGCTGGCCTTACTGAGTTACCCGACGTTAGTCGAGCCGCGAATGGCGCTGCATAGCCAGGCGGTTTCCTGGTCGTGGGGATTTGCAGTGTTCGCTATGGTCTGCGCTTTGGCTGCGTGGAAAAGCAAGAACGGAGTCGATCCGGCCCGCGAGATTTCCAACGTCGAAGTGTCTGCGCCCACTGCTGCTGACAAATTGCTCTGGATAGCGCTGGCGGCTTGCGCGTCTGTCCTTCTGCTCGCCGTGACGAGTCATCTCACACAGAACGTTGCGCCCATTCCGTTGCTGTGGGTGGCGCCCTTAAGTTTGTACCTCCTCAGCTTCATCCTGTGTTTCGAAAGTGATCGCCTGTATCCGCGCTGGCTGTTTCTCCCTTTGTTGGCCGTCGCGCTGGCGGTGTTCACATGGGGCATCTCCCTCTACGAAGGCAATTACCCCATAAGAAAACTGATCCCCGCGCTGTGCGGAGCGCTGTTCGTCTGCTGCATGGTGTGCCACGGCGAGTTGGCTCGACGTCGGCCGAATCCCAGATATCTCACGCAGTTCTATCTGATGGTTTCGGTGGGTGGTGCGCTTGGCGGATTCTTCGTCGCGTTCGCTTCGCCGCGACTGTTTCGCGACTATCTGGAACTGCCCGTGGCGCTGGTTGGCTGCGCGACGCTGGTTACTTGCGTCCTGTGGAATCGGTCGAATAGCGAACCGTCGGCCCCGTGGATTCGCTCCAGTCTTGTAGTGGCGACGATCGCCTTCGCTGGTTTCCTAGGCTTCACTGCGGTGAAAAAAGATCGCCGCTATGTGCGTTCCGTGCGCAATTTCTACGGTGTTATGCATGTGCGCGACGATGTCGAAGACGACTCCGGCGTTCCCGCCGAGCGTGTTCTAGTGCACGGTACCATCGACCACGGCACGCAGTTAAAGGAAGATACCAAGGGCCGCATCACTACTTCGTACTTCGGATCTACCAGCGGCATTAATCGCGCAGTCAGGGGATTGCGGAACCAGCGCGGAGCTTTGCGGCTAGGAGTGCTGGGGCTCGGCGCCGGAGTCACCGCCACTCTGGCACGGGCCGGCGACACGCTGCACTATTACGAGATCAATTCACTGGTACCCGACGTCGCCACGCATCAATTTGGATTTCTCAACGGGTGTCCCGCCCAGGTGCAGATTTTCATGGGCGACGCACGGTTGGTACTCGAACAGATGCCGAGTGAGGACCTCGATTTCCTGGCGATGGACGCGTTTTCAAGCGATGCCGTTCCTATGCATCTGCTGACGCGCGAAGCTTTTCAGGTGTATTTGAAACATCTGAAGCCAGATGGCGTGTTAGCGGTGCACATCTCCAACCGTTTTCTGAATCTTAAGCCCGTGGTGGCTCAAGGCATGACCCAAATGGGCTGGCACGGGCGCGTCATTGAAGACGAAGGTTTCGACCAGCCGTATTACACCGGAACCACTTGGGTGATTCTTTCACGGGACGAGAAATTTTTTGACACCAAATACTTTGCCGGAGATTATGGCAGCGTGATCACGCCACTCGTACCCACGCCCGGTTTCCGCGCCTGGACCGACGACTTCAGTAATATCATTACCATCATCAAATAGCCGCCGCAAAATCAATGACTCTCTACGCCATCACTATTTTTCTGAGCGCCTTCTTGTTATTCCAAGTGCAGCCGCTCATCGCCAAGATGATTCTGCCATGGTTCGGTGGCTCGGCCGCGGTGTGGAGTGCGAGCCTGCTCTTTTTCCAGTTGCTGCTGTTGGCGGGGTACGCCTACGCGCACGTTTCTATCCGCTTTCTTAAACCACGCGTGCAGATGCTGGTGCACGTCGGGCTGCTGCTGGGGAGTTGCGCGTTACTTCCCATCCTGCCGAATCCTATTTGGCGCCCAACGCAGGCAGGCGATCCCACGGCACGGATCTTATTGCTGCTGACCGCGACTATTGGACTGCCCTATTTCCTGCTTTCCTCCACCAGTCCGCTCCTGCAAGCGTGGTTCGTGCGACGCACCGGATCGGGCGTGCCTTACCGGCTGTTTGCGCTGTCGAACTTCGGATCGATGTTGGCTTTAGTGAGCTTTCCGTTTCTGGTGGAGCCAACCCTGGCCACTCGCCAGCAGGCATTTTCATGGAGTGGCGGCTATGTGTTATTCGCCCTGCTGTGCGCCTTCACAGCGTGGGTTAGCCGGGGTGCGAGTGCCGATAATCCGAGCCCAGGGGTGGCGGTATCCAATTCCGGCGAGCGTCCTAGTTTTTGGCAACTCGTATTCTGGGTTCTGCTCGCGAGCTGCGCGTCCGTGCTGCTGGTTTCGGTGACCAATCACATGAGCCAGAACGTCGCGCCGATACCGCTCTTGTGGGTATTGCCGCTGGCTCTCTACCTGCTCACCTTCATCTTCGCTTTCGAAAGCGACCGCATCTACCAGCGGTGGCTATTCATTCCGCTGCTGGCTCCGGCATTGGCGGGCATGGCGTACATGATCTACGCGGAGGACGGTAATTTCACGATCAAGTACGCAATACCCGGCTACGCCGCCGGTCTCTTCATCTGCTGCATGTTTTGTCACGGCGAACTGGCGCGCCGCCGTCCAGCGCCCCGGCATTTGACTCTGTTTTACTTGATGGTTTCGCTTGGCGGAGCCTTGGGCGGCATTTTCGTCGCATTGATCGCGCCGCGCGTATTCAGCGCGTACTGGGAGCTTCCTTTAGGTCTAGTTACCGCAGGACTCCTGGCGTTGTTTGCCATGTGGCGTCTGGTTTCTAAAATTCACTGGTTAGTAACCGTAATAGTCGTGGGATGCGCAGTTGCGGGAGTGGCTTATTTTTCCAAACCTCTCCACCTTGGATTCCATCTGGCAAGCGCGCTTTGGACTTGCGTCATCCTGCTCCTTTTGTTCGGATGGAGCCTGCTGCCACAGTCTTTGGCTAAGTGGTCTGCGCGCATTCTTGTCATCGTCGGGATAGGCACTCTCGCGTCGTATTTCGTCACGCAGGATCGTAGGCTCGCCAAGAACCTGGTGTTGCGTACCCGCAATTTCTACGGGCCGCTTGAAGTACGCGACGATCTGCCCACCGAGGACTACGCTCAGCGCACGCTTCTTCACGGCACCATTGACCATGGCTCGCAGTTGCTCGACCCGGTGCTGCGTTATGTGACAACTTCTTACTACGCCAAGCGTTCGGGCGTCGGACGCGCCATGAGCGAGTTGCAGGCGAAGGGTCCAATTCGCGCCGGCGTAATCGGGTTGGGCGCGGGCGTGCTCTCAAATTATGGGCGCAAGGGCGACTACTTCCGGATCTACGAAATCAATCCGCTGGTCGAACGCATCTCACAAACCTTGTTCACCTTCTATCCGCATTCGGCTGCCGACAAAGCGATTCTGATGGGAGACGCGCGCCTGACTTTGGAAAACCAACTCGCGAGCGGAGGCCCGCAAAATTACGACATCCTGGCGGTCGACGCATTTTCGAGCGACGCGATTCCAGTTCACCTCCTTACGCGCGAGGCGATCCAGCTCTACTTCCGTCATCTGAAGCCCCAAGGCGTGCTGGCGCTGCATATTTCCAACCGCTACCTCGATCTCAAGCCCGTGTGCGAGGGCGGGGCAGCCGCCGTCGGCCGTCAGGCATGGGTGGTGGAAGATGAAGGCGATGAGGCCAACTATCTTTCCTCTTCGACATGGGTGCTGGTGACATCCGACCTCTCGCTATACCGGGGGAAATTTTTTAGCGACGCCACGCTTTCTCAGTACCCCCCTAAGAAGGGCTTCCGTCCGTGGACTGACGATTACAGCAACTTATTTCAGATCCTTGACGTGAAATAGCTTAGGCAGAGAACTTTCCCGCTTCAGGCGAACTAGCTTGAGTGGAAGCGAGATCCGCCGCAACCGACCCCCTGATCCTGCCGGTAGCTGCGATCGTATCCGGCATTTTGCTGGGACGCGCGCTCACATTCTCACGTTCAGACGCGGCTTGGCCGGTAGCGGTGCTTGTACTGCTGGCTCTATTTTCAACGCCTCGACTGCGGCGATGCTGTCTACTTTTGGCGCTGCTCTTTACAGGAGCTTTCGCTAACGCCTGGCACCTTCCGGGGCCACGGCCGCAGATCGACGCGGGATCGCGGGAAACCGTCATACTCAGCGGCTGTGTGGTCGAACCCACGGTGCTCTCGCCTGGACGGCAGCAGTTCACGCTGGAACTCGATCCGGGCGCTCGCGCACGCGTGAGTCTGCCCATCGAAGACGGAGCTGACCGCTCGCTACAGCCTCTCGAATACGGACAGCGAGTGGAGATCGAAGCGCGCATCCGGGCACCGCGCAATTTCAATAACCCGGGATCATTCGATTACGCCGGGTATCTCGCACGGCAACGGATTTTTTGGACTGCGACAATGACCCGTGGCTCGGCAGCGCGCGTTTTGCCCGGGCGCTGCGGATGGCGGGCTATGGCCTGGATCTTCGCGATCCGTGGATTGGCGCTGGACCGCATCGAGCGGTTTTATCCGGACGCCTACACTTCCGGCATGATGCAGGCCATGCTGATCGGGGAATCGTCGCAGCTGCAAAAGATCTGGACCGAGAACTTCCGGCGCACGGGTACTTTTCACGCATTGGTGATCTCCGGGGCGCATGTGGCCGTGCTGGCGGGCGTGCTGTTGTTCCTGTTGCGGATGTGCTCGCTAGGCGAGATCCCCGCGCTCGCGCTCACGGCGGCGGCCGCTTGGTTATACGCATTGGTTTCCGGTTTCTCGCCGCCAGTCTCACGCGCGGCGGCGGGATTCACTTTGTATCTGATCGCCCGCTTCTTCTTTCGCCGGGGACGGGTGCTGAATCTGCTGGCGGCGGTGGCGGTAGTTTACCTACTATGCGATCCCGGCGACTTGGGCGATGCGAGTTTCCAGTTGTCGTTCCTATGCGTAGCGGCGTTGGGCGCGCTCGCAGCGCCATTGCTCGAAGCAACCTCGGGAGCTTACGCGCGGGGGCTGCGCGACATCCGCAACCGCGAAGTCGACCCATATCTAGCGCCGCGCGTAGCGCAGTTCCGCATCGAGATCAGGCTGGTTGCGGAAACGATCGAGGCCTTATGCAAAGTACCCGCAGGCTGGTTTGCAGAAGGTTTAGCTCTCGTCGCCCGCGCCGCTATTTTCGTTTATGAGTTGGCTCTGATCTCATTGGCGATTCAGATCGGGTTGGCTCTGCCGATGGTGGTCTACTTTCACCGCATTTCGTTCACCGGTATTACAGCGAATGTGATGATCGTGCCGCTGCTCGAAGCCGCTGTGCCGATTGGATTCCTGGCAATCTTCACTGGATGGCACTTCCCCGCGACCCTCGCAGGCTGGCTCTTGAAAATTGCTGCGCGCACTGCGGATTGGCACGCACATCTGGAACCTGCCTGGCGTATTTCCAGCCCACCGTTATGGCTTGCACTCAGTTTCGCTGCATCATTGATCCTGTTCGCGGCGGCGATGCGCAGCACACGCTGGCGCAGGCGCGCCGCCGCTCCCACAGGGCTCCTGGTCGCGGCGCTGTTTGGCGTTGTCTTGTGGCAGCCCTGGACCGCACCGGTCGCCACTCACTCGCTCGAACTCACGGCTATCGATGTGGGGCAGGGCGATAGTCTTCTCGTGGTTTTCCCGGAAGGCCGGACCATGGTCCTCGACGGTGGAGGCGTTTTGCAATTCGGACACGTGACGCGCCGTTCCAATCTGGATACTGGTGAAGATGTGGTTTCGACCTATCTTTGGAACCGCGGGATCCGCAGGATCGATATCCTGGTCGCCACCCACGCGCATCAGGATCACAGCGGAGGGCTGCCCGCGCTCCTCGAAAATTTCCGGCCACGCGAATTGTGGGTGGGCGCTAACCCATCCCCCATTTTGCTCCAGCGAGCGGCCGAGCTTAGGATTCCCGTCAGGGCGCCCGATTCCTCCAACGCGCCCACCGATTACGGGGGCGCACGCCTTGAAGTCCTGTCACCCCCGTTGGGATTTTCTCCAGCCAAGTCCGGCAATAACGACTCGCTGGCCCTCCGCATCACCTATGGAGAAAAGTCTTTCCTGCTAACCGGGGACCTGGAGAGCCCCATGGAGCGGCTCCTACTCGCTGAGGGGCGTGCCTTGCACGCCGACGTGCTCAAAGTGGGCCATCATGGCTCGAAGACCTCCACATCGCCCGCTTTTCTGGACGCCGTCGGGCCTTCCATCGCCGTTATTTCCGCGGGCTTCGAAAACTCCTTCGGCCACCCGCATCCCATTGTATTGGCACGACTTGCCCAGCGCCATACCGCCATCCTTCGGACTGACCAGGACGGGATGGTCACGGTTCGGTCGGACGGCCATAAGCTCTGGTTTGACAGCATGTTATGGCATCCTTCGTCTTCCGCCGATGTCTTTAATTGGGCGCTAGCCACCAGCCTGAATCCTTAACCAGACTGTAATCGTCAAATGGAAGTCGAACGAATCCTGATACAATGGGGTGACCGCGTGCCACGTCAGCGCCGTACTAGGACTATTTCATTGCGCTTCCTTACCGCTACTCTCGGGCTTGGCTTGTGCATCGGGGCACTTTCAAGTCCCCGCGTGTACGCGGCGGCCACTGAGTCGGAAGCGGACGCAAATCTGGCGATTGTCGATAAATACGTGGATGCAACCCACGTCCAGCAGGAGAGCCTGCGCGGGCTTCAGATGGAAGTAAACATTGACGCTCAGTTGCCTAAACTTGAAAAACACGGCAAATTGCGGGCCCTGCGAAAGATATCCCTTTTGGGACAGATCACCTACAAGGCCTTGGGCTTTTCTGGCGACAACACAGTTAAGCAAGAAGTGATTACGCGTTATCTGGCCGCGGAGAGCTCCGCGCGTGAGAACGGTACGATCGCCATCACGCCAGCCAACTACAAATTCCGATATATGGGACGCCTGGTACAACGGGGTGTGATCACGCAGATCCTAGAAGTAACTCCCAGGAAAAAAGCCGTTGGGTTGTTCAAGGGGCAGATTTGGATCGATGCTGCCAGCGGAATGCCTGTGCGCGAGGTTGGCCAGTTTGTCAAGACGCCGTCGGTCTTCCTCAAAAAGATTGCTTTCGTGCGTGATTACGAGATCCGGGATGGTATTGCTTTCCCGAGTCACATTCAGAGCACTGTGGATACTCGCATCGTGGGGCGAGCTGAGTTAGAGATCAACTTCAGCAACTTCAGCCGTGAGAGCGCCGATGGCGAAGCCACGTCGGACGCCAGTTCAGATTCGGATACTCCAGCAGTTCCTGTGCAGCACCCACCAGCGCCGCAACCAGTCGGCGCGCTCCAAGATATCGAGACCCCCGGAACGGCCGTCGCGCCCGAGTTATAAGGAGATCGTCAGCATTGCCGAAGAAAACGCTGTTCCTGAACCCCCCGTCGTTTCAGGGTTTTGACGGAGGAGCCAGTTCACGCTGGCCTTCCACGCGCGAGATCGAATCTTACTGGTATCCGGTGTGGCTGTGTTATCCCGCAGGGATGCTCGAAAACAGCAAGGTTCTGGACGCTCCGCCGCATGGCGTTTCCATTGAGCAAACAGTGGCAATGGCCAAGGACTTCGAGTTACTGGTCCTCTTCACTTCTTCGCCCGGATTTCACGTCGACGTGAAGATCGCGGAGATGATGAAGGACTCGAATTCCAAGCTGGAGGTCGTCTTCGTCGGGCCACCGGTAACCATGGAACCGGACAAGGTTTTGGATTCCACCAAGGCCATCGACTTCATCGTTCGCCGTGAGTTCGATTATCAGATCGCGAACTACGCCAAGGGGACGCCACTCGCGGAACTACCAGGCGTGAGCTACCGCGCTAACGGCGTCAATGTTCACAATCCCGAAGCTCCCTACATCGAAAACCTGGATGAGCTGCCGTGGGTGACCAAGACCTATAAGCGCGATCTGGATTTCCGCAAGTATAACGTTCCGTTTCTGCTGAACCCCTACTTGTCGTTCTATACGTCGCGCGGATGTCCGGCGCAATGTACGTTCTGCTTGTGGCCGCAAACGCATTCAGGGCATCGTTGGAGACTGCGTTCCGTTCAGGACATCGCCAACGAATGCCGCTACGTGCTGGAGAACTTCCCCGGCCTCAAGGAAATCTTCTTCGACGATGACACCTTCAATTACCGCAAGGCTCGCACCATCGAGTTGTGCGCGGAACTGAAGAAACTGAAGTTTACCTGGTCCTGCACCTCGCGCGTAACGACTGACTATGAAACGCTCAAGGCCATGAAGGAAGCTGGCTGCCGCCTGCTGATTGTTGGTTATGAGAGCGGCGACGAGCAGATTCTACGCAACATCAAGAAGGGCGCCACCACCGATATGGCGCTCCGCTTCACCGAGAATTGCCACAAACTGGGCCTCATCATCCACGCTGATTTTATCGTGGGGCTGCCTGGCGAGACTCGCGACACACTGCGCAATACCATTGATTTTGCAAAACGCATCGACGCCGAAACCATCCAGGTTTCAATCGCACACGCTTACCCCGGCACCGAGTTCTACGGCTTCGCTAAGGAAAATGCGCTGATCAATATCGGAATGTCGGACTCGGGCGGCCATCAGTTGCCGCAAGTGATCTACCCCGGCATCCTCGATGAAGGCGAAATGATGGAGTGGGTGGAGCGCTTCTACGACGAATACTACTTCCGTCCTAAAGCTGCCTGGCGGATTGTACGCAAAGCCATCTTCGACGGTCCCGAGCGCAAGCGCCTGTATAAAGAAGCCCGGGAGTATATGAGCCTGCGCACCAAGCGCAAGCAGTATGTAGCGGATCACAAGGCCAACGCCCTGAGCCAGGCGGCTGCGGCGACTTCTGCGTCTACCTCGAATCAAGATCGCGTCTGAGGGGCGCGCGGCCAAGCAATACGGTAAGCGGAGCAGCTCTTTCGGCATCCCCTATATAATCGCCGAGTGATATTGCTTGCACTAGCCGCGATCGCTGCCGCTTACCAGATCCTAGCCATCCTGGCCTGCCTGTTTCGTGGACGGCCCAACGCTTCATCGAAGTCCATGGGGCCGGTGTCCGTGTTGAAGCCAGTGCATGGCGTCGATTCCGGTTTTCGCGAGGCAATTCTTTCGCACACCGGGCTGCAAGGCGACTACGAGTTCCTCTGCGGCGTGAGCCAACCGAACGATCCTGCGTTACCGGTTCTGCGCGAATTCTCCCGTGTTCGCGTAGTCAATAGCGACACTCGCACCGCCAACGCAAAAGTCGGGGTGCTGATGGATTTAGCCGCAGCCGCGAGCAATCCGGTGCTGGTGGTCAACGACGCCGATATCCGCGTGGATCCGGATTACCTCGCGCGAGTCACAGCCCCTTTAGCCGATCCGCGCGTAGGCTTAGTGACTTGCCTCTACCGGCCGGTTGGCGACAGTTTCGCCGCACGTTTCGAAGGGCTGGGAGTGGCAACCGATTTCGCGCCGTCGGCGCTGGTCGCGCGCCTACTGGGGGTGGACGAATTCGCCATGGGGTCCACGCTGGCGTTTCGGCGCGAGGATCTAGGCCGCATTGGTGGTTTCGCCGCCGTCGCGGATTACTTGGCCGACGACTACCAAGTGGGCCACCGCATTCATGCGCTGGGGTTGAAGTGCGTGCTGAGCGATGTGGTGGTGGAGACGCATCTCGGCGGCGGATGGCGGCAGGTTTGGCAGCATCAGGTGCGCTGGGCGCGGACGATACGCGTGTCGCGCTTCGGCGGGTATCTGGGCCTTCCGATAACCAACGCGACGCTATGGGCCGCGGTTGCCATGACGATTGGGCGCTGGGATTTGGGCATAGCGCTATTGGTGATCCGACTGGTGATGGCTTTGGCATCCGGATGGGGCGTGCTACGCAGCCGCGATGTATTGTTCTTGTGGTGGCTGGTCCCGGTACGCGATCTATTCGGATTCGCGGTGTGGGTCGTTGCGCTGTTCGGGGATTCAGTGGTGTGGCGCGGTCAGCGGCTGCGGTTGGATCGCGATGGCAGAATTCATGCCGACTTGCTTCAAAAAACCTGAACTGCGTGGATCATGCTAAAATCACAATGTCCCACCGTAAAAGCGCCCGTAGCTCAGTTGGATAGAGCGTCTGGCTACGAACCAGAAGGTCGCACGTTCGAGTCGTGCCGGGCGCACCATCATTCGAAAAGGTTTACCCCTCAATTCACGGTGACTGAAACCTCGGAGGAGCGACTTGAGGAGCCACCGGGTTTAAGATGGCATCCATCTTGTCGGCTGACTGCTGCTGCGCCTCTTTGATCACGTGGGCGTAGGTCTGCATGGTGAACGCCACCTGCGTGTGCCCGAGCATCTGCGAAATATACCTCGGGGAGACGCCCTGAGCAAGCAGGAGCGTCGCGGCGCTATGCCTCAGATCATGAAAGCGAAGACGCGGAATTCCGGCCGCCTTCAGGATGGCGTGATGCCGGCGAATCACCGCGCGCGCGTCGAGCGGCGTTCCAATCGTGGAAGTGAACACGAGCCCACTTTCCTGCCATTCGTCGCCCGCCGCGGCTCTCTCTTCGGCCTGTAGCTCTCGATGGCGCTGAAGGGCCGCAACCGCTACCGCTGGGAGAATTAGCGGCCTGGCGCCCTCTTCGGACTTCGTTTCCGCAGAACATAAAACCAAATCCAGACCACCCTCAAAAGCAGGGTGTAAACGATTCGAAGGAAGGCGCGCGCGCGTATATCCGGGATGCGGGCATTCTAATTCTCGACGAACCGACTGCCGCGCTAGATGCCTTAGCTGAATACAAAATTTTTAATCGTTTCAGCGAACTCACCAAGGGGAAAATCGCTGTCCTGATTTCCACCGGCTGTCCACCGCGCGTCTTCTGGCTGGAGGGAATACCTCGGCTGCAGTCGCCGACGCTGCAGCAGCCAGTCCTCCCCGCGTTTGCGGCACTTACTTCGCCGGCATAGCACTATCGCGCTTCAATGCTTCCTTCAGAAGCTCAACGGCCTTAGCCTCACTCGCGCCCTTACCCCTAGTCATCACGTGAACAGCACGCGCTCCATTAAGAGCGCCCGCGTGCCAGCCGCCCATTTCCGGAACAACGAACGACTCCGTTCCAACACCTGGTAACTTTTTGTAACCTGCTGCGCCAGACGGCTTCTCATGATATCGAGCCGGAACAACTTGGACGAGTACGGATCCTTCCTTGCCGGTGGTCGTCCACTGGCATCCGGTACCCATTGCCGCATTTTCCGCGTGGTCCACAGCTTGGCCGATATACTGACCGGCCTCAGCTTTCGTAAATATTTTGCACTGCCGGTTTTCGGCCGCGGCGCCCGCAGTGTCACCTTTCAGCGCGGCCGCAAGTTTTTCGGCGTCCGACTGGGTTTGCGCAAAACTAGCAGCGCACCCGGCGCAAAGAAGACAGAAGGCGATGAGAAAAGTACGATTCATTTAAACTCCCGCAACCAGTATTGCAGACTGGAAAAATACCCGGCGGCGCAGAATCGCCAAAATCAGCAGGCTCCGAGGCGCCGTTAACCAAACGGGCAGGCCTCGACGGAGGATCTGAGAAAGCTGAGGCCATTCTGCGTCAGCGCGGCGTTCCGCTGCATCATCGTTCACGTTTCGCCGCGAAGCGATCGAGCAGATTCGCTGGGCGCAAGGCCGGGGCCAAAAATACTGGCGGAGACCTGTCCGCAATACCGGTATCTGACCGCCGATGATCTGGCGTCCGGTGGGTACGAGGGCGCTAAATGCATCTGCAGCTCGCCGCCACGCGATCACGCCGATCAGGAAGCGGTATAGAGAGGGTTGGAGCAAGGAGTGTTCAGCGTGTTTTCCTCCGTTCGAACCGCTTGGCGGTCAATATGACTTCACCTCTTCCTCGAAGAAAATAGTATCCGTTAAAGTACTGTTCAACGCATAGTCTTGGATCGGGCGAAACAATTACGCGGGATTCGTGGCCCAAAAAACCAGGGCCTACTTACAACGGTCTGACCCGCGAGAAGTTGGCTTTCCTCCGGGAATGCGATCTCGCCGACCGTGTATCTATCATCTTGAACCGGGCACACAAGAAGGCGCTCTTCAATACCCAGCAGGTGGAAGATCTTCTTGGCCGAGCGGTGGATCGTGTATTCCCCAACGACTATCAAGGAATCAATCAGGCAGCTGCCGAAGGAACCGTGGTAGCCGAATCATCGCCTATCGGTAAAGCGACGACTGAATTCGCCGCGACCTTGATCGAGCAGGGGAAGCCGAAGCCCACTAACGAAAAGCACAAGTTCCTGGAGCATTTCTTCACCGCTTCGTCATTAGTGCCCGGTCGGCATTGAGCGTTCAATAGCTTGTTCGCTGAATGGCTACGGC
>Ga0207677_10001194_pt1 | contig 14078 bp, 11 predicted proteins | sample KBSMisM42_FD_184311 | JGI IMG/M metagenome (GOLD analysis project Ga0207677, IMG submission 184311) | Miscanthus rhizosphere microbial communities from Kellogg Biological Station, Michigan, USA - KBS Miscanthus M4-2 (SPAdes) (version 2) | ecosystem: Host-associated > Plants > Roots >...
TCGATCACGCCTCGTTCTTGATAACTTCTGACGAGAAAAGGAACAGCTGCGAATGAGGCTTCCCCAACGTCTCCTTGGTGATGGAGTTCCTCCCAGAGTTCCTGCCAGACCCTTGCAGTGTCGTGCTCAGTTTCGAGTCTCTTGAACAGCGGACGCGGGTCGAACGGCATCTTGTAGCCTCCGGTCATATTCGACCAGCGAGCGTCTTCAAGGCTGATCATGGGTGCCCCTTTCTGCTTTGTGAACTTGATTTTCCATGATAGTTGGTGTGTTGTGGCCAACTCTTCCTTACCCAAATCGGTGCAATTTCCCCATAGACCATGACTTTCCCGAAACTCCGGTTTTCGACTCACCTAGCTGCAAATGCGCAGAAGCTCAAGGGGCTATCTCTGCGCAATAGTCAGGGCAGACAGCGGAATCTCCAGCGTTCCCACTTTGCTGGACGAACTGTCATACACTCCAGTGCGCAGATAAACGTCACCCGCGGGCGCATCGATCAGGAGGTGAAAGACGATGCCGTCGCGCTGCTGCGTTGCCCACTGCTCCGGCGCCATCGACAGGTGGATCTCACGAATCTCCCAGTTCAGCGGCTTGAAGTCCTGTCCATAGACCATGAGCGCTACCTGCAACGATTTATGCCTTGTGCCATCCGCATCTGGGATCAAGAACAAGCCGCTGCTCTGCAACTGAAACTCCACGTCGTAGCGCGCGAGTTTACCGGTGAGTTGAGTGTTCTGGCCGGCGTGCGTGGTACTCGGCTGGTTTGGCAAGGGAACGACCTTCAACCGGTAAGGGATGCCAGAGGAGTTGGGTAATCCATGCCCCATCAGGGGCAGTAGAGGATTGTTTGCCGGTGAGCTGGCGATCTTCAGATCCTTCTGTGTTCGCTCGAGATAACGCCTGCGATAAGAAAGGGTGTAGTCGCCGACAACTTTTACTTCGACTGTGCGCTCCCGTCCCACTTCTTTGTGATCGGAGGGAACGTAGGCAAGCGTGTAATAGCGTGAGCCGTGATCGACACCGTCGGCAATTTCCCGACTGATGTCGTTAACGTGGTACGCCTTCCCGCCCGTTGCTTCTGCCCAGTATTCGCTGTCGATGAAGCGGTTGGCAGCTTGATGGCCTAGAGGGTCTGGTCCGAGTCCCATGTTGACGTCTACTCCCCAAGCGTCGATGGGATAGAGAGAGACGCCAGCCTCTCCAAGCGCATAGATCGTTTCACTGCAGGCATTTTCGGGTACGCAGTGCGGGAAATTGCCGACGATCCAGAAGAGGTTCTTCCTGCCCGGGATGCCCGCGAGGTAATGTGCCGACGCCTCAAGAGCTCCGCCCGCGCCATGCTTGTGCTGCTGAATAACTCCCACTCCATGTTTTAGAAACTTCTGCAGTGCGTACGCGCTCTCCGCGAGTTGAGAGTCCTGCGCCTCCTGCGCTGTTTTCTGTGTCTCAGTGAGAACAGAGAGCAGTGCCTGTTGTTGCGCCGAAGTCGTTGGTGAGGCGGAGTGGCTCGAACTGAACCTGACGACGGCATCCCTCAAAACAGACGAGTCCTGGTTGAGCGGCCAGACCAGATTCAGCTTCTCAGGAGTGAGCGTAAGAATGCCGATGCGCAGATGAGGAGGCAATGAAGCCAGGAACTTGACCATCTGCACGTGCGCATACATTTCGTCCTCAGGCCACGTATTGACCGCGTCGAGAAGCAGCACGTTGGTTACTCCACCTGGATCCGCGAGGCGAATGTTCGTGAAGGTATCCGGTGTGGGAATCAAAGACGGAGGCGCAGCCTCTGCCGCGCCAAAGTTTGTCTCGAAGAACGTGATGGCCTGCGACTTGCCATTCTCCAATACCTGAAAGTCTTCCTTTCGAAGGCCCGGTACGGCCTTCCCACCCTTGTCCATCACCACAACATCCTCAACGACTGTCCGCGAATAGATCGTAAGTTGAGGCGGTGTGCTCTCTTCGGGAGCAGCCTGTGCGAACAGAGGACGGGCGGGAAGCACGAGGAGCGCAAAGCCGAACAGAAGCTTGATCGACATGACAGACCATTGTAGCGATTTGGCGAATTCTCAACCTCTACCCGGTTGGTCGATTCTTCCAAGGCGGTTTTGCACCAGAAATGGTAATGTCAGCATCGGCGGTAATACTCCCCGAGCCTCAAGATTCGATGAGTCTTGTTCGTGTGCCCATATAATCTTGGCTTGAACCCTCGGTCGATCCGCACACCCTCAAAGGCACCTGCCCTTGTCGTAGCCGCCGGCATTCTGCTGAGCCGCCTAGTCGGGCTGGTGCGCGATCGAATCTTTGCGCACTATTTCGGCAATTCGGACGCCGCAGACGCATTTCGCGCCGCTTTTCGTATCCCGAATTTTCTGCAAAATCTCTTCGGCGAGGGCGTGCTTTCAGCATCCTTCATCCCCGTGTATGCGCGGCTGAATGCGGAGGAGCGACATGAAGATGCCTCGCAATTGGCCGAAGCCATATTTGCGCTCTTGTTATTCATAACCACCGTGCTGGTCATAGTGGGTGTACTTCTCACACCATGGCTGATTGATCTAATTGCGCCGGGGTTTCATGACGACAAGCGGCTATTAACCATCCGACTGGTGCAGGTTCTGTTCCCTGGCGCGGCTATGTTGGTGCTGTCGGCGTGGTGCCTCGGAATTCTGAACAGCCATCGCAAGTTTTTCCTTTCGTACACTGCCCCCGTCGTCTGGAACATTGCAATGATTGCGGCACTCGTGTGGGGTGGTCATGGACACGCTCAGCCACGGCTCGCCGTGCTGGTAGCGATCGGTTCGGTAGTTGGTAGCGGGCTGCAATTTGCGGTACAGGTTCCGACAGTGGTGCGCTATCTATGGCCGCTGCGACTTCAACTCCGCATGACCGGCGGCCACGTGCGCACCGTGGTCGGCAATTTCCTTCCGGTCTTTTTGAGCCGAGGAGTTGTGCAAATCAGCGCTTACATAGACGCTTGGCTCGGCAGTTTTTTAGGTACGGGCGCAGTTTCTGCATTGGGATATGCGCAGACACTCTACACGCTGCCAGTGAGTTTGTTTGGTATGGCGGTTTCGGCTGCTGAGTTGCCGGCGATGTCGAGTGCGCTGGGCACACATGACGAGGTTGCGAGCATCCTACGGCAGCGGCTGACGCAGGGCATTCAGCACATTGCGTTTTTTGTAATTCCTTCGGCGGTTGCTTTTGTGTTGCTTGGCGACGTGATCGTCGCCAGCATCTACCGCTCGGGCGCGTTCCAGCACAAAGACGTTTTGTACGTGTGGGGAGTGCTGTCCGGGTCAGCAGTGGGGCTACTCGCCTCGACCATGGGGCGGCTCTATTCGTCTGCCTTTTATGCGCTGCGCGACACCCGCACACCATTGAGATTTGCGGTGATTCGTGTGGCACTTACGCTTGGCCTAGGCTACGTTTGCGCACTGCCGTTGCCTCGGCTCCTGGGGCTCGACCAGCGCTGGGGAGCCGCAGGTTTGACCGTCTCTGCCGGTGTGGCTGGATGGATTGAGTTTATGCTATTGCGACGTGGACTGCAGAGACTCATTGGCTCCGTGCCCTCCGGATGGTCGAGGATCGTGCGGCTTTGGGTGGTTGCGATTTTGGCGGCTCTGGTTGGTTTCGGTCTCAAAGTTTTACTGCCTTTACATCAACCACTGATTGTTGGTCTTTGCGTTTTGATCCCGTACGCGGCGTTGTATCTTGGCATCGCGCGATGGATGGGAATCGCCAGCATGGGTGCAATCGGACGCATGTTCACGCGCCGCCGATAGATCCTACCCGATTTTGCACCAAATGCAGTTAGGGAAGTATGGGCGGTCATAGGAAAACATCAGTGTCTACGGGCACTTGAACACCGGAGATGCTATCTTCTTTTTGGGTTCCGTCGTCAGCACTGCGGCCTCATTCGACCACGTATCCAGCTCGACACGCAATTGATCACCTTGCCGCAGTTCTAGGAAACTCGGATCAATAGCCAGCGTCAGATAGACAGTGCCTCCCTGCGGAATCTGCAGCGGTGTCCATTTGTCTTTTTCTATCCCGCCAAGCACACCAGCAAGTCCCTTTCGCACCGATACAACTCGCCATCCCTGACGGGTGCGAAGTTGAAGCTGGGAGGCAAGTCCGCAAACACGATACTCATCAGACTCCGTGTTCCTTCCGCAAACCGGAATCACGACCGGGGCATATATAGCTCGGACCGCGATTCTCACACCGATAAATCGATTCGCCTCGACATCTCTAATTTCGGCACTGCTACCAGGTGTTTGGCAAAGAATTGAACTGTCGAGTGCCATTCCGGCAAATCCAACGCATACAGCGACAGTCAGCAACTTCTTTCGCATATTTGGCTTCATTGACAGAAGAATACCTCGGCAACACGTTCCGGTCAGATTGTGGACAATCGGGAAGTTGGCAAGAAATTGCTCACTTTTTCCATCTGCGGTCAACCACTCGCTACTCAAGAACTCGAAGGAACGAGGCTCTACTGCTGCATCGACAATTCGAGATTTAGAGTGTTTTGTTCGATTGTCACCACGGTGGAACCAAACTGCCTTAGTGACCGCGTAAAGCCGTTCGGTTCCGGATCTGTCATCTCATGCAAAGTCGCAACATACGACCCGCTCAAGAGCATTCCCTCGAAAGTTCCATCGATTCTGACCGAAAAGCCTGAGGCTCCTACGTCCGGCAGGATCTCCATTTTTCGCTGAAACAGGATAGATATGTGGTTGCGATGTTCGACTGGCAAATTTCCACTCACGCGCCCGGCAATGTTGAACCAGGTAGGCTCAGGCACATCGAACACCGAACTCATCGTTTCACCTGCCCGGAGATCAAAGGGCTGGGCTTCTGACAGGATGTCTGCATTGGGATAGATGAAGTCAAAAACGCGGCGCTGTCTGTCTGCTGCTCTATCTCGTCCGGGCGCAGGACTGCTCTGGAGCTCTCCGAATAAGCGTAAGAAGTATCTTCCTGGGAGTAAAGGCGGTGAGATGAAGGTCCCGTCCGGACTGAACATGCGATCATCTTGGACCCTGACGAATCCGCGCAGCCCCTGAGAATCTCCTTCAGTTAAAACGGTGAAGCTGGCTGTCAGCGGCGGGAAACCGTTTTGATCTACCAACCTGCCACTAAGGAAAGCATCGGGAATAGTCATCAGAGTCCCCAGAGTTCTCGGTTGGCGAAATTCTAGGCGCGGATAAGGCGAATCGCCAATTCATATTCATAGAATTCCAGCATTCCGGGAGAGTAGTGGACGATTGGGAAATAACCCCCTTTTTTCTGTTTCGCGGTTACTTCCCCGTATGCGGTGATTGGCCCACAATCGCCACTTGACCAAAGAACCGGAGCACGAAAACGATTGACACCCCGGAATCGGACCGATTCTACCTAACTCCTCGCGCTGTTTCGTTTGCCGGATGCAGATATCGCGGCGACGATGAATTATCTCCAGCGTCATATGCCGGGAGAGCTTGGCCAAAGTTAATGAGATTTCTTCGTTCGATTTCTTTTCGAAAACTCGGGTCCAGATAAAGGTCGGGAGACTGGGGAGACCAGGTCAACTCTGCAGCCGGACCGAGAAGGAGAAATGTGTCTTCCTCAACGCCGGAACATCCAGCGGACTGCAATTGCCGCTGCAGCGAACTGCCCCGCACAGGTGTAGCAAGTGATGGGGATGGCGAATCGCGGATAACTTGTTCGAAGGCTCTTGAGCAGGGACTGTCCGTGAAGCCAGTATATGGATTGATGAGAAACAGAGCGCCTGGTTGGTCCTGATCCACAAGCTCCCTCAACGATTGGTCGCCGTGAAAGTGATAATTCCCATAGATGACCAAGGCCTTCTTGTTCTTAGCAAGGATCTGGGTGCGGATGAGTTCGGCAGGATATATATCCCGTTCTCGAGAGTTGGGCGGCAAATCATCTCTCGTTTTTATCTTCGACCAATCGATTGGCGGTTCTCCCAGCCAGATGTTTATGCGCCTCTCAGCGGGAAGGGTGAGATTGACCGCTCGCACCGCAGCGAAGAAGTTTATGTAACCCAAAGATGTGACGGTAGGGACCCAGCCGACAGTATCGCTCCACACTTTTCTGAGTTCCACGTAAGGAACTTCATCTCCCGCAAGGTAGCGGTCGATTGTTTTTTGCTGGGCTGCATCACCAAACTCCACGACGACATTTCCAACCTCGACAGCGAATCGCCTGTCACGGACGAGTGACACATAGAAGTCTTCCTCCTGGGCGAGTCCGTGGCTATCAGCTATTCCCACTATTGGATGGGTCCGAAATTCGGCTAGAACTCCCTCGATAGCATCAACGACCAACGGTTCAGAATGACCGTTTGAATTGACTCTTTGGCACATTCCCGAGGTCCCGCTTGTCATCAAGAAGAACAACAGTAGAATCATGGAAAGAGCTCGCATACTGCCTCTCTGTTCATTGACGACATTGATAAAGAGACCGCTCACATATGTGTCCGTCGATTTCAATCGCTTGAAACCACCCTCAGCCCATTGTCTCCCAAGGGAAAATGGACCATCCGGCTGGATGGTTGGCCAACTGGACATTACATAAATTGGTGCAATTTCTCCATCGGGGGGACTCTGCACATAAAACCCTCAAAGTGAGCGAATAATTGTGCAGCCCCCTTAATTATTGTGCAGACGTGCGACATTTTTGTGCAACCGAAACTACTGGCATGGTCCGCCGCCTTAACCTCCTCGGAGGTATAAGGGGAACAGGAGGCGTCCCATGGAAATTCACACAATCGGCATCGATCTTGGCAAGACAGTCTTTCACCTGGTCGGACTTGATGCTCGCGGCGAAGTTGTCGTTCGCAAGAAGTGTTCACGCGATCAGATTCTCCGTTTCACAGTTAACCTGCAAGTTTCGTTGATCGGCATGGAAGCCTGCGGAGGGGCGCACTTTCTGGCTCGGGCGCTGCGCGAACAGGGGCATGATGCAAGGCTGATTCCGGCCAAGTATGTGAAGCCTTACGTGAAGACCAACAAGAACGACTACATAGATGCGGAAGCCATCGCGGAAGCGGTCGGTCGTGCGAGGATGCGCTTCGTGCCCATCAAAACTGACGACCAACTCGATCTGCAGTCACTTCACCGGGTGCGCGAACGCTGGGTATCGGCTCGCACGGCGGTGATCAACCAGATTCGTGGATTGTTGCTGGAGCGAGGCATCACGGTTCGCAAGGGACGAAGTCATATCGAAGAGTCTCTGCCAGGGATCCTGGAAGATGCCGATAACAAGTTGACAGGCGCATTGCGTGCCTTGCTCAGCCAACTGCGGCTGGAGATGCAATACCTGCAGAGGCAGATCGACGAGTGTAACAAGTCGATCCTCCGGATCTCCGACGAACTTGAGGACTGCCGGCGGATACTTGCGGTCCCCGGAATCGGACCGATGACAGCCACCGCCACGATCGCCGCGATCGGCAACGGCTCGGCCTTCAAGAAGGGCCGAGGTTTTGCTGCCTGGTTAGGCGTGGTACCCGGGGAGCATTCTACCGGTGGCAAGCAAACGCTGACTGGCACAGGCAGGCGCGGGAACAGATATCTGCGCAAGCTCTTCATCCAGGGCGCTCATGCCGTGCTGCAACAGAGGATGAAACAGTCGAACGGCCTCAACACGTGGCTGGCTCAGCTCACCTCCCGGAAGCGCATCCAAGTGGCGGCAGTTGCCATGGCCAATAAGATGGCGCGCATGGTCTGGGCAGTGCTCTCAAAAGGAGAAGCCTACCGGCCTCCACTTTTGGCCGGAACGGTCGAAGCCTGAAACGACTGGCCTGCAATTGACGCCTGGCAAGAGACGCCAGGCTTGGAAATCGCATTCGCGATTCCCACAATCACAGACCAGCGGCGGCTACTAATAAAAATGATTTGATTCCTGCCAGGTTTGCTGGCGAACCATGACGATGGCACAACGGTCGAACCCGGCACTCTTGAAACCTGCGATGGGGAATAGGCTTAAAAAGCCTGCCAAACTAAATAGGACAAGGGTGCAGCGCATTCCATCAAGGCCCAGAGCACTAGCTCACACAAAGGCCGGATACATTCGCGCAGACCTACAATGTCATTTCATTTTTCGCTTGCAATGCGGCGGCGGACCATACATTCCCCATCGGTGGTGACTCGACCGGAGGGGGAAAGTTCGACGCCAATTTTACGGCCCTCCTTATCTCGACGTGGCTGGTGTTTGAGAATCGTCGAATACCCCCTATAATTCACTTCGCTCTAAGGAGGAGAACGGGCACGCTGATACGGTGCTGCACTCGACTAGCTGTGGTGCCCAGAAATATGTCGGCTAGTAAGCGATGTCCATGTGTGCTCATGGCCACGAGGTCGCAAGACTTCTGCTGAACCCATTTGACGATTTCCTTGTCTGGTTCGCCGTACGCCAGTTCTACCTCGGTGGGAATGCCAATCGACTGAAACTCGGCCTGTACTTTTTTCAAGTACGCGGTGTCTTCGGCGATTTCGGGGCTGACCGCGTCCGAGCCATATGTTCTAGCTGCCCATCCGTCTGCGACGTGAAGCAGCACCAACCGGCTCCGGGCGAGCTTCGCGAGTTGCTTAACGTGTTCAATGATCGCCCGGTCAGTCGGCGTGCCGTCCAACGTCAGGAGAATGGTGTCGTACATAATTGCTCCGTTTCCGTGGGTCTCTTCCACCATATCGTCATCTGACACTGATAACCTGCCACGCGGATTTAAGCGAGTCTGGTATGCCGTAAATGTCCAGAGCGGTGATCAGAATAGCACTGCTCCAACCCGCTATCAGCAAGAACCAGCCGTTCTTCCAATGCCCCATTCGCTTATGAGAACTGGTGAAATGCAGGAGTGGAAACATCGCGAAGGGAAGCTGCAGTGCTAGCACTACCTGACTGAGCGTCAACAGATCAGTAACGCTGCTGTCGCCTCGCAGTCCGATAATGAATACCGCAGGCAGAATGGCGAGGGTACGCGTGATGAGCCGCCGGAGCCAAGGCTTGATTCGCCAATGCATGAAGCCTTCCATCACGACCTGCCCGGCGAGCGTGCCCGTGATAGTGCTGCTCTGCCCGCTCGCAAGGAGCGCCACCGCAAAAAGCGTGCTCGCTGCAGCCGTCCCTAACAACGGCGCCAGCGTCAAATAGGCGATCCGAATCCAATCGCTGTCGATGCTAAACCTGACCACATGCCCACCTGCTGTGGTCACGCTTTCCTTCCCGAAGAACACCATTGCCGCGAGTACCAGAATCGCCGCGTTGACGAAGAAGGCGATCGCCAGCGCCACGATTGAGTCGATGTAGTTGAAGCGGATCGCGCTTCGAATGGACGGTTCGTCCTTTTGTAGTCTGCGGCTCTGTACCAGTGCTGAATGCAAGTACAGGTTGTGGGGCATCACGGTCGCGCCAATGATACCGATAGCGAGGTATAGTATCCCCGATTGACGAAAGTGCGGAGAAATCAGGGCCCGTCCCATTTCCAGAAAACTTGGCTGGGTTTGCGGGAGAATGAAGATCTCGATGAAGTAGCAAACGCCAATCGTCGCGATCAGTACTAGGACTATTGCCTCGATGGTGCGCATCCCGAACCGCTGCAGGGCTAAGAGAAGTAGCACATCCAAGCCCGTGATGACGACTGCCCATAGCATGGGAATATGGAACATCAAGTTGAGGGCCACCGCACTCCCGAGAACCTCTGCCAAGTCACAGGCGCCGATTGCGACCTCGCTCATCAGCCAGTTCGGCCAGCGGGTCCACTTGGGATACCAGTCGCGACAACATTGGGCAAGATCCTTCCCCGTCACCACGCCCAGTCGCGCAGAAATCATCTGCATGAAGATTGCCATCAAACTGGCCAGCCCGACCACCCACAAGAGCCCGTACTTGAACCGAGCACCAGCCTGCAGGTCAGTCCCCCAGTTACCGGGATCCATATAGCCAACGCTGACCAAGATTGCCGGACCTACGAATGCACGCCACTGTTTCCAGAATCCCGCCTGATGATGTGGTACATCGACAGAACTATGTACCCCCTCCAATGAAACTTGGTCGCTAGCTGCTGCCCGGTCGATGGCGGCTCGACCCGCGATTTCTGTTTGCTTATCTGTCTTGTTCATCTGCACGTTAATTGTGCCCTACTTCGAGGAAGTACGTTCTCGCCCCCACCCTGAGATGCCGGGCTCAATGTCCTCGCGAGAAAGAGTCGAATCGTAAACCAGCCAAATTCTTCCACGAATCGAGAGCAATCTGAGGCTTCCGAGTGTGTTGTGGACGATACGTACTTTACCGGTTGGTAAAGTGCGTGTGGGCGGTTATTGGCTCGGAACGCTACTTCCACAAGAGATTCCACCTCTTGTTTGAGCAAAAGAAGTAAGAAAGAATAACGCCCGCCGCTCATTCCGAACTGGCGGGCGCTTGATCTGCACCAGGTTACTTTCTGGCTGCAACTGAAATCACTTGTTGATCACTTTACAGTGATATCACGCGTTGCAGTCACTTTCGTTCCCGCAGTGTTTCGGGCGTCGAAGACCAAGTGATAGGTGCCGGGAGCCAGTGGAACGGACTGGTTCATGACCCCGCTATTGTCAACGCTCACCAGCTTGGTGCTGCCCGACCATAGCTCGAAACGGTACACGCCGCCGCTCATTGTCGCCATCGCGTTGACCTGCACCGGAGAGCTGACGGTCGCATTTTCAGCCGGAGAGCAGACATGGATGCCGTTGCCCGATGGGATCGAGCACGAGCTTGCGGACTGGCTGACTACGACTAGTCTGATGGGCGACGCGATCGAATAAGAAGCATTCTGAGTGACCGATGTCGAGGTTATTGTGAAAACGTACAGCTTGTTCGTCGCACGGGAGGTAGCATAAAGGTGGTTGCTGCTGTCCCAAGCCACCTGATTGATCGGTGTCCCAGTGAGAAGCTTCTTATACAAAGTCAGCGGCGAAGCCCCGTTGAAGTTGTAGATCTCAAGACCGCTACCTGGATTGGGGCCGGTCCCTGCGAGTGCAAAAAGCGTCCCGTTTGGCGAAAATGATGAATCTCCCGCATTGAGTGCAGATTGCGGCATGTTGCTAGGTGTGTTCGCACTGGTCAGGGCCGCATTGGGGCCCACCGCGAAGCTGGCAAGTTGCGGAAAGCCGCTGTTGTTGAGGTATTCCTGGAGCACAACGTAGTTGCCGGTGGGGGAGGCGTCGGGATGGTACGGCGTGTAATTCTCGCTTCCACTGAAAGCAGCATTCAGCGGGGCCAAATACTGGAGTGTGCCGGTACTCTGCCGCTGAAATCCGATGATCAGGTTATTGTGACCGCTGTATTCGTCAGCGTAGGCATAGGTTTCATTTCCAAGGATGGAGGGAACTCCAGTTCCGCCGCCCAGGTCAGTATTCACCTGTGAATCGCCTTCAAATGTGAACGAGCCATCGCTATTGGCCTTGAAGGTTTGATAAGCGGAGCATGAGCCGGTGCTCCCATTCTGGAGCCGGACATAAAGATACTGCCCACTGTGATCGAGAACCGCATCGCTAATGCCGGTTGTTCCACCTCCGCACAAATTCCCGGAATAGTTCAGGAAGCCGATTTGGGATTTCTGCGCGCCGATTGCCCCGTTTGATCCAACCGCGTAGGAATGCAGAAGCGTCTTGCCAATCGTGAAGAACTCTGTTTTGTTGCTGCCGATGATTGCTGTGCCGGGCTTGAAAGGTGAACCTGAGATCGCCGTCAACTGGCCGCCGGAACTGGCGCTGTAGCCATAAACGGGCCCAGCTGGTCCGGTGGATTGTACATAGACGTATGCCGCACTTGATTGGGCTGAGATGGGCAGCACTGCTCCAAGGCTGAAAACGAGCGCGAGGGTAAAGGCAAGGCCGGAGACCCTGAGAGCTGGCAACATGGTTGTTCTCCATAATTAGATGTATTGACCCGCTCTTCGATTTCTGGGGAATGGGAAAAGGAGGCCAACCGAGAGCTACCGGGCTAGCCACCGTGCGTCCGGAGTAGCGCAAGCTACTTAGATCATCCGATGAGGATGCAGAGTTGCTTTAGAGTCAATGCGGTCGTTGAAGATCGCCCGCCCCCCATCGGTGAAGATTGCCAAGAAGTTGACCTGATCGGCTCCATATTCGAAAGAGCCTACCGACGCAAAGTCGATAGCTAATGTCACTGATTGAGCCATCCACAGCCCGATGCCTACACCGTAAAGAAAGGGGCTTCTGCGCTCGCTTAAAGCGGATCGCAAAAAACTTGAAAATCATGCTCCACTCCGAGTACGCGAGGCCGGGGAAATCTCGAGTTCAGAGAGGATGGCGGCCGATACTTCAATAACCGGCCGGTTAAGTACGTGCAGGCGGTGATGGCCCCGCATGAAGCTCAACGGAAAGCTCAAAGACAATTAAGTCGAGTTGGAACCGCTTATTGCTGGTGCTCTGCCAGCCACTGTTGTACTGCTTTTGCGACCACGGTGTAGCCCGTGCCGTTCGGATTGTTCTTGTTTGCCGAACCATCGCCGCTCAAGTGAAGCGGATCGGCAGCTGTCCAAGGAGAAGCACTCGCATGAATCGCGGCTGTAGTTCCTCCATAGCCGCGTGTGCAGGTATAAGCACCATCCGTTCCAGCGGTGATGAGGATATACTCCGAGGCCACGGTGACGATGTACAGACGCGGCACGGTCTTGCCGAAGCTTATGGCGCAGGTGCCTGGATCTGTAATCGCAGCGGCTAGATTTCCGTTGTAATCGAAAGCTCGCAAGCTGAAGGGCGGAAATCCTTGCTCATGATCGAGGACGTCTGCTCCGTTGTTAGGATTGTAGGCAGCAATCACGGGCGTATTGATCTCCAGGCTGTTGCTGGGAAAGGTGGCTAGAATCCAGGTGTTGATCGCCTTCGTCCACTCGTAGGCACTGCTGGGCTCAGCACCTTCAAGCACTCCATGAAGCACGGTGAGAACAAGGTACTGTCCTTTATGAGCGGTGATGTAAGACCTCATCACTTCGATGTTGCTGGCGGCTGGACAATTCTCGGTCGTGACGTTTGAGGTGGGACAGAGGCTTGTGTCATTGCGCCCCGCCCAAATGATATTCATGCCGGACAGCACTCCGTCTGAGAGCACAGGCGTCCAGGGATCGCCGCTGTTCACAATCTGCTGTGAACCGGCAGCAACTCTAGTCAATGTGTAATTTCCGGCCCCCATGGATTGACAGTAGACCTGTACATTATCAATCGTGCCTTCTACAAGCCCCGGGCTGCCAACATTAAAGCAAGGTTCGTGTCCGGATTCAAACGTAACTCCCGACACCGAACCGCTCGCAGGAATCGTGAATGTATTCGTCACGCTTGTGGGCACAGCGCCCATTCTCACGGCGATCTGTGTGGAAGTCTGGCCGCCGATCCCCTGATTGTTGACAGTCTTATAGGAGCCCAACTGGGCGAGTTCGTAAGGGTATGCGCAAGAAGGCTGCGTCCCATCTTCGCATCCAGCAGTAAGCGAATCTCCCCAGGCCGTGTACACCTTTGGGATTGTTGGAGGTGGTGGCGAGCTAGTACCACCATTCGATGTGCCAGTACTCCCGCCGCATGCTATGAGCAGAGACGAGATTCCTAAAAGAATGATGACCGGGCATCGCGACTGCCACACCAAAGATGTTAAATTTCGTTCGGATTTCCCGGAGTTGGTTAGGTGAGCTCGATGCGCGCACAAGTTTGAACCTGCCACGTGGTGAGGTGACAACATAGTCTGCCTGAACTCCGCGATACACGATAAGGGAAGTTAGGTCAGATTGTAGCGCAATGGCCGTTTCGGAGTGGATCGTGGACGATACTGAAGTTTTTCACGTGTCCCATCAGTATCGGGGTGGGTGGAGATGGAGCGATGTCTTCGTCCCGAATGCAAGGCTGGTACAGCCGGCAAAATCCGGCTGCAGTGATACGTAAGCCTGCCTCCCCGGTCCCCAAAAGCGAGGGTGTTCAGTTCCATGACATCCTTTACACATTGTCTCGAGAGATCCTTTACACTTCCGCGCGAGCGCAAGCGAGCGCGGAGGTGTTGGGACGATGCCGTGGAAGAAGATGGAAGTCCGG
>Ga0207677_10001197_pt1 | contig 14064 bp, 9 predicted proteins | sample KBSMisM42_FD_184311 | JGI IMG/M metagenome (GOLD analysis project Ga0207677, IMG submission 184311) | Miscanthus rhizosphere microbial communities from Kellogg Biological Station, Michigan, USA - KBS Miscanthus M4-2 (SPAdes) (version 2) | ecosystem: Host-associated > Plants > Roots > Rhizosphere...
AATCGGCGACCGAAGTCAAAGCGACCAGCCCGGCCCACGCCGCCGGCACGGTCGACGTCACGGTCACGACCCCCGGCGGCACCTCCGCCACGGGCGCCGGCGACAAATTCACCTACGAAGCGCCGGTCTCCGCGCCGACCGTCACCTCGGTCTCGCCCAACAAAGGCACGACCGCCGGCGGCACCGTGGTGACGATCACCGGCACCAACCTGAGCGGCGCCACGGAAGTCAAATTCGGCACCACGGCGGCGACCGGCGTCGAAGTCAAATCGGCGACCGAAGTCAAAGCGACCAGCCCGGCCCACGCCGCCGGCACGGTCGACGTCACGGTCACGACCCCCGGCGGCACCTCCGCCACGGGCGCCGGCGACAAATTCACCTACGAAGCGCCGGTGACCGAATTCACGTTGACGATCGTCAAGAACGGGACCGGCTCCGGTTCGGTCACCTGCAATGGCGGGGCCTGCGCGGCGAAATACGCCGCGGGCACCAAAGTCACGCTTGCGGCGAGCGCCGCCTCGGGCTCGACCTTCGCCGGCTGGTCAGGTGGGGGCTGCTCGGGCACGGGCAGCTGCGTGGTGACGATGAGCGCGAACAAGGAAGTGACCGCGACGTTCAACCTGGTCAAACCACGATTCACGCTCGAGATCCTCAAGCAGGGGACCGGCTCGGGCACGGTCACCAGTTCGCCAGCCGGCATCAGTTGCGGCAGCGTATGCTCGGCCGAGTTCGAAGAAGGAAAAAAAGTGACGCTGACCGCGACCGCGGACGAAGGCTCCGTGTTCGTCCGCTGGTTTGGGATGCCGGGAGCCTGCACCGAAGACCCCGTCTGCACGACGACGATGGCTAAAGCAAGGGTTGTCACGGCAAAGTTCACGGCGGTCGGGCAGCGGACACTGACGGTGAAAAAGGCCGGTAGCGGTGCGGGCACCGTTACCAGCTCGCCGTCGGGCATCAACTGCGGATCGACATGCGCGGCCAGCTTCGACGTCCTCAGCAAGGTCACGCTGACCGCCACAGCCGCGTCGGGCTCGAGCTTCACCGGCTGGTCCGGTGCCTGCACCGGGGCCGGCACGTGCAAGGTGACGATGAAGGAAGCGCGGAGCGTCACTGCCACCTTCGACGCACCACCCCCTCCGCCGCCGGCCGGAAACGGCCTGGCCGTGATCGGAGGAACGGTCAAAATCAAGAAAGGCAAAAAGGCTCTACTGCGAGTCCTCTGCAACGGCCCATCCTCATGCAAAGGCACGGTCAAACTTTTGATCAGAGCCAAGCTTGACGGCAAGACCAAAACCGTGACCGCGGGAAGCGCCGACTTCAAACTCGAAGCCGGTGCGTCGATCACCCTGACGATTCAGTTGAGCCGGAAGGCTAGGCAGCTCCTGACCCAGGGCAAACAGGTCCAGGGAAGGGTCACCGGCACCGGACTGCATCCTCATGGCGTGCGGCTCAAACTCGTCTGACGAGTGCGCCACGGCGATAAACAGTCTCGTTTTTCTTGACACCAGGGCTCTGATCTGGTCTACTGCCGGAAGCCACTTCGTGCCAAACGCGACGTGGCCACAGGTTTTTAAACGGGGGAGTTATCGAGGGAGCTAGTCTCGCGTCGCGCGGTCGCTTGACCGCTGGGGGGGACTCGATTGACATGGAGAGACCTAGGTGCGGTACCTGATCACAGGCGGGGCGGGGTTCATCGGCTCCCACCTGGCTGACGCGCTGGTGGCGCGCGGGGACAGCGTGTTGATCCTCGACGACCTCAGCACCGGAAAAGTCGAGAACCTCGCTGACGCGCTCGCTTCGGGCCGGGCGGAGCTGGTCGAGGGCTCGGTCTGCGATATCGAGGTCGTCGACGAGTGCATGGAGTGGGCCGACGCCTGCTTCCACCTGGCCTCGGCCGTCGGCGTCAAGCTGATCGTCGAGCAATCGGTCGAAACGCTCAATCGCAGCGTGCGGGGCACCCAGGTCGTCAGCGAGGGCGCCAGCCGGATTGGCCGGCGACTTCTATTCGCCTCGACTTCGGAGATCTACGGGAAGAACTCGAGCGACGCGCTCTCCGAGGACTCGGACCGAATCCTCGGCTCGCCGTCGATCGCCCGCTGGTCTTACTCGATCGGCAAGGCCTTCGGCGAGTCGATCGCGCTCGGCTACCACCGTGAGCGCGAAGCCGACACGGTTGTCGTGCGTCTCTTCAATACGGTCGGGCCGCGGCAGACGGGGCTCTACGGGATGGTCCTGCCGCGGTTCGTCGGCCAAGCACTGCGAGGCGAGGACGTGACCGTCTATGGCGACGGCAGCCAATCGCGTTGCTTCGCCCACGTGCACGACACCACACGAGCCCTGGTCATGCTGATGGACGAGGAGGGCGCGCGCGGCACCGCCTTCAACGTCGGTCGCTCCGACGAGATCACGATCTACCAGCTGGCCGAAACCGTAATCGAGCGGATCGGCTCGAGTTCCCGGATCGTGACCGTGCCCTACGAGGAGGCATACGGCGACGGCTTCGAGGAGCTCGGTCGGCGACGCCCAGACACGACGGCGCTGGAGCAGATGACCGGCTGGCGCGCGATCCGTAGCGTCGAGGACGCGATCGACGACGTAGCCGCCTTCGAGCGGGCGCGCATGGCCGTCGACTCGCTGCCGACGCCCAACGGCGAGGTCGTCGAGCTCGGCGACGACTCCATCATCGACCCGCTGGTAGACGCCTAGCGGAGGTTCAGATTGCGCCCTGAGCTCGCTTTCGCAGTCGCTCTCGCCGCGACTCTGGTCTTCACCCCCCTGGCGATCCGCTTGGCGCGGGTGACGGGTTTCTTCGATCACCCTGTCGGTTACAAGGGCCACGGCAGCCCCACGCCGTACCTCGGCGGGGTAGCCGTCATCGCAGGCTTCCTCCTCGCGGCAACTCTTTGTGGCGGCCACTCCGGCGCCTTCGCCCCGATTGCCCTCGGCGCCGTCGTGCTGCTGGGGGTAGGGACCGTCGACGACCGGTACCAGCTCAGCCCGCTGACCAGGTTGGCGATCGAGGCCGCGGTAGCCTGCGTCCTCTACGTCGCCGGGATCGGCTGGTCGCTCTTCGGCAACGACGTGTTGGATCTCCCGATCTCGCTGGCCTTCGTCATCGGCGTCGTCAACGCCTACAACCTGATGGACAACATGGACGGGGCAGCCTCCACCGTCGCCGGGGTCTCGGCGGCGGTCCTCGGGGCGCTGGCCGCGGGAAGAAACCCGGAGCTCGGAGCGTTCGCGTTCGCGCTCGCGGGCGCATGCCTCGGCTTCCTGCGCTTCAATCTCGCCACGCCCGCACGTATCTTCCTCGGCGACGGCGGTAGCATGCCGATCGGCTTCGTCCTCGCCGCCCTGATCATGGCTATGCCCGGCACCCCGCATCTCGGCTGGGCCTTCGTGCCGGTCGCGGTTGTCCTCATCGGGCTTCCCGCGCTGGATACCACGCTCGTGGTCGTCTCGCGGCTACGTCGCGGGGCCGGCGTGTTCACCGGTGGGCGAGACCATCTGACTCACAGGCTACGCACGAAGGTCGGCTCTTCTCGCGGGGTCGCGGCCATCCTCGGTTCCTCGCAGGCCGTCCTCTCGATCTGCGGTGCGCTCCTCGTCGGCGCCGACAAGTCGCTGGCTGCTCTCGGCGCCATCTGCCTGATCGCGGTCGGCGTCGCCGTCGTCGCTCGCCTCGAGTCTCCCAGCTGGGCTCCCGAGCCCGCCACCGAGTGGTCGACTTAAGCTACGGCCGGATCGTCGGGAAGGCCGAACTCTCGGTGCCAGAGAGCGAGCATCAGCAGGGCCCAGATCTGCATCGAGCGGTCCGCTCCGCCGCGGTCGTGCAAGCGCAGTAGCTCCCGCGCCGGTCCCTCGTCGAAGAGGCCGCTGTCGCGGGTCGTGGGGTCGAGCAGCACTTCGTGGGCGAACTGGCGCAGCTCGCCACGGAACCAGGCGCCGAGCGGGACGCCGAAGCCCCTCTTCTTCCCATCCAGGACCTCGTCGGGGATGCGCCCGCGGTAGGCGCGCCGCAGGATCCACTTCTTCTCGGTGAGCCGGGCCTTGAGTCGAGGTGGCAGTGAGGCGGCGAACTGCATCAGCTCGGGATCGAGCAGGGGCGAGCGAGCCTCCAGCGAGTAGGCCATCGAGGCGATGTCCATCTTGGTCAGGAGGTCGCCGGGCAGATAGGTGTTGACGTCGGTCTCGAGCAGGACGTCGAGACGGCCGCGTCCGGAGGCTTCCCGCCAGGGACGGGCGATCACCTCGGCCGTCTCGGCCTGGATCGCCGCGGTGGCCCGCTCGCCGAGCAGCGCGCGTCGCTCGGCCGCGTTGAAGATGCAGACATGGTCCGCGTAGCGACCGGGCGCGTTCTCCCCGACCGAAGTGAGGAAGCGCCGCCCGTAGCTGCGCAGCCCACGCGCGTCGCCGGCCCGCAGCAGGCGGTCGGCCGCCGTCGCCGCGGCTCGACGTAGCGGCCGGGGAATGAAGTCGAGCCCGCGACCCAGGCTGTTGGCGACGTAACGCAGGTAGCCGGCGAAGCTCTCGTCGCCGCCGTCGCCGTTGAGTGCGACGGTCACTTGCCGGCGCGTCAGCTCCGCCAGGTAGAAGCTGGGTATCGCCGAGGAGTCCGCGTACGGCTCGCCGTAGTGGCGGACGAGCTTGGGGACGATCTCAACCGCGTTCGGCTCGACCACGAACTCGGTGTGCTCGGTCGCGAAGCGCTCGGCCGTGCGCCGGGCAAGGGAGCGCTCGTCGTACTCGCGCTCCCCGAATCCGATCGAGAACGTCTTCACGGGCCGTGAGGACGCGGCGGCCATCTCGGAGACGACGACCGCCGAGTCGACGCCGCCCGAGAGCAGCGCGCCCAGGGGAACGTCGGCGATCATCCGTCGCCGCACCGCCGCGCCGACCTGGCGGCGCAGCTCCTCTTCCAGCTCGGGCAGAGGGGCGTCGGCCTTGCGCGAGTAGTCGAGCCGCCAATACCTCTCGAGGTCGACCTCGCCGTCGCGCCAGCTGAGGGTGTGGGCCGGGGGCAGCTTCCTCACGTCCTGCCAGATCGAGCGCGGCGCCTGGACGTAGCCGTAGGCCAGGTAGCAGTCGATCGCCGCCGGGTCGATCTGGCGTCGGACCGCCGGATCTGCCATGAGGGCCGTGAGCTCGGAGGCGAATGAGAGCCAGCCATCGCGCTCGCAGTAGAAGAGCGGCTTCTTGCCGACCCGGTCGCGGGCAATAAGCAGCCGCCTCTCACGCTCGTCCCAAAGGGCGAAGGCGAACATCCCGCTCAGCCGTTGCACGAGGGCAGCGCCCTCCTCCTCGTACAGGTGGGCGATGACCTCCGTGTCGCCATGCGTCGAGAACGAGTGCCCCCTCTCGCTGAGCTCGCGGCGCAGATCCCGGTAGTTGTAGATCTCCCCGTTGAGGACGACGGCCACCGAGCGGTCCTCGTTGTAGACGGGCTGGTCGCCGGTCTGCAGGTCGATCACGCGGAGGCGCTGGATTCCGAGCCCGACGCCGTCGCCGAGGTGCAGGCCGCGCGAGTCGGGCCCGCGGTGCTCCTGCCGCGCGCACATGTCCTCGACGAGGGCCGCGGGAACACCGGCGTCGCGACTCACCTTGCCGGCAATCCCGCACACGGGGCTGACGATACCGGGTAGATTACGGTCGATGGCAGGGACGGGGACCGTTGCTCTCGTGACCGGCGGAGGCGGCTTCATCGGCTCGCATTTGATTCGCCGGCTACTGGCCGATGGGCACGCCGTGCGGGTGCTCGACAACTTCGCCACCGGCCGTCGCGAGAACCTCGAGGAGGTGCTCGACGACATCGAGCTGATCGAGGGGGACCTGCAGAGCTACGAGCGCGTCCACAACGCCGTTCGCGGCTGCGAGCTGGCCTTCCACCTCGGCGCCCTGCCTTCGGTGCCACGCTCGATCCAGGACCCGCTGACAAGTAACGCGACAAACGTCGTCGGCACCCTCAACGTACTTCTGGCGGCCCGCGACGAGGGCGTTCGCCGAGTCGTCTACGCGTCCTCCTCCTCCACCTACGGCGCCAGCACCGAGCTGCCAAAGCGCGAGGAGATGCCGGCGCTGCCGATCGCGCCCTACGCCGTCTCGAAGCTGGCGGCCGAGGGCTACTGCCGCGCCTTTCACGAGGTCTACGGCCTCGAGACGGTGGCCCTGCGCTACTTCAACGTCTTCGGGCCGCGCCAGGACCCGCAGTCGCAGTACGCGGCGGTGATCCCGAACTTCATCACGGCCGTGCTCGAGGACCGCGGTCCGACCATCCATGGCGACGGCGATCAATCGCGGGACTTCACCTACGTCGACAACGCGGTGGACGCCAACATCCTCGCCGCGGAGGCCCCAGGTGCGGCGGGCGAGGCCTTCAACGTCGCCTGCGGCGAGCGCGTCAGCCTCAACGAGGTCGTGTCCCGGCTCGGCGCCCTGGCGGGAGTCGAGGTAGACGCGGTGCACACCGATTCGCGCCCCGGCGACGTCCCTCACTCGCTGGCCGACATATCCAAAGCGCGGGAGATCCTCGGCTACGAGCCGGCGATCGATTTCGACGAGGGCCTGCGCAGGACCTACGCCTACTACCAGGAGCTGCAGCAGCGGGAAGCGCTTGACCGGGCCCTCTGAGGGCTTGGTCCTCGACGGCCCGGGCGAGGCGGCGAGACGGCCGCTGCGCGTCCTGCGGATCATCGGCCGCCTCAACATGGGTGGGCCGGCGCATCAGGCCGGCCTTCTCAGCGGGCGCCGCTTCGACTCCGAGCGCTACCGGACTCTGCTCGTCCACGGCTCCCTCGCGCCGGGCGAGGCCTCCCTGGCCACGATCGCCGAGGAGGAGGGCGCGACCATGCGCTTCCTCCCCGAGATGCGGCAATCCGTGCATCCGCTGCACGACTCTTGGGCGCTGGCGAAGCTGATTCGCGTTGCCCGCGCCTTTCGCCCGGACGTAGTCCACACCCACACGGCCAAGGCCGGCTTCCTCGGACGCCAAGCCGCGCTCGCCGTCCGCCCCCGTCCGGTCATCCTTCACACCTACCACGGCCACGTGCTGGAGGGCTACTTCGGACCGGCCAAGACGCGCCTCTACCTCGAGCTCGAGCGGGCGATGGCCCGCGTCAGCGATCGCCTGATCGGCGTCAGCCAGGCGACGGTCGACGACCTCGTCCGTCTCGGCGTCGCGCCGCGGGAGAGGTTCCGGGTGCTTCCACTCGGGCTCGACCTCGACCGCCTCGCGGAGCCGGCCCCTGAGCTGCGGGCCCAGGCACGGCGGGAGCTGCGCGTGGGCGACGACGAGGTGCTGTTGGCTTTCATCGGTCGCTTCGCGCCGATCAAGCGCCTCGACGTCTTGCTGGAGGCGTTCGCCCGCGCCAGGGGCGCCGAGTCGCGACTGCGCCTCGCCGTGGTCGGTGACGGCCACGAAAGAGCGGGCCTGGAGGGCCGGGCGCACGAGCTGGGCATCGGCCCCGATGTGCGCTTCCTCGGCTACCGCCGCGAGCTGCGCCCGATCCTCGCCGCCGCCGACCTGGCGCTGCTCTCCTCCGACAACGAGGGCACCCCGGTCTCGCTGATCGAAGCAGCCGCCGCCGGTCTCCCCGCCGTCGCCACCGACGTGGGCGGCGTCAGCGAGGTCGTAAACGAAGGCACCGGCATCCTCGTCCCCCCCAACGACCCCCAAGCCCTAGCCAACGCGATCCTGACGATGGCCACGGACTCCAACCGCCGCCAAGAAGCTGGAAAAGCCGCCAGGCAGCTCGCTCTAACTCGCTACGGCGCCTCGCGCCTGATTGAGGACATCGACGCGCTCTACCAAGAGCTGATGAACACAAGACGGGCTAGGGGAGCATCCCGGTAGGGGTGTGGAACGTTTTAGCCTTTTCGTAGTGTGCTCGAGGCGCCAGCCTCGCCACTCTCCACCGGAAAGGCGAAGTGGAACACCCCTACCGGGATGCTCCCTATTCCCCGTCTGATCCCGAGCTCCGCCGAAAGGAGATATTCCGCAGCCGCCCGCCGCCGGAGCCATTCCCGCTCTCGACCTCGTCGCGCCCATTCTGCTCACCGTAGTACCCGTAATACCCGTAGTACCCGTAGACCCCGCCGCCGTGAGCGCCGGTGGCGACGCTGCCGAGCACCGTGCCGCCGGCCGAGTCGATCACCTGTTTGGCGCGTCGCACGGCGTCGCACGGCGTGCGGTTGAGGCGGGCGACGACGATGCTGCCGGCGACCTGGCTGAAGAGGGGGATCGCGTCGCTGACCGCGAGCAGGCCCGGGGTGTCGATGATCACGAGGTCGACCTGTTCCTGCAGTTCCGCCAGCAGCGAGCGCATCCGTTGGGAGCCGAGCAGGACGGCGGGGTTGGGCGGCGGCGTGGCACCGGGCAGGATGCGCAGACGGCCGGCGCCGACGTCGACGTCGATCATCGCCTCGTGCAGCGTCTTGCGACCGACCAGGACCGAGTCGAGGCCGACCTCGACCTCGCGGCCGAGGCGGTTCGCGACCTGCGGGCGGCGCAGGTCGCCGTCGATCAGGACCACGTCGCGCTCGTCCATCGCGTAGGCGATCGCGAGGTTGACGGCGACCGTCGTCTTGCCGTCCTGCTGGACGGGGCTGGCGACCACGAGCGAGGAGAGCGAGCGATCGACGTTGAAGTAGGTGAGGCCGGCGCGCAGGGTCTGAAAGGACTCGCGGACGTGCAGGCCGGCGAGGTGGCCAGGGAAGGCGTCGTCGGGGATCATCGCCAGGACAGGGGCGTCGATCACGTCCTCGAGGTCCCCTGGCTCGCGAATGCGCCGGTCGAGCCGGTCGAGGAAGGGCGCCAGGCCGGCGGCGATCAGCAGCGCCAGGACGACGGCGATCTCGGTGTTGCGTTTGGGCCGCGGCGAGATTGGGGTCGAGGCGGGCACCGCTCCTTCGACCAGTTCGGTGGTCCCGGCTTGGGCCGCCTTCTGAACGCGAAGTTCCTGCAGGCTCGCTTCCAGGGCGTCGACGCTCGTTCCGTTGCCCTTTTCCGCCTCGATCTGGAGTTCGAGCTGCCTGATCTGCCGGTCGATGCTCTTGATCGCGTTGGCGGTGCGGGTTTGGGCGAGGGCCTGGGGGAAGGCGTTCGCGATTCGCGCTGCCATCAACGGTTCGGAGTCCTGGGCGACGATCGTCAGGAAGCTGCTGTCGCTCGTGGTCGGGTCGGTCGGCACCACCGAGATGCGGCCGATGAGCCCACGCGCCGTTGAAGGCGGCAGGCCGAGGATGCGCGCCGCGCGACGGGCCACCACCGGCGTCTTGAGCAGGGTCTGCGCTTCGGCCGTGCTCGATTTGGGCGTGACGCGTCCGCCGAAGATGGAGCCGGCGACGGTCGGCTGCACGTTGATCGTCGCCCGCGACTGGTAGGTCTTGGGGAGCAGGGAGGATCCAACGTAGACCGCGGCAGGAATCGTTACGACGATCGCGAGCAGAAGCCACTTGCGTCGCCGAACCAGCCGTCCCCACTGCCGTATGTCCAAACCCTCGTGACGATCTTCGGTCACAGAGTGCCTAAGTATAGGCAGGTGAAAGCGTTCCCAATGTGGGATTTCCTCACGACGCGGACGCGCCCGGGCTATCGTCCAGCGAACGGTGCTGCCGCTCACGGACCACAGCATTCACTCGATCCTCGTGACCGGCACGATGGTCGGTCTCGCGGGGGGCGCGATCGCCCTCTTGGTGGGCTGGCTGCATCGCAGCAGACCCGGCTTCGAGCTCGGGCCGCCGGCCCTTGCGGCGTTCGCCGTCAGGGTGATCGCGGCCGGCCTGATCTCGCTCACTTCCGTCGCGAGCACCCTGCGCGGCGGCGACGAGACGACCTTCCTGATCCACGCCCGCAACGTCGTCGAAAGCTCCGCCGGCTCGAGCGAGTGGAATCACGCCCTGTTCAACGAACTGCACGTCTACCTCTTCGCCGTCCAGGAGTACGTCTTCGACTCGCCCGAACTCGCGATGCGGGTCGGCCAGGTCGGCATCGCGGTCGTCGGACTGGTCCTGCTCGCGGCCGCGGTCTACGAGCTGGCCGGGGCGAAGGCCTCACTGTTGGCGATGTGGCTGCTCGCCTTCGAGCCTTCCAGCATGTTCTTCTCCAGCCTCCTGCACAAGGAGGCGAACATGATGCTGGCGGTCGGCCTGGTCGCCCTCGGCGGGGCGAAGATCTGGAAGCGTGGCGACCCGCGCAGCCTCGGGCTCGTCGTTGCCGGCTGCCTGATCGCGGTCGCCACCCGTCATTACGCCGGTTGGTTCCTGATCGCGGCGGGCGCGGCGACCGTGCTGCATGCCGGCCTGCGAGCCGAGAACCGCGCCGCGATCCGCTCCCTAAGCCTCGTGGCCATGGTCGTCCTCTTCGCCGCGGTCGCGGCGCCGACCGTGCTGCGGGCCTCGACTGACGAAAGCCTGGAAAAGAACCTGCAGGGGTCGCAGGAAGCGAACGCGACGGACAGCTCGAACCTGAAGCTCGAACAGGTCGACTTCTCGACCCGCGGGGCGGTCGTCAAGAACCTCCCGCGCCGCTCGCTGGACGTCTTGCTGCGGCCGTTCCCGTGGCAACTGGGCAACATCAGCCAGGGGCTCGGCCTGTTCGGGACAGCCGCCGCCTACGCGGCGCTCTTCTTCCTGATCAGGGTCGGCCTGCGCAACCGCGGCCAGATCATGGCTCGGGCCGGGCCGCTCGTCTACCTCGGGCTCTTCCTGCTCATCGCCTACTCGCTGAGCGCCGGCAATGCCGGAACCGCGTTCCGCTACCGCACGCAGATCGTCGCGGTGATCATCTGCGTCATCGCCACCCTTTGGCAGGCCCGGGGGAGATCGCCTGCCGGGGAGGTCCACCCCCGGACGCCGACGCGGCGGGGCCTGCCGGTGCCGGCTTGACGGTGAAGGCCGCCCCCCAGGCAGAAGTACCGCCGCAAACTTTCTGGATGCGGCTGGGGCCGCTGTTCGGCGGGCGCCGGGCCTGGATCGCGGCTCTCGCGATCGGCTCGGTTCTCTCCGGGCTGACCGAGTCGGGGATCATCGCGATCCTGGCCCAGGCGGCCGCCGCGCTCGTCGACGGCGCGTCGCGCGTGCGGGCCGATCTGGGGCCGCTGCACGTCGACCAGAGCCTCGGCGTCCTGCTCACCGTCGCTCTCGGGCTGGCGCTGCTGCGCTTCGCGCTGCAGGTGATGATCTCCTTCGTACTCGCGCGCGTCTCCACCGACATGCAGACGCAGCTGCGCAGCCGGCTGTTCGCCGCCTACACCCGTGCCTCCTGGGACGTGCAGTCGCGCGACCGGGAGGGTGAGCTGCAGGAGTTCGCCACCAACCAGATCGGCCAGTCGGTGGCGGGGGCCCGCCAGGCGACCGCTCTCGTCGTAGCCACCACGACCTTTCTCGTCCTTGTCGTCTCGGCCCTGGCGCTAAACGTCGCCGCCGCCCTCATCGTGCTCATTGCCGCCGCCGGGTTGTTCGCGGCGCTGAGGCCGCTGAGCAAGGTGGGCAGCCGGCAAGGACACGCGGTCTCGCTGGCCTCCCGCGAATACGCCCGGGGCATCAGCGAAGCCGTGCGCCTCGCCGAGGAGACCCATGTGTTCGGCGTCGAGGCGGCACAGCGCGAGCGGGTAGACGGGCTGATCGACTCCCTCGGCAGGCCCTACTTCCAGATGCAGCTGCTGGCCGCCCTGGTCCCCGGCATCTACCAGAGCATGATCTACCTGCTGGTGGTGGTCGCCCTCCTGATTCTCTACGCGGCCGGCGGACAGGTCACGGCACTGGGCGCGGTCGTCCTCATGCTCGTCCGGGCAAGCACCTATGGCCAGCAGGCACAGGGCGCCTACCAGGCCGTGCGGCAGGCGCTGCCGTACCTCGAACGCGTGCAGGACACCCAGCGGCGCTACGACGCGAGCGTGTCGCCCGGGGGAACGCGAGCGCTGCGGAAGGTCGAGGGCATCGCCTTCGAGCGTGTCTCGTTCGAGTACGAGCCGGCTCGGCCGGTTCTCCGCGAGGTGAGCTTCGAGGTCGAGGCCCTGGAAACCGTGGGAATCGTCGGGCCGACCGGCGCCGGAAAGTCGACGGTCGTGCAGATCCTCCTGGGCCTGCGGGAGCCGGCCTCCGGCCGCTACCAGATCAACGGCGTGCCGGCGGGCGAGTTCGACGATGAGGACTGGCACCGGGCGATTTCCTACCTGCCCCAGCAGCCGCGCCTCCTGCACGCCTCGGTCGCCGACAATATCCGCTTTTTCCGCCCGATTGCCGACGAGGAGGTCGAGCGCGCCGCCCGCCTTGCCGGCATCCACGACGACGTCGTGGGCTGGCCGGCGGGCTACGACACGGTCGTCGGTCCGCGCGCCGACGCGATCTCGGGCGGTCAGCAGCAGCGCGTCTGCCTGGCGCGCGCGATCGCCACTCGGCCGGAGGTGTTGGTTCTGGACGAGCCGACCAGCGCGCTCGATCCGCACACCGAGCGCCAGATTCAATCCTCGCTGGCGGAGCTCAAGCACGAGCTGACCCTGTTCGTCATCGCCCACCGGCTCTCGACGCTCGACATATGCGATCGCGTCATGGTGATCGTCGACGGCCGTGTCGACGACTTCGACACGGCGAGCGCGCTGCGGGGCAGCAGCGCCTACTACCGGAGGGCGCTGGGGCTCACGGATTCGGCGCCGACGACGATTGCGGAGAGCCCTCGCGGGGAAGAGTAGGCAGCCACGGGGGCCGGCGCTCGAGCAGCGCTTCCAGCTTCTCCCCGTCGGGCGCGTAGTGAGCGCGCAGACGCTCCAGCGCCGCCCGGTCCGCGGCTGAGATCTCCTCCTCGGCCGGCGCCTCGCCGCGCCGGTTCCAGGCGTGGAAGCGAAAGTCGAGCTGCCGGTACCGAGCCAGCACCCGTTTGCGCCCCTCCTCGGAAAGCGAGTGCCAGATCCGCCGCGCGAACCGGTTGCCGGAGGCGACCTTGACGAAGGTCGCCGGCGTCACCTTGTCGAACCGCTGCTCGGCCGCGCTGACGTTGTAGCGCTTGCCGAGGTTGCGGGGTGGGCGCGGCGGCGGCTCGACGCCGACGAAGTCGTAGATCCGCCGCATCGTCCCCTCCGGGTCGCGCGCCAGCTCCTCCGTGAAGAGGACGAGGATCTGCTCGGCCGGGAAGGTCTCGTAGTAGGCGCCGAGGATTCGCCCGTACTCGCCGGTCGTCACGTAGCAGTTGGCGGTGTCGAAGCGACCGCGCCAGCGTTCCAGCTCGGTCGGCCGCAGCAGCTCGTCGACTGCCTCGGCGAAGCCGCGGTCGTCGTGGCCGCGGCGCGCTTCCTGGTGGTGGTGCGAGTAGGCGCGCTCGACCGGGTCGCGCAGAATCGCGATCAGCCGCACGCCCGGCAGCCGCTGGTGGATGCGCCGGGGCACGGTGTATTCGTCGCGCTCCCCGCTCTCAGCGGTATGGGTGACCGGGAACATGTAGTGCGGCGTGATCGTCGCCCGCAAGCGGCGCCGTTCGGGGCCGGGGAAGGCATTCCGCACGTACTCCTCCCAGGGGACGGCGCCGTAGACACGGTCGTCGTTGAAGTAGGGCGCCTCCTTGTCGGGCGGCAGCGAGATCTCTGGGTGATGGCGGAGATACTCGAAGAGTGAGGTTGTGCCAGCCTTGGGCGCGCCGATGACGAGGAAGTCGACGATGTCCTCCTTCGCAGTCGCCTCTTCGGTGCCCAGTGCGGCGGTCATCCGGCTTCCTGGGCGCGATGATAGGGCACGGGGGAAGGCCACGGCGTAGAGTCCAGCGTCCCTTCGTCCGATGGATGCCAAGGCCTATTACGACGAGTTCGTCGGCCGTCAGACGGCCGTCGGCGTCAACGCCCGCCACCGCGCGATCATCACCCGCCTGCTGCGCGCCGGGATGCGGCCCGGGGACGCCGTGCTGGAGATCGGCTGCGGTGTGGGGACGCTGACCGAACTGCTCGCCGATGCGCTTGGCCCGGAGGGCTCCCTGCTCGGCGTCGACCTCAGCCCGGCCAGCATCGAGGAGGCGGGGCGCCGGCTTGGCGAGCGGCCAAACGTGCGGCTGCTGGCGGCCGACGCGGTCCCGCGGAGCTCGAG
>Ga0207677_10001199_pt1 | contig 14057 bp, 10 predicted proteins | sample KBSMisM42_FD_184311 | JGI IMG/M metagenome (GOLD analysis project Ga0207677, IMG submission 184311) | Miscanthus rhizosphere microbial communities from Kellogg Biological Station, Michigan, USA - KBS Miscanthus M4-2 (SPAdes) (version 2) | ecosystem: Host-associated > Plants > Roots >...
GTCTGCTCATAGAGTCCGCGATTTGGGGCTGCGTAGCGAGAGACTCCCGTATTGAAGAAGTTTCCGCCCGGCTCCGTTTCTTGCGCCGAGCCTCCGGACGCCGCGAAGCGGATTCCGCCGCTGAAGTTCCATCCGCCGTGGCATTCGAAGCAACCGCCGCGCTCGCCGGATGCAAAGACGATTTCGCCCCGCTTCGCTGCTGCGGAAATCGCGGAAGGATCGCCGCCGTAGCGATAACGGTCATACGGTGCGCGAACGGAAACAATCGACCGCTCAAATGCCGCGATGGCTTTCGTCACATTCTTGAGAGTGTACGGATCGCGCTCGCCAGAAAATACCGCCGGGAACAATCTTTGATATTCAGGCGTATTTTTCGCCGCCGCCAGAAGGCCGCTCTCATGCCCCTTCAAACCGAGTTCGACAGGAACCTCTCCCAGCATGGGCGTCAACGCCTGCTCTTCGAGAGAAGTCATGGTCCCGTTCGCCCACGTTAGGTATGGAGCGTAAGCGACATTCACAAGACTCATGCTGCTTCGCGGATGTGCTTCGCCGGTAGTGCCCTCCGCCCGAGCGCGCCCATCCGTGAAAGCCAATTCCTGCCGGTGACAACTTCCGCACGAATCTTTCCCATTAACCGACATTCGTTTGTCGTAAAAGAGGTAGCGGCCTAGCTCCACCTTCGCAGTGCTCATCGGATTATCCGCAGGGACCGCAGGCCGCGGGAATCCTTTGGGCAGACTCCACTGGAAATCGGCGCCCATCAAGTTCGCCGCAATAGCGAAGCCGACGGCGGCGAGCTTAAGCGACCAGCGTGCCTGTTTCCGACGTGTCATACCCGGCGAGTACCTCTAGCTTCCGGCGCAGCGTGGCCCGTTGCAAGACATCCAGAAAGGCCTTGACCGCCGGAAGGTCGGCAGTCCGCTTGCGCATCACCAGATCGTAGCGCTCGCTGCGCAATGGAATGAAATCTAATCCGAAAGTCTGCGCGGCGGAACGAGTCGCGAGGCACGCATCGGCGTCCCGCGACAGCACGCAATATGCAGCTGCAAGATGCCCAAATGCGATGCGGTCATACCCTGAGACTTTGTGTGCATCCATCCCCGCAGTCTCCAAAAGCTTGTCCAGCAAACCACGGCTTCCCGAGCCAGGCTCGCGATTCACAAACCGGATGTTTTTACGCGTCAGATCCTCTATCTTACGAATGCTCCTGGGATTCCCGGAAGCGAGAATAAGTCCTTCTTCCCAGCGCGCAAACGTAAACACGCTGAATTCTTCGCCCGGAAATTGCTTGCGGAGATACGGTAGATTGAATTCTCCCGTCTTCGCATCCTCCAGATGAGATCCAGCGATGTGCACTTTCCCTTCCGCGAGCCATGTGAGCGCGAGCTTACTGGAAGCCGCGGCGGAAACCACCTCCACGCCGCTAATCTTTTCCACCATTCTGGAGAGCAGACCAGTGGCCGGGTCGCAGCCCGCCAGGACCAGACGTTTCTGCGGCGAATCGTCCTTCGCAAACACCACCAGGTCCGCCCGGCCGTTGGTCCGACCGGCTTTCTTAATGACGCCGTCCGCTTCCGGCATGTAGTAGGGCGATGCGCTTACCGGAATGCTCACCCAGCGCGATCCCATTTGGCAGACGCGGACCGGTTGTCCCTTGGCTGGCGCCTCTGCGCTCAGAATCTCTGTAGACAGAGACCCCGGCGCTTTCAGATCCTCGGCTTGTAGCGCGAAGAGCTCGTCGACGGTGACTTCCAGCTCGCGCGCAAGATTCAGCGCAACCTCGGTGTTGGGGACATAGGTGCCGGCTTCGATCGCGTAAATTGTCTGCCGGCTCACGTTGACGCGGCGTGCCAGGTCTGACGCGCCCACGCCCCTGCTCTTGCGAATCTGACCCAGCCGGCTCTCAACGCGCGATTTCACAGCGGCTACTTCCTCACCTGCACGACCTCGATCTTTGTGAGCATGCGGATCGAGCGCGCTCCCGGTTTGTCCTTCGGCACAACCAGCCGAAAACGGCCCTGCGCGCCGAATAGCGGCTTACCATTCGCGATATCTGCAACCAGAATTTCGTTGTCGATGAAGGAGGGGTCGAGCTCGCCCAGCGAGAACACCACCTGATAGCCGTCCTGCGCCTCGGCGAGCACATAGCTGGAAAGAGCTTTCCCGCGGAGCTTACCACCCTGCGGCACGCCAGCCTTCTTCAATACCTCATGAAGCCAGACACCTTCATATGCCGTCTCCATTCCGCCGCTCGTGGTCTTCACGGTCGCCCGAGTCATCTTTGCGAGATCGTCAGCCGACAATGTGAGCGCCTGCTTGACCGCGCCACTGACTTGTACGGTGGCAGGCGCATCCTGCGCGGCGAGATAGCTTGCCGCCAACAGACCCCACACCAAACAGCGTCGTGTATACATAACTACCTCCACATTGTAGGTGGTCGTCCGCTAGAAATGAAGCTTGCCTGCGAACTCGAAGTCGCGCGGGTTACCGGCGCTGGTGATCGACCCGAAGGCCGCGCTACCGAAGCTTCCGTTAGGATCGTTCAACGGAGGCGTATTCGATACATTGAACACTTCCGCACGGAACTCAAAGTTGATCGATTCACGAATGCGGAAGGTTTTTCCGATCATCAAATCCGCGTTTTGGAGGCCGGGGCCCCTCACCGGATTGCGCGAACTGGTTCCGATAACAAACTGGTTAGCGGCTGTGAAAGAGGCGGTATTGAAGTACTTCGCCACGCTCCGGCCCGCAAAGTCATTGGGATTGCTGATCCGGTTCGGCCTCTGGACGGCGTAGCCCAGCGCGGAGTTGTTATTGGTGGCTTGCGTGATCGGCACCGCGTCACCCGTCTGAATCCGGACCAGTCCAGCGATTTGCCATCCCGAGATCTTCCACAACCGCGGAATGTCATACACCCAGCCCATGGCGAAAACCTGGGGAATATCCCCGCTCGAAACATCTTTCTCCAAGTGGCGATTGTATGCGTCCGCAGCGCCGGTGGTGCCGAGAACCGGACCAGTGAAGATGGTCTGGGAAAAAACACTCGAAGCGTCATCAATCAGCTTGGAGAACGTATAAGACCCGGTGAGCGTGAGCCCGTGAGAAAGGCGCTTTTCCAATTTGACACCTGCCGCTTCGTAAGTTGAATTGCCGACATTGTCCCGGAACAGCGCCACTGTGGTGAAACGCGTGTAAGGCCGAAGCAATTGCTGCGCCGCCAGCGTCGTTCCTCCGAGCGACGACGACGACGGAATCTGCCCGGCAAAAGGATTGGGCACTTTCGTCAACAGAGCAGCGCCCATCGACAGATATTGCGACGGGAGTTGGTTGATGTTTGCATCCGGTATGCCGAGCCGCGTATTCTTCGAGCCCAGGTATGACGTTTCGAGGTTCCAGTCTTTCCCGAATGTCTTTTGGACCGTAAAGTTCCATTGCTGTGAATAACCCGAACCGTTGCTGCGATCCACGCCAAACACGCCTTGTCCCAGGCCAGAATTCGGATTCGGCGCTGTAAGCTGAACGGTGGGCCCACTTGATAACTTGAAAGCCGCGTTCACGTTGTCTGCGGTCTGTTGGCCCAAGGTTTGGATGAAGGGAAACTGGGGGATGGTAAACGGCGTAGTGATCCCCGACTGTTCGAAGTAAACCATTCCATAGCCGGAGCGAATCACTAAACCATCGTTGACGCGATACGCCATTCCCACACGAGGGCCGAAGTCTCCCCAGTGCACTTCACGTGCCGTATGTGGAAAATCCAGGACCTGAGTCTGCAGATTGAAGACCGCCCCTTGATTGTTCACCTCAGTGGATGGGAAGTTCAAGGTGTAGCGCGTTCCAATGTTGAGCGTCAGACGCTGCGAAACTTTCCAATCATCACCCACGAAAAATTCTGCGATATGCGCCCGCGGCTGGATCACCTTATTCTGAACGTCGATGGAGAACGAACTTGCCTGCCCTAGAAGCAGGGAAGCGATCGCATTTCCACTCCCAGTCGCGGCGGAACTATTCGATCCAGTAGTCGTGAAAGCGAAGGATCCAGTGGGATTCGGCGGATTCAGAACATCCAAAGCCTCACGGCGGAGATCGGTTCCAAATTTAAGCGTGTGCCGGCCGCGCACCAGTGTAAATGTGTCGAGGATTTCCGTAACCGAAGTCGTAAATTTTGAGTTCGCTGCGGTGGTCGGGCCGATTTGTTGCAGTCCAGTCACACTAAAAATCGGAAGCACTGAGCTGAAAGAGTTACTGGGCAAACCCGGTATCGTGATCCCGCCGTTTTGCAGCGACGTTTGGTCAAGGTCGCGCCGGGAGTAACCCACGCGGAACTGGTTGAGAGCCGAAGGCGAAAGCATCCAGGTATAGTCGCCAACGAAAGCGTCGCCGCGCGTGAGTGCATGTCCGATCACTCCCGTAGTCAGGCTTCCGCTTCCGTCCGGAAAAGGGGTGACGGGCGTGTCGTCATCCAGGAAGAGCGTATAACGTCCGAAGATTCGATGTTTGTCCCCGATGTAACGGTCGATACGGAAATCGGCTTGATCCTGATTATCGGGCTCGGTGGCAATTCGCGAATAATTGCTTGAGCCACTGGTATTCGGTAACGGGTAGTGCTGGAGGACTTGTAGACCGAGCGCATCGAAACGCGACGAAGGAACTGTATTTCCCGCGAAGGCTACGCGGGGGTTGGTCGCCGGATCGAAGATCGCCTGCGTGAAAATGCCTTGCCGTTGCGCCAATGTCGGAACCACGCTTAACCGTGTGATGCCAGTGCGCAGCCGCGTCCCCTGCCAATCCGCGAAAAAGAACAGCTTGTTGCTTTGGATTGGACCGCCGAGAGTCAAGCCATACTGGTTGCGACGGAATTGCGGTTTTGGTCCCGTTGGAGCGAAAAGATTACGGGCGTTCAGCGCTTCATTGCGGAAGAACTCAAACGCGCTGCCGTGGAATTGGTTGCTCCCCGATTTTCCGATGACCATGATCGTGCCGCCATTGGACCGGCCGTACTCAGGTGAGTAGCCATTTACGTTGAGTTTGAATTCCTCCATGCCGTCGATGATCGGGTAATAAACCACCTGTCCCGGCTCTGGCTGGAGTACGCTGATACCGTCGTAGATGTATTCATTGGTGCGCGGCCGGCTGCCATTGATTCGCGGGAGAGGGCTCGCGCCCACCGCGACCGCCGGGAGCGCGACTCCGGGCGACAGGGTAGTCAAATACATGAAGTTGCGCCCGTCGAGGGGCAGGGAGGATATCTTTTTTTCGTCGACATGAAGACTCACCTCGCCGCTGGCGGTCTGCAGCAGCGGCGCAGCGGCAGTGACGTTGACGGATTGCGAAGGTAGGCCCACCTCCAAGATGACGTTGATGCCAGTCTTGTCCCCAGTCCGCAGTACAATCCCAGACTGGCGGTACATTCGGAAGCCGGAAATCTGTGTAGTCAAAATGTATCGGCCTGCCGGCAATCCCAGGATGTGATACTCGCCACGTCCGTCGGAAATCGCGGAATACTCAGCCATCGTCGCCTGGTCCTCCGCCGCAACCTTGGCCTTTGGGACGGGAAGCCCGGCGGGATCGAGAATTGACCCGAAAAGTTCGGCTCGTCCGGCTTGGCCGAGGCAGGTGACCGAGAGAAGCAGAAAGAGGCTGAAGAACTGGCGTACTTTAGGCGCTGATAGTTCCATAAAGTGTTATTCAACGGCGACCTTGTCATGTTATCACGACACATCAGGTTGTGTCGCATTCACAAGACGGCATATAATAAACGCAACACTGTATGACTTCCCGGCCGGCAGGGTGGTTCCTTTGCGTCGCCGCACTACTCGCATCCTGTGGATCACCCTCAGGGACCCCTGAATCGGCCGAAAAAATTACCGTCGCAGCCGCCGCTAACCTTACTGACGTCTTCGCCCAGGTTGGATCGGCCTTTAAAGCCCAACGAGGCATCGACGTGGTGTTTAGCTTCGGCGCCACGGCTGAACTCGCCCAGCAAATCGAGAATGGCGCACCGTTCGACGTCTTTGCCGCAGCCGACACCGAGCATGTCGATTCTCTGGTGGCGTCGCAAAAAGTAAAAGGCGACAGCCGGGCGATTTATGCCCGAGGCCAACTGGCTTTGTGGATTCCCGGCGGCGATTTAAACGGCAATCAGGACTTGAAGGCTTTGGGAGCGCCGAAGATTCGATTCATCGCGGTCGCCCAGCCGAAATTAGCGCCCTACGGGCAAGCCGCCGTCGAAGCACTTCAAAAGGTGCATCTCTGGGAATCGGTGCAACATAAGATCGTCTATGCAAACAGCATCAGTATGGCGAAGCAACTCGCGGGAACAGGAAATGCCGACGCGGCCTTCACGGCCTATTCGTTAGTGCTGCACGACAGGGGTACGGTGATGAAGGTCGACCCCAGTCTGTATCAAACGATCGAACAAGCCCTGGCGATCGTGACGTCGACATCGCACCTGCAAGAGTCGGAGCAATTTCGGTCGTTCTTGCTCGGCCCCGAAGGGCGCGCGATCCTTGGCGAGAGCGGATACTTGCTGCCTTGAGAATTGCGGGGCTCGCCTATACCTGACCCTGTCCCAGCGCGATCACGAAGTATTGTGTACGTGCGGTCGTCGGATTTTTCCATCCGTGCTCTTCGTTGGACGCCACGAATGCCACTGACCCGGGAGTCAGACGTGTGGTGGTACCGCTGATCGTCACGTCTAACTCGCCATACTGGACCAGCACCATCTCTTCGTGCGGATGCCGGTGCGGTGCATGTGGAGCCATCCCTGGACCCAATTCAGTCAAATGAATCTCCACTGCGGAGCCTTTGTGCGTTGCGCCATTCAACACCGCGCGCGTTCGATTTTCTCCGCCGGCTTTCACTGGTAGCTCTTCGAATTTGAAAGCGCCTGAAGGCAGCTTTTTCTTGTCTTGCGCCACGGCGGCGCCACTGGCGAGCAATGGCAAAAGCAGATTCAAATCACGACGTGTCATCGGCATATCCTTCAAGAGATATTTTCCAGCTAAAACCAATCGCTACGGTAAGCCACCCACCAACTTACAAAGCAAATGGGAATCGTAGCTCCCAGCGCCCACCACAACGGCAGCACTACATCGGCCACCAAACCCAGCATCGTAAACGTGATCCAAAAGATCTTGCGCTCCACTGCCCTCAAGTGTAGCGCCCGACTTTACTGTTCAAGCGCGAACGCGATGATCGAATTACCTGAGGCAATCGCTACCTGCTGCTTACCTCCGCTCAGATAGCTGACCGGGTTTGCGTTGATGGCAGCGCCTGTCTGAAAGTGCCAAACCGCGCGGCCGGTCAAAGCGTCGAGCGCTAAGAAGTCGCCTTCGTTGGTTCCGGTGAATGCCAGATTGCCGGCCGTCGAAAGCACGCCGGCGTTGGCATCCGAGTGCAGTTTGAATTCCCACTTCAGCTCGCCAGTGTCCGGATTCAGTGCCCGGATGACGCCAATGGGCGGCTCGCCGACGATCGGGCTTTGGCCGCCACCGTTAAATTGGGCACCCGGCTTGTACTCGGCGTTGCCTTTCAGGTAGATTCCACCCGAATCGCGCGCAGCGACAAAGAACAAGTTCGCTCGCGGACTAAATGACGGGCTGAACCAGTTCGTGCCGCCGGCAAGGTCGGGGTAAATCTTGGCTCCTTCTGTAGTCGGCGATGAGCCCGGAAGCACCACGGCTTTACCGGAATCGTCCAGTCCTTTGGCCCAGCTTTGTTTCGCGAATTGCCGGCCGGCTAGAAACTTACCATTGTTGCGATCCAGAACGTAGTAGAAGGCATTGCGATTGCCGAACAGCACAACCTTGCGCTTCTCGCCGCGCACTACGGCGTCCGCCAGCACTGGGACCTCGGTCGAATCCCAATCGTGCAGGTCATGCGGCGTGAACTGGAAATACCATTTGAGCTTTCCGGTGTCGCCATCCAGCGCGACCAAGGAGTCGGAGTAAAGATTATCGCCCGCGCGTGCGTCGCCATTCCAGTCCGGGCCCGGATTGCCAGTACCCCAGAAGACGGTATTCTGATCGGGATCGTAGGAGCCAGTCACCCAAGTAGTGGCGGAGCCAGTCTTCGCAGTGTCCCCGGCCCAGGTCTCGATACCTGGTTCACCCGCGGCAGGCACGGTCCAGAATCGCCAAGCGCGCTTACCGGTCTTCGCATCGTAAGCGTCTATGAAGCCGCGGACGCCATACTCGCCGCCCGCCATTCCCACCACGATTTTGTCCCGCAGCGCAAGCGGCGCACCGGTGATCGAGTGGCCCAGCTTCGGATCGGCCACTTCGGAATCCCAACGCACGATTCCGGACTTGATATCCAGCGCCACCAGATGCGCGTCGTATGTGCCGACATACACCGTGTCATTGAGAATCGCCACCCCGCGATTCACCGGGCCGCAGCAGCCGCGTGTGCCCTTGGGCAACGTTCGCGTATACTTCCACAGCGGACGTCCCGTCAGTGTATCGAGCGCCGTCACGCTGCCGCCGGGTTCACTCAGGTACATGATGCCGTCGGCCACCAACGGCGACGCCTCCACGCGCTCCGTCGTATTAATTTGATACACCCAAGCAGGCCGCAAATGTGCGACGTTGGCGCCGGTGATCTGATCCAAGCCCGAATAGCGGTGCGAACTATAGTTGCCCGAATAAGTGAGCCAATTGCCGGGCTCGGCATCCGACTGGCGCAAGCGGTCATAGGAAACCTGCGCGGCCAGGGGCAGGGCGCCGGCCAACATCGATGCGGCCACAGCCAACAAATAACTCGTGCGTTTCATTGATTACCTCGCAGCGAAACCAGATAAGCGACCAGATCGTCCACTTCGGACGAGGACAGTGTGCCACGGAAACTCGGCATTGGAGACTTGCCAGTGTCTCTCATCAGCTCTTTCAAATCGTCTTTCAGGAACGAATGAATCCCGCCGCTCAGATCGCGGATCTGAATGCTGAAGACGTCTTCGTTGAGCCGCACGCCGGAGATGGATTTGCCATCCTTCGTAACCGCTCGAACCTGTAGAAAATCTTCCGGTAAGGTGGACGCAGGGTCGAGTACCGCTGCCCGCAAATGCGCTGCGCTGCGGCGCGAGCCGATCTCCGTAAGCTCTGGCCCCAGGCTCCCGCCCTGCCCGCCATTGATGTGGCATTGGGCGCAGTGCCCTTTGGACGCGTACAACTCCTGCCCGTGTTTCGGATCCCCCGAAACCTTCTCCGGCGCTATCCGCCCCAGGCTGCGAACGTACGCTGCAAGCTGCCACGTCTCGCGCGTATCCAGCGCGTATCCGCCCGGCATCTCGGTGCCTTTAATGCCGTCCCGAATCACCGTGAAGAGAGATTCGTCGTCGGGGGCGCGCCGCAACCGTGGCTGCGCCAGCACCGCGCCCCTGCCGCCCTCTCCTTTGGACCCATGGCAGCGCGCACATTGCCCCATGAACAACTGCTGGCCATTTTTCAAATCGGCAGCCGTTGCGAAGGGGTTTTTCTTTGGGATCACGTATTCGGGATCCACCTGTGCCATTGCCGTCAGCGCGACGAACAAGGTCAAGCACATCAGACGCATCGCGGGCCTCCTTTTTGAGAGCCGAGTATATCACGTCGTATATGAAGTCGAGGCTTGCGATCTCACGTGCGACGCGCAAAGATGGCGGATATGGCTCACCAGCTTACGACTTCGTACTTGGCCGACTCAATCGATCTCTTCCGCTATTACAAGAACCTTGCGGAGCGCGCTATGGCGCAAGTGACGGACGAGCAATTCGCCACCGTCCTGGACGGCGAAGCCAATTCCATTGCCATCATTGTGAAGCACATGGCAGGCAACATGCGCTCACGCTGGACCGACTTTCTCACGAGCGATGGTGAGAAACCGGACCGGAATCGCGACACCGAATTCGAAGATGCCCCAGCGACGCGTGAAGCGGTGCTCGCAGTCTGGGAAAAGGGATGGCAACATGTGTTTACCGCACTCGAGCCGCTCTCTGAGCCAGATCTGCAACGGACCGTGACCATTCGCGGCGAAGCCCACTCCGTAATGCAGGCCATCAATCGCCAGATTGCGCATTACTCTTACCATTGCGGGCAGATCGTGCTCCTCGCCAAGCACTTCGGGCATGCGGAATGGAAATCGTTGAGCGTACCGCGCAAGCAATCCGCGGAATTCAATCGCCGGGTAACTGCTGGCGAAGCCAGCCAGCGGTAGCCTACTTAGACTTCTTCGTCGTATCGAAGCACATCGGTTCGCGATATTGCCGCGAGTACGTGAGGAGCCCCGGTTTGTCGTCTTTCATCGCCTGGAAGATGGGTTCCGTAGTCCGCCACAGACCATTGAGGGGCGCATCGTAATGGGCGGGAATGTAGACGTCGGGTTTGTATAGCCGCAAAAACTCCAGCCCTCGCTGAACTGTCAGGCTGGGCAGGAATTCCGCCGCGACGGCGGCAATAGCAATGTCCACCCGCCCCATGCGTTGCATGGCGGCTTTCTCGTATTCGGTGATCGCTCCGCCGCTATCGCGGTACATGATGCGGAATCCGTTATCGAGCGTAATCAGGTAGGTAATCGTTCCTTCCGTGACAATGCGCGGATCCGATGTGCCGCGGCTCCGGATGACGGCTTCTTCGGCAGTTTGCTCCGGCGTAAGCGGAGTAGCAGTCGATTGCAAAGCCTGGTTGAAGGCCTTCGTCACATTGGCCGGCGGTTGACCGTGACGCCCTAGTATTGGCTGAACTTCAAATTTGCCGAACTTCAGAACCTCATCGCCTTTCCCGGTGACCGTGCGAATCTGTTTGGCATCCAGGTTCTGCGTCTGAAGCTTCGCCACCGTGAGCGGAGCGCCAACCACCACCGCTCCCGTTCTGATGGCGACGGATGCCGCATCCGACATATGATCGTGATGCCCGTGTCCGATCAGAATGACATCGGCCTTCTTCACGTCGTCCGCTTTAAACCCCAGTGGAGCGAACATGCTGCCGCGATCGAAATATGCGTCCAGGAGCATGATCTGCCCCCCGTAAGCCAGCTCGAAATTCGAATAACCAGTCCAGCGGATAGCCAGCGTGTGCGGGTTCCGTGGAGCGGGCCCGCCGGTTGAAACTAGCGAGGGAACTTCGCAGCCCCGGTCTTGAGCGGCGACCGGCATGCCTAGCAGTGCAATCGCGACGAAGATGCCCAGCGGTTCGAGCTCTCGCCGGCGACGATACGATATAACGGGATGGGTTGTCATCGGGTCGCCAACCAATATACACCCGATTACGCGGGTTAAAGCACTGTCTGACTGCTACAATTGAAGCTTGTGCGCCCGGCGGAGGACCTTTGCGGGCGACCCTTACACCAAATGCAAAATATTATCGTTCTCGGCGCGCAATGGGGCGACGAAGGCAAAGGCAAAGTCGTCGATCTGTTCGCCGAGCGCTTCGACATCGTGGCGCGCTATCAGGGTGGCCATAACGCCGGCCACACGGTTTTTATCGGAGAAAAGAAGTTCGTTTTGAAGCTGATTCCGAGCGGCATTCTGCGGCCCGGAGTCCAGGCCGTCATTGGTAACGGCGTGGTCGTAGATCTCTCCGCGCTGCTGGATGAAATCGGCATGCTGGAAGCCGCCGGTATCGACGTTCGCAGCCAACTACGCATCAGCAATCGCGCGCATGTGATCTTTCCGTTTCACCGGCTGGTTGAAAAGATGTCGGAAGCGCGCGAGAATCGCATTCCCATCGGCACCACGTCGCGCGGTATTGGTCCCTGCTACGAAGACAAGATCGGACGCCGTGGAATCCGCGTAGCCGACCTCTTCGATCCCGAGAGCTTCCGGATCATGTACGACACCTTGGCCGAGGACAAGAAGACCCTGGCCGCCACCTTTAACCTCCACGACACCATCGACTACGCGCAGATCCGCCAGCAATACGAAGATCTCGCGGAGCGCATCCGTCCGTTGGTCTGCGATACGGCCGCTCTACTGGCCGCGGCGATCGCGCAGGGGAAGCGCATCTTGTTCGAAGGCGCGCAGGGCACTATGTTGGATGTGGATCACGGCACGTATCCCTTCGTTACCTCGTCCAGTGCGACCGCAGGTGGCGCGTCGATCGGCACGGGCGTGCCTCCAACCAAAATTCAAGGCGTGATCGGAGTCTCGAAAGCTTACATCACGCGCGTAGGCTCCGGCCCCTTCCCCACCGAGAGCAATGATAGCGGCGGCGAGCTACTGCGCCGCGAAGGAAACGAATTCGGCGCGGTTACAGGCCGTCCGCGCCGCTGCGGCTGGTTCGACGTGCCGCTTCTCCGCTATACCGCGATGATCAACGGCTTCGACACTCTGCTGATCACCAAGCTGGACGTGATGGATCAGCTGGCGGAAATTCCGGTATGCACCGGCTACCGTCTGAAGGGCCAGGATCTCACTGAGATGCCGGCCACCTACCGCGCCCTCGAAGCGCTGGAACCGGTTTACCAAAATCTGCCTGGCTGGAAGTCGGTTACTCGCGGCATTACTCGCTACGAAGAGCTGCCGAAGAACGCCCAGGCGTATCTCAAGTTTCTGGAAGAGCGCACTGGCGTCGAAGTCGGCGGCGTCTCGACAGGCCCGGAGCGTAACGAAACCATCATCCGCCCCGGATCGAAGCTGGAACTGCTGATTGGCATGCGCGAACCAGATCGCGCCATCGCCTAGCATCCCCCAGGAACTTCCCATTCTCCTGCGACGTCTAAAAACTGCCGATGAACGATAGAACGCTTACTGCGCCGCGCGCGTGGTAAAGTGGTCGGATTGTCGGTCAAGTATACGCGTAGGTAAAGAGGTATTCGGCCCCATGAGAATTTGGCTGTCGGCCATCGTTGTGGTTGTCTTGCAGTTCGCCGGGCTCGCGCAAGCTGCGGAGCTTACGCCACCCAAGGCCGGTAAGCCCGAAATCCTTCCCCTCAAAGATGTTAAGCCGGGAATGCACGCCATAGCGTGGACGGTTTTCAGCGGCATGACGCCGGAGCCGGTTCCCGTCGAAATCATCGGTGTCTGGAAAAACGCCATGGGCCCGCGGGGGCACGTCATCATGGCCAAGATGGGCGGTAAAGCCGAGCGCACCGGTGTCGCCGGCGGCATGAGCGGCAGCCCGGTATATGTGGACGGCAAACTGATCGGCGCGGTCGCCCTGCGCCTTAGCCAGTTTTCACCAGATGCGATATGCGGTATCACACCCATCGAATCCATGCTGGAGATTCAGGATTTGGATATGTCGCGGCCCAGCGATGCGCGCACTCCCAATAAATCGCCTGCACCACAACCGGCAGCGGCGTACGAAATGCCCAGCGAACTCGTGGCCCAATTAGTGGCTGCCGGAGGCTCGGCTCCGCTACCTTCGCGCTCGCCGTTGATGACGCCCATCGAAACGCCGCTCGTTTTTTCCGGCTTCACTTCCGAAACTCTGAACACTTACGAACCTCTGCTCCACCAGATCGGGATCACTGCAGTGCAAGGCGGCGCCAGTGCCGGAACACTCACTTCGAAGCCGGCGGCAGGATGGGAGCATGCACTCAATCCCGGCGAGGCCGTCAGCGGCATTCTGGTATCCGGTGATATGTCAACCACGGGTATGGGCACCGTAACCTACAACGACGGTAAGCGCGTCCTCGCCTTTGGCCACCAGTTCTTCAACCTTGGCCCGGTGGATATGCCGATCGCCAAGAGTGAAATCCTGACGGTACTGAGTTCGTCGTATCAGCCGAACAAAGTGGGCAACGCTACTGAAGTGGTTGGCGCCCTGCGGCAGGATCGCTTCACTGGCATCATGGGCGAGCTGGGCGCGGAAGCTCCCGTGATCCCGGTGCATGTCAAAGTGCGCGCCTATGCCGAAAACGGCTCGGTAGTGAAAGAGAAAGACCTCAACTTCAGCGTCTTCGTACAACAAAAATGGACGCCATTTCTAATGTCGGCGACTCTCAGTAATTCGCTGCAACAGATGAATCTGTACGCCGACGAGATGACCTATCGCTTTAACGGAGACGTGCAGATGGACGGCTCCGACAACATTCATGTCTCGACCATGCTTGCTCCCGGCGAGTTTCCAGTTCCCATGCCTACT
>Ga0207677_10001208_pt1 | contig 13997 bp, 13 predicted proteins | sample KBSMisM42_FD_184311 | JGI IMG/M metagenome (GOLD analysis project Ga0207677, IMG submission 184311) | Miscanthus rhizosphere microbial communities from Kellogg Biological Station, Michigan, USA - KBS Miscanthus M4-2 (SPAdes) (version 2) | ecosystem: Host-associated > Plants > Roots >...
AGCGTTACCCTGGTGAATCTTCGGCACGGCAACCCGTGCACACGGTGTACGGCGGCGGCCACCTCTTCAAGCACGACACCGCGCACAAGCTCGGCGTCCTCGCGAAGAAGTCACTCGACGAGCACGCTCCGAACGCGAAGATCTTTGCGAAGGCCGTCGGGCTTCGTGACGATCTCGCCGAGGTCGTCTACCAGCGCGTCCTCGCGAAGCTCGAGCGCGAGCCCGTCGAAGATTTTCGCATCGACTTCGAAGACGGCTACGGCACGCGCCCCGACGCCGAAGAAGATCATCACGTCGAGCTCGCGGCGAAGGAAGTCGCGAAAGGCCTCGCGGAGAAGACGCTCCCGCCGTTCATCGGCATCCGCATCAAGAGCTTCTCGCGCGAGCTCCATCAGCGAAGCAAGCGCACGCTCGAGGTCTTCTTGAAGAGCGTCGGTGAGCTCCCGCCGAATTTCGTCGTCACGTTCCCGAAGATCCAACACATCGATCAGGTCACGGATTTCATCCAGACGCTCTCGGGCATCGAGAAGAAGCTCGGCATCCGCCGCGTGCCGATCGAGATCATGGTCGAGCAGCCTCAGACGCTCTTCATGCCCGACGGGCGCGCCGCGATTCCGCTCATCCACGACGCGTGCGACGGGCGTCTCTTCGGCGCGCACTTCGGGACGTACGACTACACGGCGAGCATGGGCATCACCGCGGCGCACCAGCACATGCTCCACCCCGCGTGCGACTTCGCGAAGAACATGATGCAAGTCGCCTTCGCCGGAACCGGCGTGATGCTCTCCGACGGCGCCACGAACGTGATGCCCGTCGGCACGACGGAGACGGTGCACGCCGCGTGGCGTCTCCACACGACGCACGTGCGCCACTCGCTCGAGACCGCGTTCTATCAAGGCTGGGACTTGCACCCCGCCCAACTCCCGACGCGCTACGCCGCGGTCTTCGCGTTCTTCCTCGAGTCGAAAGCCGCGGCGACCGAGCGACTCAAGAATTTCGTCGAAAAGGCCGCGCAAGCCACGCTCGTCGGCGACGTCTTCGACGACGCGGCGACCGGCCAGGGCCTCCTGAACTTCTTCCTCCGCGGAATGACATGCGGCGCGCTCACGGAAGAAGAAGCCAAGCTCGCGGGTTTGACCGTGGAGGAGCTGCGATCGAAGAGCTTCGTGAAGGTGCTCGAGAACAGAAAGAAGCGTTGAACCGGATGGGTGATGGGCCGCGATTTCCGCCGCCGCGTGGGGAGGAGCCGATTGGCTATCGCGAGGCGGGGGCGGCGCCAGCCGACAGCGAACAGCCGGAGCTGCCGGTGCCGAGCTCGTCGTCGGTCGTCGTGCATCGGAAGCGCGTCGTGGCTTCGCGTCCTGACGATCCGGATGTGGCGCTCGCGAAGGCGTTCACGCCGCCGCGCACGAAACCGCAGCAGGCTTCGTTCGTCGGCATCGCCCTGGTCATCATCGTCATCGTCGTCTACATCGGCTTCGAGCTCGCCTCGCACGTCAGAAGGCCGACGCGACGTGTGCCGACCGTGAACGCCGTGCAATGATCACGGCGAGCGCCGCGAACGGGAGCGCGATCAAATCCGTCGGATCTTTCGCGAGCGGGCCGAGCGTCACGCACCACGCGTGATTCGCGGGCGACCACGTCTTCGTGAGCGTGAAGACGACCGCGACGGCGAGCGCGCAGAGGATGGGCGATTTGTGACGCGTCGCGACCGAGAGCACGATCGGCGCGAGGATCATTCCCGCAACATCCGAGAGCTTTCCGGTGAGCCAGCTCGGATGCGCCCATTTCAAGAAGTGATCGTTCACCAGGAGCATGACGAGCGAGATCAACGTCAGCGGATGGAGCATCGCGCTCATGGCACGACTCCGAGCGAATCGACGTGGAACGTCTTCGGCGGGGCGCAGCCTGCCGTCGGGCATGCGTCGTAGCCCGTCGCATCGGCCGTGACGTCGACGTCGTGCTCGCCTGCGAGGGCAGAGTCGAACACGGTGAACGTGCACATCGCGTGTTTGCTCGCAGCATCGAGGTTGCACGCCTGGTTCTCGTCGTAGAGAGACTTGCCCGTGCTGCGCGCGGTGATCGTCATGTGCGCCTGGATGAAGCTCGCGCCGCTCGCCTTCACCTCGAAGCGCGACGCGATGAAGCCCTTGCCGTGCGATGGCAGCGACGTGGCCATCGTCTTCGTGTCGCCGTCGATCGACACGTCGACCTCCGTGACGTCCACCGTGGCGTGCGCGCCCGGCGGCGGTGTGCACGGCCCGCTGCAGCCGCCTCCGCACGGACCGTTCATGTGGACCGTGTCGAGCGTCGCGCCAGGCGGAAACAAGCACGTGCGCTTCGTGCCGGCGACGAACGGCTCGAGGCACGGCGTGCCTTTTCCGGGGTCATAGCTCGAGGGAATCGAGGACGCCCTGATCACCGGCTCGTGCGAGCTCTCGATCGAGAGCGAGAGCGCCTTCGTCGTCGCAGACGTCTTCGTCGGCCCTGTGACGGTCCCGGCCACGTGCCACCGCGGAGGTGGGCTCGTCGCGAGGAGCGCGAGCACCGACGCCACGAAGACGCCGCGCTCCGCCCATCGTCGCCAGCTCATGAGCCGCGATACGTCGAATACCCGTACGGGCTGAGGAGGATCGGCACGTGATAGTGCTGCGAGCTGTCGCGCACGTCGAAGACGATCTGCACGAACGGAAAGAACGTCTCGAGCCGGTTCTTGCGCGCGTACGCGTGCGTGTCGAACGTGATGCGATACGCATTCGGCGTGAAGGCCTCGCCCTCGGGGATGAGCGTCTTGCAGCGCCCGTCGAGGTCCGTCTCGCCTTCCCCGACGAGCTCCCAGTCCTTCGAGAGATCGCTGCCCGTCGCGCGCTCGAGCTTCACCGGAACGCCGCGGGCGGGCGCGCCCCGCGCGACGTCGAGGACGTGCGTCGTGATTCCCATGCCTCGCAGCTTATCAGGCTGCGTCGCGGAACACGTACGTCTGGTGCGGCCCGATCGAGGCTTCGGTCGGATTCGGATCGACGTTCAGCATGCGCCGCACGTCCTCGAGCGGCGTCGACCAGTGCTTCGCCCACTCGAAGCCGAAGAACAAATCGGCGTTCTTGCCGATCGTCCAGCCGCGCATCACCTCGTTCATCATCGGCTCGCCTGCGCCGATGTTCTTCGTCGCGACGTGCACGAACGCCATCGCGATGAGCACCGCCGAAAGACGCGACGGGAGCTGTGCGAGGTAGAACGCCTGAAGACCGATCTCACCGGCGACGTCCGTGTCGAATCCCGTGACGACGTGCCAGATGTCGTGCGTCTCGCGCAGGTGCGCCTTGATGTAGCGCAAATCGCCGCGCGGAAACTCCGGGACGGGGATCGCTTTGGGATCGAGGTGATTGGCGATCATGTGATCGGCGAAGACGCGTCCGAGCGTGCCTTCGGGGAGCTTCGCGAGCGCCTTCAAGTCGATTTCTCCGACGCGGGGACACTCCTCGAGCGCGCGCTTACCGCGCGGATGGCGCCCGACGTGCGCGGCAACCTCCTCGAAGATCTTCGGGTTCTCCCCCGCGTCCGCGATCGCGAACACACGTTCGAGCTTGTTCGGGTCTTGCGAGAGCTGCCAAAAGCTGTGAAACATACGAAGCGTCTTGACGAGATTCATGAGACCGCAATATGCGAGCCCAAGCTCACATTCTCAACTCGCTTTCAAAAGCACGGCTGGGCCTTATTTTCAGGCACTTCGTGATGCAATGCGAGTAACGGCTCGCATATCGCCGCTCTTCGCGTTCGCGGTGGCTTGCAGCTCGCCGCCGCCATGCGGGCCGGCCACACCCCACGAAGCCGGGGCGTGCGGCGAGACGTTCAACGTCGACTACGATCCGGCTACGCAGAACGGATGCGTCTTCAACGGCGGCTCGGGGACCTCCGAGACGTGCGCCTCTCTTTGCGGGGCACCGGCGAGCTGCGAGCTGCTCACGTTCACGAGCGTGCAATGCACGACGAAGTGTCCATGAGCGCGCGCGCCCTCATGTTCATCGCGCTTTGGGCGTGCGGCGGAGCCGAGCCTGCGCACGAGCCGGTCGCTTTGCCGGCGCCTTCCGCGAGCGCCTCTGCGACGCACACGGATCCGTGGACGGGCGCGAGCTTGGCGCGATCGAACGCAACGGCGACGGCGCCTTCGTCTGGGTTCAGGCTGATCGTCTCGAAGAGCGCGTTGTCGCTCCCGGACGGAATGCACATCATGCCGGTGCCCGCCGACGCGTCGCATGGCGTCGACGCTTCCTACAAGCGCAACGGCCCGAACGATCTCTACATCGAGCCGATCGCGAGGGTCTTCAAGACGCAGCCCGTACGCGATGCGATTCTCGCAGTCGATCCGGGCGTTCCTTACCGGCTGCTCGTCGAGGTCCTCTTCACGCTTGGACAGAACGAGGTCGGCGCCGTTCACCTGCTCGTACGTTCGCCCACGGGCGTCGCGACCATCGACGCGATCATGCCCCACGTCCTTCCACCGACGAGCACGACGACGCCGCGTCTGGGCCTCACGGTGATCGTCGTCGGTGATGGCATCGCGATGAAGGCACGCGGCGGCAACGTCGCTCCTGGATGCAAAGACGTCGGCCCAGGGCTCGCGATCCCCGCACGAGACATGAACGCGCTCGCCACGTGTGCGGAGCGGCTCAAGAACCTCAAACCCGACTTCGCCGACGAGAAATCCGTGGTGGTCTCCGCCAACCCCGACATCGACTTCCAGACGATCGTCACGACGATGGACGCGCTCCGCCCGACGTTTCCGGATGTGACGTTCGGCCTGTCGAGGTAGTCACATCACGAGCTTGCGGAGGCGCAGCACGGTGATCGCCGCGAGCTCGCCGGCCGCCGTCTTCAGCTCGACTTCACGTGTATTCTGCACACGTTTCTTCGCGACCTCGAGGATCTCCTCGGCGGATTTGCCCGTCGCGAAGATCAAGAACACGAAGCCGTGCTTCTCCTCGTAGGCGCGGTTGGCCTCGGCGAGCGCGGCGAGCGTCTCGGGCGAGCCCTTCCGCGCGCGCGACTGCTCTGCGGCGGACACGGCTTCTTTCGGCTTGTCTCCGATGCGCGGATGACCCGCGAAGGCCTCCATCAGATCTTTCTCGCCGAGCGACGCGACGATCTCGTGCGCTCGCGACAGCACGTTCGACCAGGGTTGCTCCTTCTCGAGCGTCTCCACGAAACGCGACGACGCGCAGCACGCGTGAAGCATCGCGCGGCGAGCCTTCGGTGATGAATACGCGAGGAGCTTGGAGACCGCCTCGTCACGCGCAGCGTCGGTGAGCTTTCCGAACGCGCGCAGGCGGCTCATTCCCCCATCCGGGAAGACCTTCATGCGAAGGTGCGTGAACGGCCCACGGTCTTGCAGCTCCGGACCGAAGAAGTGACGCGTGTGGCCCATGAGCTTCGTGCGCGGAAGGAGCGTACGGAACGGCGCCTTGTCCGGATCGCCGTCGCAACCTTCGACGCCTGCGGTGTCGGGGAAGTTTCCGAGGAAGAACGCCGTGTCGAGCTCGAGACGCTCGATCGTGCCCTGCCCCGCGAGCTTCACAAGAGCCCAGTCGTGCGTCTCGCTCGTGACGCCGCGACGGCGCTTCGTCTCCCAGCCGTCGCTCATGTTCCGCGCGCGCCCGGGCTGAATCAGGTTGTGCTTCGGGCCGAAGAACATGTCGCTGCACGAGAGCACGGAGCCGCCGCTCTCGAGCGCCGCGAGATCGAACGCGCTCGATGCCCCGCCGAGACGGAGCCAATCGGGGGCAGGCTCGCCGTGAACACGAAGCCGCGCCACGCCGCCGTCCGGAAAGATGCGGAGCTTCAAGTGCGTGAACGCGATCGGATTCGCGACCTCGAGCTTGTTCGGGTGGTTTCCTTGGAGCTGGGTCTTCGGGATGATCTCGATCCACTCGGTGCGATCCGAGAGCAGATCCGCGACGAGCGTGCCTTCGCGTACGGTCGTTCCCTCGAGGATGCACTGCTCGGGGAAATTTCCGCGGAAGAACGCCGTGTCGACGATGACGCCTCGAATGATCGCAGGCAACGCGAGACGGACGATCGCTGCGTCTTCTACATCCGGGCCGATGGCGCGCTTGCGGCGCGACTCCCAGCCGTCCATCCATTTTCCGCGATCGGTGTAGTCGTGCTCGCGCCACTCGGCGGGGCGATCGCGAAGTAGGTTCTCTTTCTCGGCGAAGAAGTCGTCGCTCGCCCAGAGCGCCACCGCGCCGAGCCGCTCGGAAGCCACGTTCGGAAGATCGTCGAATGCCGTCATCGTTTCAGCCACCGTCCTCGCGCGTCGTCGGACTTCGGGTCCACCTTCTCACCGCGCAGGAACGTGCCTTCGATGACGCCCGAGAGCGTCTGTCCTTCGTAGGGCGTCACTTTGTTCCTGTGCAGAATACACTCATTTGTCACCGTGAAATCCGCCTCCGGATGCCACACCACGAAATCGGCGTCGCGGCCTGCTTCGATCACGCCTTTGCGTGAAAGCCCCGCGAGCTTCGCCGGCGCTTCGCACATCCATCGCGCGACGTCCTCTACCCTTGCGCCGCGCTTCTTCGCTTCCGTCCAGACGATCTGCAATCCGAACTGCAGCGAGGCGATGCCGCCCCACGCCTGATCGAAATCGCCGAGGTCGAGCTTCTTCAATTCGGGCGTGCACGGAGAGTGATCCGTCACCACGAGATCGATCGCGCCTTCGCGCAGGCCCTTCCAGAGCTTCTCGCGATTTTCGTGCTCGCGGATCGGCGGCGCGCACTTGAACGCCGTCGCACCATCTGGAACCGTCTCCGCTTCGAGGCGAAGGTAGTGCGGCGTCGTCTCCGCGGAGAACGGGAGCTTCGCCTGCTTCGCTCGCTTCACGATGTCGAGCGCGCCCGCCGCGGAGAGATGCACGACGTGCGTCCGCGCCTTCGTGCGCGCGCATTCGCGGTGCAGGAGCGCGATCGCTTCGATCTCCGCCTCGGGCGGACGCGACGCGACGTAGCGCATGTAGCTTTTGCAATCGGTCGGAAGGTCTCGCTGCGCGGCTTCGAGCGGACCGGGCAGCTCGGCGTGGACGAGGAGCGGCGCGTCGTGCGACGCGAGCACGTCCATCGCGCGCGCGAGATCCGGCTCGCGGAGCCACCCGAACTCGGGAACTCCGGAATCGACGAGGAAACATTTGAAGCCGAGCGCGCCGGCACGCAGAAGAGGACCGAGCTCATCGGCGTTGCCAGGAACTGCACCGCCCCAAAGGCCGACGTCGATCGCGCATTTTCCTTCGAGCGCAGCGGCCTTCTCTTCAAGCGCGCGCACGCTCGTCGTCGCGGGGATCGAGTTGAGCGGCATGTCGACGATCGTCGTGACGCCTCCCGCGGCCGCTGCGCGTGTGGCGGTGAAGAAGCCTTCCCACGTCGTGCGGCCCGGCTCGTTCACGTGCACGTGCGAGTCGACGACGCCCGGCATGATCACGGCGTCGCCGAAGTCTTCGACGTACTCCGCGCGCTCGATGCTGGCGTCGTCGTAGTCGGCTACGCGCGCGATATGCTCGCCATCCACCCAGATCGCACGTGGTCCCATCTTTCCGGAAGCGACGACGCGTCGAGAGCGCAGGACGTACACGACGCGCGATTCTACATGCGTTCCGGCTTCGCGGCGCCCGCCTGATCGATGATGAACGACTCGGTGTGCCACGTGGCGCCGTAGACGTCGTTGTAGAGCGGCTTCTGGCCCTGGCAGAGCTGGACCGTGTGCATGTACGTGCCCGGTTTTTTCGTGCGAAACGGCGCCGAGTGAAGCGTTCCGTGCGCCGGAATCGTGACGCACGCGCCGGCGTCCGAGAGCGCCAGGTGATCGACCGTGTCGAACGCGTTGTGCGGGTCGAGCTTCGCGACGTCCGTCTGGGCGCGAAACGACGCGGGCTCGTCGGCCTCGTTGTCGATGACGATCGCCGCGGGATCGGTCTTCGGCGCGTAGACATGCGGCGTCTTCGCGAAGCGACCTTCGTCGACGAGCGTCATCGGCGGGCCTTCGATCCGCGCGCCGCTCCCGCACTCGATCGCGACGAAGCGATAACGACCCGGCCGTGCGGGCGCGTTCGCGCGACACGATGCGCACTGGGAGCAGCCGAGCCAACCCGTCCACGGGCGTGCGTCGATCTTTCCGTGCGCTGGCACCGTGACGCATTTTCCAGGGGGCGCTTCCTCGAAGCACTTCGTCATGAGCGTGATCCCGTGCGCATGCGTCCACGCGCTAGCGTCTTCACGCTCGATCGGGATCTCCCACTGCACGCTCGCGGGCGCGTCCCCGTCGTTCACGATCGAGAGGCCGCCTGGATACGGACTGTCGACGTGCAGCTTTCCCGAAGGTGGCGACCATGACGCGTCGGATGTTTGTGCTGCCGGCGGCGTCGCAGAAGACGATGACGATGACGTCGACGAGACGATCGGCGGCGGAGCAGCGTCGCGCGTCTGACCGCTGTTGCACGCGCAAAGACACGCGAGGAGACACCACCGCATCATCGCGCCAGTGTAACGAGGTCAGTCCGTTCCCGCATCCGCCGGCGCCACGTTCATGCGCAGCCCACCACGCGGTCGAAGCGTGATCGTCGACTGCAGCGAAACAGGCTCTTTCGACGCGTGATTCATCGTCACCCGTGGGGTGACCGACGCGATCACGAGCTGCATCATCGCGGTCGCCAAGTGGTGACCGATGCATTGGCGCGGCCCGCCGCCGAACGGGAAATACGCGTATCGCGGCTGGTTCTGGCCGTCTCCGAGGAAGCGCTCGGGCTTGAACGCATCGGGGTCGGACCAGAAGCGCGGATCGCGGTGCGTCGCGTACTGGCTCATGACGACCATCGCGCCCTTCGGTATCGTGACGCCGTCGATGACATCGCTCTCGGAAGCGACGCGCGGAATCATCCACCCGACGGGATACATGCGCATCGTCTCTTGGATGACCGCGCGCGTGTAGACGAGCTTGCCGAGATCTTCGAACGCCGGCGTTCGATCACCGAGGACGTTCGCGAGCTCTTCGCAGATCTTCGCGCGCACGTTCGGATGCTCGGCGAGTACGTGCCAGATCCAAGTCATCGCGACCGCCGACGTGTCGTTGCCGGCGACGAACATCGAGACGAGCTCGTCGCGGAGCTGGCGATCGTTCATTCCGTCGTTCGTCTCCGCGTCGCGCGCGCGAAGGAGCAGACCGAGCAGATCGTTCGACTCGGTCGGCTCACGACGGCGCTTCTCCACCAGGCCGAGGATGATCTCGTCGATGATCGCGATGTTTCGCACGAGCGCGCGCTCGCCCGGAAGCATCCAGCCCGGCACGAAGTGAAGGAACGCGCGTAGGTTGATGCCCTCGAGCGCCTTCACGACCGCTTCGCTGATGCGATCGGTGTCCTGTCGTGCGACCTCGGCGCCGAAGAGCGTCTGCATGAACATCGACTGGATCGTGCGCGTCATCTCGACGGCGACGTCGACCTCGGTCCCCGCGAGCTTCGAGATGCGCTCGGCTTCCTCGTCGGCGAAGGTCGCGAGCGAGCCGATGATCCCCGCGAGGTGCTTCGGCGTGAAGACGGGTTGCACGAGCTTGCGCCCGCGGAGCCAGCTGTCGCCCTCGCTCGCGACGAGGCCGTTGCCCATCAATCGGCGCGCGGCCTTCCACATCGCGCCCTTGCCGTAGCTTCGCCAGTTGTCGTGCAGAACGTGCTGGATATGGCGCGGGTCGGAGAGGAAATACGCGCTCGTCGGCCCGAGCGGGAGCTTCACGATCTCGCCGGGGTGCGCGCGCGACGTCTCGAGGAGTAGCGCGGCGGGATCGCGCACGAAGCGCGGCAAGACACCGATGAGCGGGGCGCCCTTCGCGACGCGCGGCGATCGTTGGATTTCGAGGGAGGGCTCGTACGCAGAGACCATGTCCGCTCGTATCGCGACGAGCGAGACGCGACCAAGAAAACGGCACTATATGGTGGGCAGATGCGCGCGATGACCCTTCGAGCTTATGGTCCGCCGAACGTGCTCCACGAAGAGGACGTGCCGAAGCCCGCGCCGGGTCCGCGAGATCTGCTCGTGCGTGTGCATGCTGCGTCGGTGAACCCGGTCGACTGCAAGATTCGGAGCGGCGGCCAGCGCAACATCATCCGCTACACGTTCCCTTGGGTGCTCGGGCTCGACGTCTCGGGCGTCGTCGAAGCCGTCGGATCGAGCGTCACGGGCTTTCGCGCGGGCGACGAGATCTGGTCGACGCCCACGCATCGTCGCCCAGGCACGTACGCGGAGTACGTCTGCATCGACGAGCGCGAGGCGTCGATCAAGCCGAAGAACATCACGCACGAAGAGGCCGCCAGCATCCCACTGGTGGGTCTCACCGCGTACCAGTGCATCGTCGAGAAGGGCCGGCTCGCGAAAGGTGAGACGGTGCTCGTGCACGCTGGATCGGGCGGCGTGGGTGCGTTCGCCGTCCAGCTTTCGAAGCACCTCGGCGCGAACGTCGTCACCACGTGCAGCGCGAAGAACGAAGCGTTCGTGCGCGAGCTCGGCGCCGATCGCGTCATCGACTACACGAAAGAATCGTTCGCCGACGTTCTGTCGGACGTGGATCTCGTCCTCGATAGCGTCGGTGAGAGCGCGTACGACGGGAACCTCCGCGTCACGAAGCGCGGCGGGCGCATCTCGAACATCACGATCGACGTGCCGGCCCACGTCGAGCGGTACGGCCCGTTCTGGAGCTTGTTCACGCTCGCCGGCCGCTTCGCTTACGTGCACGTTCATCCGTGGCTCGTGAAACGCATCAAGCTGCGTCACGTCGTGAAGCGCTCGGACGGCAAGCAGCTCGCGGAGATCGCGAAGCTCGTCGAGGCCGGCGCGATCAAGCCCACGATCGACCGGGTCCTCCCGCTCGCCGAGGCCGCCGAGGCCCATCGCTTGAGCGAGACGAACCGCGCCCGCGGCAAGATCGTCCTCCGCGTCGATTGATCACTTCGCGTCGGGGTACGGGTTGATCTTGCCCGGCACGGGCTTGACCGTCTTCATGTAGTCGTAGATCGCGCCGAGATCCTGCTCCGTCAGGCCGGAGAATTCGCGCCACGGCATGAGCGTATTCACGTCCATGTCGACGGGCGGGTGATCGTCGACGAGCGGCGCGTAGCTCTTCACGCGGTCGATGAACTCGCGCTTCGTCGCGTGCCCGAAGTAACCATCGGGCGAGGTCGTGATGTTCGCCGTCACGATGCGCGGGCCGAGCTTGCCGCTCCGCCACGTGAGCGCGAATTCGCGTCCGCCGGCGAAGTCGCGCCCTTCGATGCCCTGACCGCGTTTGTCGATCGGCGTGTGGCACCCGTGACAGCTCGCGAAGTTCACGAGGTACTTGCCGTACGCGACCGAGTCGTTCGGATTCGGCGCCGTCACGACTCCCTCGACCGGCGCGGGGACGCCGCGGATGAAGTAATTCACCGGAAAGTCGATCACGGTCTTCTGCGTCTGCTTCGGGGCGGCGGGGAGCGTGCGCAAGTAGACGATGATGGCTCGCAGATCTTCGTCGCTCATCGAGCGGTAGTCACGGTAGGGCATCATCGGAAAGAGCACGCGCCCGTCGTGGCCGATGCCCTCGCGTATCGCGCGCATCAGCTCGCCGTCGGTGACGTTCGCCATCGCGGCTGGCGTGATGTTCGGCGGCTGCACCTCGCCGGGAAGACCGAGCGTGCGATCGAAGACGAAGCCGCCCGCGCCTTTGCCGTTCACGATCGGCATGCCCGCGCGATTCGGATCGTGCTCGGAGTGGCAGTGGAAGCACTGCATCAAGTGCTCGGTGAGATATTCGCCGCGCGCGAGGCGAGCGGGCGTGGCTTCGACGTTCTCGTTCGAGGCCGGTCGCATCTCGGGCTTCGCGAATCGGAGCCAGCCGAGCCCTCCGCCAGCGCAGGCGGCGGAGAGCCCGACGAGACCGATCGCGATCTTCATGATCGCGCCGCGCATCACTTCCGCGCTTCCGCGAGGACCTCGACGGTCGCGAGCGATTCGATCTTCACGCCGTGCGTGCTCTGCGCGGTGTTCGCGCGGACCATCTCGACGAGGCGCTTGGCGGCCGTCTCGTCCTCGAGGACGATGTACGAGTAGCTCTTGGCCGTCGCGTGGTCGTAGCTCCAGTAACCGGCCACGAAGCCGGGCGTTTGCCGCACCGACGGGACGATGCGTTCCTTGAGGAATTGCTGCTGCTGCGCGAAGAGCGCGCGATCCATGTCGAAGACACCAACGAGAGCGTGCATGTGTGAGCCTCCATTCGTGAAGGAGGCGTTCCGCCGTACGGAACGATCGTTCTCAGTCAGGCCAAGTCGGGGCGTAGACGCAGAACAACCCTGTTTTCACGCTGGCTTCGAGGTGTTTGCCGATTTCTTCGTTTTGTTCACGGACCCGTCGGATGGCGTCCCGAATGCGCCTCTGGACGTTGATCCGGGCGCGTTCGGCCTGCGAGGCGGCGCGCCGATCGCGGTTGCCGAGACCGACGGCGCGGCTCAGCTCGGCGGCCAATGCGTCGAGCTCGTCGCGCGCGCGCTCGGCACGTCCGAGGTCGCCGTTCGCGGTCGCCTCTTCGAGCGTTTCGCGGAGCGATTCGGCGCGCTCGCGATACGCGCGCTTCGCCTGATCGTCGAGGTGCGGCCCTGCGTCGCCTGAATCTTCGGCGCCGACGAGCGACAAGACGTGAACCTCGCGGTGCGGCTCGCGCACGAGCGCGTCCAAGTACTGCACGCCTTTGCCGTCTTGCACGACCGTGCGCGCGCTCGGCGTGCGGAGCGTCCACGTCACGCCTTCGCGCTCGAGCGTGACCGTCGCGCGCTGGGCGTTCGCGGGCTTCGCTCGAGCGTGCCCGAGCGCTTCGAGCCCTGCTTCGGCTTGCGCGATGTATGGAACGGCGCGGATGCGACGCGCATACGCGAGCGCGCGCTCGAAGTGAGCTGCAGCCACGTCGCGTCGATCGAGGACCGCGGCGAGCTTGCCGAGGAGGAGCTCGTTCGGCCCCGTCGTCAGGAGCGAGCCCGGGCCGAACGCCATCTGATCGCGCCAGCGCTCGGCGATCGTGTCGTAGAAGAACGCCGCGTGATCATTCACGCCCGCGTGGAGGCCCGCGATCGCGAGCGCGTAGAAGCCGGGAATTTTCGCGGGATCCGCGCGCCGCGCCTTGTCGAGCGCCTCGCGGACGTCCGCCGTTCGGCCCATGATCGCGTCCGGCATCGCCTTGAACATCGATTGGAGCGGGTTGTGCGCCATCAAGCGCGTCGTCAGCTCGTCGAGCTCGGCGTAGCGACCCGCCGTACCGCGCGTGAGCGCCGTCCCCATCGCGCCGAGGCAACACATCGTCATTCCCTCGCGAAGATCGCTCGCGCGCGTCATCTCGAAGGCGACGCGATTCTCTTCGTCGGCCTCGTCGAAGCGACCGGCGATCGTCGCGAGCATCGCGCGGAGCAGGACGAGCCGCCACTGGTAGTGCGCTTGCGGGAGACGCGCGACGAGCTCTTCGCCGCGGGCCGCTTCTTCCAGCGCAGCGTCGATGTCGCCGAGCTCGATGAGGCTCGCCACGGCGTGCGGAATGAACTGCACGGCGTGCGCGGCGCGCCCCACGCGCTTCGCGAGCGCGATCGACTCCGTGAGCACCTTGATCCGCTCGGCCGGCTCGATCCTCTCGGGGAAGACGATCGACTGAAGACGCAAGACGGCGAAGAGCGTCTTCTCGTCGTCCAGGCGGCGCGCCATCGCGAGCGCCTCTCGCGCGAGCTCGAACGACTCCTCGATCTCGTGCGGGAGCGGCGGCATCATTCCGATCGCGAGGCGCGCCGTCACCTCCGCGCGGAGCGGCGAGTCCTGGGGCGGGAGCGCGCGATGGGCCCGGCGCAACAGGCCGACGACGCGATCGTCGCGGTTCATCGTGAGCTCGATCGCCGCGAGGAGCGCCACGCGCGCCACGATTTCACCGTCCCCCGAAGCTTCAGCGAGCTCGGCGAG
>Ga0207677_10001210_pt1 | contig 13989 bp, 14 predicted proteins | sample KBSMisM42_FD_184311 | JGI IMG/M metagenome (GOLD analysis project Ga0207677, IMG submission 184311) | Miscanthus rhizosphere microbial communities from Kellogg Biological Station, Michigan, USA - KBS Miscanthus M4-2 (SPAdes) (version 2) | ecosystem: Host-associated > Plants > Roots >...
CTAACGGCATAGCGGCTCACCCGGCCGGGCGCCATAACGTGCACTGCTCCCTGACACACGCCAACCAGTAAGCACGAGGCGGCTCGGCCGCCGGGCCAAGCAACGGCGCCCGGTCGGGTGCTGCCGCAGAGTTGGGCGGCCAACAGGCAGTTCGTGCCTTTTTCCTTGGGTAAGCTGGCGTTAATGTGGCCCACAAGCGCGGGCTAATAAACGAAACGGCCGACGCGAAAGCGAAGGATCTTGAGTTAGAGGCAAGCGGCAGAACGTCGGTGCCGGAGCCGGGTCAGGAGCATCTTGCAGCGTGGCAGAATGCTTACGCCGAAAGCTTGATTCTTGGCCGCGTTGACCGTGCCGACCACGCACCGAAGCCGACGCACACGGCGGCACACAGGCATGCGTGCCGTAAGCCGATGCACATGCCACAGGCGGCCTGGCGAACGGAGTGAGTTGCACGCACGACGAGCCGAAGTATCTGCGGCACGCCTGTGCTCTGTTGACGTTACGCGACGACGACGACGCCCGTGAATTCTTGCGCCGTGCCGAAAGTATGACAATGCGGACGTAGCAAACATGTGCTCTGGCCAGTCCGCCCAACGGATCAGACGCTAAGCTGCAAGCCGCATAACCGCGCGAGCGGACAGGTGGCGCGCCGCTTGCCGCGATGAACAAGCAGTTGACGTTGAGCGTCTGCAAGCGGCGTGACGCCGTCCGTCTCGCGCAGAACGAGCCGGCTCGGCCGGCGGGCGCGGCATCCGGCGGCTTGTCGGCTTCTGCGGCGAGTTAGGCCGCGGAGACAGAGCCGATTACTCTGGCGCAACCACGTCTCATTCCATGCTGGCAAGAAGCTCGACCACCCGCGCATCCTTCGGTGAGTCGTGGAAGAGTAGAGGTTGGGCCCAGCGCCAGCTCTCGCGAAAGGCTACATCCCACGGGTAATTTTCCTCGTGATCAGGCCAAATGCACTGCAGCATCGGAAATCCGACGCCCATGTAATACCAGATTGCTGTTCCAAAGAATGGCCGATACCACTTCGCAAGAACCGGCCGAAAGATGCAGGTGACGTTCTCGAGCAGACCCGTAGCGATCGCATCTGAGCAGAACGTCGTACCGGCTTTCACGCGGCTCCCGACCTCGTTAATCAGCCAGTGCGCGACACGCGGTTCAAGCCCGAACACGGCAATTTCCGGATGGCCGAACGTCTTGTACATTCCGATGGAAAAGAGCCATCCAGGCGTCTCTCCTTCAGGCGGTATCGCAACGACGTGCCAGCCGTACTCGACGACGTCTCTGATTACTTTTCGATCGGCATCGTCCTCAATATCGCGTTCGGCTCTGGTCTCCACACAGCGGTTTTACCATGAATTCCGCTCCGAGCGAGGCCTTCGGGTACCAGCAATCGGCCGAGCACGTGTCCTCTCAGGCAGTGGCCGTTGTTGGCGACGGCGACCTGCGTCGCACCCGATAGTGCATCCCATGCCGTTGTCCGGAGACGATCCGCAATTTTGCCATAGACCTTGCCTTTCATTTCGCCAAGCGGAGACGTTCCATCTATTGAGGGCCGGGCGGCAGTTCGTGCGGCTGTAGGGATATGGCCGGCCTAACGTCGACTTCGGCCGCAGGGTTTGCGACGATGTGATCTGTGCGGGGTTTCCGAGGACAGCGAACATGCAACCTGCCTTGGGCCAGCCACTAAAGATGCCGCCGTGAGGCGGCCTCCTTTTGCCCCTTCGCCTTCACGCTTCCGGGGAAACGTGAGGCTGCGAGATTGTGGTCGGCCTAACGGCTCAGAGGTTAACCCGCGCGGCCAGGGCGCGCGTGCCGAAGCCGACGCGGCGCACGGCGTGCACGCATGTGAGTCGCGCGATGCAGGCCGCGCGCCGCCGTGCAGTTCTTGACTTCATGAGCCGGCTCGGCCGGCGGGCCGAAGCCGGGCCGCGCCGGGTTCTACCTCGAGTTAGGCCGCCGGTTTCTCAAAAGGCCCCGCGATCATCAGTCTTTGGCGAACAGTTCTTCTTCGCAATCAGCACCGGCGTAGGTGACATGCGACGGATCGTCGTTGTTCCACGTCGTCATTTCTGATTCGCGGTGCTGCTCACCGCAGATAACACACTCATGAAACACGTCGTCTTCGAGACAAAAGAAGCAATGAATATCAGTCGTGCGCTCGACAGCAACCTCTGATTCGCCACAAAAAGTACAGTTCGTTACGTCGTCCGGCGCCTCATCTTTGGCATCGGCACGTGCGTTCGCGACTTGCTCGCGATACTCATCGAGCAATGTGTTGAAGATGTCACGACAGTCACTTGTTACTGCTTGCGAAATAGCCTGCGTACCAGCAGCAGCGGGAAACTGCGTTGATGCGCGCAGAATTCGGCCCAACGCCGCTCTCACCTGCCTTACTTCCATGTGAAACTTATAATGTTCGATATCGTTTCTGAGCTGCTTGAGCCACTCAATGTCAGCCAGAAGCTCAGGATCGAAGTGATAGTGCGCGTTCTTCAGAATCGCGATCGAATCCCAAATACCAATCGTGCTTTCCTTCGCCAGGTTTTTCGAGGCGGGGTTCTTGTAAATCAGCAATTGATGCTCGGCGGCAACCGCGTGCTTAAATAACAACTCAAGAAAATGAGAAAAGTGAAGTACCGCGAATTTGTAAGCGCCAACCTTACCGGCATGCGCTTCCTGATACTTGCGCAAACCTTCATTCAGGCTGTCGACGGCGTTCGCAAAAATGTCCAATTCGTGGCGGGATGAGGTGTCCATTTGCCGCGTGAAACGCTCCGGCCGCGATCGAAATTCTGCCGATATTGCACTTTGGGGGCTTGCACCATGTGCGTGTCGCGGGTGCGCTCGCGCGAGGATTAGGCCGCGGCAGTTATGAAGAGCCCGCCAAAGGCCCTGCACTGCTGTCCTCGACGGAAGTGACTGGTGATCCGGCACGTCGACATCAGATTCTCGCCGCCGCATGCCTCCGCTGCCGTCCTGCCCGAACCGCGTGGCCGTGGCGGCCTCCATTGCTCCTTGGCTCGTGGGTTGTCGCATGTGTTGCTTAATGACGGTCGGGCGGTGGAAATGAGAGGCCGTAGCGATGTGGCCGGCCTAACGGATCAGAGGTTCACCCGCAAGACGCGTTCACGCGCGAGCGGACAGGCGGCGCGCCGCTTGCCGCGAGGAAAGAAAGGTTCTGCCTGAGCGAGCTGCAAGCGGCGTGACGCCGTCCGTCTCGCGCTGAACGAGCCGGCTTGGCCGGCGGGCGCGGCATTCGGCGTCTTGTCGGGTGCTACCTCGAGTTAGGCCGCGTGTCGTGCTTGCCTGAACTATATTTTAAGAACAATCGAGCGAGTGACAAGTTCGGTGTCGCGGCATGTGTATGTTGTCGAACACCTTCGACGATAAGCAGCGTCGCGCCACAAAGCGCTAAGAATCCAAGAAACCCTGGTTCCCTAAACAGCACCACGTAAGCTACTCCCGCCATCAACGAACCTGCTCCGAAAAGAAGATTCCCGGTTGCTCGTAACACACGACCTTTTACTTCCGCTTTCGCGATGTAGGAGACTAGCATCTGCGGAGGCAGATCGGCAAATAACTGTGCAGTGGCAAAAGGATCGCCATCAGTGGTGGTACTTGCGTCCGATACGGCTTGGCCATACATTACTTCCATCGATCCCCCCTTCATATCGGAGCCGACATGAGCGAACTTGCTTTCAGCCGCGATGAAGCGGCAGTTTTGGAAGTATTTCGGACCCGAGGCATTGCTACGAATGCCCAATTGGCTGTTCTGACTTTGCTGCCTCTTGGCGCAGTGCTGGAAGCGACACGCCGACTTAGCGACATGAACCTGTTGACGGACCGAGATCCCCTGACGTTGACGCGACAAGGCACGGAGGTATGCGCCGCACCGCTGAAAGCGATGAGCAATTCACGCTTTGCGGTAAGTGCGTCTGACGATACCGGTGCTCCCGACGACACCTCTCGAATTCGTGTTAAGAGAATCCCGATAGTCTCCGAGCCCATGTCTCTGGCCATGCAAGATACCGACCAGACTCAACCAACGAGAGAGGTAACACCTTGAGCAACATAGATTTAGGTCGGCTGATCGGAGCCGTAATTGCGGCCGTTAGCGCCGCGATGCCCACCTTGCTCGATCTAGATGAGCGTTTTCAAAGCGCGGGCTCATGGACGAATCGCGCAAAGGTGCAAATTTGGTGGTGGGGCTTCGTTCTCGTCAATGCAGCGCTTGCGGCAGGCCTATATTTGGCCGTCGAGTCCAACGATGCGCTGAAGGTACAGCCTGTTTGGATGCGCGGCGTGATAGTTGGCTTGGGATTTTTATCCTTACTGCGGCAGAAGTTCGGTACGGTAAGCGGCCAGGCGGTTGGAATCGAAAACCTCTATGAACGTGTCAAGCGCGTATTTTATCGACGCCTCGAAGTGGCCGAGCAGCAGGTAATTGCGGAAGCCGTAAGTCGATTGCTTTCCGATCCTATGAACGATCTGCCGCGACTGCGGCAACGTGCTCGCGTTTGGGCTGCTACCCTGCCACTAGAGAGAAAGGGGAAGTGGCTAGAGTGGCTTCAGCGTGTCGATAGTGACTACGTCTCTGATGACGACAAGCGGACAGTGCTTGCAACCGCGATCGCATACGATTTTCAGCGCGCTTAAGACAACGCGGCGGGTGGCTCGCGACGTCTACGAGATGGTCGGCCTAACGGCTCAGAGGTTAACCCGCGCGGCCAGGGCCCGCGTGCCGAAGCCGACGCGGCGCACGGCGTGCACGCATGTGAGTCGCGCGATGCAGGCCGCGCGCCGCAGTGCAGTTTTTGACTTCACGAGCCGGCTCGGCCGGCGGGCCGAAGCCGGGCCGCGCCGGGTTCTACCTCGAGTTAGGCGCCCCCGTCATGTAACGGCTCTTCGGATTTCACCGGCAATCTCTTCCAATTGAGCCCAAAGGGGCAAAGCGGTAATACCGGATTCACGAGGCACCCGCGCACTCTGAATCTGTGCGCGCAATGCTATTTCAGCTTCAAATAGACTTTTCACTTGGTCCACTAACGCGGGCGGACTGCCCATGACGAGAAGCGCGTCTTCGGCATCGCGCCGGATCTCGCGAATGGCTTGGGAATGACGCCGCACCGCCTCTGTGCGGCCGCGCTCATTTTCGTAGCCGGGATAAATGTTCTCGATCGTCGCATTTGGAAGCGACAAGATAGTCTCGACGAGATCCATCAACAGGTCCGGCGCTCGTGCCGCACGGCGAAGTCCGTCTCTTGCGCGGGAGACATTTGTCTGCGCAACGTGATGTTCAGGCTTGCCAATCGCCTTTCGCGCCTCGGATTCAATCTCATCTCGCCAGTGGCGTAGCATTTCCGCGGGATAGTGACCCGGATTGACATCAATTTCGCGAGCGTGCGTTTGGCATAGCCAGATACCATTCATGATCTGACGGCGGTGCTCGGGTGAAAGCGTGTCGTCGAAACGCGGCCCGCCCGGTGCCGCGGCAGTGATGTGGGCCGCCACACCAACACTTACCGACCTACCCGGATCCGCGCCGGGCCCAACCGTTGATGCCCGACAGTGTGGTGCGGAGCACTTGAAGCCAGCTCGTTGTGCGAGTATTTGTTGAACATTTTTGGGGAAATCGTCGCGCTTCCAAGGCATCGCAGAAATTGTACGCTTCCCTGCCGTACGCCGCCAGACGCTGAATTAGACGGAGAGCGTCGTACACAAGAGCGGTCCCCAGAATTTTGCTCGTGACGTACGAACGCGACGAATCGATTGACGCTCTGTGTTGCTGCGATGCCATTCTGGTAAACGAACTCCGCAGCTAGGCTCGATTCTGACATGGGTGGCCGAAGACTATCTTTGCCAAAAAGAGAGCGTTGTCGGGCAGCCCCTGCGAATCATCAACGTGACGACATCAAATCACCTGCTGCTTGCGAATTCAGCCTGTGGTACCGCCGCGAATACGCGCCGCGCGCCGTCGCGGCGCACGGACAGAGCTCCGAATCCGACCACCGCTGTGGACTCGCTCGGGGTGGTATCACGCGTGGGTGGGGGGAAACCCGCAATCGCCGCAAGCCATGTGCGCCTAACGGTCTAGAGGTTAACCCGCGCGGCCAAGGCCCATGTGGCTACGGCAGAGCGGCGCACGGCGTGCACGCATATGAGTCGCGCGATGCAGGCCGCGCGCCGCCGTGCAGTTTTGACTTTACGAGCCGGCTCGGCCGGCGGGCCGAAGCCGGGCCGCGCCGGGTTCTACCTCGAGTTAGCCCGCCCGAAGGAAATTACGACGCCTTCTTCCTCGAAGATTCAGGTTTGGGCATCGCGGATATAGCCGAGCGTAGAAATGTATTTACCGCTTCGGCGGAACGGAAGACATTAGCAACGTCGGGATCGAGAACGACCGCGGTAGCCTCCTCCGACATACGCTTAGCGAATCGGTTTGGGCGCGATTTCTTGTAATCAAAATCGTAGTGCGAACGCATGTCGTTTGCGGTTTTAGCACCACGACGAGTACGGCTGCCTTGCTTCGCCAATGCGCTTTTAGATATCTCTTTCTTCATAATCCCTACGTTCATCGGGGTCCGCCGTGCGTGCATTGATGATTCGCACGATATCGTCCGCGCGTTCTGTGAATGATACCAGGAGCAATCTTCCTGCCGCCGAATACCCAGTGATGATCTCACGATGCTCACCGACCGAATGGTCTGGGTCGTCGTTAATCCGAGCGAGATCATCAAAGAAAACCGTCAACGCCTCCTCGAAGGCCACGCCATGTTTCCGAAGGTTTGTGCGCGCCTTGGTCGGATCCCAGATGAACTGCACGATCCAAGCTTACGTCATCGCCACCAGGGTGCGGAAGACGCCGCGCCATCCACCTTTCAGTCCGGGCGAGCGTCGGGGCACTCCGTTTGATGCGAAGTGTCTCGATGATCGGATTCAGCGCTGGGTCGGTCCGGTTGCCTAAACCCACCGGCAGTGTGCTTGCCCGCTGGGCCGTATCGACGAGCGAATGCGCATTCGGGTCGGGTGGGGGGCGCTTGAAGCTCGCGAGTTGGTCGGGCTAACGGATTAGAGGTTCACCCGCGCGGCCAGGGCCCACGTGGCTACGGCAGCGCGGCGCACGGCCTGCCTGCATGTGAGTCGCGCGATGCAGGCCGCGCGCCGCCGTTCAGATTTTGACTTTCCGAGGCGGCTCGGCCGCCGGCATCGAAGCCGGGCCGCGTCGGGTGCTACCTCGAGTTAGGCGGCGGGTTGTTGATTTCAGAGTGCTGCGCCCGTTTTCGTGCTGCGCATAATCGCGATGGAATCGACGGCAAACGCGACTCGTGACCAAGTACCTCATCAAGCCACGAGCCGCACTCTTCGTGTACGGCTCTACAGCTTAATCAGATAATTCAGGACGATGAACGGTTGCATGTTGTTGTGCGCTCCCCCACCGCCTTCATTTCGGGTTCTGCCATTATCAACGCCGGTTGAGACATTGCCACCGTTACCGTCGGCTTGGTTTTGGCCGCCCTGGGCGCCGGTTCGATCGTCCAACGTTTGAGTATGCGAATGCGGCGGAATTTCAGCAACGGTCAAGGTGTGCTGCTCCTCGCCGCCCTGCTGACCCAGCGTCCGTGAAGATAATCCTGGTCCGGTGCCAGCGCTCACCACAACGCGGCCCTGCAAGTTGGGCAGATGAAACTTATTTACGCCGTCACCACCGTAAATCGTACCGATAGCACGAAATAACGCGCGGAAATCACGGACGTTCAGCTCTCGACCGTCACATGGCAGCCAGCCAGCCGGCGTCGTCGTCGTCTTCCCTGCAAATGCGACAACGGTTCCCGAGGGGACAGTTCCGGCAGGTACCTGAGCCAGCGATGTTATTGCCGTAAAACAAGAAAGCAACACCGCGACGAAGAAGTACTTACGCATTGAACACCTCCTTGATACTGAAGACGGACGAAACAAAAATATTCGCCGCGCGGCATGATCTGGACTGCGTTACCGCGACGACGGACGCTATTCGTCGGCGAAGCCCTCAGTCTGAGTTTGCTCATCGCGGCGTTCCGTGCTGATCGAGCGGCCAGGGCAATCTCGCCATCACACCCTACGGTAAGCGCGGCCAGCACGGCTGATTCCGGCGAAACCTCTGTCGCCGGCCGGGTGGTTGGGTGGCTCGTCCGGATACGAGACGGTCCGCCTAACGATTCCAGAGCAGGCGACACCTGCAAATCGCCGCGAAGAATGTGAAGCTCACGGGGCGAGCAACTCATAGGAATTGCGGCTCGGGCCGTGCGGGCGGTGGAAACGTGAAGCCGCCGGGCTCGATGTCCGCCTAACGGACCAGACGCTAAGCTGCAAGCCGCATTCACATGCGAGCGGACGAGCGGCGCGCCGCTTGCCGCGAGGAAAGAAAGGTTCTGCCTGAGTGACCTGCAAGCGGCGTGACGCCGTCCGTCTCGCGCAGCACGAGCCGGCTCGGCCGGCGGGCGCGGCATTCGGCGGCTTGTCGGCTTCTGCGGCGAGTTAGCCCGCCCATCAGCGGCCTTTTGTTACTGGTCAAGGCGGACCTTCGTAGGAGCCACGGTCGCAGAGGTTTGTAGATGAAGGCTGTGGCCGCTGGACGCCCCGCTGGTCTAACGGCAAGGCACACGTTCCGGTATCTAGGCCAGGACTAGAGGCGCTAAGTGCATGCGTCAAGGTGCTTCCGCCGTTCAATGCAAGCGGAAGCAATCCGACGGACGAGTTCACGACATCGTGTTGCGCAGATGACACGCAGGTAGGGGTGCCGTAGAGGTTGTAATCGGACGACGAGATCGGCCCGCTACAGTCTGCAGGACTTCCGAAATTGGAAGCGATGATGTTGTTGGTGAGACTTACCGTTCCACCATCGTTGCGGACACCTCCGCCTAAACCTCCCGCTTTGTTAAACGCAATGGTGGAGCTGTTCAGAATCAGAATGGCTACATTTGAGCCGGGACAGCCTCCCCTATTGTAGATTCCGCCTCCGTCGACCGAAACTTTATTGCCGCTTATGGTGCTGTTTTCGATCGTCATGATCGTTGGAGTATTACCAGGGTTGTTTACGCAATCATTCAATACACCACCGGCATAACCACCAAACCCTGTCGTACCGTTGTTGTCGATCGTACTGTTTCGGATGGTGGTGATTGCTCCGCCGCTATAAACGCCGCTGACCTGTCCAGCGTGGTTGCCTCGCACCGTGCTGTCACTGATGCGTAAGGTCCCGAACAATTTGTAGATGGCGCCATAGTTGTTCAGAGCAGTATTGTTCGCTACGATGCAGAAGTTGAGAGTCAACGTGTCGCCATTCTTACTGGAAATACCTCCGAAGTTTGCCGCCGTATTATTGCTGACAATGGCACGATTGAGCGTCAACGTCCCACCCGCATGCGCGATGCCGCCGCCATTGCAAGAACAAGAGCCACCGGTGATTGTCACGTCATTGAGGATAACAATCATCCCGGATAGCTGGGGTTGAACTTCAATCACTCTGTCGCCGTTCAACGACTTGATAATCGTACTGCCGGCGCCAGAGCCGTTGATCGTAACGCTATCGGTGATATCGAGATCGCCGAACGCCGGATCCGTAGTACCTGACGTGAGGGTCAATCCGTAGTTACCGCTGGGCACATAAATCGTATCAGCGCCGGGCGACGCATTCGCTTCCATGATCGCCGCCCGCAACGTGCAAAGGCAATTGGCGTCGGCGCAGATGTGATCGCCGGGATGAGCATCGACAGAATCGAGCGTGCTGTTCACGGCGAAGATGGACTGTGCTTGTGCCGTGCCCAAGATTGGCAGAAACGAGAGGAAACAGACGAGGATGATATCCGTCGGACCGGACCTGCTGCTATGTTTCATGACTAGTAGTGCGTGTACGGGCCGAAGCGTTTCAACGCGCGCCAGAGTCGAAGCAGCTTAGCGGGAAGCGGCCGGCGACGTAACGCGTGCCCACCTCGCACCCGATTTGGCGTAAAGGCGGGGCGGACGGCGGGATGTGCCGCCGGCTGAATTAGTCGGGCTAACGATCTAGAGGTTAACCCGCGCGGCCAGGGCCCACGTGGCTACGGCAGCGCGGCGCACGGCCTGCCTGCATGTGAGTCGCGCGATGCGGCCGCGCGCCGCCGTTCAGATTTTGACTTCACGAGCCGGCTCGGCCGGCGGGCCGAAGCCGGGCCGCGCCGGGTTCTACCTCGAGTTAGGCCGCCGCGAGCCCTCCTTAACGTTTTTGTGAAGGCCACCATGACGCCCTTTTGCGTCAACGGCCAAGAAAATTTGGGGCGACAAGCGATGCGCGCGCCGCTCTACGCAGCGATCGTACCAATCCACCATCGGAGACACAAAATCAGCGCCCGAAATCCTGACGCCGAACTTGAGTTTCGAGTCCTTAACCTCTCCCGGGAACGCGATTATCGCATGGTCGCGATTCACCAACAGCATATTGAGCGACCAATGCTCGTTGATAGTGAATAGACGCATACGCCGAGTGGCTTCTGATGCATGGAACATTTCAACCCGTGTTTTCAGAGCCCGCCATAATTTGCGTGGCAAAGGATCACCTGGCGGACGTCTCACAGCAATTACAACGTGATATATCATGTTGGCTGTTGTACTTTCAGCTTCGCCGCATTTACGCGCTACGGTCTCGAGGTAGTTGACGAAATACTTGTCCTTGAGATCGTCCGGGTCAAATATCATCGCTGTCGCACGGATTTCGGCGTTAAGGTCGCACTCGTTCACCAATCGGCTGACCTCCTTGTAGATCTCCCGCCTGTTCACGAGCGGAAATGTTGTAATGGCCGGGATGCGGAGATGGGGTCCGCCAAATAACGCCATATAATCATCTTCGGTAAACGAATCTGCGAATTCCTTTTGCAAGAACTCGGTCATCCGGATGACAATGCGATTGAGTGAAGTTACGTCGATAACGTCGATGGCCTGCAGTAAAGACAGTGGTGGCTTGTGCCGCGCGACCTCAAATCCGTTGATGCCGATCGGGATGACAGGAATTCCCAGCGCCTTCGCAAATCCAGCCTCGAAGAGCACCCATTCTGAAGTTGCCGAAGCATGGGAGACGATAGCGAGGACACACCACGCCTGCCGGAGGGTTTCTTCCAGACGGACAGGCCACGTCTCAGCCGAACTGCTGCTCGTCGCGTCCCGGGACACAAAGAAGTCCACCGATCCACCTGTCATGGTTCGCAGTTTTTCCGCCATGGCAACGACGACCTCTTCGTCGTGATGCGAATAGCTCACAAAAACAAGCGGGCGCTTACTCAGTCGGCGGAGTGGCATACGAGCCTCACCAAAGGAGTGATCCGCAGCCCCAAATCCCTACCTCAGAAGTACATATGCTACCGAAGCGTCCGTGACAAGCCCGAAGAAACGAGCCCCGGTCGTCAAGACGGCCTACCAAGCGCGTCGGCCACGCCGCTACTGGCGGGTACTCGGCAGGGAAATCGCTGCTGACATAGATCGTCTTCGACGCGGAGCACGGCGGGCGGGGAAAAGTGCGGACGCGAGAACCTTGTGTCGGCCTAACGGACCAGACGCTAAGCTGCGCGGCCAGGGCCCGCGTGCCGAAGCCAGAGCGGCGCACGGCGTGCACGCATGTGAGTCGCGCGATGCAGGCCGCGCGCCGCCGCCGGGTTTGATTCTAACGAGGCGGCTCGGCCGCCGGACCGAAGCCGGGCCGCGCCAGCTTCTGCGGCGAGTTGGGCGGCGCGGACTTGGAAAGGGTGGCATTTTGAACTGGCCAGCAAGCTCTTTCAAGAACCGCAGTTCGTTAGACGCATCACCTTCGGTTTCCTGATGGCAGTATGACTTCAGGCTGTACCCCCGGCTGAAGCAGATCATGAGAAAGGGCAGGATGGAACAAACCCCATACTATTGCTAGAACAAGCAGCCCGATTGGAACGATCGCAAGGCCTGCATAGAACGCTCTTCGATTGAGCGTTCCTCGACTCAGTAGACCCGAGGCAACAGCACCTAACGCCCAACCCAATAGCACGAGGTAGCCGACGCCTGGCGTTAGGAAAGTAATCAGCACCGACACCGCTCCGCCGATGCCCAAAAGAGCAGTTGTTGCGAGTGCTTGGTTGAGTGGGCGCGTTGACAGCCTGCCACTCTCGCCTTTGCGTATGGTACGAGGGGGCCAGCGTATCGCGTCATGCACTTCAGCGACGCGTTGAGCCATGGCCGCTCTGAGTGTTGATAGCCCCTCAGGCGGCATCACTCGCTCAGCGGCGTCCAGTAGCGACTTGATGAAATCAAGGTGGCTCTTATAGAACTCAAGCTCAAGCTTCTCCGAGTATAGTTCGCGCCACGTGCGAATGACGTACGGAATACCCACGAGAATAACGAGTGTGGCAATTAACGAGACGCGCGCAATTACGCTTTCGCCAAAGACTGCGCTGAAGTACCGCTCGTATTGGTCCATTCTGTGCGGTGATTCTAGCTTGCTAGTACTTCTCCGTGCCACTTGGCGTGATACGTGACAAGGACGCTAACGCCCTCAGACCGAAGTTGGAATCGGCTCTCGACGTGAAATACGAATGCGTCGTGCACCCGCAGAAGACCTCTGCCGCGAACGGTGCGACGCGAAGAGGAGACATGGTACGAAGTTCATTCGTCCGCCCAACGGTCTAGAGGTTAACCCGCGCGGCCAGGGCCCGCGTACCGAAGCCGACGCGGCGCACGGCGTGCACGCATGTGAGTCGCGCGATGCAGGCCGCGCGCCGCCGTTCAGATTTTGACTTCACGAGCCGGCTCGGCCGGCGGGCCGAAGCCGGGCCGCGCCGGGTTCTACCTCGAGTTAGGCCGCGCTGCATGCGATCTAATTTTGACAATCCACTTTCCGACTCGCATTGGGCTGGCCTCTTGAGCAGGCCTCAGTGTTGTGACTGCAGCCCATAAATCCACCTTCAAAATCGTCTACCGATAACGCTCGCTCTCTGCTGCAACGTACATCGCCCATGCTACCCACATGGCATAAGCGGAGTCGTATCGGTGATTGTGACGCGTCAACGACCGCGATTGAGACTCCTGAGTAGCGAAACTGTTCAGCCGACGGCCAATATGCAACGCGGCGCCGACAGACGGCTGCCCCGCGGAGCCTAGCAGGTCGATGCTATTCCAATCCCGACCGCAGTCAGCCGGAGTTCGGCGGCCTTCGTGACCTAAACAAGTGGCTAGGGATGCGGTCCAAGGTAATTAGTGGATGTCTGCTCATGAGGTCGCACACGTTCGGTGACGCCTTAGGGCAATGACTTGAGATAGTCCGCTGCCAGTACCAAGACCATGGCGCCTGCACCAATCCAGAAGTCACGGGCATATTGCTGACCGACAGCGAGGTTTTCCTCGCCTCGCCAGAAGTAGTACTCGACAGCGAACCAGACCGCGGGGCCGAGTGCCCAGATGACGACAAGAATAAATGCCTGCAAATGAAGGGTATACGATGTAAAGTTCGGCCACCGGCAGAAGAATATGAGGATTGACCAAACAAGCGTCGCAACAGCAGATGTCGCCACGGCTATACACGCAAGACGATGATTAGCCCTCATGTGACCCCCTCATAGGAGAGGCGGCTCAGTCGATTTCCCTACCGGCTCTCTGAAATTTCGCGACCTAACGACCAATTTCGGTAGTGGCGTCAATCGATCATGCGGGTCTGGGCACCGTGTGCCTTCCCCCCTCGCGAATTGGAGAAGGTTGTCGGCCCGGGCCGGGCGGGGGAAGCGGTCCAGCGAGAAGATCCATGGCCGGCCTAACGGCGCAGACGCTCACCTGCAAGACGCTTCACGCGCGAGCGGGACGGACGCGGCGCGCCGCTTGCCGCGATGCACGAGGGGTTTTGCCGTTGAGCGTCTGCAAGCGGCGTGACGCCGTCCGTCTCGCGCAACACGATCGGCGGCATACGGCGTCTTGTCGGGTGCTGCGGCGAGTTGGGCGGCCAACAGGCAGTTCGTGCCTCTT
>Ga0207677_10001223_pt1 | contig 13839 bp, 12 predicted proteins | sample KBSMisM42_FD_184311 | JGI IMG/M metagenome (GOLD analysis project Ga0207677, IMG submission 184311) | Miscanthus rhizosphere microbial communities from Kellogg Biological Station, Michigan, USA - KBS Miscanthus M4-2 (SPAdes) (version 2) | ecosystem: Host-associated > Plants > Roots >...
GTAGTGCGCCTTGTCGGCGGGCTTGCCGATCTTGAGTGTGTGCGTGGCGCCGTCTTTCATCTTGATGACGACCGTCTCTTCCGGCGCGTCGAGGCCGGTCTCGGCGGACGTCTTGCCGTCGCCGAAGTCTTCGGCCATCAGGTTCTTGAACGAGCCGACCGCGTTGCCGACCTTCGTGCCGTCGAGCGAAGGGATCGCCTTCTTGTCGTGCACACCGGCCCAGTCGCTCGCGCCGCCGTCTTTGTCGCCCTTCGTGAAGAGGAAGTGGCCGTGCGCTCCGGTGATCTCCATCGACGCGACGTCGGTGTCCTTGAAGTCGAACATCTGGCGGTCGCGCCAGTCCTTCGTCTCGCGGCCGTACATCCAGCTCGAGTAGCCCTTCACGAGGAAGATGTTCGTGTTGCCCTCGAGCATGAAGGCGTCGCCGAGCCCGCCGGATTTTCCGAAGCGCGCGTCGAGCTTCTTGTCGGCGCCCTTCATCGCGACGACGTGAACGGCCTTGTCGGGCTGCAGATCGTAGTCCTCGGGCTTCGCGCCCGTGACTTGATCGACGACCTTCAGGTCCTTCATGTTGTCGACGAGGCTCTTCACGTTCGTCTGATTGGCGACGGCGCTCACGGGCTTCGTGAGCTCCCACTTGTCGCCCTTCTTCTCGAGGACGATCTCGCCCTTCGAGCCGTTCGTGATGGTGATCTTGTCTTCGTCGTCGCCGACTTTGAGCTCGGGAAGGTCACCCTTCGCCGAGGTCGTACCCATCGCCGCGTCTTTTTTCTGCTGGTAATAAACTGCGACGCTGAGCCCGACGAGCACGACGCCCGCGATGCCGATCTTCGCGTTCCGTTCCATGGTCTTTGTCCGGTCTTGTGATTAAGCGAGCTGCACGTTGAGGCGGCGGTTCGTGCGCATGCGCCAGCGCAGGATGCCGTACGCGACGAAGAGGAGCGGTGCGAGGAACGTCAAGACGATGCCGATTTCGCGCTGCTTCGTCTTGCGCTCGTCGCGCATCTCTTTGTCCTTCTTCTTGATGTCCTCGTCCGTCTCGTTCTCGTCGAACTTCGGGGCGGTGACGTCGCCGTAGACCAAGCCGGGCTCGCTGAGGAGCTTGGCCGAGACGGCGAGAAGATCGGTGTCGCCCGTGAGCCAGTCGAGCGTGTTCTTGGTCGCCATGATCGCGTAGAGGAGCGGGACCGCGCCTCGCTGGAGATCGGCGTACGGGCCAGCGATCTGGAGGAGCTTCTCGTCTCCGCCCTGCGGGCCCATGCCGAACTGGCGGAGCTGCGGGTTGTCCTCGCCGTTGCCGGCGCGAGCGAACGGGTTCGCCGTGAACTGCGCCGACGAGAGCACGAAGATGCGCGCCGCCTTGCCTTCCGGAACTTCCGGAGCAGCGTCGACGCCCTGTTTGTCACCCGCCGGGAACGCCGTCTTGAGGCGGCCTTCGATGCGCGCGGCGACGTTGAACTGCTCCCACTTGCCCTTCGGGCGCCACGCCTGCAGACCGAGCTCGACGTTTTCGTCCGTCTTGTTGATCGAGTGCGGCGTCGAGCGCGCGACGATCGAGATGTCGCTCGCGGTCGGCTGCTTGTCCTTGTGGAGCGTGATCGACGAGCAGAACGGCATGATGACCTGCTCCATGCGGAAGAACGCAGGGAAGCTCGTGTCGATCAGCTGCTGATCGCCGGTGAAGTGCGAGTCGTCGACGAGCTCGAGGAGCTGCGGGAAGCGCACGCTGCCGAGGCCCGACTGCGTGAACATCGTCACGCGGAACGAGCGGCCGAAGTCGAGGACGACGTCCTTGTGCATCTCGACGCCATAGCCTTCGAGGAGCTTGTCGAGCCCGTGGAGGTCGAGCTTCGCGTTCATCGTGGCGTCATGCTCTTTGATGTTCACCGCCGAAGCGAAGACCGCGAGCGACTTGCCCTTCATCACGAACTCGTCGACGCGGCGGAGCTCCTTGTCGGTGATGTCCTTGCCGGGCTGGAGCATGATGAGGCCGTCGAGCGTGTCGTCGATCGCCGCGTCTCCACCTTTCAGATCCACGTCCACGAACGTGTAGAAGGGGAAGTTGCGCGAGATGACTTCCTGCATCGACGGGCGGCCCATCTGCGCGGGGACGAGATTCGCCTCGCTGAGCTTCATCTCGTCGTGGCCCGTCAAGACGCCGACCTTGTGCTTGATGCCGTCGCCCTTGTCGCGGAGCTCGCGGACCTTGTTCGTGATCCAGAACTCGAGGCCGACGTTGTTGTCCGGCTGGAGAACCGGAATCACGTCCTTCTCGACGCCGTACTTGAAGACGAGACCCATGTAGCCCTGGGTGATGCCCGCCTTCTCGTCGTTCTCCGACTCGGAGAGAAGCATCGGCTTGAGGCCCGCTTTTTCGGCCTCTTCCTTCTTCTTCTCGTCGTCTTTGACCTCGATGAGGTTGTAGTCGAACTTGCCGCCGCCCGCGTTCTTGTACTCCTGGAGGAGATCGCGGAGATCGCGCACGAACGCGTCGAGCTTCGGCAGGCCGCGCGTCACGTACGCGTCGACGACCATCTGCTGCTTCATCGACTTGAGCAAACGGCCCGAGCCTTGCGACAGCGTGTAGCGCTCGACCTTCGTCATGTCGGCGCGCTTGTAGAGACCGAACGCGCCGAGCGCGTTCACCGCGACGCAGATGAGCGCGATGACGACCAGGAGCACGAGGCTCTCGGTCGCGGCTTTCTGTTTACGTTCCATTGCCATGGGTCACTTCCACTTCCGGCTTTCGAGCTGCCGGAACGAAACGAGCAGCGTCACCACTGCAATCGACACGAAGTAAACGACCGCGCGCGTGTCGATGAGACCTCGCGCAAACGGCAGGAATCGCGACTGGAAGCTGATGAACGAGAAGATGTCGCCCGCGGTGCCGGGGAGTGTCTCGACGAGAAAGCCGAGGCCCCAGAGCGTGAGCATGATCAGCGCAGTCACGAAGAACGAGATGATCTGCGACTCGGTGATGCTCGAGAACATCATCCCGATGCCGACACCGGCGGCGCAGTAGAGGAACAAACCGAGATAGCCCGTCCACACCGGACCCCAATCGAGCGGGCCGAGGTGCCAGGTGATCGACGCCGGACCGAACATCGCGATCGGGTACGTCATCGTCGCCGCGAGGAGGATGGTGCACATGCCGAGCGCGGCGATGTACTTGCCCATGATCACTTCCGAGTCCTTCACGGGCATCGTGATGAGGAGCTCGATCGTGCCCGAGCGTTTCTCTTCGGCGATGACGCCCATGGTGACGAGCGGGACGACGAGGCAGAGGGCGCCCGGCGCGAAGTCGAAGAGGCGCATCATCGTGGCGCGGTCGACCTGCCAGAAGCCGCCTTGGTAGAAGAAGAAGTACCCGCCGAGGCCGAGCATCGACAGACCGATGACGACGTAAGCGACGAGCGAGTCGAAGTACGCGCGGAGCTCGCGTTTCGCGATCGTCCACGTGTTCTTGATGGTCGACATGAAGCCCGAGTCGGAGGACGCGGACGACTTCGTCGGAGCAGGCTTGGCTTCCGTCTTCTTCGGAGCCTCTTCCTCCTCCTCGTCTTCCTCTTCCTCTTCTTCTTCTTCCTCGGACTCTTCCTCTTTTTCGTCGAGGTCTTCGTCCTTGTCGAGCTCTGCGGTGCTCATTTCTCGTCCTCTTCTTCTTCCTCGTCCTCTTCGTCTTCCTCTTCGTCCTTCTCTTCTTCCTCTTCCTCTTCGTCCTCTTCTTCCTCTTCCTCGTCTTCCTCTTCTTCTTCCTCCTCCTCCTCTTCTGCGCCGAGCTTCCTGTTACGGAGCTCGTCGCCGAGGGTGAGGCTTCGGAAGACGTTCTCGAGCGTCTGCGCGTCGCGGTGCAGCTCGAGGAGGACCCAGCCTTTTTCTGCGATGAGGGCGAAGATCTCCGGACGGAGGTCTTCGGATGATTCACTGGAGATGGAGTACGCGTGGGCGCGCTCGTCCGTCGGCAACTCCTGGATGCCGCTCACGCCTTTGAGGGCGCGGAGCGCGTCTTCGACGGCGGACTTCGCCGGCATCGGGCCCTTGCCGCGATACGGCGAGCTGCCCGTCGACTCCTGAATCCACACGACGTAGCGGACCTTGCCGCTGCGGGCGCGGATCTCGTCGAGCGGGCCGTCTGCCACGACGCGTCCTTTGCGAACGATGATCGCGCGGGCGCAGGCCGATTCGACCTCGGCCAAGTTGTGCGTCGAGAGCATGACGGTGCGGTCTTCGCCGATGCGCTTCAAATACTCGAGGAACTCGGCCTTCTCGTTCGGGTCGAGGTCGCTCGTCGGCTCGTCCAAGATCAGGATCGGCGGATCGTGGATGAGCGCTTGCGCGAGACCGACGCGCTGGCGATAGCCGTGCGACAGGTGGCGGATTTCCTTCCCGAGGACCTGGGCGATGCCGCAGACCTCGACGACCTCCTTCGCGCGCTTCACGAATTTCGCCGGGTCGAGCTGGCGGAGATCCGAAGCGAAGCGGAGGTATTCGAGGACGCTCATCTCCGTGTAGAGCGGAGCGCGCTGCGGCAAGTAGCCAATGCTCTTGCGTACGCCGAGCGGGTCGTCGAAGACGTCGTAGTTGTTGATGCGAGCGGTGCCCTGCGTCGGCGCGATGAAGCACGTGAGGATGCGCATCGTCGTCGACTTGCCGGCGCCGTTGGGGCCGAGAAAGCCCACGACCTCGCCACGATTCACTTCGAAGCTCACCTTGTCGAGCGCGCGAAACGATCCGTAATTTTTCGACAGATCGCTCGCTGAGATCATCACGTCGTTGGACATCGGGCCGCGCATCCTAGTCTGGGGGGAAACCCTGTCAATTACCCCGCGCGACCTTGAACCAGCGGTTTTCCGCTGTATTCCCGACTTCCGTCTCGTTACTGGGCCGGACGTGCGACGACCGTCTTCGCGGTGCGCTCCGCGAGCGCCGCGACCTCGTGGGCGTGAGGTCCAGTGACGCTGAAGAGGATGCGATAAGTCGCCCCGTGCGCGCGGACTTCCAGCGTCCTCGTGACGAGGTCGAGCTCCGGGTTTCGAATCGCCGAGACGATGATGGGAAGCCCATTTTGCCCGGGAATCAGGCGCGGCGCGTCCGCGAGCTGCATCCGCGTTCCCGCCATTCGGCTCTGCATGTTCTGCCGGTAGGCCGCGAGGTCGGGAGCGCCGCGTTGGGGCGCAGCCTTCGTCACGGTGATCGACGTCTGGTAGCCGGGATAATGGAGGACGAGCGCCGCGAAGGCGTTGGGCTCGAGCGCTTTGATGTTCGAGAGCGTGAGCTTCTCGGCGTCGTTGCACCCGCGGACGTCGACCGGGCCGCTGTCCGTGAAATGGCAGACGGACGCGCCGGCAGGGTCGATGTCGACCGTCAGATCCGCGTGGTCGGTGACTCGCGCAGCGTGCGCCGCGTTCGGCGCGAAGAAGGCGAGGGCGAATACCAGGGCTCGCTTCATCCATCGGCGCGTATCATGGATGGGCGCGATGGGCGAGCGACGAGACCAAGGAGATCTGTGGCCGCCGCCCTATCCTGGCGAAAATACACGCGAGCGATTCACCGAATACGATCCACCGCGATCGTCGCAACGGACGGAGCAGCGCACGGAGAGCGAGCGTGAAGTGCTCAGCGTCGCCGAGCTCGGTCGCGCGCTCGAGCAAGGGATCCAGCGGACGGTGCCTCGCGCGGTGTGGGTCGAAGGCGAGGTCGTTGGTGCGCGACCTGCAGCGTCGGGACACTTGTATTTTACATTGAAAGATCAGCAAGAAGACGCGGCGATCGACGTGGTGATGTACCGCGCGTCTTTGACGAATCGCACGCGCGGCATGGTGAAGGACGGCGCTCGCCTTCGCGTGCATGGTCGACCTGCGTACTGGACGCAGCGCGGGAAGCTGCAGTTCACGAGCGATCGCATCGAGCTCGCCGGCAAGGGCGCGATTCTCGAGGCGATCGAGCGGCTCAAAGAGAAGCTCGCGCGCGAAGGTTTGTTCGAGGCCGCGAAGAAGCGTCCGTTGCCGAAGGATCCTCGCACCGTCGGCGTCGTCACGAGCGCGGGCGGCGCGGTGATTCACGACATCTGCAAGGTCGCCGCGCGTCGCGGTGGCGCGCACGTTCTCCTCGCGCCCGCGCGCGTGCAAGGCATGGGCGCCGCCGAATCCATCACGCGGTCGCTGCGGCTGATCGAGAAGGTCGCGAGCGTCGACGTGATCATCGTCGGGCGCGGCGGCGGATCGTTCGACGAGCTCCTCGTGTGGAGCGACGAAGCTTTGGTGCGTGCCGTCGCGTCGTGTCGCGTTCCGATCGTGAGCGCCGTCGGTCACGAGCAAGACGTGACGCTCACCGATTTCGCCGCAGACAAGCGCGCCGCGACGCCTTCGCAAGCCGCCGAGATGTGCGTCCCCGATCGCGCCGCTTGGCGACGCGAGCAGCGCCACCTCGCCGAGCGCCTCGTTCGATCCGCGCGCGCGATCATCGCGCACAAGCGCTCCCAGCTCCCCAAGCTCGACGCGCGCCACGTCCTCGCCCCGCATCGCGCCCTCTGCGAAGACCGTTCGCGCCGCCTCTCCGGCGTGGATCCGCGCGCAGTCCTCGCGCGCGAGCGCGGTGATCTCGTGCGCATCACCGAGCGCATCACGTCGCTCACGAAGGCCCGCGTCGCCCGCGAGCGCGGCGATCTCTCGCGGCTCGCCGCAGGTCTCGACGCGATGTCGCCGCTCAGCGTGCTCTCGCGTGGCTACGCCATCGCCACGCACGAAGGCGTCGCCGTCCGCGACGCGAGCGAAGTGAAGGACGGCGATCTCGTCACCGTGCGCGTGCACGAGGGTCGCTTCGAAGCTGTGGTGAAGAAGTGACACCACGCCGTTCGTTGCTTGTGGGATTGAAGAGATCACGCTGCAGGGATTTCCCCGCGTGGCTCGCTTCCTGCAGCACCGCGTGACAGAAAAAGCGATGCACTTCATTCTCCTCGGCGACCCGGTCGCGCACTCGAAGAGCCCGAAGATGCATGCGGCGGCGTATCGCGCGCTCGGGCTCGATCACACCTACGAAGCGCTTCGCGTGCACGAGGCGGAGATCGGCGCGTGGGTGCAGCGCCTCCGGCACGGGGACATCAACGGCATCAACGTGACGATTCCGCACAAGAAGGCGGCGCTGCAGTACGCGGACGTGATCGACGCGAGCGCGGCGGCGTGCGACGCGTGCAACGTCCTCGCGTATGTCGATGGGAGCGTCATCGCTTACAACACGGACGTCGCGGCGATCGTGGAAGAGCTGGGTCCTCCCGCGTCGGGGACGGCGATCGTGCTCGGTCGAGGAGGCGCGGCGCGCGCAGCCATCGCAGCGCTGAAGACACTCGGCGCGACGAAGATCATCACGCGCGCGCGCGCGGGCGGTGACGAGCCGCTCTCTCCGACCGGAAGCGAGAAAGACGCGACGTGGATCGTGCAGTGCACGAGCGCCGGAATGACGGGAGCCGATCCCGGCGAGCCCATCGCGCAGGCCGTGAGCTTCTCGCTCGCGCCGAACGCCCTCGCGTACGACGTCATCTACGAGCCGAGGCAGACGCCGTTTCTGATCGCGGCACACGAAGCCGGTCTACGCACGAAGAACGGCGCCGGGATGCTCGCGCGACAAGGCGCGATCGCGTTCGAGATCTGGCTCGACGTTCGGCCGCCCCTCGACGTGATGCTCGCGGCGATACAATAAAGAGACATGGTTCGCGATCTCGTGGAGCTCATGCGCAGCGGCCCCGCCTGCGTGCTCACGGGCGCCGGTTGCAGCACCGAATCGGGAATTCCGGACTATCGCGGGCCTGGCTCGAAGCCGCGCAATCCGATCCAGCATCGCGACTTCGTCGAGAAAGAATCGACGCGGCGGCGATATTGGGCGCGAAGCGCGATCGGCTGGCCGCGAATGGCGGGCGCAAAGCCCAACGCCGCTCACGACGCGATCGCTCGTCTCGAGAGCGCGGGGCATCTCACGGGGCTCATCACGCAGAACGTCGATCGGCTGCATCACAAAGCGGGAAGCCGCGAGGTGCTCGAGCTCCACGGCGCGCTCGCCGAGGTCCGCTGCCTCGAGTGCAACGTCTGCGAGTCGCGCGACGATCTCCAAGCGCGCATGCTCGAGCTCAATCCGAACCTGCATCATGTGGAAGTGGAGACGGCTCCGGATGGAGACGCGGAGCTCTCGTCATCGGTCATCGAAGGGTTTCGCGTGCCGCCTTGCATGATGTGCGGCGGCGTCTTGAAGCCGGACGTCGTCTTCTTCGGCGGCAGCGTCCCGCGCGATCGCGTCGAGTCGGCGTTCGCGATGCTCGACCGCGCCAGCGCGCTCGTCGTCGTCGGATCGTCGCTCGCGGTCTTCAGCGGCTTTCGATTCGTCCTCCGCGCGAAGGAGCGGAACATCCCCGTCGCGATCGTGAATCGAGGCGAAACACGGGGCGATCCGCACGCGGCGCTCCGCATCGACGGGCGCGCTGGAGAAGTGCTGCCGGCCCTCGCCTCCGCGCTCTGCTAAATTCGGTGCATCGTGCAATCGACGAAGAAGCGTCAAGGCATCGGGTACCGGCGGAGCGTCCAGCTCCTCGTCTACCTCGTCATCGTGCCGACGGTGCTCCTGCTGACGCTCGGCATCGTCACGATGATCATCGGGCAGGCCGGCTTCGATCTGCTCCTCGGCATCCTGATGGTGAGCTTCGTCGCCGCGGTGACGACGGGCGTCATCCTCGTGCTCGTCTTCATTCGTCGCGAGGCCAACTTGAGCGAGCTCCAGGCCGACTTCGTCTCGAAGGTCTCGCACGAGCTGCGCACGCCGCTCACGTCGATCCGGTTGTTCTCGGAGACGCTCGAGCGCAGCAAGGACGACCCGAAGACGCAAGAAGAGTGCATCAAGATGCTCTCGAGCGAGACCGAGCGCCTGTCGCGTCACATCGAGCGCCTCCTCGACTGGGGCCGCATGGAAGCGGGGCGCAAGCTCTTCGACATCAAGCCGACGAGCGTCGGTGACGTCGTCGAGAGCGTGACGGACGCGTTCTCTCCGCTCCGCACGGACGCCGATCTCGTCTTCGAGGCTCAAGTCGACGACTCGCTGCCCGAGGTCAACGTCGATCGCCACGCGATGGCGGACGCGCTCGTGAACCTGCTCTCGAACGCCCGCAAATACGGAGGCACGCCGCCGATCGTCTCGCTGCGCGTCTACCTCGACGAAAAGGGTCGCGTCGCGTTCGAGGTGAGAGACAACGGCGCCGGCATTCCGCGCGGCGAGCACAACCGCATCTTCGACAAGTTCTATCGCATCGACGATCGGCTCTCGCGCGCGCGAGAAGGAAGCGGTCTCGGCCTCGCGATCGTGAAGCACATCGTGCGCGCGCACAAAGGCCGTGTGGTCGTGGAGAGCACCGCGGGCAAGGGCTCGACGTTTCGCATTCTCCTCGCGCCCGTGCCCAAACCCGCGCTAAAAACCACGCCAGAGCATGCAAAACCCTCCGCCGAAGGCGCATAGCGACAGCGCCGTACGGCGGAGCGTGATCGTCGTCGAGGACGACGTGGCGATCGCGATGGGCCTGCGCATCAACCTCGAGAAGGAAGGCTACGACGTGCGCGTGGCGAACGACGGCGAGGCGGCGCTCGCGTCCATCCGCAGCTCCAAGCCCGACCTCGTCATCCTCGACGTGATGCTCCCGAACATGAACGGCTTCGAGGTCCTGCAGACGCTGCGCCGCGAAGGCTACGGGATGCCCGTCATCGTCCTTTCGGCGCGCACCGGCGAGATCGACAAGGTCACCGGCCTCGAGCTCGGCGCCGAGGACTACGTCGCGAAGCCCTTCAGCCTCGCCGAGCTCCTCGCGCGCGTTCGCGCTGCTTTGCGCCGAGGTCACGCTATCATCGCGCCGCAGACGTTCACGTTCGGCGACGTGATCATCGACATCGCCGCGCGCGAAGTCCGCCGAAATGGCTCGGTCGTCGAGATGACGGCGACCGAGTTCGACGTCTTGATGTGCCTCGTCGAGGCCCGGGGCAAGGCCCTCACGCGCGAGCACATCTTCCAGAAGGTCTGGGGCCCCAAGCACCACGGGACGCCCCGAACGATCGACAATTTCATCCAGCAGCTACGCGCCAAGCTGGAACTGTCGCCCCAAGAGCCGAAGCACTTCCATACCGTGCGCGGTGTCGGCTACAGATTCGATGCGTAATACATGGATTCCACACTCCTGCGTCAGTACATGTCCACCGTCTACGAGCTGCCTTCGAACAGCGGGCCGCTCCGCGTCTCGCTCGACGGCGACATCGTCTCCGACGCGAGCACGCTGCCCGAGCTCTTGCGCACGCCGTTCTGCATCGTGACCGCGTACAACCCGCGCTCGATGCTCTTGCCGCGCAAGGTGAACGACGCGCGCCACGCCGTCATGCGCGATCTCCTCATCCTCGGCTGCTACCGCGTCGAAGCGTGCGTCGGTTACGAGGAAGAACCGGAAGGCACGTGGCGCGAGCCTTCGTGGCTGGTGCACGGCATCGAGCGCGACGAGGCGATCGCCTTCGGCCGCGTCTTCCGCCAGAACTCGATCGTGCTGAACAAGAGCGGCCGCCCCGAGCTGATGGTGACGGACCCGACCTGCGACGACGTCGGCAAGATCTTCGTCGGCAATTGGCGAGTGCGAGCTTGAATTGATCTCCGTCTCGAAGCTGACGAAGCGTTACGGCGATCTCGTCGCCGTGAACAATCTGTCGTTCGAGGTCGGCAAAGGCGAGGTCGTCGGATTTCTCGGGCCGAACGGCGCGGGCAAATCCACGACGCTGCGAATCATCGCGGGCTTCCTCGGGCAGACGAGCGGCAAGGTCGAAGTCTGCGGGCACGACGTGGCGCTCGACTCGATCGAAGCGCGTCGCAGCATCGGCTACATGCCGGAGGCCGTCCCGCTCTATCCGGAGATGCGCGTCGTCGAGTACCTGACATTCCGCGCCGAGCTGAAGAACGTCGAACGGAGCAAGCGCAGCAAATCGATCGACGCGGCGATGGAAAAGGCCGGCGTCGCCGATCGTGCGACGTCGGTGATCGGAAAGCTTTCGAAGGGCTATCGCCAGCGCGTCGGATTGGCAGACGCCCTCGTCGCGTCGCCGCCGCTCCTGATTTTGGACGAGCCGACGGCGGGTCTCGATCCGAATCAGATCCGTGACGTTCGCAAATTGCTGCGCGAGCTCGGCAAGGAGCACACCGTGGTGCTCTCGACGCACATCCTCAGTGAGGTCGAGTCGAGCTGCACGCGCGCGATCGTGATCGCGAAGGGCAAGCTCGTCGCCGAAGGATCGATCGCGGACATCGGACGAAGGAGCCGCTCCCCGGCGCTCGTGCTCGTGGTGCGTGGAGACGCGGCCAAAGCCGAAGAGAAGCTGAAGGAGCTCGACGTCTTTTCAGGCATCACGGTCGAGATCACGGACGAGGTCGCGACGTTTCGTTGCGCGTGGAAGAAGCGCGCCGATGCTCCGGAGAACACGGAACGCGCCGTCGCCGCGCTCGTCGGCGCGGGTCTCGCGATTCGATCGGCCGCGCCGGAACAATCGAAGCTCGAGGACGTTTTCGCCGAGCTCACCACCGAGGAACCGGCGAAGGGAGACGACAAGGAGTGAAGGCGTTCTGGCCCATCTTCAAGCGCGAGCTCTTCGCGTTCTGGGTCACGCCCCTCGCGTGGGTGCTCACGTGCGTCTTCCTCGTGGTTCAGGGCCTGCACTTCTCGGTGCTCGTGAAGAACTTCGCCGAGATGGGCCAGGTCGAGAGCGATCAGACGCCGATCTCCGCGTTCTTCGGCAACACCGTTCTTCTCTATCTGGTGCTCTTCCTGCTCGTGCCGCCGATGACGATGCGTCTCTTCGCCGAAGAGCGTCGCGCGGGGACGATCGAATCGCTGATGACGGCGCCCGTGTCTGCGCCGGCGGTGGTGCTCGCGAAATATGGCGCGGCGCTCGTGACGTACGCCGCGATGTGGGCGCCGACGCTCCTCTATGTCGTCATCCTCGGGCGCTCGGGATCGGTCGACTGGCACGTCGTCGGCGCGAGCTACCTCGGCGTCTTGCTCGTCGGCGCGGCATATCTCTCGCTCGGCCTTCTGATGAGCGCGCTCACGAAGAGCCAGTTCATCGCGCTCGTCCTGACCGCGCTCGTTCTTCTCGTCTTGTTCATCGTCGGCATCGGCGAGTTCGTGACGCGCGACGGGACGATGCTCCACGACATCTGCGCGTATTTGTCCGTCTGGGCGCAGATGAACGACTTCGCGAGCGGCGTCGTCGATTCTCGCCGCGTGATGCTCGACTGCACGCTCATCGCGCTCCCACTGTTCCTGTCGGCGCGCGTCGTCGATTCGTGGAGGTGGTCGTGAAGCGATCGACCGAAGCGATCTCCCTCGTCGGTGTGGCAGCGTCCGTCATCGTCGCGATCTTGGTGAACGTCCTCGCGGCGCGGCACTACTCGCGCGCGGATTGGACGGCGGGCAAGCTCTACACGCTCACGAAGCCGACGACGGAGACGCTCCACCAGCTGAGCGACTCGGTCGAGATCTGGATCCTCCTCGGCGGCGGCGATCCGATGGAGCAGAGCCTCCGTCACCTCATCGCGAGCTATCAGGCCGAGACGACCAAGTTGGATGTACATTACATCGATCCCGACAAGGACGCGCTGGCGCTCGGGGACGTGCGAAAGCGCTTCAAGGTCGAGGCCACGCCCGCGCCGGACGGACGCATGGTGGCGGACGCGATCGTGATCGTCGCGAAGGGCGACCGGCACTGGTTCCTGACGCCGCGCGACATGGTCGAGGTCGGAAACGGCGACGACATCAAGGCGAAGCCGCGCGAGGAGCAGGCGATCACCGGCGCGATCCGGCGCGTCGTGGCAGGGGACAAGACCAAGCTGTGCTTCATGGCAGGCCACGGCGAGCGATCGATCGCCGACGGGAGCGAAGAAGGGCTCGGCCTCCTTCGCGACGTGCTCGACAAGGACAACTACGACTGCACGACCGTCGATACGACGCCGCAGAACGCGTACGAGCCGTTCAAAGGTTGCGACGTCGTGCTCGTCGCAGCGCCGCGCCCGCAGGCTGCGCACCCGCTCGGAGCTCTGAGCGACGCCGAGCAGACGCGATTGAAGGCGTACCTGCTCTCGGGCGGGAACATGCTCCTCGCGATCGGCGCCGAAGCGCGCGAAGCCGCGCCGGGCTACTCGAAGGTGATCGAGCCGTTCGGGATCGCGCTCGACGATTTGCTCGTGATCGAAGGCGAGCCCACGCTGGCGTTTCCGAACGCGCGCGGCGACACGTTCGTGGCGATCCCGAAGGCGAGCATCATGACGACGGGGCTCGTGCCGAGCGACGAAGTCCGCGACGTGCCCAAGGTCGTCATCGACGTGGCGCGGCCGCTTCGCAAGGTGGCGAGCGGTGCGACGATCACCGATCTCCTCGGCACGAGCGACCGCGCCTTCGCGGTGAACGAGGAGCGCGCCAGCGAGATCGCCCGCGCCGCTTCGCTCGACATCCCCGAAAAGCGTGGCACTGATCGAAGCGGGCCGTTCGTCCTCGCGATGGCGAGCGAAGGGATGAAGGCCACCAAGGACGCGCCGCACGGCCCGCGCGTCGTCGTCGTCGGATCGTCGTACGCGTTCGGGACGTCGAACTTCCGCGCGCCGCTCCCCTGGCACGGCACCGCGTTCTTGATGGGCAACGCGATCGCGTGGCTCTCGGCCAAGCCCGCGCTCCTCGACGTGCCGGACAAGCCGAGCGTCGGCGCGGGCCTCCGTCTCACCGAAGGCGGCGAAGGCGAGGTGCGTCGCTACGTGCTCTTCTACATGCCGATCACCGCGATGGTG
>Ga0207677_10001225_pt1 | contig 13820 bp, 13 predicted proteins | sample KBSMisM42_FD_184311 | JGI IMG/M metagenome (GOLD analysis project Ga0207677, IMG submission 184311) | Miscanthus rhizosphere microbial communities from Kellogg Biological Station, Michigan, USA - KBS Miscanthus M4-2 (SPAdes) (version 2) | ecosystem: Host-associated > Plants > Roots >...
CGGGGTCTGGCCGAGGACGACGACGCGGATCGGCGCCGAGTCGGCGGCGCCCGGCCTAGCGACCGCGACCAGCCCCGCCAGCAAGCAGGCAGCGACGATCAGCGTCCAGAGGCGCCGGGAGGTGGTCTTGGCTTCTGCGTGCGGCATCGATCAGGCAACACGGGGGCGATTGCCCAGTTGCGGCGCCAATCTTGCCGTCCGGGCCAGTCGGATGCGCGGTGAGGCGGCCTTCTGCACGATCCCGGCCAGGCGGTTGAACCCTCCCCGATAGGGTTCGCAGCGCCCGATGGAGCCCCCGACCAGTCCAGAAGACTTCATCCCCGCCGGCCTCGCCGCGCTCGGAATCGAGGCCGACGAGATCGAGCTGGCGGTGATCGGCGCCGCCCACGGGCTGTTCTGGCCGCCGATCCTCGAGCTGCTCGCGCTGGACACGAGCGCGATCCCGATCGAGCGCAACCCCGACCTCTCGAAAGCGCCGCCGAGCCGATGAGCCAGGGACTCGACCTCCCACTGCGCGAGCAGGCGGCGGCGATCGCCGCCGGAGAACTCGACGCGGCGGAGCTGCTGGAGGCGACCCTGGGCCGGATCGAGGAGCGGAACCCGGCGCTGAACGCGATCGTCGAGTCTTTCCCCGAGCGCTCGCAGGAGATGCTGGCGGCAGCTCCCCAGGGACCCCTCCACGGCGTCCCGGTCGTGATCAAGGACGAGTGGCCGCTGCCCTGGCGGGCGCAGCGCTTCGGCGCCGCCGACATGCTGGCTGAGCCGACGCCGGGCGAGTCCGGCCCCTACCGCGCCCTCCGCGACGCCGGGGCGGTGGTCGTCGGGGTCGGCAACATGCACGAGCTCGGTGCCAGCAGCACCGGCAACGTCTCGGTCTACGGCCCGGCCCACAACCCCTGGAACCCCGAGCGTTGCCCCGGCGGCTCCTCCAGCGGCCCCGCCGCGGCGGTCGCGGCGCGGCTGGTCGCCGGCTCCGTCGGCGCCGACGGGATCGGCTCGATCCGCTACCCCGCCGCCTACTGCGGCCTGACCGGCCTGAAGGCGACCTTCGGCCGCTCGGCGATGGCCGGCCACCACATGGCCGAGGTCTCGACGACGATCGTCTCCGGCGCCCTCTGCGCCGACGCCGCCGACTGCCGTCTGCTCGACTCGGCCCTGTTCGGCGAAGAGCTGGTGGCTGGCCGGCCTTCGGCGCTGCGGATCGGCGTTATCCGCGACGAGGTCTCCGAGGACGTGGCGCCCGCCGTGCGCGAGGCCTGCGAGGCGGCGATCGAGGACCTGCGCGCGGCGACGGGCGGCGAGGTGCGGGAGATCGAGCTGCCCGAACTGGCGGCGGCGACCCTGGCGACGGTGCTGATCGCCAACAGCGAGAGCCTCGGCAGCATCACCCCCGAGCGCCTCAACAATCTGGATCCCGAGCTGAGCCCGATCGGGCGCGGCCTGCTCAAGTACCGCGTCCTGCTGCCGGCGGTGGCGACGATTAAGGCCCAGCAGCTGCGGACCCTGGCGCGCCATACGCTCGCGACCGTCTTCGAGGGAGTCGACGTGATCGCCTGGCCGACGGTCCCGGCGGTGGCGCCGCCGCTGGAGGCGCCGCTGGTCGAGCTTCCCTCCGGCACCCTCACCGCCGACGAAGCCAACGTCCGCGGCGGCGCCCTCGCCAACCTGACCGGGATCCCGGCGATCAGCGTCCCGGTCGGCTCCTCCGAGGGGCTGCCGATCGCGCTGCAGTTGCAGGCGGCTTGGGGCCGGGACGAGCTCCTGCTCGACGCCGCCGAGGCGCTCGAGAAGGCCAACGGCCGCCGCTGGGTCGAGGCGACTCCGGCGCCCACTCGCGGCGCCGAGACCCTGGAGGCCTGATGGCGGCGGCGATCGTCGTCGCAGGCCTCGAGCGCGCCTTCGGCGAGTTCCGGGCGGTGCAGGGGATCGACATCGAGGTCGGCGAGGGCGAGATCTACGGCTTCCTCGGCCCCAACGGGGCCGGCAAGACGACGACGGTGCGGATGCTGACGACGCTGTTGCTGCCGACCGGCGGCCGCGCCACCGTCGCCGGGCACGACGTCGTCGCCGAGGCCCGGCAGGTGCGGGCGACGATCGGGGTCGCCCTGCAGGAAGCGGCGCTTGACCCGCTGATGACCGGGCGCGAGCTGATCCGGCTACAGGCGACGCTGCAGGGCCTGCCGCCTGCCGCCGGGCGCCGGCGGGCGGACGCCCTGCTCGAACGGGTCGACCTCGCGGCCGCGGCAGACCGCCGCGTCGGCACCTACTCCGGCGGCATGCAGCGCCGCCTCGACCTCGCCGCCGCCCTCGTCCACGAGCCGCGGGTGCTCTTCCTCGACGAGCCGACCACCGGCCTCGACCCGGTCAGCCGCAAAACGATCTGGGAGGAGGTGCGGGCGCTGAACGACGACGGCACCACCGTCTTCCTCACCACCCAGTACCTGGAGGAGGCCGACCAGCTCGCCGACAACGTCGGCATCATCGACAGCGGCCGGATCGTCGCCGAGGGCACGCCGGAGGCGCTGAAGGGCGAGGTCGGCAACCCCCACATCGAGCTGCTGGTCGGCGAGGGCGCCGTCGCCGAGGCCGAGCGCGTCTGCCGCGAGCTCGGCAAGCTGCTGCCGCCGAAGGACGGCAAACGGGTCCTGGTCGAGGTCGAGCACGGCAGCGCCGACATCCCCCGCGTCGTCCGCGCCCTCGACGAGGCCGGGATCGAGGTCGAATCGCTGGAGCTGGTGCGCCCGACCCTGGACGACGTCTTCGTCGCCAAAACCGGCTACCACCTCGAAGAGGAGGAAGCCAAGAAAGCCGCCGAGGAGGCCTCTTCGACGTGAGCGACGTGGCCGCCACCGCGCGGGTGGTGCGGGCGCTCGGCGCGCGCTCGATCCGCCAGACCTTCCGCCGGCCGCAGCTGATCTCGCCGATCGTCGTCTTCCCCACCCTGCTGCTGGCGGTCCAGACCGGCGGTGCCGGGGCCGGCGTCGAACTGCCCGGCTTCCCGCCGGTCCAGAGCTTCCTCCAGTTCATGCTCGCCGGCTCGATGATGCAGTCGATGATGCTGGCCGGCAACAGCGGCGGCATCGCCTTCGCGGTCGACATCGAGATGGGCTTCACCGACCGCCTCTTCGCCGCCCCGATCCCGCGCTTCGCGATCGTCCTCGGCCGCCTCGCCGGGACGGCGGCGCTGGGGCTCTTCGCCGCGATCTGGTTCTTTGCCATCGGCCTGATCTTCGGGGCCGAGATCGAGGGCGGGGTCCCGGGGGCGCTGCTGGCGACGGCGCTGGTCACCGCCTCGGCGCTCGCGGTCGGCGGGATCGGTGCCGCGATCGCCCTGCGGACCGGCAGCGCCAGCGTCGTCCAGGGCCTCTTCCCGCTGGTCCTCGTCGTCCTCTTTCTCTCCTCGGCCTTCTTCCCGCAGGAACTGATGGTCGAGCCGGCGAAGACGATCGCCGAGTACAACCCGCTCAGCTTCATCGTCGAAGGCGTCCGCGAGCCGATCATCTCCGGCATCGACGCCACCCAGACCCTGGAGGCGGTGGCGGCGATCGCCGGGATCGTCGTCCTCGGCCTCATGCTCAGCGCCCGCGCCCTCCGCCACCGCCTGCGGGTCGGCTGATGGAAGCCGCGCTCACTCCCAACTGGCGGGCGAACCTGGCGACGATCGCCGCCCTGATGACGCGGGCCAAGAACGAGCTGATCCGGGTTCCCGGCGCCGCGATCCCCGGGGTGCTGGCGCCGACGATCTTCTTCCTCGGCCTCAACGGGGTCTTCGGCTCGCTGACCCAGTTGGGCGGCTTCGAAACCGGCTCGTATGAGAGCTTCATCGTCCCGGTCAGCATGCTGCAGGGGGCCGGCTTCACCGGCGCCGCGGCGGGGGTCAACCTGGCGCGGGACTACGAACAGGGCTGGGTCGACCGCCTCCTTGTCTCCCCCGCCCCGCGCTGGGTGCTGCTGGCGGGCAACGTGCTGGCGGCGAGCGTGCGGGCGCTGGTGCCGGCCACCTTCGTGCTGGCGATCGCCTTCGTGATCGGCGCCCAGTGGCCCGGGCTCGACGGGCTCCTGGTCTGTTACGTGATGGTCACGGCGACGGCCGCGGTCGCCGCCTGCTGGGGGTCGATGCTGGCGCTCCACTTCAAGAGCCAGTCAGCGGCGCCCCTGATGCAGGCGGGGACGATGGCGCTGATCCTGCTGACGCCCGCCTACGCGCCGCTGGCGCTGCTGCAGCCCTGGCTCGAAGACGTGGCCAGCGTCAACCCGTTGACCCAGGTCCTGGAGGCGGCGCGCCAGGGCTTCGTCGGCTCGGTCACCTGGGCGGAAACCTGGCCGGGCCTGATGGCGCTGGCCGGTCTGCTGCTGGTCTTCGGCGGCCTGGCACTGCGGGAGATGCGCCGCACGAATGTCTGAGCGGGCCCAGGTCCTTGCCGAGACCGAGCGGGTGCTGCGGCAGAACTGGGTCGTCGGCCGCAGCGGCAGCCTCGATTTCAGCTACACCGAGCCCAGCCCCGGCCGCTATCCCTGGCAGTGGTACTGGGACTCCTGCTTCGCGGCGATCGTCTGGCGGCGCTTCGAGCCGGCGCGGGCGCGGGCGGAGCTGGAGAGCCTGCTGGCCCGGCAACGGCCGGACGGGTTCGTCGGCCACACGATCTTCTGGCGCAGCCACGTCTCCTGGCTGCGGCTCCTCTTCTACAACGTCGCCAACCGCAGGACGGAGCAGACGGAGTCGATCCAGCCGCCGCTACTCGCCTGGGCCTGGCGGACCGCCGTCGGCGACCCCAATCAGGAGCCGCGGATCGGGAAGCAGATCGAGTGGCTGCGGGCCAACCGCGACCTCGAGGGCGACGGGCTGCTGTGGATCGTCCAGCCTGACGAGTCGGGGCTCGACGCCTCGCCGAAGTTCGAAGAGGTCTGGGGCCGGCGCGCCAACGGCCGCATCGGCTTCCCGCTGCTCGTCCACCACAACCGCAGGCTCGGCTGGGACGCGCGGCGGATCCGCGACGCGGGTGGCCCGGTCCTCTGCGAAGTCCTTGTCAACACGCTCTGGTCGCTGTCGCTGCAGGCGATGGGACAGCCGTCGGCGACGCGGGCGTTGGTCGACCGCCTCTGGGACGAGCGGCGGGGCCTCTTCGTCGATGAGGCACAGCCCGGCGGCACCCGCCCCCGGACCGTGACCTGGTCCTCGCTGGCACCGCTGTCGCTTCCCGACCTGCCGGAGGAGATCGGCCGGCGGCTGGTCGAGGAGCACCTGCTGGACGAGGGCGAGTTCTGGACGGCGGTGGCGCCGCCCTCGGTCGCGGTCGGCGAGCGCGGCTACGAACCGGGCGGCGGCCACGGCCCGATCCGCCGCTACTGGCGCGGCCCGACCTGGATCAACTCGGCCTGGATGGTCTGGCTCGGCCTGCGGCGACTCGGCTACGAGGCGGAGGCCGAGCGGCTGGCGAGCAGCGTCATCGGCGCCGTCGCCCGCGAAGGCCTGCGCGAGTACTACGACCCTCGGACCGGCAACGGCATGGGGGCGAAGGACTTCGCCTGGTCAGCCTTGATCGCCGAGCTGGCGGATCCGAAGCCGCTCTATTTGTAGCGGTAGGTGATGCGACCTCGGTCGAGGTCGTAGGGCGAGAGCTCGATCTTCACGCGGTCGCCGGGAAGGATGCGGATGTAGTGGCGGCGCATCTTTCCCGAGATGTGGCCGAGCACGTCGTGGCCGTTATCCAGTTTGACGCGGAACATCGTGTTGGGGAGAGCCTCGGTGATCTCCCCCTCCATTTCGATCTTTTCCTCTTTGGCCATGCGGCGGGGAGCGTATCTAACGGCGCAGGTGTTGGAGCGCCCCTATGCGGTCGGTGACTTCGCCTGCGTACTGCGCGGCCTCCAGCTCGGCCAGGGCGGAGCCGAGCTCGGGGCCCGGCTCGATGCCCAGCTCGGCGGCAATCTCGTCGCCCCGCAGCAACGGCTGCGGGGGGCCGTCGCGCCGCCAGTCGAGCGCCGCGGCGATCATCTCGCGGGCCAGCTGCAGGTGCGCGGCGACCATCTCGGGGGCGGCGATCGGGCCGCTGCCACGGGCGGAGAGGCGGTCGGCAACGGTGAGCAGGGTGACGTCGACGGCGACCGGTTCGGTCGCCCGCAGATAGGCGTGGACGCGCCGCGGCGGCAGCGGCATCTCGGGGATCAGGAAGCCGAGCCGGAGGTGGTGCAGGGCCAGCCCCTGGAGGTGCCGGGTCAGCTTGCGGCCGGCGCGCAGGCGCTTGCAGATCTCGCCGATCACCTCCGCTCCCACCTGGTCGTGACCCTTGAAGCCGACGAACCCGTTGAACTCTGCCTTGGTCGCCGGCTTGGCGATGTCGTGGAAGAGAGCGCCGAGGCGCAGCGCGGTGCGGCGGCTCATTTCGTCGCCGAGCGGCTCGTCGAGCAGCGCCTCCACCTCCGCGGCGCGCTTACCGGCGAAGCGCTCGAGGTCGCCCTCGACTTCGAGCGTGTGCTCGAGCACGGCAATCGTGTGGTCGTAGACGTCGAGGTGGTGGTTCGGGCCCTGCTCGACCCCGCGCAGGGCCTCGACCTCGGGGAGGACGACGGCGGTGACGCCGAGCTCCTCGAGCAGGCGCAGCCCCCGCAGCGGATCCGGGCCGCCCATCAGCTGCCGCAGCTCGGCCAACTGCCGCTCCCCCGCCGGCTCGGCGGCGCGCGGGGCGGCGGCGCGGGCGAGCTCCACCGTGCGCGGCTCGATCTCCAGCGACAGCTCGGCCGCCAGGCGCGGCGCCCGCAGCAACCGCAGCGGGTCCTGCTCGAAGCTCTGCTCGGAGACCGCGCGCAGGCGCCGGTCGGCGAGATCGGCGAGCCCGGCGAAGGGGTCGATCGGCTCGGTGGAGCCGATCGCCACCGCTACGGCGCCGATCGTGAAGTCGCGGGCGCCGAGGTCGGCCTCGATCGACTCGCCCCGCAGGACGGTGACATCGATCTGCCAGCCGCGGGCGGGCGAGACGACGCGCCAGGTCCCGAACTCGGCCGAGAGCTCGAAGGCGTGCTCGGTGAGCGCAGCGCCGATCTTCTTGGCCACCGCGGCGGGATCGCCGGCGACCGCGAGGTCGAGATCGTTCACCTCGCGGCCGAGAACCGCATCGCGAACCGCACCCCCCACGATCCAGACGCCCTCCGCGTCACCCAAGGCGCCACGAACCGCGGTGACGATCTCCTCGGAAGCGAGTCGTGAGGCGCTTTTGTCAACCATGAGGACGGAAAAGCGCCTCGGTCAAGCCTGCCGCCGCGGCACCCGCGGGGAGATCGCGCAGGTGACCTCGTAGTTGATCGTCTCCAGCCGCGCCGCAACCTCCTCGGCGAGGATCGTCTCCTCCCCCTGCGTCCCGATCAGGACCGCCTCCTCGCCCGGCTTGACCTCGGTCTCGGGGCCGAGGTCGATCGTGATGTTGTCCATCGAGACGGTGCCGACGAGCGGGTAGCGGCTCCCGCGGATCAGGACCTCGGCGTTGTTGGTGAGGGCGCGGCGAACGCCGTCGCCGTAGCCGAGCGGGATCACCCCGACCCAGGTGTCGACCTCGGCCTTCCACCTGCGGCCGTAGCCGGCGCTGGCTCCGGCGGGGAAGCGCTTGACATCGGCGACGTGGGAGCAGAGCGACAGCGCCGGTTGCAGCCCCTGCTGGGCTGGGTCGCGCTGGAACGGGTCGAGGCCGTAGATCGCGACCCCGCAGCGGGCCATGTCGTAGTGCGAGCGCTTGTCCCGGAGGACGGCGGCGCTGTTGGCGGCGTGGACGGTGACCTCGGGATGCTCGGCCTTGACCGCGGTCGCCACCTCGTCGAAGCGGGCGAGCTGCTCGCCGAAGAAGTCGGAGTCGGGTTCGTCGGCGGTGGCGAAGTGGGTCCAGATCCCGGCCAGCTCCAGATCCGGGTCCTCGGCGCAGGCCCGGGCCAGCTCCAGGACCTCGCCGGGATCGGGGTTCCCCAGCCGCCCCATGCCGCTGTCGTACTTGACGTGGACGCGGGCGCGGTGCCCGTGCGCTCGCGCCCGGGCCGCGATCACGCGGCGGAAGTCTTCGCGCCAGAGCGCCAGCTCCGAGCCGGAGGAGATCACGGCGTCGACCTCCTCGACGGTCAACGCCCCCATCGTCAACAACCGCACGTGCTGGAAGCGGCGGCCGATCTGCCCGGCCTCGCCCGCCGTCGCCACCGCCAGCCGCGTCGCCCCGCCGTCGATCGCCGCGGTCGCGCAGCCGTCGGCTCCGTGTCCATAGCCGTCTGCCTTGACGACGGCGCAGAGCTCGGCCCCGTCGGTCAGCTCGGACTTCAGCCGCGCGCAATTGGCGCGGATCGCGCCGAGATCGATCCGGGCGACCGCCCGCTCCATGGCTAGTCGGGGTCGGCGACCAGAGCGGCGAGCGCGTCAGCCCTGGTGACCATCCCGGCCAGGTAGCCGTCGGCGTCGACCACCGGCAGGTGGTTGTGGTGGCCGTCGGCGATCTTCTTCGCCACCCGGTCGGCCGACTCGTAGTCGTGGGCGACGATCGGGTCGGCGGTCATCAGCTCGGAGACGCTGGTCGCGAACGCTTTCTCGAGCCGCTCCTCGAACCCCTTCATCGAGCCGACGAAGACGACGCCGCCCATGATGTTGAGGTAGTGGGGCAGGTGGAGGTCGGACTCCTCCTCGCTGATGATCAGGTCGGACTCGCTGACGATCCCGACGACCTTGTTGCCACTGTCGACCACCGGGATCGCGCCGAGATCGCTCTTCGCGAGCAGGTCGATGGCGGTGCGCGCCTCGTCCTCGGGGGTGACGGTGGGGACGTCGCGGTCCATGATCTCTCCGGCGGTCTTCATCGCCGCGAGGTTATTCGACCGGCCCGTCGGGGCGTATCCCGGCGGGGACGGAGTCGATCACGTCGGTCGCGATCACCGACTCGGCGGCTCCGATCCGCGCGGCGGCGTCGAGACCGGCGCGGGCGTGGCCGAGAACGGCAGCGCAGGCGGCCGTGAAGGGGTCCTCGAAGCGGGCGAGGAAGGCCGCGGTCATCCCCGAGAGGACGTCGCCGCTGCCGGCGGTGGCAAGAGCCGGAGCGGAGATCGCGTTGACCGCGGTGCGCGAGCCGTCGGTGACGATGGTGTCCTCGCCCTTGAGGATCACGATCGCCCCGGCTGCGGCCGCGGCCTCCCGGGCCGCGGCGAGGCGGTGGGCATCGATCTCCTCCGAGTCGCGCACGAGCAGGCGGCCGAGCTCGCCGGCGTGGGGCGTGAGGACGGTCGGCGCGGGGCGGGAGGCGAGCTCGCCGAGGCGGCCGGCGAAGGCGTTGAGGCCGTCGGCGTCGAGTACGAGGGGTGCCTCGATCTTGGCGACCACCTCGCGCGCCAGCTCGAACGAGCCGGGGTCCTTCCCCAGGCCGGGGCCGACGATGCCGGCGGCGGCGCGCTCGAAGGTCCGCAGAACCGCCTTTTCCGACGCCGGCACCAGGCAGCCGTCGCCGCCCGGGCAGCCGACCGACATCACCTCGGGATGGGCGAGCTCGAAGACCATCTCCAGGTCGGCGGGGACGGCGACGGTCGCGTAGCCGGCCCCGGCCCTGATCGCCGCCGCCGAGGCCATCCGCACCGCACCCGTGAGGCCGCGCGAACCGCCGGCGATCGCCACCTGACCGGAGCTGAACTTGGTCGAGCGAGGACCGCGGCGAGGAGCAAGGGCGAGGACCGCCGAAGAGATCTCGCCGGCACTCGGCTCGCCCGGCGAGCCGGCGGGAATGCCGATCGGCACGACCCGCAACTCCCCGGTGTGCCACTTGCCCGGCGCGACCCGCTGGCCGACCTTGGCGGTGGAAGCTGACGGTGACGTCGGCGCAAACGGCCTCCCCCTCGACCTCGCCGGTGGAGGCGTCGACCCCGGAGGCGACGTCGCAGGCGACCACCGGAGCACTGCACCCGTTGATCGCCCTGATCGCCGCGGCGGCGGGCTCCCGCGGAGCCCCGTCAAAGCCGGTGCCGAAGATCGCATCGACGACCATGCCCGAGCCGGCAAGCCGAGCACCCACGTCGCCCTCGACCAGCTCCCCCCCAGAGCGCTCGTAATTGGCAGCAGCATCCCCCCGCAGCTCCTCCCCCGGCCAGAGCAGCAAGACATCGACCTCGAACCCCATCCCCCGCAGGTGGCGTGCCGCAACGAACCCGTCTCCGCCGTTGTTCCCCTTCCCACAAACCACCCGCACCGGCCCGTCAGGAGTCAACCCCGCCACAACCTCGGCCACAGCCCGCCCGGCAGCCTCCATCAGCTCCAGCGAAGGAACCCCAAGCTCCTCGATCGCCCACCGATCAACAGCCCGCATCCCCTCAGCGTCATAAAGCGGCCTCAGCCAACTATCCATACGCCCAGCCTAAGACCGCACAACAGACACTGTCGCAAGGAGGTACGGGTGTCCCCTGGCCGACCGGCGTCCTGTTCCTCGCCCCATCTACTCAGCGAGAGCCGGCGAGTTAACGGCGAGGAACCCAGGGAGGCCAGGGGACACCCGTACCTCCCTACCGAAAAACGCCCGAACCCAGTTACTTGATGCCGATGATCAGCTTTGCCTTGGCGAGGTCGTCGGATGATTCGGATCCGACCGCCAGGTAGCCGATCTTCTGCAGGTACTGCTCTGCTTCTTCGAAATCTTCTTCGCCCGAGGGCATCAGGGCCTTGACGAGCTTCAGGGCTGGTGGGCCGTCGAGGAAGAAGGCGATCGGGGTGCTGCCGAGGGCGTCCAGTGCTTCCTTGTAGGGCGCCGAGTCGGTGAGGGTCTTGCCCGATTCCTGGAAGCCGGCGAGGGTCGGGGCGAGGCCGTAGCCGATCGCGATCCGGCTGCCCTTGGCGACGACCACCACGGGCTGGGGGCCGAGTTCGGGGCTGCGGATCGAGAAGCCGCTGGCCCCTTCGCTGATTTTGGTGATGCCGGGGGTGCCGGTCGAGCGCAGGAAGAGGCCGATGTTGTTGACCGTGTTCTTCGCCTGGGTCTCGTCTTCGCTGTCGAGCACCAGGGCGCCGCCGAGGGTGCTTTCGCTGTTGCCGGTGACGTAGGCGCCGACGTTGCCGATCGAGGAGGCGATCGATTCGAGGTCGATCCCCGCTTCCTTCAGCGTCTTCTTCAGTTTGTTCGGCGGAATTCCCTCGCTCGGAATCCCCTCCTCGTCGATCCGGTCGATGCCTTCGTTGAAGCGCTGGCCGAATTCAGGCGAGGCAAGGGCGGCGACCGAGGTGGCGGGCAGCGACCCGAGCAGCTCGGAGGCGTCGCCCGCGGGCGGGTTTTCGCCGCTGAGGTCGGTGCTGATGTCGATCTCGATCTGGTCGGAGCCGGGGACGAGGCTGGCGACCGCGGTCGCTTCGTCGGGTTCGATCCCGACGCTGTCGAGGAAAACTTCGGTTTCGGAGTCGATCTCGCCGCCCGATTCTTCGATCAGGGTGCCGATGTCGACGAAGACGTCGGCGGCGCTCCCGTCCGGCGCTCCGGCAATGGCGCTGCTGTAGTCCTCGTCGCCGGCGAGGTTCTCGCCGTCGGAGGCGTCGACCATCGATTTGAAGGTTGCTTCGTCTTCGGCGAAGGCGACGAGGCCGTCGAAGACGCCGATCGTCGTTTCGTCTTCCTGGACCTTGAAGTCGACTCCGTCGTAGGAGCCGTCCTCGGCGGCTTCGTCGTCGCTCTCGATCTGCTTGTTGACGAACTCGCGGGCGGCGTCTTCGTCGCTGGTCTGGATCGCGGCGCCGTAGCTTTCGAAGTCTTCTTCTTCGTAGTCCTGGAGGAAGATGCCGCCTTCCTCGCCGAGCCAGGGTTCGACTTCCTTTTCGAAGTCGAACTCTTCGCCTTCGCCCGAGGCGGCGTTTTCGAGTTCGGTGACGATCAGTTCGCCGAGGTCATCGACGCCGGCGATCTTCTGCGCCAGCGCTTCGATGTTCTCCTTCGTTTCGCCTTCCGGCTGGACGGTGAAGCCGATGAAGACCGGCGCCTGCGGCGGGGAGACGGCGGCCGGGTCGGTGCCGCTGCTGCCGCCGTCGTCGCTGCCACCACAGCCGGCGACGAGAACGGCAAGAGCCGCGAGAAGAGCTGGAAGAACGAGACGAAGCTTCACGGAGGCGGGCATCCTAGCGGGCGTTTTGGATGAGTGCACTCGACCAGGCGCGGCCCGGACGGATAGTCACTCGACCGTGACCGTCTTCGCCAGGTTCCGTGGCTGGTCGACGTTGAGGCCCCGATCGCGGGCGATGTCGTAGGCCAACAGCTGCAGGGGCAGGATCGCGAGGATCGGCTGCAGGATCCAGTCGCTCCTGGCCACCGTGATCGTCTCCTCGGTGACCTCGGCGACCCGACTGTCGCCGGCGGTCGCGATCCCGATCGTCTGGGCGCCGCGGGCGCGCACCTCCTCGACGTTGGAGAGGACCTTCTCCAGGATCGGGCTGTCGGTGGCGACGCAGATCACCGGCGTCGACTCGTCGAGCAGGGCGATCGGGCCGTGCTTCATCTCGCCGGCGGCATAGGCGTCGGTCGGGATGTAGCTGATCTCCTTCAGCTTCAGTGCCCCCTCGAGACAGACCGGGAGGCCGATGTGGCGCCCCAGGTAGAGGAAGAAGTCCTGGTCGCTGTGCCGCCCGGCGACCTCCTTCACGGTCTCCTCCGTCGCCGTCAGCGTTTCCTCCATCTTCGACGGCAGTGCCTTCAGCTCGCCGACCAGCTCGCTCAGCCGCTCCGGCGGCAGCGTCCCCCGCAGCTCGGCCAGCCGCAGCCCCAGCAGGTACATCGCCGCCACCTGGGCGACGAAGGTCTTGGTCGCGGCGACGCTGATCTCCATCCCGGCGCGGATGTAGAGGACGGCGTCGGCGTCGCGGGTCGCCTGGCTGCCCATGATGTTGGTGATCGCCAGGACGGTCGCCCCCGCCTCGCGGGCGAGCCGCATCGCCGCCAGGGTGTCGGCGGTCTCCCCCGACTGGGTCATCCCGATCACCAGATCGTCCGGCCCGACGACCGGGTTGCGGTAGCGGTACTCGGAGGCGATGTCCATCTCGACCGGGACCCGCGCCCACTCCTCGATCGCGTAACGACCGACGAGGCCGGCGTGGTAGGAGGTTCCGCAGGCGACGATGACGATCCGCCGCACGCTGCGCAGGAGGTCGTCGGAGAGCTCGACGTCGGAGAGGTCGACGCCGTCGTCGCCCGGCAGCCGGTCGGTGATCGTCTCGGCGACCGCGTCGGCCTGTTCGTGAATCTCCTTCAGCATGAAGGTCTCGTAGCCGCCCTTCTCGGCGGCGTCGGCGTCCCAGGTGACCTCTTCGGTCTCCCGCGGGACCGGGTTGCCCTCGAGGTCGGTGACGCGCACCGCGCCGGCTTCGATTTCAACGATCTCGCCGTTTTCGATCGCCATCGCGGTGCGGGTGTCGGCGAGGAAGGCGGGGATCGCGGAGGCGAGGAAGGTCTCCCCCTCGCCGACGCCGGCGACCAGCGGGCACTCCTTGCGGGCGCCGAGCAGGCGCTGGGGCTCGTCGGCGTGCATGGCGACGAAGGCGTAGTGGCCGCGGAGGTCGGCGTAGGCGGCGCGGACGGCGGCGGCGAGGTCGCCGTCGTAGTGGCGGGCGATCAGGTGGGCGACGACCTCGGCGTCGGTCTCGGAGGTGAAGACCTGCCCTTCCTCCTGCAGGCGCCGGCGCAGTTCGGTGTGGTTCTCGACGATCCCGTTGAGGACGATGTGGACCTGGCCCGAGCTGTCGTCGTGCGGGTGGGCGTTCTCCTCGGTGACCCGGCCGTGGGTGGCCCAGCGGGTGTGGGCGATCCCGGTCGCCGACGGCGGCAGCTCACCGGCGCCGTTGTTCG
>Ga0207677_10001238_pt1 | contig 13760 bp, 13 predicted proteins | sample KBSMisM42_FD_184311 | JGI IMG/M metagenome (GOLD analysis project Ga0207677, IMG submission 184311) | Miscanthus rhizosphere microbial communities from Kellogg Biological Station, Michigan, USA - KBS Miscanthus M4-2 (SPAdes) (version 2) | ecosystem: Host-associated > Plants > Roots >...
CCGGCTTCTGGTCCCGACGGACCTTTACGGTGGTAAACATGCCGCCCATCTCGAGCGCGCCGAAAGGCCCTTGACCGGTCATCATCGGCGCCGTGTTGTCGGGCAGCGGCATGGGCATCTCGGACATGTCCGCCATTCCCCGCTCGCCCATCACCATGTAGTCGGGGATCACGTTGGTGATCTTTTTGACGATCTCGCGGTGATCGACACCGATCATCGTCGGCACGTTGTGACCCATCGCGTTCATCGTGTGGTGGCTCTTGTGGCAGTGGAACGCCCAGTCGCCTTCTTCATCCGCGATGAACTCGACTTGGCGCATCTGGCCCACGCCGACATCGGTGGTGACTTCGTGCCAGCGCGCGCTTTTCGGTGTTGGTCCGCCGTCGGTCCCGGTGACCTGGAATTCGTGGCCGTGAATGTGGATAGGGTGGTTCGTCATCGTGAGGTTGCCGATACGAATGCGCACCCGGTCACCCCGCCGCACGTTCATCGAATCGATGCCGGGGAAGATGCGGCTGTTGAACGTCCACAGGTTGAAGTCCAGCATCGTCATGATCTTGGGCGTGTACGAACCCGGCTCGATGTCGTAGGCGTTGAGCAGGAACACGAAGTCGCGATCGACGGAATCGATCAGCGCATGACGGTCCTTCGGGTGCGTGACCCAGAAACCCATCATGCCCATCGCCATTTGGGCCATCTCGTCGGCGTGCGGGTGATACATGAACGTGCCGGGCCGCCGAGCGACGAACTCGTACACGAAGGTCTTGCGCGGCTCGATTGCTTTCTGCGTCAGACCCGAGACGCCGTCCATGCCGTTGGGCACGCGCTGTCCGTGCCAATGGACGCTGGTGTGCTCGGGCAGTTGGTTCGTCACGAAGATACGCACGCGATCGCCTTCTACCACTTCGATCGTCGGCCCGGGCGATTGACCGTTGTAGCCCCAAAGGTGCGCCTTGAACCCGGGCGCCATTTCGCGCACGACGGGCTCGGCAACCAGGTGGAACTCTTTGACGCCATTGTTCATGCGCCAGGGCAGCGTCCACCCGTTGAGCGTGACCACCGGGTTGTAGGGACGGCCCGTGTTCGGCACGAGCGGGCCCATTGTGTCCGGCTTGGTCTGCGACGCCGGTTCGGGCAAAGCCGCCATTGCCACGCGGCTTACGGCCGCGGCGGCAACGGCACCCGTGATCGCACCGCCGGCGCCGAGGAAGTTTCGTCTTGTCGTCATGATGTGTCGCTCAGTGGGCTTGGGTGTCGTTGGCAGGCGTGGCAGCCGACGCCGCGCTCGGGGTCACTGGTGCGATGGGCCGTCCCATGAGCGCAGCCGAAAGCGCCGCATCGGCCAGCCAGAACTGCTGCTGCGCGTTGATCGCCGCCATCACGCTCGCGACCTGGTCGCGAGCGTCGGCCAGCAGCTCGAACGCGCCGATCAGCATGCCGTTGTAGCGAAGCACGTTCTCGTCGGAGATCGTCTTGCGCAGCGGCACGATCTCGTCGCGGTAGTGCCGGGCGAGGTCATACGCCGTGCGGTAGGCGGAGTAGCTCTCACGCAGCTGCGACGTGGCGCTGCGTGTGACGGCCTCGTAGCGATTGGCGGCCACCAGCGTCTGTGCGTCGAAGGCCGCGCGCTGCGCGTCGCCCCAGTCGAACAGCGGCAAGCGCACGTCGAGTTCGAAGCCATTCCGATTCGTGCGCGTCCCAGTAGCGTTGTCGAACACCGTGTCGTGCCGGCCCCCGAGTTCGACATCCGTGAGGCTGGTCACCAGATTCAGACCTTGCCGTTTGCTTGCAGCCTCGAGCTGAAGGCGAGCGATCTGCCAGTCCAGTCGCTGCTGCATCGCCGAAGCGCCGATGTCGGCCGGCGCCCGAACCTGCACGGGAATCTCTGGCAGCCGTTCGGGCAGTTTCAAGCGCTGCGCCTGCGCATCGTCGAGGCCGAGGGCGCGAACGAGCTCCTCGCGCGCTGCCGTGGCGGCGTGTTGGGCCGCAGCGAGTTGCGCCGTCGCGTCCGCGTAGAAGGCGTGCTCGCGTGCGCGCTGAAGCTTCGTGAAATTTCCGGCCTGCTGCATGCGGCGTGCCAGTTCAGCGCCGGCCTCCGCCGCCACTTTCACCTGGGCCGCGTAGCTCAGAAGCTGCTGCGCCGCAACTGCGCGCACCCAGGACGCGCGCACACGGCTGACCTGCTCGACGACCGTGGACGCGAGCTGCAACTGCGCTTGCTCCTGATGCATGCGGGCGATAGCTTGACGCTGCGGAAACGTCAGAAGGTCGAGCAACCCGACGGACAGGAGGCGACCCAGTTCGAGTTCATCGCCGAACCGCATCCTCTCGAAAGTGAAGAGCGGGTTGCCAATGCGGCCCGCCTGGTTTGCCGCGGACAGGTCGGCCCACGACTGGGCGAGCAGCGCCTGCAGGGACGCGCTGTTCGCCAGGGCGATCTGGACGGCGGCGTCCATGCTGACCGGCTCGCCCAGGAGCTGCGCGGCCAGGCGGCCCCGTGCCTGCTCCTGCTCGGGCGACCGCAGCAGTTCCAGCTTGCCCTGCGAGAACGGTGTCGTCTGCGCGTTGGCTCGCCTGACCGCGTCGTCGATTTGCACGGTCGCGCAGCCTGCGAGCAAGAGCGCCGATCCGAGCGCCGCGAGTTTGAAGATTCGTCGCATGGGCGCTCCTAGTGATGGTCGGCGTGCAGCGAAGATGCCGAGGACGCAGCTGGCGATGCAACCGGTGCCAATGCCGAGGCGCCTGCCTGGGCTTCGCGCGCGTAGGTGCGCCAGCCGCCGATCTTGCGCACCGTGTCGTTCGATTGCCGCCAAGGTGCAACGGGCTCGTCGCTGAACTTGCGATATCCGTCGAAGGCGGAGCGGTAAGTGCCGGACGCGTTCGAGGCAGCAGATGCTGCCGGCGCAGGCTGCGCCTGCGCACTGCTGAACTGGATGGCGATGAGTGCCAGCCCGGTGGCCAGCTGGAAACGTGACATAGATACCTCGCAGATGAACTCACGCGTGCCGCATGTGCGGCACGAACGAACGCATCACCAGAACAGGTGATGCGGCGAGGTCAGGCGCGAGGTGGTTTGTCCGGTGGCGGCGTGGCGCGCAGCCGCATCGCGACGGCCTGAGGTACCGCCACGAAACTCGAAGGCGCAGAGAACGCGGGGACGGTGGCTGTCGCGCTCGCCATCGCCCCGTGGCAGCATGCGGCGCACACGCTGCAACTTGCGTCGCAGTGATGGCTCGCGTGTTTCGCCGACTGGCCATCCGGATCGTGGTCGGCCGCCGAATCGCCTGGGTGCTGCGCGTGCCGATGCTCAACGGCATCCGCGTGCACATGCGACGCCACAGCAGCGCCGGACTCGTGCGCCAGACAGGACAGCTTCAGGGCCGCAGCCATTCCTTGCAGCGGCAAAGCCAGCAGAAGGAGGCAAGCGAAAAAGTGGCGGAGGCGGCGCACGAACAGCATTTTAAGGGTCAACGCGGCGCACTGTGGACCGAAGATGCCCGGATGCCCGATCCGGGCGATTACTTGGCGACAACGATCTTGCCGACCATGCCGGCCTGGTAGTGGCCGGCGACGAGACAGGCAAAGTCGAACTCGCCGGGGCGATTGAAGTTCCAGACGATTTCGCCCGTCGCCCCGGGTTTGACGTGCGCCATGTACGGCTCGTCGTGCTCCATGCCGGGAAATTTCATCATCATCGCGGCGTGTTCATCGAGCTCCTTCTTCGTGCCGACGACCATCTCATGGAAGATCTGGCCCGAGTTCTTCACGACCAGCTTCACCGTTTCGCCTTGCTTGACTTCGATGCGATCGGGCGTGAATCGCATGTCGTCGCTCATGGTGATTTCAATGGTGCGCTTGGCGCCCTTGGCGTCACCCGCGATGCCCCAGGCCTTCTGCTCCTTCTTCACGGGGCCGGCCTTTTTGGCGTGGTCCTCGCCTTCGTGGGCGCTTGCGCCCAGCGATGCCAGTGCGACTGCGCTGGCGAGCATTGCATGCATGAATTTCATCTCTCTTGGGTCCTTTCTGGGATCAATGTCCGGCGTGGCCGGCTGCGGGTTTGCGGATCTGCACTTCGATTTCCTTCTTGTCCGGCGCGAACTTCGCCGGCGCCGGAAAACCTAATGGGCTACCTGCGAAAGAAACGCGCTCGCCCGGCCGGACTTCGCCCGCCCCTCGAAGAATTGCTCCACTGGCAGGTCGTCGACCACGACGCCCGCATCCATGAAGACCACGCGGTCCCCCACCTTGCGCGCGAAGCCCATCTCGTGCGTCACGCACATCATGGTCATGCCATCCTGCGCCAGCGAGGTCATCACGTCGAGCACTTCGCCGACCATCTCGGGGTCGAGCGCCGACGTCGGCTCATCGAACAGCATCACGACAGGATCCATGCACAGCGCTCGCGCGATCGCCACGCGCTGCTGCTGACCGCCGGAGAGCTGGCCGGGGTACTTGTCGCAATGTGAAAGCAGTCCAACACGCAGCAGCAAAAGTTCCGCCTTCTGCGCCGCTTCCTCCTCGCTGCGTCGCAGGACTCGACGCTGCGCGAGCGTGAGGTTCTGCATCACGGACAGATGCGGGAAGAGCTCGAAGTGCTGAAACACCATCCCCACCCGGCTGCGCAGCTGCGGCAGGTCGGTTCCGGCTGCACCCACCGAAGTGCCGTCCACCAGGATCTCGCCCTGATGAAAGGATTCGAGTGCGTTGATGGTCTTGATCAACGTGGATTTGCCCGACCCCGACGGACCGCATACCACCACGACCTCGCCCTTGGACACCGTGGCGCTGCAATCCTTCAGGACCTGGAAGTCCCCATACCACTTCGACACGTTTCGGACTTCGATCACGAAAAACTCCTCACGCCCGCTTGCGTACGGCGCTTCTGTAGAAAGTTGACGAGCCAGACTCCCAAAGAACAGAGCCCGAGGTACACGGCCGCGACGAACAGGTACATCTCGACCAGGCGACCATCGCGCTGCGCGAGCCTGGTGGCGGCGCCCAGGAAATCGTTGAGACTGATCACGTAGACGAGCGAGGTGTCCTTGAGCAGCGCCACGGTCTGGTTGATCAGCGAAGGGGTCATGTTGCGGAACGCCTGCGGCAGGACCACGTACCGCAGCGCACTCCAGCGCGTGAGGCCCAGCGCGAGCGCGGCGTGCATCTGGCCGTTGCGCACGCTGCCGATGCCGGCACGCATGATCTCGCAGTAATACGCCGATTCGGCCAGCGTGAAAGCCGCGATCGCCGAGTAGATGCCACCGACCGTGAGGTTCGGATCGCCCGTTGCCATCCGCAGCACCGGCGGCAGGAGAAAGTAGAACCAGAAGATCGTGAGAATCAGCGGCACCGAACGGAACAGGTTCACGTAACCCGCGGTCGCGACCTGCACCGGCTTTGGACCGAACACGCGGGCTATCGCGAGCAAAGTGCCCAGCAGGATGCCCGCGACCATGGCAACGGCGACGAGGAACAGCGTCATCGCCATTCCTTGCGCGAGGTACGGCCAACCGCGCGCCAAGGTGCCCCAGTCGAAGCTGTATTCCATGTCAGGCTCCCAGCAGGCCGGGCACGCGGCTGCGCGATTCGATGTGGCGCATCAGCAGGATCACCGCGTACGTCACGACCATGTAGATGACGGTCGCCGCGACGAATGCCTCGAACGGCTGCGAGCTGAACTCGCTGAGCTGGCGCGACTCGCCGGTGAGCTCCATCAGGCCGATCGTCAGCGCCACCGCGGAATTCTTGAACACGTTCAGGAAATCGGACGTCATCGGCGGAAGGACGATGCGAAAGGCCTGCGGCAGGATGACGTGCCGATAGAGGGCCGCCGCCCGCAGGCCCAGCGCCATGGCGGCGTGGACCTGGCCGCGCGGCACCGACTCGATGCCGGCGCGCACCTGCTCGGCGGCTTTGGCGGCGCTGTACAGCGTCAGGGCCACCAGCACCGTGAGGAACTGGTTCCACAGCGGGTTCATCTGCTTGATCGCATCGCCCCAGCTCGCCGGCAGCAGTTCCGGCACGACGAAATACCAGATGAAGAGTTGCACGAGCAAGGGCGTATTGCGAAAGCAGTGCACGTACACGCCGGAGACGATCCGCGCGGTCCGGTTCGGCACCGTGCGTGCGACGCCGGCCACCGTACCGATACCCAGAGCCAGCACCCACGAGCACAGCGACAGCAGCACAGTCCAGCCCAGGCCGCGCAGGAGCATCTGCCAGTAATAGCCCTCGCCGGTCACCGATTGCCGGAAGAAGACGAACCAGTCCCAGCTGTAATTCATCGGCTGCTCACTGGTACGGCTTGTCCGTGGGCTTGCGGAAAAGCTCCCACATGGGCTCGGGCATCGGCATGCCGACAGTGACGCCGCCCTTCACGTTGATCTTGGAGAGGAAGTACTTCTTGTACAGCCGCTCCATATCGCCGTTCTTCATCATCGTGGCGATCACGTCGTCGACGACCGCCTTGAACTGCGCGTCATCCTTGCGCAACATGCAGGCGTAAGCCTCCTGGGCCATCGGGATGCCGACCACTTCCCACTTGTACGGCTGCCGGGCGCGCGCGATGTTGCCGAACAGGATCACATCGTCCTGCATGGACGCCTGCGCGCGGCCGGTCTCGACCATCAGGAAGTTCTCGTTGATGTCCTTGGCCAGCAGGATGTTGATCCCCCAGCCGTTCTTGGCGTTCGCCTCGCGGATCAGGCGCTCGGCCGTCGTTCCGGCGCTGACGACCACGTTCTTCCCGACCAGGTCCGCCCAGTAGCGGATCCCCGACTCCTTGCGCACGAGCAGGCGCGAGCCGACCACGAAGAACGTGTCGGAGAACGAGACCTGGCGCTCACGCTCGGTGTTGTGGGTGGTCGAGCTGCACTCGAGGTCCACCGTCTGGTTCGCCACCAGTGGGATGCGTGTCTGCGGCGTCACCTCCATGGTCTTGACCTGCAGGTTGGGCAGCTTCAGGTCCTTTTTCACCCGGTCGACGACACGCAGGGCGATCTCCCAGGCGTAGCCGGCCTGCTTGTTGTCGTCGTCCAGGTAGTTGAACGGCACCGACGCGCTGCGGGTTGCAACAGTGATGGTTCCGGTGTCGCGGATCTTGGCGAGCGTGCCCGTGAGGGCTTGGGATGCCGGCTTCGCACCCGATTGCGCGAAGGCGGAGGTGCCCAGGAAAAGGATCATGGCGGCAAGGGCGTGCCGGCGAAAGAGATGTTTCATGACAGCGTTCCTCAAGTCGTATTCAGATTGAAATGCCAGGCAAGGACAACGGGATAATTCCGGGTCACCCGAAGTGGTTCAGGCGGCGCAGGCCGGCGCGCAGGTCTTCGAGCAGGGCCTCCATCGGCTCCAGTCCGATGTGGAAGCGCACGACGTACTCGCCGGTGCGCCAGCCGCCGTGCGTGCGGCCCGGCGCGGGCTCCGCCAGGGAGACGAGACTGTGGCTGCTACCCCAGCTCGCGCCGATGCGGAACTGCAAGAAGCCGTCGAGCATCGCGGCCAGCGCGTCGCGCCCCCGGTTGCGAAACAGCACGGACACCAGACCGTTTCCCGCCGAGAAGTAGCGCTCGAACCTGGAATGGTATTCGTCGCCGGGCAACGCGGGATTGAGCACACGTTCGACGCTGCGCTGCTGCAGCAGCCAGTCCGACACCGCGAGGCCGCGGCGCGCGTGCTCGGCGAGCCGGGTCTGCAGTGTGGACAGGCCACGCAGGGCCATGTAGGCATCGTCGGAGGACACGCCCGAGCCGAGGCGCGAGACGAATTCCTTGATGCGCCGGAACAGATCCTCGTCGCGAACGGTGATCGCTCCCATGCACAGGTCCGCGTGGCCGGCCGCGTACTTGGACAGCGCCGTGCAGCACACATCCACGCCATGCTCGAACATCTTCGATGCGCCGAATCCCCAGCTGTTGTCCATCAGGACGCGCGCTCCGGCCCGGTGTGCCTCCTGCGCGATGGCCGCGACGTCCTGGATCTCCATCGTGTAGTACCCGGGCGATTCGAGCATCACGGCGACCGTGTTCGGGCGAAGGAACCCGGCGATCGACGAAGCGCCTGCCGGAAAGAAGTCCACCTGAACGCCGAACTCGCGCATCGCTTCGAGCAGGAACGCGCGCGTGGAACCGTAAACGCAATCTGCCGCGAGCACGTGCGAGCCGCTGCGGCACAAGGTCAGCAGCGCGTGCGTGATCGCGGCGAGCCCCGACGGCACGACGATGGTGCGCGTCCCTCCCTCGACCTGCGCCACGGCCGCCTCCAGCGCGCGGGTCGTGGGCGTGCCGTACAGGCCGTACGAATAGCCGTCGAACAGGCGCTCGCGCCGATTCAGGAATTCCTCGGTGTCGGCAAAGAGGATGGTGGACGCCCGGTGCACCGGGACGTTGATCGCATCGAAGGGGGCGGCGGAAGGCACGGGAAACTGCATCGGGAAGGTTTCAGAAGCGGTGGCGCAGGCCGGCGACGATGGACGTGGGTGTCGGCCCGTTGACGCCGTTGTCCAAGCCGAAGGCGGCGCCGTTCTTGTTGCTCAGGTGCGCGTAGCGGAAATACACGTCGGTGCGCCTGGAAAGCAGGTATTCGCCGCCGACGCTCCAGCCGCGCGCGTCCTTGTTGGCTGCGGTGCGGTCGTTCACGCCGCCCACGGTGCCCATGAGCGTGAACGCGCCGATCGGTGCGCTCAGTCCGATCCACCAGTTGCGCTCGTCGAGGAGCGCTTCGTCCTCCTTCCGCGTGCGATACGCGCCGTACAGCTTTACCGCGCCGAAGTCGTACGAGCCTCCGAGCGTGTTCCACACGCGGCGGTCGGTGGCGGTCGCGTTGCGACGGTTGTCCCATGCATAGGCGACGTACAGCGGACCCTGGTAGTACTGCAAGGACGCACCCGTGTCGTCCAGCGCGCCGCGCACGCCGGCCGGATTGCCACCGAACGCGTACATCGCACGGCCGACGAAACCCGCCAGGCGCGGCGTTTCGTAGACCACCGCGCTGTCGGCGCGGAACACGGTGTTCGCATACGTGTTCGGCGGCGAGGCCACCGAGCCCGCATCGAACGGGTCCATCGCGAACACGGCGCGCGCTTCCGGCCGGAATTGGCGGCCAACGGTGACCTGCCCCCAGTTGCCGGCCAGACCCACCCAGCTCTGGCGATTGAATACCAGCCCGCCGTTCGCACCACCGCCGCTGCCGTTCTGCGCATTCATGGCCATCTCCAGGTTGAAGATGGCACGCTGGCCACTGCCCAGATCCTCGGCGCCTCGAAAGCCCAGGCGCGATGCCGAACCCTGGCCGGACACCATGCGCATTGCGGTCGTGCCCGCGCCGTTCGATGCGTGCTCGATGGCCGTGTCGACGATGCCGTAGATAGCGACTGACGATTGCGCGTGGGCGGCCACAGCCCCCAAGCCCGCCAACGCGAGTGTGATCGTGTTTCTCTTCAAGCTTGTCTCCTCTCGTGCTCCGTCCCGCGCCGCGTCACTTGGACGGGGCTGTCTCCAGCAGCTGGACGGCCTGCTTCATGTTCTGCACCGCCTCGGCCTCGAGCGCTTCGTAGACGGGCTTCTCGTGGCTGAGCTGCGCGAAGATTTCCTTGGCCTTCGCGATCCTGGCGGGGTCGTTCGTCTTCGGGTTGGCGATGGCGGCTTCGAGGCGCTTGTATTCGCTGGAGAGAAACGCCGGCTGCTCGCCGAGCTCCTTCAGGCCCGCGTTCGTGAGGCTGCGGATGCGCAGCAGCATCTTCACGTCGGCCTGGTCCATCTGCCCCTGCGCGCGCTCGAGCGCCAGGCGGGCCTGGATGGCTTCCTTGCTGTCGAGCTTCTTATTGGCCGAGAGCTCGTTGAACTTTGCGATGTCGGGGCCGAAATCGTGCGCTTGCACGGCAGCGACCGAGGCAAGCGCAATGCAGAACGTCAGTGCGCGGATGCTCATGGTTGTCTCCTTGTGGTGTGTCGTTGAGCAAGCGCAGTTTAGGCAGCCGGCGATAAATAAGTGGCTAGATTTCTTTTCAGACGATAATTTGCGCTTATATGCGCGTCGCCGAACTGGAAACCTTCCGTGCGCTCATGGCAACCGGCTCCGCACGCAAGGCAGCCGCACTGCTGCGCGTCACCCAGCCGGCCGTGAGCCAATCGCTCAAGCGTCTCGAAACCGAGGCGGGCTTCGCGCTCTTCGAGCGATTGCGCGGCCGGCTGCATCCGACGCCGGAAGCGAAGGCGCTGCTCACCGAAGTCGATCGCGTGTTCGTCGGTCTGTCGACCATCGAGCATCGGCTGCGCAGCCTGCGTGAGTTCGGCGTCGAGCAGTTGCAGATCGCGTGCTACCCGGCGTTCGGGCTCGGCTTCATGCCGCGCGTGCTGGAGCGCTTCCTCAACGGAGGCAAGACGGCGCGCATGCCGCAGGTTTCGCTCCAGGTCCTCAGCTCACGAGACGTACGCGACCGCGTCGCGGCGCGTGGTGCCGACTTCGGCCTCATGGCCGACGAGGTGGACACGCAAGGGCTGGAGTCGTCCGTGTTCGCGCGTTATCCGGGTGTGGTCGTGATGAAGAAGGGACACCCTCTGGCCCGCCACAAGCAGGTCAAGCCCGAACAGCTGGCCGAGCTGCCCTTCATTGCGCTGAATCCCGAGGACGCGTCACGGCATCGTCTGGAATCGGAGCTCAAGCGCCACGGCGTGGAACTCTCCGTGCTCGTGCAAACGCCGTACGCGGCCAGCGTGTGCGAAATGGCGGCGCAAGGACTGGGCATTGGCATCGTGAACCAGATCACGGCGCTGGACTACGCGGATCGGGGCATCGCGATCCGCAAGCTCTCCGTCGATGTTTCGTTCACCTGCCTGCTGGTCTTGCCCGGCGGACAGGTGCTCTCGGGTGTGGCGCGCTCCTTCCTGGCCGCCATGCGCAAGCAGGTGCAGCACGACGACCAGCGGATCAAGGAATACCTGCGGTCGGTTTCTTGATCGGCGACTCGGCCAACAACGTCTTGCACACGAGAGATCGGACAGCTGCGGGAGTTGCGTTAGGAGTCACGCAACAGTCACGCAAAGAAAATGGGTCAGCCCCTTTCGAAGCTAACCCATTGATTCATATGGTGCGGCTGGCAGGATTCGAACCCACGACCCCTTGGTTCGTAGCCTGTGGAACAGTGAACAGGGGTCTGTGAAATCAACGACTTACGGGCGTCCACCCATCGTTGAAATGTCGCGCAGTGCCTATGGGCGCTGATAAGAGTCGCGCAAAAGTCGCGCAGCTCGGCGTAGATCGAAGGCCCGCACTTGGCTGCTTTCGACCCGATGCGGTCCTTCAGATCTCGCGCTTGATGGCCGAAAAGCGGTCGGTCGTCAGGGTTGGACTCATCGTGCCGCACGCCGGCGCCCCCTCATCAAGCTTGCCGGCGACAATCTCACGCACAGCCCCCCTGCCCACTTTGTCTGAATAGTGCTTGCCCGAACACAAAAACCTGCGATCCGGGCCGGAAGAACACGGAGCTGTAAGCGGGGCAGCTGCGGCTGCCCAAAGCCGAGCCTTCGTCATAGACTCCTTCTATGCGGACCACCCTTCGCCAGTTGCGCTACTTCGCCGAGATCGCGCGCAGCCGCAGCTTTTCGCGAGCGGCGGCCAACTTGGGCGTGGCGCAACCGGCGCTGAGCCAGAACATCGCGACGCTGGAATCGGACTTGGGTGTGCAGCTTTTCGAGCGGCACGCGAAAGGCGTCGCGTTGTCGGAAGCGGGCACCCGGCTGTACGAACGCGCGCTAGCTATCCTCGCCGATGTCGAAGGACTCAAGGCGCAGGTGACCGAGCTGCCGGACGAGCCTGGCGGACTGGTTCGCCTGTCGCTGGCGGGCTCCATGTCGGGCGTCATCGCCGCGCCGCTGATCCGCGAGGTGTCGGCGCGCCATCCCCGGATCCTGCTCACGATCAGCGACGGAATGTCCTCCGATACGCGGCGCCAGGTCGAGTCGGGCCAGTCGCACTTGGCGCTGATGCCCAGTCCGTCGGAATTGTTCGGCATGGAGTCATCCCCGCTGTTGGAGGAGCACTTCATGTTCTTCGGGTCGCCAGCGACGATGCGATCCCTGCCGGAGGAAATCCCACTGGCTGAGGTGTTCCGCCACCCCTTAGCCGTGCCGGACCGGGCTCACGACCTGCGAAAGATCCTCGAACGCGCCGCGGCGACGCTCGACATGCGGCCCAATGTCATCTACGAGCTCAACAGTCCGCAAATGCTCGTCTCGGTAGTGCGGGACGGGCTCGCGTTCGCCGTGCTTCCACCGGGCGCGTGCAAGGACGCCGTCGCCTCGCATGCCATTGCCAGTCGGCCGATTGCAGCGCCCGGGCTCAGCCGGGTGCAGGCCGTGGTCTGGCCGCGCGAGCCGGGTCTCACGGCCGCCGCCGCAGCCGTGCGCGGCGTGCTGGCCGACGTGATCGCCGAGGCAGTCGGATCCGGACAATTGCGCGGCCGTCTGCTGGCCGAAGCCATAAGAAATTCCGAAATCTAGCCAGCACGAAGCAGTATTGGATTTCCGGTCGCACGGCATCCACACTGCGTCGACGCCGTCTGTCAAGGCGGCGCAGGAGACATACACATGCCGACCAGGAACGTCGTGGTCATCATGTCCGATGAGCACGATCCCCGGATCATGGGCTGCTCGGGACATCCCTTCGTGAAGACGCCGCACCTTGATGCGCTGGCGGCCCGCGGCGTCCGGTTTGCCAACGCCTACACGCCCAGCCCGATCTGCGTGCCGGCCCGCGCTGCGTTCGCGACTGGCCTGCGCGTGCACCAGGTGCGCCTGTGGGACAACGCCATGCCTTACACCGGCGCGCAGCGCGGCTGGGGTCACGTGCTGCAGGACCACCGTATTCGCGTGGAGAGCATTGGCAAGCTGCACTACCGCGACGCGGAAGATCCCGCGGGCTTCGACCTCGAACACCTGCCGATGCACGTGGTCGGCGGGCACGGCATGGTGTGGGCTTCGATCCGTGACCCCTACCGCACGCGGCCAGACGGGGTTCGAATGCTGGGCGAGCGCATCGGGCCCGGCGAGTCTTCATACACGAAATACGACCGTGCGGTGACCGATCGCGCAGTGCAGTGGCTGCAGGAAGCGGCCAGCGACCCGGACCGGCCTTTCGTGCTCTACGTCGGTCTCGTTGCCCCGCACTTCCCGCTGGTGGTGCCGCAGGAATTCTTCGACCTGTATCCGCTGGGCAGGCTGCCCGAGCCCAAGCTGCACCCGGGCACCGGCTACCAGCGCCATCCGTGGGTGCAGGAATACGCCGACTTCATGCCCAACGAAGAGAACTTCAAGGATGCGCAAGAGCGTCGCCAGGCGTTCGCGGCGTACTACGGTCTGTGCTCGTGGATGGACCACAACGTCGGGCGGATCGTCGAGGCGCTCGACGCGTCGGGGCTGGCCGGCTCGACACACGTCATCTACACCTCAGACCACGGTGACAACCTCGGCGCGCGCGGCGTCTGGGGCAAGTCCACGCTCTACGAGGAAAGCGTGAAAGTGCCGATGCTGCTGGCCGGCCCCGACGTGCAGCCCGGCGTGTGCACGACGCCCGTCGACCTGCTGGACCTGTTCCCGACAATCCTGCAGGCCGCCGGACTGGACCCTGCGCCGGAGATGGGGCCTCGGCCGGGCCGTTCGCTCTTCGCCATCGCACACGACGAGCCGCAGCCCGAGCGCGCGATTCTCAGCGAATACCACGCCGCCGGCAGCAACAGCGCAGGCTTCATGTTGCGCAAGGGTCGCTGGAAG
>Ga0207677_10001243_pt1 | contig 13748 bp, 10 predicted proteins | sample KBSMisM42_FD_184311 | JGI IMG/M metagenome (GOLD analysis project Ga0207677, IMG submission 184311) | Miscanthus rhizosphere microbial communities from Kellogg Biological Station, Michigan, USA - KBS Miscanthus M4-2 (SPAdes) (version 2) | ecosystem: Host-associated > Plants > Roots >...
GATCTTCATGGGAGAGGCCGCGCGGCTGGCACGTCGCGGCGTCGAGGCGCGCTACGGCCGCTCGCCCAGGTTCACCTACGCGGTGGGGACCTCCAACGGCGGATACCAGGTGCGGCGGGCGGTGGAGCTGTTCCCGGACCTCTTCGATGGCGGCGTCGACTGGGAGGGGACGGAGGTCGATCCGCGCGGCCCGAACCTGCTGACGGATCTGCCTCCGGGCATCCTCAACTATCCGGACTACGCGGCGTCCGGCTTCGACGCCAACAGCACGGCGGCGAAGAACATCCGGGCCGCCGGGTATCCGCCGGACCTCATCGCCGCGACGACGACGCTGTGGACCAACTACTGGGCGTCCTTCTGGGAGGTCACCCAGTGCCAGTGGCAGAAGCGACTGGACCCGACCTACGACACCTACGGGCAGGGGACCGGGACGTACAACTACTACGCCCGCCTCTCGGCCTCGGACGTCGGCGCGCAGGTGGCGAGCTTCGCGACGAGCGGGAACATCCAGCGACCGCTGCTGACGGTGGCCGGCACGATGGACGGGCTCCTGCCCATCGACCGGCATGCGCGGGCGTATGCCCGGAAGGTGGAGGCAGCGCTCGAGGACCGCGACGATGACGACGGTCACGGCTGGTGGCGCCGCCGGCACGACCGGCGCCCCGATTACCGGCTGTACGAGATCCAGAACGGGAACCACATCGAGACGTACAAGCTGACCTTCCCGCAGCTCGAGTTCATCGAGCCTCATGCGCAGCGGGCGTTCGATCTGCTGGTGCAGCACGTGGAGAAGGGTCAGGAGCTCCCGGCGAGTCAGTGCGTGCCCCGCGGCGGCGCGATCTCGGGGTCGCCGGCGCAGCCGGGACACTGCGAGAACCAGTTCCAGCCGTAAGAAAGCGGGTCGAGGCCCTCGACTCACCGTGAGTCGGGGAAGGGGCGAGAGGTCGGGCTGCCTCGAGGGGACGCGGCGACTCCTGGACCGCTTCCGAGCGGCGGGTTCGCGACGGCCTCCGCGACCTCGCGGCGCTCCGGAGAGCCGCGCTGTGCCGGCCCGGCAGTCGACCGTCGGAGGCGAGGGGTCGGGTTCCGGGCCGCACGGGGTTTCCTCGGCGGGTGCACGGGCTCCGCGATCTCGTGCGCTCTGCGGAGCCGTTGCTGCTCAGGTGACCCGAGACGCACGCGGCCTGATCCGGGAAAGTGGAGCGGCGGGACTCGGGAACCATTTTGGAACGCTCGTCCGCTCGCCCGCGGGCGCCGTGACCATACGAAGTGTTCCCTTCGGTTTCCCGTGCGCGCTTCGAGAACCATCTGTCGCGGTCTGCCCGGCGCGATGCCCGCAGACCCCCCTCGCCCGTTCCATTTGGTTTCCCATCGGCCGTCCCAGAGCCCTTTTGGAATGCTTGGCCGAGCGCTGGCCCGTCGAAGCGGCGAGCGTTCCAAGATGGCCCTCGAAGCTCGGATGGGAAACCGGATGGAACGGTTTGAGTGCTCACGCTCCGGCGGGCGGGCGAACGAGCGTTCCAACGGAGTCCGGCCGGCGCGTCGCCGGAGCGAGGGCTGGAAATTCTCGCAGGCCGCTCGGGACCGCCGGACACGCCCGTCCCGCGTCGGTCTCGCCTTCCCTCGAGGCAGCGGAACCGGGGCTCTCGACATCCCGCCCACGCGCGTCCGCGCTGACCCCGGCGCGTCTTCCCGAAGAAAAATGGCCGGTCCGCGGCCCCCGGGGGGGAGGGTGCGGACCGGCCAGCGGTCGGGAAGTCCTTCCCGGAGCGCGCCTAGAGAACGCCGATCTTATGGTCCTTGGTCTCCCGGACGAAGATCGAGCCGATGATGAAGGTCATCGACGCCACGATCACCGGGTACCAGAGCCCGTAGTAGATGTTTCCGTTCGCCGCGACCAGTGCCGTCGCCGTCAACGGGAGCATGCCGCCGAACCAGCCGTTCCCGATGTGGTACGGCAGCGACATCGACGTGTACCGGATCCGCGTCGGGAACAGCTCGACCAGGTACGCGGCGATCGGCCCGTACACCATGGTCACGTAAATGACCTGGATGAACAGGATGATCAGGACCGCCCACCAGTTCCCTGCGTTCGACCCGTTCCAGCTGAACCCCGTGAAGTCGAACTTGGCCGGGTAGCCGGCAGCGGCCAGAGCCTCCTTCAGCTTCGGCTCGTTGACCCCGGTGATCTCCGTGTCGTTCACCTTGACCACCGGCGCCGAGCCCGCCGGTCCATCCACCTGCTCGTAGTTGAGGCTCCGCGACGTCAGGAGGTTTCGAACCTTGTCGCAGTCGCTGTAGCGCGTGGTCGGGAGCGCAAAGATGTGAACCTGGCAGTCGGTGGCGGTCAGGGTGACCTTGGTCGAGGCCTGGAAATGCTCCAGCGCCGGATTGGCGTAGTGAGTCATCGCCCGGTACAGCGGGAAGTAGGTGAGTACCCCGAGCAGGCAGCCCAGCATCATGATCCACTTGCGGCCGATCCGGTCCGAGAGGCGCCCGAAGACGATGAAGAACGGAGTGCCGAGCACCAGCGAGAAGGCGATGAGCCCGTAGACGGTCTCGTAGGGGACCTTGAGCGTCGAGCCGAGGAAGAACAGCGCGTAGAACTGGCCCGTGTACCAGACCACGCCTTGACCCGCGGTCGCCCCGAGGAGGGCGAGGATCACGATCTTGAGGTTGCTCCACTGTCCGAAGCTCTCCGCCAGCGGCGCTTTGCTCCCCTTGCCCTGTTCCTTCATCGCCTTGAAGAGCGGCGACTCGTTCAGCTTGAGGCGGATGTAGATCGACATCACCAGAAGAATGCTGGAGAGAAGGAACGGGATCCGCCAGCCGCCCCAGAAGGCTCCGGGGGATCCCTTGAACTCGTCGGCGGTCATCGACGTCCGGCAGAGGAAGATCACCACCAGCGCCAGGAAGAGGCCCACCGTGGCGGTGGTCTGGATCCACGCGGTGTGAGCGCCGCGCTTGTTCTCCGGAGCATGCTCGGCGACGTAGGTGGCTGCGCCTCCGTACTCACCGCCCAGCGCGAGGCCTTGCGCCAGCCGGAGCAGCAGCAGAAGCAGCGGCGCGAGCATCCCGATCTGGCCGTAGGTCGGCAACAGGCCGACCAGGAACGTCGAGAGGCCCATCACCGTGATGGTCACGAGGAACGTGTACTTCCGGCCGACCAGGTCTCCGATTCGTCCGAAGACCAGGGCTCCGAAAGGTCGGACGAGGAAGCCGGCGGCGTAGTTGACGAAGGCGTTGAGGAGGGCAGTGGTCTGGTTGCCTGGAGGAAAGAAGACGCTGGCGAAGAACGGAGCCAGCACGGCGTAGATGTAGAAGTCGTACCACTCGAACACGGTTCCCAGGCTCGACGCGAAGATGACGCGACGCTCTTCGCTCTTGTCGATCATGGGCAGGGACGACGCGGCGACGGCCATCGGTCTGCCTCCTTCAGCAAAGACGGGTGGGCAAGAAGCACAGACCGCAACATTCAAGCCAAGCTGCACACATCAGCGGTGTCACTTGGTTCGCGGTTGACGCGTTGCAACAGCCGCGCAGAACGGTAACAGTCGCCGTTACCTTCGGTAACGCGACCGACCATCCGGTGGCATCAGCGCAGGGACACCGGTCCACGGCGCCCGCGAGCATCACGCCCGACCGATGGGACCTTCGAGCGGGTAAACGTTGCTTCGGGCCGGCGCGGTGAGCGTCGCGAGCCCCGTCGTCGCCAGGCTCCCGTCGGCCAGCTCGCGGCAGCGGAGGCCGGTCCGGTACAGGCCGGGGAAGCGCTCCAGCCGCTGGGCGAGGAAGCCCTGGTGGTCCTGCTCGGCGCTCCTCGGCTGCGCCGGCCAGGAGCGCTTCACGCAGAGCTCTCCCTCCGCACCGGGCCCGCTCGCGCGCCGCCCGAGCATGTCCACCAGCACCGGATCCACCCCGAAGAGCGCCGTGCCCCCGAGGTCCCCGAAGCGCGCGGTGAGCATCCCTCCGCCCTCCGGGCTCCAGACCGGGGCCACCGCCGCGTCCGAGCCGTCCAGCGAGACGCCGAGCACGCCCGGTCCGGCGGCCGCCAGCGCGGCCCGCGGTCCGAAGAGGTGGGTGACGCCGAGCGCCCGCGGCCGCTGCGCGCCATCCCCACGCTCATCGAACACCAGGCATGCCCCCAGCACCCAGCTGCCCCAGAGCACGTCGACCCGCGGTCCGGAGAAGCCCTCGGTGCACAGCACCTGCGCGCCCGGCCCCACCCCCGCCGCCTCCCGCAGGCCGAGCGCCGAGCAGAGGAGAAATCCCGCGAGGCCGTGCACCACCGGTGGCCCATCCTCCAGCCCGGGGACGAGCAGCAGCGGGTCGTCCCCGTCGCACGGCCGCACCGCGCACGTCGGTCGAGCGCGGAGCAGCGCCGAGCCGAGCTCCTGATCCCTCCCGTAGACCAGGCTCACCGCCGCCCCGGTCCGCCGCTCCACCAGCACCGACTCCACCCGGCCCAGGCCGCCGAGGAGGTCCTCGACCCGGTCCCAGAGCGGCAGCCTCCCCTCCGGCGTCGGCGCCTCGTCCGCGGTCACCAGCACCCGGGCGCGCGTCGCGCGCAGCACCCGCCCCAGCGCCCCGCCCGAGCGCGCCGGCACCACCACTGGCACCGCCCCGATGCGCGCACAGCCCAGGTGCAGCATCGCCAGGGTGGGGGTCTCGGGGAGGTGACCCACCACCCGGTCGCCCCACCGGACGCCCTGGGAGAGGAGTACCTGCGCCATCCGCGCCGAGGCCTGCCGGAGCTCCCGGAATGACCAGGAGACCAGATCCCCCTCGGCACGCGCCCACACCAGCGCGGTCCGCTCGGGCGAGCTCACCGCGTGGCGGTCTACCGCGTTCCACGCCGCGTTCATGAGCCCCCCGGCGAACCAGCTGACGTCGCCGAGCTTCACCTCGCCCACGAAGGCCTCGTCCGGCGGGCGCACCCAGTCCAGGAGCCCGGCCTCACGGAGCCAGAAGCGTCGCGGGCTCTCGAGGCTCTCGACGGCCAGCCGCCGGCACCCCTGGAGCCGCTCCTCCAGACTGCATTCGACGAGGCTGCTGCTCACGGTCAAGAGCGACCGCGGCAGGCAAGCCATGCGCCAGCCCGTGCCTCACCTTGCGTTGAGGACTTCGCTGCCGCGGCGCGTGTCGTTCCGGAACGGCCGGTTACCAAAGGTAACGACGGCACGACCCCCGGTCGGCGATGGCCGCCGGAGCGGGATCGAGCTCCCTCCGGAAACGCCACCCCCGTCTCGCGACGACGGGCCAGGAACGACGCCCAACTCAGCGTCAAGTACACTTGACACATTACGAATAGAAACACAAAGCTCCATGCCAGTTTACAAAACGTAACGCGATTGCGTGTCGTACTGATGCAAACCCTGGAGGAAATTCGGGGATCTCCGCGGTCCGCCGATTGCTCCTGCCGTCCAGGTCGATCTGTCCCGGGGGCTCCCGGGGCGTCCGTTCCTCGGCAGCTCTCGTGGGGGTCCCCCGCATGACCTGGAAGCGCTGCAGGCCGTTGCTCTGGGCGATGTCCTTGCTGGTCGCGAGCACCGCGAGCGCCGCGAAGATCTCCTTCAGCGAGAAGGGCTCCATCGACGTCGGGGGCCTGGTCCAGGCGCAGTACCGCATCGAGCAGGACGCGGCGGGTTCGGGGCACGACCCGTCCAACGACTTCCTGCTTCGCCGGGCGCAGCTCATCATCGCCGGCCAGTTCAACGACAACAGCTTCTAGGCAGCGGTCCGGTCCACGACGCGGCCCGTGTCGATCACGCCTGAAGCTTGCTCCTCGGGATCCCGAGCCGGGCCCGCTTCTCCCAGAGCGCCTTCCGGCTGATGCCCAGCCGCCTCGCGATCTCGGTCTCCGACAGATGGCCCTGGTGCTCGAGCACGAAGCGCCGGAAGTAGTCGGTGAGGGCGCCCGAGCCGCCGGCCTCCTCGCCATCCACTCCGTGCCCGGGAGGGCGCGGCCCGTCGATGGCCAGCAGGTCGGGGGTCAGCTGGCCGCCGTCGCTCAGGATGACCGCGCGCTCGATCGCGTTCTCCAGCTCCCGCACGTTCCCCGGCCAGGGATGGCTGAAGATGGCCTGCCGCGCCTCCGAGGTGAGCTCCAGCTGCGGCTTGTTGAGGCGCCGGCACAGCTTCGTCAGGAGGAAGTCGGCCAGCTCGAGCACGTCCGAGCCGCGCGCCCGGAGCGGCGGCAGGCTGATCTCCACCACCCGGAGCCGGAAGTAGAGGTCGTTCCGGAACTGGCCGTCGTACGACATCTGTCGCAGGTCGCGGTGGGTGGCGGCCATGAGCCGCACGTTCACCCGGCGGCTCCCGGTGGCGCCCACCCGCCGCACCTCGCCCTCCTGCAGCACGCGGAGGAGCCGGGCCTGGGCAGGGAGGGGGAGCTCGCCGATCTCGTCGAGGAACAGCGTGCCTCCGTCCGCGGCCTCCACCAGCCCCGGGTGGGCCTTGTGCGCTCCGGTGAAGGCACCCTTCTCGTGCCCGAACAGCTCGGACTCGATGAGCGTCTCGGGGATGCTGGCGCAGTTGACCGCGATGATCGGCGCGTCGTGGCGGCTGCTCTGGTCGTGCACCGCACGCGCGACGAGCTCCTTGCCGGTGCCCGACTCGCCGAGGATGAGCACCGTCGCGTCGGTGGCGGCCACCTTCCGGACGCGCTCGAACACCTCGCGCATCGACGGGCAGCTGCCCACCATCCCGTGCACCGCGTAGCTGCGCTCGAGGTCCTGCTTCAGCGCCGCGTTCTGACGCTGCAGCCGTGACTGGCGGAGCACGCGGTCGACGACCAGCAGGAACTCGTCGTGGTCGAAGGGCTTGGCCACGAAGTCCGCCGCACCCTTCTGCATCGCCTCCACCGCCGCGCGCACCGTCGCGTAGCTGGTCATCACCAGCACCGGGGTCGGCCGGCAGGAGTCGATGAGCGTCGTCCCCAGCTCTCCCGGGAGCCGGAGGTCGGCGATCACCAGGTCGAACCCGTCCGCGGCTCCCGCCGTCATCGCCTCGGGAACCGACCCCGCCTCGACCACGTCGTGCCCCGTCCTCGCCAGAAGCCGGGCCAGCTCGGAGCGGATGATGTCCTCGTCCTCGACCACCAGGATGCGGCTCATGCGCGTGCTCCCCCGAGGGCCTCGGCCACCCTCGTCCCCGGACCCACCGGGGCATCGGCCCCCGGCAGCTCCAACTCCACCGTCGTCCCTGCCCCGGGCCTGGTGTCGACCCGCAGCGTGCCCCCGTGTTCGCGGACGATCGCCGCGGCCAGCGGGAGCCCGAGACCCGTACCCTGCCCCGGAGGTTTCGTCGTGTAAAAAGGTTCGAACATTCGTTCGCGGGTCGACTCGTCCATTCCAGTGCCACGGTCCTGGACGGAGACCTTGACGCCGTGTGTCGTTGCGATCGCTCCGACCGTCACGGGCGTCCCGGGGGCACTCGCGTCACACGCGTTCGACACGAGATTGACGAAGACCTGGATGAGCCGCTGCCGGTCTCCCGAGACGTGCACGCCGTCGGGCACCCGGTTCTCGCAGGGGACGCCCTTCGCCTCGCGGGACAGCCGCACCAGCGTGATGGCCTCGCCCACGCACGCGTGCAGGTCCACCGGGTCGCGGTGCATGCCGTCGGGGGCGCCGGCGTGGCTGTAGCCGAGCAGCACGCGCACGATGGCGTCGATCCGCTGGGTCTCCCTCAGGATGAGCCCCACCCGATCGCGCAGGTCGGCCTCCTCCAGCTCGCGCGCGAGGTTCTGCGCCAGGCAGGCGATGCCGGTGAGCGGATTGCCGATCTCGTGCGCCACGCCCGCCGCCAGCCGTCCCACCGAAGCCAACCGGTCCTGGTGCGCCACCTGGGCGGCCAGGAGCTTCCGCTCGGTCAGGTCCTCCACCAGCACCACCACGCCCGCGGTCTCGCCGGCCGTGCTCCCGGGCTCGCGGACCTGGCTGCGGCTGAGCGAGAAGGCGCGCTCGGTGGCCCCCATCTGGAGGTGCACCTCCTCCTGCGACGCCGCGCCGGAGACGAAGGCGAGCACCGAGGCCGGGAGCGCGCCCGGCAGCGCGTCCAGCCGCGCTCCCACCGCCTCCTGCGCGCCGAGCCCGCTCTGGTGCTCGAGCGCGCGGTTCCAGATGACCACGTCGCGGTCCGGCCCCAGCGCGCAGACGCCCAGCGGCAGGTCCAGGAGCACTCTCCGGAGGTAGCGGCGGTAGGCCTCGAGCTCGGCCGGCGCGCCCTGCAGCTGTGCGCGGCTGACCCGGAGCTGCTCCTCCAGGGCGTGGATGCGGTCGCTCAGCGGGGCGCGCTTGCCGTGATGGACGCGGATGCTCCGGTCCACCACCCAGCGCGCCACCAGCGGGCCCATGAGCCCCGAGAGGTTGCGCTGCAGACGGTCCCGCAGCCGCCCCAGCTGCGCCGGCCGCCGCTCGCCCGGCACCATGTCCAGGTCCGCCAGCGCCTGGGTGAGCTCGACCGACGCCGCGTCCTCGCCGAGGAGCGGGGCGAGGCGGGCCTGGAACTCCCCGGCGCTCGACGGCTCGAGCATCCACGGGCCGGGCGTCGCGCCCTTCGTGCAGGCCACCGCGGCCTCCTCCTCGCGCGCGGTGGCGCGGGTGAGCAGCGACACGCCTCCGAAGAGCAGCGCGTTGAGCGAGAGCGACCAGAAGGTGGACGCGCTCCACGGTTCCATCCCCGGGCGGATGCCGAACACCCAGGCCAGGTCGAACGCCGCCGGCAGGAGGTGGCCGTGGGCGAGCAGCGGCAGGAAGAGGCTCAGCGCCCAGACGCCGATGCCGGCGCCGAGCCCGGCGAGGAATCCGGCCCGGGTCGCCCCGCGCCAGAAGAGCAGCGCGAGGACCCCGGGGAGCACCTGGACCACCGCGACGAAGGAGATGAGGCCGATCTCCACCAGTCCCTGCCGGGTCGCCAGCAGCCTGCTGAACGCGTAGCCCAGCGCCAGCACCGTCACGATGAGCGCCCGCCGCGCCCAGAGCAGCCCGGCGTAGAGGTCTCCCGACCGCGCCAGGTCGGTGCGGGGAAGGACGAGGTGATTCAGGCACATCGCCGCGAGCGCGAGCGTGTCGACGATGAGCATGCTGCTCGCCGCCGAGATGGCCCCGATGAAGGCCAGCGCTCCCACCAGCGGATGGCCGCTGCTCCGCGCCAGCTCCAGCACGTGGTTGTCCGGGTTCCCGACCGGGAAGCGCACCGTCCCGCTCCAGAGCAGCGGCAGCACCGGGAGGTTGAGCAGCAGCAAGAAGAGCGGGAAGGCCCACGCCGCGACCCGGAGCGCCCGGCCATCGAGCGACTCGGTGAACGCCATGTGGAACTGCCGGGGGAGGAGGAAGGCCGCGGCGAAGGAGAGCAGCAGGAGCGTGAACCAGGGCCCGCCCTGCACCGGCGCGTAGGCACGCTCGAGCGCCTCGGGGTGCTCGGCCAGCCACCGCGACAGTCCGGAGAGCCCGCCGAAGACGCTGGTCACCGCCACCAGTCCCACCGTGAGCAGCGCCACCAGCTTCACCAGCGACTCGAAGGCGATGGCCACCCCCAGGCCGGCGTGGCGCTCGCGGGGAGTGACGTGGCGCGCGCCGAACAGCAGCGCGAAGAGGGTCACCAGCCCGCAGAACATGAGGGCGATCCCGCTCGGCGGTGACGCCTGGGCCAGGACCTTGAACCCCGCCGACACGGCGTGGATCTGCAGCGCGAGGTAGGGGAGGTTGCCGGCGAGCATGAACACCGTCACCAGCACGCCGGCGCCCTGGCTCTGAAAGCGGAAGGCGAAGAGGTCGGCCAGCGAGGTGAGCTGGTGCTCCCGGCACAACCGCAGCACCGGTTCCCACAGCACCGGCACGAGGAGGCAGGCCAGGGTCACCCCCAGATAGATGGTGAGGAACGCGTAGCCCTGCGTCCGCGCGAAGCCCACGCTGCCGGAGTACGTCCAGGACGTCGCGTACACGCCGAGCGACAGCGCGTAGGTCAGCGGATGGCGGACCAGCCGCGCGGGGACGAGACCGCGCTCGGTGGCGTAGGCCACTCCGAAGAGGAGCAGGAGGTAGGCCACCGCGACTCCGAACAGCACGCCGATCGTCGAGGTCATGGCGGCGTGCTCGGACGGTGGACTGCCCAGGCTCCGAGACAGATGACGAAGAGCCAGACGAGGAACGGCGCGAGCCAGCCCCGCTCCGGCGCGGCCCAGAGGGAACGGACCGGGCCGACGAGCAGCACCAGCGACAGGGCGAAGGCCCACAGGGCGGGCTCGGCGGCGCGGCTCTTGTCCGGCGGCGGTGCCATGCGGCGTTTCCGCGCGCGACAGTAGAACGCTCCGGGCTCCCTGTCGCGAACCGAGCAGGCTGCTGCGCAGTGCGCTATGCACCGGCCCTGCACGCTCGCATGACTGCGCTCCTGTCCATCTGGGCCTGGGTGGAGATCGCCCTCGTGGTGCTCCTGGGGTTCGTGGTGCAGACGGTGCTCTTCGTCGTCTGTCTTCCCTTCGACCGTCGGCGGGCCGTTGCCGGGCGGGCCTTCCGGCTGGTGGGCGTGGTGGCGGCGCGGCTGAACCCCTTCTGGCGCTTCGGCGTGGTGGGCCCGGTCCCGTCCACGCCGCCGCGGAGGACGGTGGTGGTGGGCAACCACGAGTCCAACGCCGACCCGTTCCTCGTCTCCTTCCTGCCCTGGGAGATGAAGTGGCTGGGCAAGGCCTCGCTGTTCCGCATCCCGGTCGCCGGCTGGATGATGTGGATGGCCGGAGACGTCCCCGTCCGGCGCGGCGATAGCGACTCGGCGAAGGAGGCGATGGCCGCCTGCGCCCGGTGGCTCGCCCGCGGAATGCCGGTGATGCTCTTCCCCGAGGGCACGCGGAGCAAGGACGGCCAGCTCCTCCCATTCAAGGACGGCGCGTTCCGCCTCGCCATCGAGACGGGTGCGGAGGTCCTGCCGCTGGCAGTGGCCGGGACGGGCACGGCGCTGCCGAAGCACAGCTGGAAGTTCGGACGCGCCGAGGGGCGGGTGATGGTGGGCACGCCCATCTCCACCGCCGGTCTCGGGCTCGCCGACGTCGAGTCGCTGAAGGCGCGGGTCCGCGCCGAGATCGAGACGCTGCGCGGCCGCCTCGCCGCCGTCCGTGACGCCCCGCCCGCAGCGGTGGAGACCGGCGGAGCGGGGTGAGGCGGCTGGGCGAGAGGGCCGCCGTCAGACCGGCAGTGCCGGCACCGTCCGGCGGCAGCTCCGGCGAAATTCCGACGGGGTGAGCCCGAACGCCCGGCGGAAGCGGGCGGAGAAGTGGCTGTGGCTGGAGAAGCCGAGCTCCAGCGCGAGCGCCGTCAGGTCCTCGGCGTGCGGCAGCTCGACCAGGGCCTGCGCCAGCCGGAGCTGGGTGAGGTACGCGTGGAGCGGGATGCCCTCCACCGCGCGGAAGAGCTGGGTCAGATAGCCCGGAGACGCGCCAACCGCGCGCGCGATCTCCGCAAGCCCGATCGACCCACCGAGCTCGGCGGCGAGGTACGTCTTCGCGCGCTCCAGGAGGCGCTGGGTGCACCGCGCCGGCAGCACCGGGGGCCGTTCCTCGCCGAGAGCGGCGCGGAGCAGCGACAGGAGCAGCTCCTCCGCCTCGAGCGGCTCGGCGCCGCCCCGGGTCAGCCCGAGGAAGCGGGCCCGGGCCAGCTGGAGGGTCGGGTCGATCCGCCTGGCACGGCGGCGGAAGAGCGGATGCAGCCGGGGGCTCCGGCCCGGCCCACCGAGGAGCTCCTCGAGGAGCGATTCGTCCGGGGTGACGATGACCTCGGCGTACCCACCCGGCACCGGCTGCATCATCCGGAACTCCTCGCCCGGAGCAACGAACAGCGCCTGGTTCGGATCGCCGACCACTGCGTCGCGTCCCACCTCCCAGACGAAGAGTCCACGGTAGGGCAGCACCAGCTGGGCCTCCGGGGAGAATCCCTCCGAGCCCACGCCCCCGGCGCGCGCGTTCGCGTGCACGTCTTCCACCAGGGCCAGCCCGGTCTGCAGAAGAGGGGTGCGACGCTGGAGGACTGGCTCCTCGGTGAGGGCGCGTACCGTGGTCATCGTCGCGGCGAGCGTACGCCGCTCGGCCCCGTGCCGTCGCGCGCACCTGAATTCCGTGACAGTGGCCCTTCAAGAAGCTGACAGCGCGTGTCGCCGCCGCCGCTCCACGCTCCCGGACCTCCACGAAGCGAGAGGGCAATGCCCCGGAGGAGGACGCATGCGACGGACGACGAGGTGGCTGTGCACGGTGGTGGTGCTGCTCGGCGCGCTGGCCTGCAGTCAGGACGCGGCGCCAACCGCGACGAGCGACGCCGAGCTCGGGCAACGCGACGGACCGAGGTACGTGGTCATTCCCCTCGGTTCGCTGGGTGGCACGCTCAGCCAGGGGAACAGCATCAACGACCTCGGATGGGTGAGCGGACTCTCGGCCCAGGCGGGGAACGCGACCGTCCACGCGACGATCTGGCGCGGGCGCACCCCGACGGATCTCGGGACCCTCGGTGGACCGAACAGCGCGGTGCTGTGGCCGTCGAAGAACGTGATCGGACTGGTGGCCGGGATCGCGGAGACCGATCAGGACCAGCCGCTCGATGAGACCTGGAGCTGCCGCTTCTTCTTCCCCTCTCGCACCGGGAAGGTCTGTCGGGGCGTGGTCTGGGAGCACGGGAACATCCGGGCCCTTCCCACCTTCGGCGGCGAGAACGGCTTCGCCACCTCGGCCAACGACTTCCGCCAGATCGTCGGCTGGGCCGAGACCCCGGTGCTCGACCCGAGCTGCACCGGGCGGCAGAAGCGCCAGTTCATCGCCGCGCTCTGGGGTCCCGGCAAGGACGACATGCGGCAGCTGCCGCCGCTGCCCGGCGACTCGACCAGCGCCGCCACCGGCATCAATGATCGCGGCCAGGCGATCGGCATCTCCGGGGCCTGTGGCATCGCGGTGGGCGGCGTCAGCGCCCGGCGCGCCGTGATGTGGGAGGGCGGCTCGATCACCGACCTCGGGACCCTGGGCGGCGAGGGGTGGAACACGCCGATGGCCCTCAATGCCTGGGGAGACGTGGTGGGCTTCGCCAACGCTCCCGGGACACCGGTCGCCGACTTCGTGCCCCGGCCCTTCCTCTGGACACGGCGCGACGGGATCTCGCCCTTGCCGCTGCTGGACGGAGACGACAACGGCCAGGCCCTGGGCATCAACGTCTGGCGACAGGTGGTGGGCGTCTCCTGCGCCGGAGGGAGCTGCCGGGGCGTGCTCTGGCAGGGGGGCAAGGGCATCGACCTCAGCTCGCACGTCCTGACCGGGCTGAACGGGACGATCACCAATGCCGGGGACATCGACGACCTCGGACGGATCGGCGGGCAGTTCCTCGACGCCAGCACCGGCGCGACCACCGCGTTCCGGGCGATCCCCGCCGGTCCCTTCTTCCATCACGGGATGCACGGGGACGAGCAGGGAGCGGACGAATGACCGTCTCCCCTGAGCCGTCGGCGGACGGTGAGGTCCTCCTCCGGCTCAACGACGAGTACCTCCGGGCCTCGGAGCGGTCCGACCGGGCGTGGTTCGAGGAGAATCTGGCGCCGGACTTCTTCTGCTCGCGCCCGGATGGGACACTGCTCGACCGAGCGGCGTTCCTCGTCCGTGCCTCGGCCCCCTCGCTGCTGACCGGGCTCGAGGGTCACGACGTCCTCGTCCGTCTGCTCGGAGACGTGGCCCTGGTCCATGCCCGGACCACCTTCCGTGAGGGGGACCGTCCCGGGCACGG
>Ga0207677_10001252_pt1 | contig 13677 bp, 10 predicted proteins | sample KBSMisM42_FD_184311 | JGI IMG/M metagenome (GOLD analysis project Ga0207677, IMG submission 184311) | Miscanthus rhizosphere microbial communities from Kellogg Biological Station, Michigan, USA - KBS Miscanthus M4-2 (SPAdes) (version 2) | ecosystem: Host-associated > Plants > Roots >...
TTGGATGCGCGCGCCGCGGTTGCCAATCGTTGTGCGGAGCTCAGCAACCTGGTCTCAGCCTGTCGCGCAGCAGCGCATGAGGGGGAGGGCAACGCGGCAGTCGGCAGTTTGGTCGCGGCGTGGACGGCGCTCCGTCTCACCGGTCCCTATCGCGCGGGAGTTGAGCTCGCGGCGATCGTCGAGGCAGTGCCAACACTCGACGATCGACAGAAGGCTTGGATGCACTGGGTGGCTGGAGACGCGCTTGATGTCCTCGGCGAGGTCGAGACCGCGCGAGTTCACGTTCAGCACGGGCTTCGTCTTGCCGAGCGGGCTCGCGATGCGACCTGTACGGCGCGCCTCCTAATCGTGCTTGGCAACCGACAGGGCCTGGATGGGCAGCTCGACGCTGCGCTCACAAGCCTCACCGAAGCGTGCCGTCTTGCGGAAGCACAGGGAGACGACTCGTTGCACGCATCTGCGTTGCTGGTGCTTGGCGGCTTGCTGGACCACCAGTCTCGTTTTGCGGAGGCTCGGCACTATTACTGGAAGGCACTCGCGCTCGCGAGCGCGGGGGGAGATCGACGCACCGAGGGCGGCGTCCTTGGCAATCTCGGCGGCATTCACCACGCTCTCGGTGAGTTGGAGCACGCGCGCAGCCACTACGAGCGGGCTCTTGCCCTCGCCAGCGAACTTGGCGACCGCCGCTGGGAAGGCAACGGCCGCTGCAATCTTGGCCTGCTCTACCAGGAGCAAGGCAAGACCGACGAAGCGCGTGCGCAGTTCGACATGGCACTCAGCACCGCGCGCGAGATCGGCCACGTCCGCCTCGAATACACCGTGCTATGCAATCTCGGCATCGTCCTTGCGGGCGAGGGTCGTCTGGCGGAGGCTGCAACGTATCTCGAGAAGGCGATCGAGGGTGCGATCGGATCCTCGGATGTGCGCGCGGAGGGCCAGACTCGCGGTTATCTGGCGCTGGTACTCGCCAAGCAGGGGGCCTTGCAGGAGGCACGGGCGATGGCGGATCGTGGAGAGAAGCTCCTGGTGGCCAGCGCCGATGCGCTAAGCCACGCGCTGCTCCTGTGCGACCGTGCCGAAATCGAGTTGTTGGCCTCTGCCACCGGAGCGGCTGAGGCGGCGATGCAGCGGGCCAGAAAGATTGCAGACGAGATCGAGTGCGGCCCGGAGTCGGAGCTGCGCCGACGGCTGGCGGCCATCGGCGCAACGCAAGTGGTTCGCTGAGCTCGTGGCTGTTGCTCAGTCGTTGGTGATCCTCGGGTCCGGCGTGCCGCAGACGGACACCTTCTCCGACGGAGTGCCGGCGTTGTCGGTGCGCACGATGACCGGGATGTAAACGGCCTCGCCCTTGATCTTGTGCTTGTTCTTGATCAGCCACTTGGTCGGATCGGGCGTCGAGGTCGTTCCGTCGCCGATCGTGCCGTTGTGCAGCTGCTTGTTCGTGTCGGTCAGGATGATGATGCCCGGGGCCTTGCCCACCGCAGCCTTGTCGTCGAAGAAAGTGAACGTTGCGCCGGCCGGCGCGGCGGCGGGCGGAATCAAGGACCAGATGATCGTCTTCTCGGTGGTAGTGCTCGATGTCCCGGAAATGGACACTTTCTCGGGAAAGAGCGCGACGCAATAGTCGGTGCCTGGCGTGCTCGGATCGGGCACGAGGATGACCGGAACGTCGATGACGCATACGCCGCCCGGCTGGAGCACGCAGGAAACGGGGCTCGTGAAGAGCGCCGATCGCAGCTGCATGAAGAGCAGAAACTTCTTCATCATCTCTTCGGTGATGACGATGTCCGCCTTTGACTTGTAGGAGATCGGCGCGGATTTCGCCGATTTCCCTCGCGGCGGCGCTTTGTCCGGCCTGGGCTGCGCGACGACGCTCATGGCAATCAGAGCCGAGATGCAGGCGGCCACTGTTCTCTGAAAACGTTTCACAGAACCTCCTAGTTGTTAGGAGTCCACCACCTCCGGTGGACCGCAGGAATGTACGACTATCGCGCCAACAACAGTGCTGGGGCGATCCATCGATCTGTTGATGACAGCTCGTTAGAAGCGCCGTATCGTTGCCCGAGGAGTCTCATAGCGTGGCTCCTCATCAACAACGATACGGAGGGCTCGATGACGACGTTTCGCACGGCGATCCTGCTGACGATCGCGCTTACCGTCAGTGCGGCGGCACACGGGCAGGCGTCTGCCCCCTCGAAGCAAGAGCGGGCCACCGCTGCAAAAACCAGCGAGAAGGCCAAGAGGTCCGTCCCCTCGGAAGGAAAGCCTGCAGACATCGACCGCCTTGTACTGAAGGCGATGATCGACGCGTTCGCGATCAACAAGGCGAGCAAGATCTACTTCACGGACAAAACCACGACATGCGACGTGCAGACTGCGAACCCACCGCCACCTCCGACTACCCCGACGTGCACAAACACGGTCAAGATCACCGAGCTTTTCAACTCGACTGGTGATCTGGTGGCTTGCTCCGTCTCCGTCACCACCGGCGACATCAAGATCAACTACGGCTCTCCGCCTCGCCGCCCCAAGGTGACGATCAATTGGGATTTGGAGTACCCAAGCGGTCAGAAGGGAAAAGACTACGCGTTCGATGACAAATTCGGCCTGCTCATCCTGAAGAACGACAACGGAGCAACTGGAAGCAAGTTAGATGGATGGTCGAAGGCCCGCATCCAACTGGACCATCACTGGAAGAAGACGAATGACGAGATCTACTACTACCCGCTGGTCATCCAGACACTGCAAGACGGCACCGTGACGTTGTGCGGTGCCACCGATCCCAGGATCACGAACGATTGACCTAGAGCGCGCATCGACCGGTCGGGGCAGGAAGGCGGCTGACCATGCAGTTCGCCTGCCCCACGGTGGTAGATGTCCTGGTGCGAGCGCGAACGACACTTCTCACGACGTTGACCGGCCTCGCGCTCGTCGGCTGCGCCACGATCCGGCTCGACGGCAGCATCGATGTCTGCTCTGCACCCAGCGGCGAAGGCATGCGCGCGTCCGATCCGTCGTCCGCCGTCACCGACAACTTGTCAGTGCTCGTGCGCACCCTCCAGCCGCCCGCGAGAGGACAGGCGCAGATCTTCCCTGGTCTAGCCGAAGCAAGCGTCGCTAGGCCGAGCACATCGCGCATTTCGGACGAGATCACCTCGGACGACATCGTTCGCGGCCATGCATTCGTGACCGAGCAACTCCGCAGGCAGCTCGCGGCAAGGCTCGCTAATCCGGCAGATGCTTCCGCCACAGACACGCCGAGCTTGCTGCCGTGGCTGTACGAGGTACCGGGTCCGGAGTTCGCGCTGCGCCAGCGGTCCCGGGAGGCCAACGAAGCCCGGGAGCAACTGAACGCTCTTTGGGGCAGGAGCCCTGGCTTGTCCAGCAAGGCCAGGTCGATCCGGCGGACCGATCGCGCAGGTCCGTATCAGATCGACGAGAGCTTTGGAACCTTCTCGCGTGAGGACGCCGAGGTGGTGCGCAGGCTGGGTCAGACCCTGATCGCAGGCGGATATGACGCTCTTTTGCTCGGCACTGCCGGCAAGCTGAGCTTGTTGCTCGACACGTCAGGAAAGTCCCTCTATGCCCTCGCAGACGAGGAGGTGCGCGCGCAGCAGCTGCTGCAGCAACTGAACACGTCGAGGTTCATCAGTGTCTACGCCCGTGCGTACTTCCGCGGCGGTCATCTGTTCCAGGCCTCGTTGGACCTCGACGACCTGGTCAAGGGGTTCGGTGACCGGATCAAGGCGTCCCTGCCCAACCTCACCGATGCGCAGAAGCAGGTGCTCGACAACGAGCTGAAAAACCTCTTCAAGCGTGGATGCAGTTCGGGGCAAGACAGCACCCAATGTCTCCTGAGCAAGCCGCTCGGCAAGGAATCGTTCGTTACGCGCGCCGGCCAGACTGTCCAGTTCTCGGGTGTAACGCTGACGTTTGGCGATCAAGGAAGGCTCTCGCCCACCCTTCAGTATCCAAAGGGCGAGGAGCTCGCGTCGCAGCTGGTGCGTGTCTTCTTCGAGGCGATCTACGACTCCCACGGGATCATCGTTCCCGCGGTGAGCTCATCGACAGTCTGTGTCGAGAAGCTCTGGCCAAGCGAGTTCTGTCTGCACGATGTCCCGAGCGCCGAGGCTGGAGCAAAGACCGCAACTCCGACGAAGAGTCAGCGCGTCGCGTGGGTCGATAGCTACGCGAACCAAGTGGAGGCGGTGGTTACCGCCGCTACGGCGGAGTTGATCCGGGGCGGTGCGTGGGTCGCCCTCAACAACGAAGCGGTGGCGCGTGCGGTAGAGACGACGGCGGGAGTCAATAGTCGAAAGATCGCCGAGAAGGTGCTCTGGAACCTACAGACCCAATGCGGGGAGCAGGCCGGGATCGTAAATCCTGGCGCGGTTCGAATTTCCGTTCGTTGATGGGACGTTATAGCGGATGGAATTTGTCGGCAGGTTTGTCAGCACCTGATCGGTTCACGGGCCTGGGGCCTCCGACAAAGCGAACGAGCGCGCAAGCGTCGCTTCGAGAATCGATGTTCGCACCGGCTTCTCGCTGAAGGTCAGGTCGTATCGCTTCACCGCCTCGGCGATATCGAATTCCTCGACGACGCCGGCGATCACTTGTCCGGTCAACACGACGATCGGCGACTTCAGATCCTTTTCCCGAAGCGCAGCGATCAGCTTCAGGACACTCGTCTCGCCCACGATCCAGTCGATCACATACCCGTCGTACTTCTGCGCCGCGGCACTCGCAAGCAGGTCGGCAATTTTGTAGAACGGCCGCGCGTCATAGCCGCTCGCGTCGAAGTGGGCGCAGATCGAGTTGGTGAGGTCCTCGTCGTCGTCGAGGATCGCGATGACCTTGCGCATGCCCTCGACGGGGCGCGCTTCGATCTTCTCGATCCGGTAGACGACGCCCTCCGTCGCCTCGCTCGCAGGGACCGCGGACCAGCCGGCCGACGTGCGGATGGCGACGACAGGCCCGGCCGAGTGCCGATCGACCTCGTCGCCCAGCCAGATTCGGCATGGCATCGCGGTCGGGCCGACATTCATGGTGCCGGAGACCGCCGCGCCGGGCTGCGTCGCCGCAACGACATCGGCCAAGGTCTCGCCGAACAGCGCCGCGACCTTCGCGAGGTCCTCGAGCGTCCACGGCGAAGCGCCCGTCATCCGCCGATGCGCCTGCGAGTACGACAGCCCCATCGCATCGGCGAGCCACGCGGACTGGCGGTATTTCGGCAGCCCGTGGCGCTCCATCAGAGCGCGAACGCACGCAACCGCGAGCGACGAGGGCGCGTTTTCGTTGACGTCCGGTCTCGGCGCACCGGCGACGGTCATCGGGTTTTCACCAACCTTCCAAAGTTGTCGCAAATCGCTAGGATCATCGCAAACAACGCCACAAGAAACGGAAACCTGATCGCCTCATGACAGTTTCAAGCAACTAGCGACGGTTTTTCGCGCATTTTGCGCCTGCAGCGCGGCCGTCGCACTCAGACGAACCCGGGAGACCTCTATGAACGTCCTCGTGATCGACGACCATCCGCTGATCCTGCACGCGATGCGATCCGTTGTTCAGCAGCTCGCAGAGCGGGTCGAAGTTGTCACCGTGACCGGCTCGCAGGCCGCCCGCGATGCGCTGAGCGCAGGCGCCGAATTCGACCTGGCGCTGCTCGACCTGCAACTCGGGTACGACGACGGCTTCGCCCTGCTCGAGGAGCTTCGCACGACTTACCCCGCGATGCCGATCGTCGTCGTCGCCGCGTCCGACTTTCGCGACGACGTCATGCGCGCGATCGACCTCGGCGCGATGGGCTTCGTTCCCAAGTGCTCGAGCAACGAAGTCCTCGTCTCAGCGCTCGAGATGGTGCTCTCGGGCGGCATCTACCTGCCGCCCTCGGTGATGCGATCGGGACCGCAGCACCGCCCTGCGGGTCAACGCAGTGCACTGCCGCACTGGGACGATCGCCTCGACAGCGATCGCGCCGCCGCGACCGTCGCGGCGCTCGACCTGACGCCTCGGCAGAAGGAGGTTCTCGCGCTGCTGCTCCGCGGACAGTCGAACAAGCTCATCGCGCGCGCGCTCAACCTTTCGGTCGAAACGATCAAGGACCACGTCGCCGCCGTGTTGCGAACACTCAACGTCAGCTCGCGGACGCAGGCTGTCGTCGCGGTCAGCCAGATGTCGCGGCCTGGCGCGGCGCCTTCGTGGCGGCAGCCGCACCACCCCGCGATCCGGTCCTGATGCGCGACTGCCCGCTTGCGACCGTCGCAGGCGAGTGACGAAAATGAGTCCGACGGACTGAACCTTGCGGACTCATCGGATGATCATCGTCACTGGCACGATCCACGCTCGCCTCGACACCCTCGACGAGCTGCGCCGCCTGAGCCTCGAGCACGTCGCCCGTTCGCGCGCCGAGCCGGGCTGCCTCGAGCACGGCGTCGCCGCCGACGTCAACGACAGTCTGCGGCTCGTGTTCTTCGAGCGCTGGGCCGACCGTGACGCGCTGCTCGCGCACTTCCGCGTGCCGGCGTCACGCGAGTTCGGAGCGCAGGTCGCGCGGTTGGCCGCGCGCCCGCCCGAGCTCCACGTCTACGACGCCGGCGTCGGCGAGATCGCGCTGCGCTGACCTGCGGCAGCAGCGGTCGCTGCCTTCGGCACCCCAAGCCGCGCGCGGTGCCGCGCGATCTGTGCGCGCACCTGCTCGGGCGCCGTCCCGCCGAGCACGTTGCGCGACGCGAGCGAGCCCTTGAGCGTCAGCACGCCCTGCACGTCGGCGCCGATCGCGGGGTGGAACGTCTGCAGCACCGAGAGCGGCAGCTCGCCCAGGCCCACGTTCTCGGCCATCGCGTGCTTGACGACCTTGGCCACCGCCTCGTGCGCGTCGCGAAACGGCACGCCCTTGTAGACGAGCGCGTCGGCGAGGTCGGTCGCGGTCGCGTAGCCGAGCTTGGTCGCGCGCTCCATCGCCTCGGCCTTGACGCTGATGCCGGGGATCATCTCGGCGAAGACGCGCAGCGTGTCCTTCACCGTATCGACGGTGTCGAACAGCGGCTCCTTGTCTTCCTGGTTGTCCTTGTTGTAGGCGAGCGGCTGGCCCTTCATCAGCACGATGAGCGCCATCAGATGGCCGACGACGCGCCCGGTCTTGCCGCGCGCGAGCTCGGGGACGTCGGGGTTCTTCTTCTGCGGCATGATCGACGAGCCGGTGCAGAAGCGGTCGGCGAGCTCGATGAAGCCGACGCTCTGGTTCGACCAGAGCACGAGCTCTTCGCTGAGGCGCGAGACGTGCACCATCGCCAGGCTCGCCGCTGAGGCGAACTCGATCGCGAAGTCGCGGTCGCTGACGGCGTCGATGCTGTTCTGGCAGACGCCTTCCATGCGCAGCGCCTTCGCCACCGCCTCGCGGTCGAGCGGAAAGCTCGTTCCCGCGAGCGCGGCGGCGCCGAGCGGCAGCCGGTTGGTGCGCGAGCGGACCTCGCCCATCCGCTCGGCGTCGCGCGCGAACATCTCGACGTACGCGAGCAGGTGGTGCGCGAACGAGACCGGCTGCGCGACCTGCAGGTGCGTGAAGCCGGGCAAGATGGTCTCGGTGTGCTGCGCTGCGAGCTCGACGAGCGCGCGCTGCACGTCGCCGAGCAGCACGCCGATCGCCTCGATCTCCTCGCGCAGCCACAGCCGCACGTCGGTCGCGACCTGGTCGTTGCGCGAGCGGCCGGTGTGCAGCTTCTTACCGGCGTCGCCGGCGAGCTCGACCAGGCGCGCCTCGATGTTGAGGTGGACGTCCTCGAGATCGACCCTCCACTCGAACGTCTTCTTCTCGATCTCTTCGGTGATCTGCGCCATGCCGCGGCGGATCGCGGCGAGGTCGGCTGCGGTGACGACGCCGCGGTCGGCGAGCATCGCCGCGTGCGCGAGGCTGCCCTCGATGTCGGCGCGCCAGAGGCGTTGGTCGAACGCGACGCTGGCCGTGTAACGCTTCACGAGCTCGCTCGTCGGCTCCGAAAAGCGCGCCGACCAGGCCTCGGATTTCTTCTCGAACTGGTTCGCGGACATGAAAAGCCAGGTGTTTCGGGGTTGCCCGAGCGTGCGCATCGCACGGATTGCGGGCGCCCGGGGCGCCGCAGCACCCCACGGCGGGGCACCGCTTGGCGACAATCCCGGAATGTGCAACCTCAGGATGTGCGCGATTCTATCGGCGGCGTCTCGCCACCGATGAGCTTCGACATGGCCGCTCCCGCCCCGGGCGGCACGACGCCGCGCACGACCGGCTTCGGCAACACCGTCTTCGACGTTGTCGTGCCGGCGCAAGCGGCGCATCGCGGCCCGGAATCGGCGTTCGACGTCTGCCACGTCGGCGTCGTGCTGCGGGCGCTCGTCTTCGTGCACGGCGTGATGGCGATCGGCATGGTCTTCGGTGCTACCGGCTTCGCGTCGTGGACGACGCTCACGGCCGCCGGCGCGAGCGTCGCGCTGCCCGCCGTGCTGCTCTGGCTCCTCGTCGTCTGCGGCCTCAAGGCGCAGCTCGCACGGGCGCCGCTGACCGCGCAATGGGCGACCGTCGTCGCGCTCGGCGCCGTTTCGGCGTTCGGCGCTTCGCGGCTGATCGCGCTGCTGCTTCCCGAAGTTCCCGGCGGCAGCGGCTTCGGCGCGCTGCGCGGCCCCGGCCCGGCGCTCGCCGGTGCGGCGATGGCCGCGGCGATCTTTCTCTGGCTGCGATTGATGGCCAAGGCGACGCTGCCGGCCGAGACGACGGCGCGCCTGGCCGAGCTGCAGTCGCGCATCCGCCCACACTTCCTCTTCAACACGCTCAACACCGCGCTAGCGCTGGTGCGCCTCGACCCCGGCAAGGCCGAGGGCGTCCTCGAGGACCTCGCCGAGCTGTTCCGCGTCGCGATCGCCGAGAGCACCGAGTCGGTGTCGCTCGGCGAAGAGGTCGATCTTGCGCGCCGCTACCTCGACATCGAGCAGATCCGTTTCGGCAGCCGGTTGCACGTCGCGTGGGAGCTCGACCCGCAGGCCGCGTCGGCTCGGGTGCCGCCGCTGATCCTGCAGCCGCTCGTCGAGAACGCCGTTCGCCACGGCGTCGAGCCTTCGGCCGAGGGCGGCGTGATCCGCGTGAAGACACGGGTCAAGCTCGGTCGCGCGGTGCTGTCGATCGCCAACAGCGTGCCCCGCGAGCCTTCGCGGCCCGGACACGGCATGGCGCTCAAGAACGTCCGCGAGCGTCTGCGCCTGATGCACGACGTCGCGGCGCAGTTCGAGACGCGCCAGGAACAGGATGTCTTTCGAGTTCAGATCGTGGTGCCGCTATGAGTGCTGATCCTTCGCAAGCCCTGTCCGATCCGCCCCTCGATGCGCCGCTGCGCGTCCTCGTCGTCGACGACGAGGAGCTCGCGCGGATGCGGATGAAGATCCTCGTCGCCGAGTGCACCGAGCCGAGCGCCGTCGTCGTCGGCGAGGCCGCCAACTCGGCGCAGGCGCTCGTCTGGCTGGCGACGCGCCAGTGCGACCTGCTGCTCCTCGACGTCCAGATGCCCGGCCGCGACGGCACCGAGCTCGCTGCCGAGCTGCGCACGCGTTCGCCGGCGCCGGCGGTCGTCTTCGTGACCGCGCATCCCGAGCACGCGTTGCAGGCGTTCGACCTCGATGCCGTCGACTACCTGACCAAGCCCGTCAAGCGCGAGCGGCTGCAGGCGGCGCTGCGCCGCGTCGCGCAGCGCTTAGGGTCGCCGATCAAGCCCGGCGGCGCGGTCAAGATGGACGACGACGGCCCGGTGATCGTCGTCAGCGACCGCGGCCGCATCATCCGCGTCCCCGTCGCCGACGTGCTCTACATGAAGGCCGAGCTGAAGTACGTGACGCTGCGGACGGCCGAGCACACCCACGTCCTCGACGACTCGCTCGCCGAGCTCGCCGAGCGGCTCGGCGACCGGTTCCTGCGCGTCCACCGCAACGCCCTCGTCGCGAAGCGCGCCGTTCGCGCGCTCGAGCGCCGCCCGGTCGCGACCGACAACGACGACGGCGCCGAGGCGTGGGGCGTCTGCATCGCGCCGGTCAACGAGTGGCTCGCCGTCTCGCGTCGCCAGGTCGCCGCGGTGCGCGAGGCGCTGGTCGTTCCCGACCGCCACTGAAGCAGGAGTCGCGGCCGGCACGCGTGCTTCGGCCCTGCGACGGTTCGAGAATGGCACGGTGAGCGCTGCCGGCGAACCTCCTCCTTTTCGGCCGCCGCCTGAACGGCGCGCAGCGTCGGCGATCGGCTGGATCGCGGCGACGCTGCTCGTCATCGGAGCGCTCGTGTTCGCATGGGATCCGCCGCCGAACCCGGATGTCGCAGCATCGATGGCGCTGCCTTCGCTGCCGTCGCTGCCGGACCCTGCGGCGCCATCGAGCGGCGCGTCGAGCGAGGACGCGAACGGCACGCTGCCGCCGACGGTGGCGAGCGGAACCGAGCTGATCGAGGTCTGCGGCGTCGGCTGGGTGGCGCCCGATGCATCGGGCGCCGCCGACCGTGCCGCGGTCGGCGCGGACAACGATGTCCTCGCCAGCCAGCGCGCGCTGCTCGACGCGGTGCGCCGCAAAGACGGCGACGTCGGCGAGGCGATGGCGACCGTGCTCGAGCTGCAAGGTGCGGGTCGCGAGAATGCGGCGGGGACTCCGCTGCAAGCGCTCATCCTGTGCAGCGCCGCGCCGGCTTCGTCTTCGATCGCGGCCTGCGCGGGTCGCGACGAAGACCGCCAGCGCGCGGCGGCGCTCGTCGAGCGGCTCGCCAAGCGCGCGACCGCGACGAACGAGCCGCGCGTCTATGCGCTCGCGATGCAGCAGTGCCAGTGGGCAAAAGGGGCAGGCAGCTGCGCGTTGCTCAACGTCGACCAATGGGCGCGCGTCGACGACGGCAACGCGTTGCCATGGCTGTACATCCTCCAGCGAGCGCGCGACCGCAACGATCCTGCGCAGGTCGAGGAGGCACTCCACCACATCGGCGCGGCGGCTCGCTTCGAGGTTGCCTCGTACGCGATCGCGGGTCGCGTCGCCGACGTCGCCGGCGCGACCGACGTCGACGTGATCGCAGCGCTGCTCGCCGCCGTCGATGCGGTCAACATTGCCGCGTCGCGCATCGAGCCCTACGCCGCGCTGAACAACGTGTGCAAGAGCGCGTCGCTGGCCGATGCCAACCGCAGGCAGGCGTGCGAGCGGGCAGCGGAGACGCTCACCGATCGCTCGGATTCGCCGATGGCGGTGGTGGCCGGTGCCGAGCTCGGTCGCGGCATCGGCTGGCCCGCCGACCGGGTCGATGCGTTGCGTCGACTTGCGTATTCGAGCTCCGCGATGGATGAAGCCAACGCGAGGGCGCTCGGCCTCGCCGAGCTGCCGAGCTCGTGCGGCAGCGCGCGCCGCATGCTCGCTTCGTTTTCGAAGAAGGCGAAGGACGGCGAAGTGCAGGCGGTGCGCGCGTGGCTCGCGTCGCACGGCGGCGCTGCTGCGGTCGTCGCCTCCGTTCCGTCGCCGTCCGCACCCGCGAGTCCGGACGGCGCTTTGCGTCCTGATCCCGCAGCAGCGCAGCCCGCAGCCGATGCGGCGTCCGCCGCGTTCACTGCCGTCGCGGCGGCTCTGCCCGCCGCACCGCCCGCTTCGTCGAGCGCCCTCGCGGCGTCGGCGCCGGAGACTGCCGCGAGCGCTACCCCGTATTCCGCAACCCCGCCGCCAGACCGTTGATCGAGATGTGGATGCCGCGCTTGACGCGGTCCATCGTCGGATCGTTCTTGCGGCTGGCGCGGTAGCGCCGCATCAGCTCGACCTGCAGGTGATTCAGCGGGTCGAGGTACGGAAAGCGGTGCTCGATCGAGCGCGCGAGCGCGGGGTTGTTCGCGAGGCGATGGCGCTCGCCGGTGATGCGCGTGAGCGCGGCGTTCGTCCGTTTCCATTCTTCCTCGATGCGCGCGAAGATGCGCTTGCCGGCCTTCCTGTCCTCGGCGAGCGCGGCGTACCGCGCGGCGATCGCCATGTCGCTCTTGGCGATCACCATGTCGAGGTTGGAGATCAGCGTCGCGAAGAACGGCCACTCGCGCGCCATGCGCCGAAGCAGCGCGAGCCGCTCGCTGCGGCTGCGTCCCTTGCCGAGGAACGCCTCGATGCCGAGGCCGAAGCCGTACCAGCCCGGCAGCGCGACGCGGCACTGGCCCCAGCTGAAGCTCCAGGGAATGGCGCGCAGGTCCTCGATCCGGCGCGAGGCCTTGCGCGACGCCGGCCGCGAGCCGATGTTGAGCTCGGCGATCTCGCGGATCGGCGTCGCGCTGAAGAAATAGTCGGCAAAGCCCGGCGTCTCGTAGACGAGCGCGCGGTACGCCGCCATGCTCGCCGCGCTGATCGCCTCGGCGGCGTCGAGAAAGCTCTGCGGTGCGGCGCGCGTCGGCTGCAGCAGTGTCGCTTCGAGCGTCGCGGCGACGAGCGTCTCGAGGTTGCGACGACCGATCTCGGGCTGCGCGTACTTCGACGCGATCACCTCGCCTTGCTCGGTGAGACGGATCTGGCCGTTCACCGTCCCCGGCGGCTGCGCCAGGATCGCCTGGTAGCTCGGGCCGCCGCCGCGGCCGACGGTGCCGCCGCGGCCGTGGAAGAGGCGCAGCGTGATGCGATGCGAAGCGCCGAGCTCGGCGAACAGCTGAACCAGCGCGATCTCGGCGCGGTAGAGCTCCCAGTTGCTCGTGAACGTGCCGCCGTCCTTGTTGCTGTCGCTGTAGCCGATCATCACGTCCTGCTCGGCGCCCGAGCGCTGGACCATCGCCGCGATGCCGGGCAGCGCGTAGTACTCGCGCATGATCGTCGCCGCGCCGCGCAGGTCGTCGATCGTTTCGAAGAGCGGCGAGACGATCAGTGCAGCGGTCGCGCCGTCGTCGAGCGTGCCGCGCACGAGCCCGACCTCCTTGAGCAGCACGAGGACTTCGAGCAGGTCGCTGACGCTCTCGGTGTGCGAGATGATGCAGTGGCGCAGCGCCTCGCGGCCGAAGCGGCGCAGCATCTCGGCCGCGGTCTCGAAGATCGCCAGCTCGTTTCGGCTCGCCTCGCTGTACGCCTCGTCGCGCTCGCTCGCACCGACGCGCAGCGGTCGCGCGTCATCGAGCACGCGCAGCAGCAGCTCGCGCCGTGCCGGCTCGGCGAGCGCCGAGTAGTCGGCCTCGATGCGCGCCACCGCGAGCAGCTCGGCCACGACGGCCTCGTGCTTGTCGGAGCTTTGGCGCAGGTCGACGGTTGCGAGATGGAAGCCGAACACCTGCACCGCGCGCACGAGCGGCGCCAGGCGCGGCCGCACCAGCGCCTCGGCGTGATGCGAGATCAGCGAGACCTCGATCGTGCGCAGGTCGGCGAGCAGCTCCGCGGCCGCGGCATAGGGCGCGCTCGGCGCGATCGCATGGCGCAGCGCTTCGGTGCCGGTGAGGACCTGCAGCGTCGCCGCCAGGCGGGCGTAGATGCCGATCAGGGCGCGCCGGTACGGCTCGTCCTCGCGGTGCGGACTGGTGTCGCCGGAGGCGTCGGCGAGCGCCTGCATCTGCGGCGTGATCGCCTGCAACGTCGCCGAGTTGGAGAGCTCGGCGCCGAGCTCGTGGACCTGCGTCAGGTAGTGGCGCAGCACCGTCTCGCTCTGGCGCATGAACGCGGTCTGCAGCGTCGCGGCGCCCACGAACGGGT
>Ga0207677_10001253_pt1 | contig 13673 bp, 13 predicted proteins | sample KBSMisM42_FD_184311 | JGI IMG/M metagenome (GOLD analysis project Ga0207677, IMG submission 184311) | Miscanthus rhizosphere microbial communities from Kellogg Biological Station, Michigan, USA - KBS Miscanthus M4-2 (SPAdes) (version 2) | ecosystem: Host-associated > Plants > Roots >...
CGCGCAGCGAAGAACGCGATGCGGGCGGCCGTCGAACGTGCGGCGAGCGACGCGAAGGCGCTGGCGCACGCCGGCTTCGAAGCGATCGTCATCGAGAACTTCGGTGACGCGCCGTTCTACAAGGACGCGGTGCCGGCGATCACGATCGCGGCGATGACGACGTGCGCGCTCGAGACGCGCGAGGCCGCGCCGCATCTTCCGCTCGGGATCAACGTGCTTCGCAACGACGCCCACGCGGCGCTCGCGATCGCCGCGGCGTCGGGCGCGTCGTTCATTCGCGTGAACGTCCTTTCGGGCGCCCGTGTGACGGATCAAGGCCTCGTCGAAGGCCGCGCCGCGGAGGTGCTGCGCGAGCGCGCGGCCATCGCGAAGGACGTTCGCATCTTCGCGGACGTGGACGTGAAGCACTCGGCGCCGCTCGCCGTTCGCGAGATCGAGGACGAGGTCGAAGAGCTCGCCGATCGGGCGCTCGCGGACGCGATCCTCGTGACGGGGACGGCGACGGGGAGCCCCGCCGACGAGGGCGACCTCCAGCGCGTCCGCGCTGCGACGACGAAGCCGGTCTTCGTCGCGAGCGGCGCGACGGAGCGCACCGTGAAATCGCTCCTCGCGAAATGCGACGGCGTCATCGTCGGCACGGCGATCAAACGCGGTCGCCGTGCTGGAGGCCCCGTGGATGCGGCGCTCGCGAAGTCGTTCGTGCGGGCCGTTGTCAGAAGCGGCCGCTGAGCATCAGGCTACCCGGACCGAGGCGCAGCTCGGCGGACGTCGTCGGAGATTTGGACGTCGCCGCGACGACGATGAAGACGAGACCCGCGGCAGCGATGACGCCACCCGCGATGAACCCGACGTCCGAGACCGTCGCGAGCGTGCGAGCGTCCGCGATCGCGGGTTGCGCGCTCGCCGGGCAGTTCGACGTCCCGCCGCACGAATTCTTGATGATGTCGTTCGTCTGCGAGAGCGACATCGTCCCTGTCACCGCCCCGATCGCGAGCCCAACCCCTCCAACCGCAAGCCCCGTAATGCCAACGGCGAGCCACGGCGACTTGTGCGGCGCATCCGACGTCGAGCTCGAGCTCGTGCTCGTGTTCGTGCTCGTGCTCGTGTTGTTCGAAGCGTTGTTCGAGGCGTTGTTCGAGGTGTTCTGAGGCGGCGCAGCCTCCCCGAAATCGATCGGCACTTCCTTGGCCTCGCGCTCGAGCACCTGAACGTTGATCCGCCGCTCGTTCGATCCAGCCTTCGCGATCACCGCGTGCGAGCCAGGATCGAGCCTGCGCGGAAGCCCGATCGCGACCGACGGGAGCGTCTCGCCGTCGATCGTCACCGCCACGTTGTCGGCGTTCTTCACCACCACGCGGATCGACGGGATGCGGCCTTCGAGCTCGTCGGCGAGCTTCTGCGCGGACGCGCGCGCCTCCGCGAACGGCGCCGGCTCACCCGGCTTCACGGGCGCGCGTGCGATCGTCAGCGCGGCGTCGCGCGCCTCGACGAGCAAGCCGAGCATCGACTGCGTCTTCGCGACCTCGTAGCTCGTCGTCGGCACGTGCATGATCGCGTCGGCTGCCTGGAACGCGCGCAAGGCGGCCTTCAGATCGTTCGCGTCGCGCTTCTGGCGCGCTTCGGACATGAGCGTGCGCGCCGTCTCTTTGTCAGCCGCGGTCGGCTCCGCGAGCGCGAAGCTCGTGGAGAGCAAGAGCGAGAGCGCGAGGAGGCAGCCGGCTCTAGAACCCATCATCGACGGTCTTAGTCGAATTCGTCGGCGGTTTCGAGGAAGCCGTCGGCTTCGGGCGCGCCGTGGGCACCGGATCGACGTGCGACCTCGTGACGACGGGCGGGCTGGTCGTCGTCGCAGCGGTCACCACCGGCTCGATCACCGCAGTCGTCGTCGGCGGCGGAGGTACCGCGACCGGCGGCTTCGGGATGTCCGTTCGAATCGCCGCGGTCTGCGTGGTCTGTGGCGGAGGAGGCGAGGGCGTCGCCGTGGTTGCCGCCGCGTTGTCGTGACGGCCTGCGCGCGCGAAGGCGACGCCGGCTGCCATCGCCGCGACGAGCGCACACACGCCGAGCACGCCCGCGACGATCGCGACGCGCTTGTTCGGCACGATGCTCGGTCGTGCGCTGACGATCGCCGCCGAGTTCAGCGTCGCCGAGCTCGTCGGATCGTTCAACTCGGAAGACGAGATCGCCGCAATGCGCGCGGACCCAGACACGTGATCGGGCGTCTGCGCGGTGCGCGTCTTGAAGGCATGACCGATCCCGCTCGCCGAATCCGGGTCCGACGGCTTGAGCATCTGCTGGAGCTTCGCGCGCTGCTTCGCGGCCTCGAGCGCGAGATCCATCGCCTTGCGCCGTGCCTCGACGCGATCGACGAGCTGCTTGTTCACGAACGCCGCGACGTCGCCTTGAATCGCCGTCTGCCCGCTCGCGTACATCGCGTGCTCGAGCGCGCGCTGGAGATCTTCCGCCGTCGCGATTCGCGTCGCGTGATCTTTCGTCAGCGCGCGCCACACGACCTCGGCCACTTGCGGCGGCACGTGCTGCGGCAGCGGCGGTGGTCCGCCTTCTTGCGTGAGGAGGTGCAGCGTCGCGAGCTGGTTCGCGCCTTCGAACGGCGGCACGCCCGCGAGCATGTGATAGAGCACCGCGCCCACCGCCCACACGTCGGCGCGACGATCGACGGGCTTTCCGAGCGCCTGCTCCGGCGCCATGTACAAGATTTTCCCTTTGAGGAAGCCGGTCGACGTATCGCCCGCGACGCGATCGCGCGCCTTCGCGATGCCGAAGTCGATCAGCTTCGCCTGACCCTTCGTGCTCACGAGGATGTTCTGCGGAGAGACGTCGCGGTGGACGACGTTCAACAGCTCGCCGCTTTTGTCGTGGAGCTCGTGCGCCGCGTGGAGGCCCGCGCACGCGTCCGACACGATGCGGCAGACGATGCTCACCGGCAGCCGGCTCCCGACCTTCTCCGCGGCGCGAAAGAGCTTCGAGAGCGAGTCGCCATCGACCCACTCCATCGCGATGTAGAGGACGTCGTTCTCTTCGCCGAGGTCGAGGATCTGCGCCACGTTCGCGTGCTCGATGCCGGACGCGATGCGCGCCTCGTCGAGGAACATCTGCTGGAAGCGGAGATCTTGCGCGAAGAGCGGAAGGATCGTCTTCACGGCGACGAGCTTCTCGAAGCCGTGCTTGCCGTGCTGTCGCGCGAGCCAGACGGAGGCCATTCCGCCCTGTGCGATGGGACAGAGAAGCTCATAGCGATCGAGCCGGTGTCCCGGTTCGAGCCTCTGCTCCCCTTGTTCGTTCACGACACCACACAGTCTACAGAACGCCCGTTTCCGAGCGATGTTTTTCAGGGGGTGCGAGAAGGTGCTCTAGCGCTTACGACGCGCTGCGCCATCCGCCAGGATTTGGGCGGCTTGCTCGGCGGAAATGCGGGAAGCGCGCTCCCGAAGGCGCGCGAAGCGATCGCCACCGGCGTCCTGCGCACGAGCCACGGAAGGCTTCGATTCGGGCTTCGATTCGACGGCCACCGGGATTTCGCCCGACGAGGCGAGCTCGGGCGGAGGCGCCGGAGGCGGGGGCGGCGGCGGCGGCTCCGCTTCTTGTTGTCGTGCGCTAGGGGGAGGCGGGACCATCGACGAACGGCGCTGCTCGCGTCGCTCGCTCTGGACGTGGCTCACGCGATCGACGAGCGCCTTCGACTTCGAATCGAGGCGCGTGAAGCGCAGCGCGAGCCCGCTCTCGTTTCCGATGACGTTCGGCTTGAAACCGATGACGCGGCCTTCGCCGCGGAGGAGCGCCGTGCCGTTCGCGAGCGTGAGCTCGAATCGAAGCACCACGCCTTCGGGCCGCTGCTGCGCGCCGACGAGCACGACGCCCGTGCGCGAGATCGTGTCGAGCTCCGCCGCGAGGAACTCTTCCTCGGTCTGGTGCGGCCGCGTGATGCGGATCGCGACGGGCGGCTTCGCGGTCATGACCTTGCATGATACATGAACCGCCGATGAGGATCCTCGTCGTCGGATCGGGGTCGCGAGAGCACGCGCTCGTCTGGCGTTTGACGCAAGACGGACACGACACGCTCGCGCTGCCAGGCAACGCGGGGACCCCGAATCGTCTCGAGGGAAAAGCCGACGACGTCGGTGCAGTCGTGGCAGCGGCGAAGCGAGAGCGCGTGGATCTGGTCGTCGTGGGGCCGGAAGCGCCGCTCGTCGTGGGGCTGGTCGATGCGCTCTCGGCCGAGAAAATCCCTGCGTTCGGCCCCTCGCAGGCCGCGGCGGCGCTCGAAGGCTCGAAGGCCTTCATGAAGCGCTTCCTCGAGCGTCACGGCATTCCGACCGCGGCGTTCGAAGTGTTCGACGACGCCGATGCGGCCGAAGCGTACGTGCGCGCCGCGAATCGTCCACTCGTCGTGAAGACCGACGGCCTCGCCGCCGGCAAAGGCGTCGTGGTTGCGAAGACGACCGACGAAGCGCTCGTCGCAGTGCGCGCGGCGATGCGCGATCGCGTCTTCGGCGACGCGGGCAAGACGGTGGTGATCGAAGAGGTGCTGCCCGGCGAAGAAGCGAGCTTCCACGTCATCAGCGACGGCGAGCGTTGGCTCGTCTTGCCCGCGGCGCAGGATCACAAGCGCGTGCGCGACGGAGACGAGGGACCGAACACCGGCGGCATGGGTGCGTACGCGCCGGCTCCGGTCGTGACGAAGGCGATCGCGAAGCAAGTGGAAGAGCAGGTCGTGGAGCCGGCGATTCGCGGCATGCGTGAAGAAGGCACGCCGTTTCGCGGTGTGCTGTTCGTCGGCTTGATGATCCACGAAGGTGTGGGGTCGGTGCTCGAGTTCAACGTGCGCTTCGGCGATCCGGAGGCGTGCGTGCTCGTGCCGCTGATCGACGGCGATCTCGGCGACTTGTTGTATTCTGCAAGCATCGGAAAAATGCCGGCGAACGTCGCGACGAAGCCAGGCGCAGCGCTCGCCGTGGTGATGGCCGCCGAGGGTTACCCCGCGAAGCCGAAGACGGGCGACGCGATCGAATTCGGCGAGACGCGCGCGATGGTCTTTCACGCCGGAACGAAGCGAGACGGTGATCATGTCGTCACGAGCGGCGGGCGCGTCCTCGCCGTGACGGCGGCGGCCGAAGATTTGGCGACGGCGCACGCTCGCGCATACGAAGCCGTCTCCAAGATCCATTTCCGAGGCGAGCACCACAGAACGGACATCGGGAATCGGGCGTTACGCGCTAACATGCGCTGACCCGATGGCCGAGATCGCACCGCTCACGCCGCTTCGATACGATTTGGCTCGCGCGCCGCTCGCGAGCGTCATGTGCCCGCCGTACGACGTCATCAACGAGGCGGAGCGAAAAGAGCTCTTCGCGCGCCACCCGAACAACGTCGTTCGGCTCGAGCTGCCCGAAGGCGAAGGCGAGCAGAAATACGCGAACGCCGCGGCGCTCCTCGACGAATGGTCGAAGGCGGGTGTCCTCGTGCGCGACGCCGAGCCCGCGTTCTATCGCTACGATCAGTCGTTTCTTCCGCCGGGCGGCGGCACGCAAACCATCACGCGGCGCGGGTTTCTCGCCGCCGTTCGCCTCCACCCGTTCTCGGAGCGCGTGATTCTGCCGCACGAGCGCACGCTCTCCGGGCCGAAGGAAGATCGGCTCAAGCTCTTTCGCGCGACGCGCGCGCAGGTCTCGCCGGGCTTCATGCTCTACGCCGATCCGCGCGGCGAGCTCGACGCCCCGCTCGAGACGGGCGCGCTCCTCGCGGAGTTCGCGACACCCGACGGCATCCACCACGCGTTCGCGAAGGTGACGGCGCGCGACGCGATCGCCGCGATCGTCGACGGCCTTCGCAAGTCGACGCTGCTCATCGCCGACGGCCACCACCGCTACGAGACGGCCGTCGCTTACCGTGACGAGCTGATTCGCACCATGGAGCGCGGCTCGAACGACGCGGGCGAGCACCGCTACTTCATGACGTTCCTCGTGAACGGCGACGATCCGAACCTCGTCGTCTTCCCGACGCACAGGTTGATTCATTCGATCGCGAAATTCGATCTCGACGAGCTCTGCACGAAGGCGCAGCCGCTCTTCATCATCATGCGTCGCGACGACAAACCTTCGGCAGACGTGCTCGTCGAGTGGCTCGCGAAGGAAGCGCCGACGCGGCCTGCGTTCGTCGTCGTCGCGCAAGACGGGCGCGCGGCGATGCTCGCGATGAAGCAGAACGTGGATCTCGCCTCGCACGCGACGCTCGGGCCGCTTCACCCCGCGCTTCGAACGACGGACGTCGCGGCGCTCCACTCGGGCGTCCTCGAGGACATCCTCGGCATCTCGCAGGCCGCGCAGGCCGCGAAGACGAACATTCGTTATCCCCAGGACGCGCGCGCTGCGCTCGCCGAATTGCGCGCGGGCAAGGAGGGCGTGCAAGCCTTGTTCATCATGACCGCGACGCGTGTGGCGCAAGTGCGCGCCGTCGCCGAGGCGGGCGAGGTGATGCCGCAAAAGAGCACGTTCTTCCACCCCAAGGTGCCGACCGGTCTCGCGATTCACACCCTCGACCCGTCGCGCTCGGTGCCGCGTTGAATCGGCTGGTCGCAGTCGCAGCATTTCTCGCCGCCAGCGCCGCTCCTCTTTCCGCGCGCGCCTTCGACGAATCGACGCGCAGGCCGTTCTACATCCAGAGCGCGGTCGGCTCGTTCTCGTACTTCCCCGTGCTCTTTCGCGATCAGACGTACTGGAAGCCCGACATCGAGTTCGGCGTTCACTTCACCGGGCGTCACGACGGGCTCACGCTCGGCATCCGGCAGGCCTTCGACGTCGGGCGTGACGTCTACTCGATGGGCGAGACCGTTCTGCGTGGCGGGTGGGATTTTGCGTTGCCCTTTCGCAACGGTCGGTTCGAGCTCGTGCTGGCGCCGTTCGGCACGTTCGGCGCGAACTACGTCTTCACGAACCTACATGCGGGCGTGCGCTTCACGGTCGGGTTCGACGCGAAGCTCTTCTTCTTCCAGGGCCTCTACCTGCTCGTTCGCCCCATCGAGCTGGGCTTCGGCCAGTTCGTCGACAACCTCATCGTGCCGGGGCAGCAGAACGTGTTCTTCACGTTCAACGCGGGCATCGGACTCGGCTACGCCTTTTGAGCTGCTACCTGGAAAAGAGGAGAGGTATCTGGCGCGGTCCTTGCCCCGTGTTTAGTTTCGGGGTTAGTTCAGTAGTGCGAGGAGAAAAACCACAATGACTGAGAAGAAGGCTCCCCCGCCGCCGCCGCAACCCGAAGAGACCGTCGTCTTCGGCGACGAGCTCCCCGTTTTGCCGATTCGCAACGCGGTGCTTTTCCCGGGCGCGGTCGCTCCGTTCGACGTCGGTCGCGAGAAATCCGTCGCGCTCGTCGAGGACGTGGACAACCTCGCGTCGCCGATCATCGCGATTTTCGCCCAGAAGGATCCGTCGACCGACGATCCCGGCCAAGACGATTTGCATCAGGTCGGCTGCGCCGCGCGCGTTCTCAAAGCGCTGAAGCACTCGAGCGGAAATTACTCGCTCATCCTTCAGGGCCTCACGCGCATCAAGCTCGACGACGTGACGCAAGCTGCTCCGTACCTCAAGGCGAAGATCAAGCGCCTGGAAGAGCCGCCGGTCGCGGACGACGAGGCCGAGGCGCTGAGCATGAGCCTGCGCGACATCGCGAAGCAGGTCATCCAGCTCATGCCGGAGCTCCCGCGTGAAGCGGGCTCGTTGATTGATTCGATCCAAGCGCCGGGCGCGCTCGCGGACTTGGTCGCGGCGAACCTCGACGCTCCGGTGGACGAGAAGGCCGCTCTCCTCGAGACGGTCGACGTGAAGGAGCGCATTCGAAAAGTTCTGCGCTTGCTCACGCGCCAGCTCGAGATCTTGAAGATGCGCGACCGCATCAACTCCCAGATCAAAGAAGAGATGGGAAAGAACCAGCGCGAGTACGTCCTTCGCCAGCAGCTCAAGGCGATCAAGGAAGAGCTCGGCGAGGACGACGGCGATCAAGGCGATCTCGACGGCCTCGAGGACCGCATCGCGAAGGCGAACCTGCCGACGGAAGCGGAGCAGGTCGCGAAGAAGCAGCTGAAGCGCCTGCGCAACATGCAGGTGGGCTCGGCCGAGTACACCGTCGTTCGTACGTACCTCGATTGGATCCTCGATCTGCCGTGGCACGTGCAGACGCCGGACAACCTCGAGATCGCGGCCGTCCGCAAAGTGCTCGACGAAGATCACTACGGCCTCGAGAAGGTGAAGAAGCGCATCCTCGAGTACCTCGCGGTCCGCAAGCTGAAGAAGGACAAGAAAGGTCCGATCCTCTGTTTGATTGGTCCGCCCGGCGTCGGTAAGACGTCGCTCGGTCGCTCGATCGCGCGCTCGCTCGGTCGCAAGTTCCACCGCATCTCGCTCGGCGGCGTGCACGACGAGGCCGCGATTCGCGGTCACCGCCGCACGTACGTCGGCGCGCTGCCCGGGCAGATCATCCAGGGCATGAAGAAGGTCGGGACGATCAACCCGGTCTTCATGCTCGACGAGGTCGACAAGATCGGCCACGACTTCCGCGGCGATCCCGCGGCGGCGCTGCTCGAGGTCCTCGACCCGGAGCAGAACCACACGTTCGCCGATCACTACCTCGAGATCCCGTACGACCTGTCGAACGTGATGTTCGTGGCGACCGCGAACGTCGCCGATCCGATCCCGGCTCCGCTCCGCGACCGCATGGAGATCCTCGAGATCCCCGGCTACACGCGAAACGAGAAGCTCGCGATCGCTCGGCGCCACCTCATCCCGAAGCAGCTCGACGAGCACGGCATCTCGAAGGAGCAGCTCGACATCACCGACGCGGCGCTCGACATGGTCATCGACTTCTACACGCGCGAAGCGGGTGTTCGTACGCTCGAGCGTCAGGCGGCGAGCATCATCCGCGGCGTCGCGGTGAAGATCGCCGAGGGCGACACCAGCCCGAGGAAGATCGAAACCGAAGAGCAGGTCCGCGAGTTCCTCGGCGCGCAACGCTACACGTCCGAAGTGGCGGAACGCACCGAAGAAGCCGGCGTTGCCACGGGCCTCGCATGGACGAGCGTCGGCGGAGAGATCCTCTTCATCGAAGCCACGAGCATGTACGGGTCCGGCAAGCTCCAGCTCACCGGCCAGCTCGGCGACGTCATGAAGGAGTCTGCGCAAGCGGCTCTGTCGTACGTTCGCGCCAACGCGGAGAAGTTCGGCATCGCCAAGGACTTCCTCGACAAGCGCGACATCCACATCCACATCCCCGCCGGCGCGATGCCGAAAGACGGACCGTCGGCCGGCGTCACGATGTTCACGGCGCTCACGTCGATGCTCACGGGCATCCGCGTCCGCCACGACGTCGCGATGACGGGCGAAATCACGCTGCGCGGCCGGGTCCTGCCGATCGGCGGCTTGAAAGAGAAGGTCCTGGCGGCGCACCGCGCGGGCATCAAGCGCGTCATCGTCCCCGAGCGCAACAAGGCGGACCTCGACGAGGTGCCCGCCGAGGTTAAGAACGAGCTCGAGTTCATCTTCGCGCAGAAGATGGAGCAAGTGCTCGAGGCGGCGCTCGAGGAGATGCCGAAGCCGAAGCCCACCGAGGCCGCGGCCCCGACGCCGGCGAACTGAATCGGGTTGGTTGGTGAAGAGTCAGCCCTGAGATCGAAAGGTCTTGGGGCTGATTCGTTTTGTCGCCGTCGAGCTGTTCAAAGTGGTTGTGGTTTTGGTTGTTGGTTTGGTTGTTAGATTTCTTGTTGGACAGACCCCGACTGAAGTCGGGGGCACAAGAATCAAGTCCTGCGGACTTTGCTCAAGTGCGTGGCCGTCTGACGTGACGAGCGGCCCTCAGTTGCTAGTCCGCGTGCGGACTTCGCTCTCCTGCTCCCGACTTCAGTCGGGGTCTGTCCAACAAGGGGAGTGGGAGTCTGCCCGGGATCGGAAGGTCTCGGGCTGATTTGTTTTGTGCGTGCGCGTAGGGGTGGGCGTAGGCGTGCGCGGATGCGTGCGCGTGGGCGTAGGCGTGCGCGTGCGCGTTGGCGTGGACGTGCGCGTGCGCGTGCCTCAGACGATGAGGCGGACGAGCGTTGCGATGACGCGCTCGAGCTCGTCGAGAAGATCCGCGTCGACTTTCTCGACGTAGCTCCATGCGAGCGCGACGTGGATGCAGGCGCGCGCTTCTCGTGCGGAGCCGAGGGCGTTGAAGTAGCGCGCGTTGCGGTTGCGACCTTGAGAGCCGCTGCCTTCGGCGAGATTGAGCGTGATGGAGCTGGCGGCGCGACGAAGTTGGCGCGCGAGATCGGAGTCGTGCCGCTCGATGGCGGCGACGATGGGTGCGAGCTTGCGCAGGACCGAGAGAGAGACGTCGTAGATTTTGAGCATGTGAGTGAACCTCCGGTTTGCGACCGCGCTTCTGAGCGAGGCCTTCGCCCACACGCACCCGCGCGGAGGGCAGCTCAAGGCTGGCGAAGCCACCATCGCCTTGCGATGGCTTGGCCTTGAACTGCCCGAGCACGGGTGCACGATCAAAAGGCCGAGCGAAGCCGCTGGTGATCCGTTCCGCGTTGGCGTGCGCGTTTGCGTTGGCGTGCGCGTTGGCGTTGGCGTTGGCGTGCGCGTTGGCGTTTGCGTGCGCGTTGGTGTTTGCGTTGGCGTTTGCGTGCGCGTTTGCGTTCGCGAGATTGGCGGCTGGTGGAGTTGGGGAGGGCTCGCTCTCTCGCATTGCGATCGTGGCACGGTGCTCGGCGGGTTCAAGGCCAAGCCGCCGCCAGAGCGCGGCGGTCGCTTCGCGAGCCTTGAGCCCGCCTCCGCTCCGTGCCGGGTGGGCCGTGCGAGTTCGTTCGCAAGGAGGCTCTCATGCTCAGAATCTATTCCGTTGCTCTCGAGGTTTGCCGTGACGCTTCGCGCATCGCGAAGCAAATCGAGAAGCACGACTCCAGTCTCGCGAATCAGCTGCGGCGCTGCGCTTCCAGCATTCCGCTCAACATCGGCGAAGGGAGCGGGTCGTTCGGCGGCAATCGGAAGCTCCGATATCACTCGGCGCTGGGAAGCTCGAGCGAGGTGCTGGCCTGCTACGACACCGCCGAGGCGATGGGCTACGTCGATCCGATCGGAAGTGAAGCGCGACGCCGCGTCGATCACGTCATCGGCACGCTCGTGAACGTTCTCCGGCTCAGACGATGAGGGAGACGGTAGCGCCTACCAACAATGCACGGTCATTTGCAACGAGTGAGCTCTGGGATCGAGTGCTCTCGGGATCGAGTCGCTCGGCGGATTGAAGTGCTTCCATGTTGCAATGAGCGCCGGCTCTGCGTCTGCGATTCGCGGCTTGAACTCGAAGCATTGCCACGGCGTGCACTTCGTACGAACGAGGACCTCTACACCGCGCATCGGTATCGGATCGGTGACTCGAGCGTCTTCGACGATGAGCGACGCATCGGAGTACTCGATCTCAATGTCGTGGGGCAGCCGTGAGGGAACGATGGCATCAAGCACGCGGAAGCGAACGCTTGCCGATCGCGCACCCGGAGAGAAGCGATCACTCGTGTAGCGCGAGTATTGGATCTTGGACGACTCGACCCTGCCAACGAAGACTACGTCGGTCCACCACGGGGGTTCGATGAGGCGGCCGGTGTTGACGTCGCCTTGCGGGGACGCGATGAGTGCTTTCGGGCGGATTGTCCGTCCTTTGCCTCGGGTGAGCGTGACCGTGGCGAAGGATGTGAGCGCGACGACCGCTGCGACGCAGAGCATGATCCTCCGCCGGCGCGATCGTAGCGCGCCCACCCATGACGCTATTTCGCGGCCGTCGGCGTCGAGCTCGCGCGCGTTGATGCGATACACTCGAGAAAGACACCTTCGCGAGGCGCCGGTTCCCGCGAGCACGAGTTCCATCGTCGTCGTCGTCGCGTGTGGTTCGATTCGTGGTTAGATGCGGCGCGATGAAGGTGACCTCACAACCGATTCTCGCGGTGCGCGACGTGATTGCTTCCGCGCGTTGGTATTCGAAGATCCTCGGGAGCGCGCACGAGACGGGGAGCCCGCCGAGCGATCACGATCACATCTATCGGCGGATCTACGTCGGCGAGACGTTCGTGCTGCAGATTCATGCGTGGGACGAGGAAGATCATCCGAATCTCATGAACGCGGATCGCGCGCCGGTCGGGCATGGCGTGCTCGTGTGGTTCGAGGTCGACGACTACGATGGCGCGATGGCGCGCGCGCGTTCGCTCGGGGCGACGGTGATCGAAGAGAAGTTGAACCCTGCGGCGCAGCACCGTGAGCTGTGGCTCCGCGATCTGGACGGCTACGTGGTGGTGCTCGCGAGCCCGGACGGGACGGCCTGACTCGTCAGAATCGAAACGTCGGACCGAGTGATACGCTGAAGCTGAGCGCGCCTTGGAACCAGGAGGGCTCGCCGTCGAAAAGGAGGGACGCTTCCGTCCAGGCGCGGAGCTCGACGTTCTTCGTGAGGCTCACGTCGAGCGAGAGAGCCGCGACGCCGATCGAGAGGAGCCACGTGTGCCGATCGATTTGCGCAGCGCCGCACGGATGTCGGCCAGGCTCGCCCTCGTCCGCGAGGATACCGACCGCGATCGATGGAGGTGCGATGGAGAAACGAACGCGACGCGTATGGAACGTATCGATCCACGCGCGCGCCGCCAGTGACTGCCAGTGCCACTGATGTGTTTGATTGCCCGTACAAGGTGCGCCCTCGCGGCCTTCCGCCCACCGACCATTTTCGAACGCATAGGCGAACGAGCCCTCGAGTGTGATGCGTGGCGCGATGCGGTGGCCGACGAAGACGTCGCCGCCGATCATGGCGGCGTGTACGCCCTCCAATCCCGTATTCGCGCTCGTCGTAGCGCTCAAGCCCATCTCCGTCCTCGGGTCGGCGCTCGCGATGCGGCTGGCGAGCATGGCGACTACGAAGAACGGCGCGCGACGCATGCACCAACGGGTGCAACCCTGGTGCCGCCGCGAAACGCAGTGCAAATGCGGTGTGCGTGTAGCTAGCGTCAATCGAGTGACGACGATCGTCGGATTCGATGACGGTACAGGAACGAGCCGAACCGCAGGCTACTCGGCCGGTGGGTTGCGGAATGGCGCGCACTGCGTCGCGTAGGTCGGTGTTTCCGTGATCGCGCACAGCTCGAGGGCCAGCTTGTTGGCGCGCGCACGGAGCGGCGGGTTCGTCTTGAGGACCGCGTTGTAGACGTCGTCTCGGACGTTCTGCGCCGAGAGCACGTTTTTCGCGGACGCCGCGTTCCACGCCGTCGATGCCGCTGGCGTGAGCGACGCGCTCTGGAGCGCGAGGACCCGCGTGTGCAGGTCGGCTTCTTTGGCCCTCACTAGAGCTTCGGCCTTCTCGAGGCCCGATTCGTTCGGCGAGGTGTGGACGGCCTCTTCGGCGGCGTCATCGAGCGAACGGAGATCGTCGACGAGCGTTTGGGCTTCCGCGTCGCGATTCCGCGCACACGCGGCGATACATAGCAAGACGATCGGAGACAGGCGCATGCCCCGAAGATACCGTCACTCCGTCACGAGCCAGAAGTTGAAGCGCTGGCCTTCGTACGTCGTGAAGCGTTCGATGATCTCCGGGAGGGGATCGTGGAAGTCGTGGCGGATGTAGCGCACCGGCGCGGTCTTGTGTGTCATGTC
>Ga0207677_10001254_pt1 | contig 13667 bp, 12 predicted proteins | sample KBSMisM42_FD_184311 | JGI IMG/M metagenome (GOLD analysis project Ga0207677, IMG submission 184311) | Miscanthus rhizosphere microbial communities from Kellogg Biological Station, Michigan, USA - KBS Miscanthus M4-2 (SPAdes) (version 2) | ecosystem: Host-associated > Plants > Roots >...
ACGACGGGGTCGAGATCGGCTGGACCTGGCTCACCCCCTCGGCCTGGCGCAGCGGCGCCAACGTCGAGGCGAAGCTGCTGATGCTCGGCTTCGCCTTCGAGGAGCTCGGCTGCATGCGGGTCGAGTTGAAGACCGACGCCCGCAACGAGCGCTCGCGCGGGGCGATGGAAGCGCTGCCGGCGAAGTTCGAGGGGATCTTTCGCAAGCACATGCTGATGCCGGTCACCGGCGTCCGCGACTCGGCCTACTTCTCCGTCGTCGACGACGAGTGGCCGGCGGTCCGTCAAAACCTGGAGCAGCGCCTGGCAGGGGCGCGGGAGGTGGGCAGTGCCTAAGCGCGAGGACATCCGGAAGATCCTCCTGATCGGCTCCGGGCCGATCGTGATCGGCCAGGCGGCCGAGTTCGACTATTCCGGTGTGCAGGCCTGCAAGGTCCTGCTCGAGGAGGGCTACGAAGTCGTGCTGGTCAACTCGAACCCGGCGACGATCATGACCGACCCCGAGTTCGCCACCGCCACCTACATAGAGCCGCTGCTGCCGGGTCCGGTGACGAAGATCATCGAAAAGGAGCAGCCCGACGCGCTGCTGCCGACGCTCGGCGGTCAGACCGCGCTCAACATCGCGATGGCGCTGGACGAGGACGGAACCCTGGAGCGGTTCGGGGTCGAGTTGATCGGTGCCAACGCCGAGTCGATCAGCCGCGCCGAGGACCGCGAGAAGTTCCGGACGACGATGAACGCCGCCGGCATTCGCATTCCGTGGTCGGTCACCGTGGAAAGCCTGGGGGAAATGGAGGCCCGCCTGGCCGAGGGCGACATCACCCTGCCGGCGATCGTCCGGCCCGCCTTCACGATGGGCGGCCAGGGCGGGGGAATCGGCCGCACCGAGACCGAGCTGCGCCAGGTCGTCTCCGAGGGCCTCGCGGCCAGCCCGATCAACCAGGTCCTGGTCGAGGAGTCGGTGATCGGCTGGGGCGAGTTCGAGCTCGAGGTGATGCGCGACCGCAACGACAACGTCGTGATCATCTGTTCGATCGAGAACGTCGACCCGATGGGGGTCCACACCGGCGACTCGGTCACCGTCGCCCCGGCGCAGACGCTGACCGACCCGCTCTACCAGGACCTCCGCGACCAGGCGATCAAGGTGATCCGGGCGATCGGCGTCGAGACCGGTGGCTCCAACGTCCAGTTCGCGGTCAATCCCGAGAACGGCGAAATCGCCGTTATCGAGATGAACCCGCGCGTCTCCCGCTCCTCGGCGCTGGCCTCGAAGGCGACGGGCTTCCCGATCGCGAAGATGGCGGCCAAACTGGCGGTTGGCTACGCGCTGGAGGAGATCCCCAACGACATCACCCGCGCCACGCCCGCCTCCTTCGAGCCGACGATCGACTACGTCGTCACCAAGATCCCGCGCTTCGCCTTCGAGAAGTTCCCCGGCTCCGAGGGCCGGCTCTCCACCTACATGCAGAGCGTCGGCGAGGCGATGGCGATCGGCCGCACCTTCCGCGAGTCCTTCGCCAAGGCGATGCGCTCGCGCGAGCTCGACTCCGCGGCGGAGATCCCCGAGTCCGAAGAAGATCTGCTGGCGGCGATCGCAAGCCCGAGCGCTGAGCGCTTCGACCTCGTCCTCGCCGCCTTCGAGCGCGGCCTCGAGCTCGAGGCCGTACACGAGGCCTGCCTGGTCGACCGCTGGTTCCTGCGCGAGTTGCAGGCGCTCGCCACCGAAGGCGACGGCACCGAGGGGCTCACCCGCACCTACAAGGCCGTCGACACCTGTGCCGCCGAGTTCGAGGCGGCGACGCCCTACTACTACTCCACCCACGAGCGGGGCCGCCACGATGGCACCCCGCCGGCCAACGAGATCCGCCGCGGCGAGAAGGACTCGGTGGTCATCCTCGGCGCCGGCCCGAACCGGATCGGCCAGGGGATCGAGTTCGACTACTGCTGCGTCCACGCCGCGATGACCGCACGGGAGCTCGGCCGCGACGCGGTGATGGTCAACTGCAACCCGGAGACGGTCTCGACCGACTACGACACCTCCGACCGGCTCTACTTCGAGCCACTGACGGCGGAGGACGTGCTAGCGGTCTGCGAGCAGGAGCGGCCCGAGGGCGTGATCGTCCAGTTCGGCGGCCAGACGCCGCTGAAGCTCGCCCGCACCCTGGAAGAGGCCGGGGTGCCGCTCCTGGGAACGCCGGTCGACGCGATCGACCTCGCCGAGGACCGCGGCCGCTTCGGCGAGCTGCTGGAGCGGCTGGGGGTCGAGGCCCCGCCCTACGGAACCGCCTTCTCGGCCGAGGAAGCCACCGCGGTGGCCGAACGGGTCGGCTTCCCGCTGCTCGTCCGGCCCTCCTACGTGCTCGGTGGCCGGGCGATGGAGATCTGTTACTCGACCGGGGACCTGCAGGCCTACCTGGGCAAGCACGTCAAGGCCGACCAGGAGCACCCGCTGCTGCTCGACCGCTTCCTCGAGAACGCGATCGAGGTCGACGTCGACGCGCTCGGCGACGGCGAGCAGGTCTACGTCGCCGGGATCATGCAGCACGTCGAGGAGGCCGGCGTCCACTCCGGCGACTCGGCCTGCGTGATCCCGCCGCTCAGCCTCGGCGAGGAGATGCTGGAGCGGATCCGCGCCACCAGCGAGCGGATCGCACTCGAGCTCGGTGTCATCGGCCTGATCAACATCCAGTACGGGGTCGCCGCCGGCGAGCTCTACGTGATCGAGGCCAACCCGCGCGCCTCCCGCACGGTCCCCTTCGTCTCCAAGGCGATCGGGGTGCCGCTGGCGAAGCTTGCCTGCCGGCTGATGCTGGGCGAGAACCTGGCCGACCAGGAGCTGCCCCAGGGCCCGCTCGAGCACGTCAGCGTCAAGGAGGCGGTGCTGCCCTTCGCCCGCTTCGCCGGCGCCGACTCGGTCCTCGGCCCGGAGATGAAGAGCACCGGCGAGGTGATGGGCATCGCCGCCGACTTCCCGACCGCCTTCGGCAAGGCGCAGGCCGCGGCGGGGGTGAGGCTGCCGGAGTCCGGCGCCGTCTTCATCACCGTCACCGACACCGACAAGGCCGCGGCGACCCAGCTGGCGACCCGCTTCCACGACCTCGGCTTCGAGGTGATCGCGACCGGCGGCACCGCCCAGGCGATCGAGCGGATGGGGGTGCCGGTGCGGCGGATCAACAAGCTGCAGGAGGGCTCGCCACACGTCCTCGACCTGATCCGCAAGTCCGAATGCGATCTCGTCATCAACACGCCGACCGGTTCCGGCGCCCGCACCGACGGCTACGAGATCCGCACCGCCGCCGTGCGCCACGGGATCCCCTGCGTGACGACGATGACCGGCGCCACCGCCGCCGCCCGCGCGATCGCCGCCGGCAAGGAGGTCGACGCCGGGGTCCGCTCGCTGCAGGAGATCCACAAGGGGACCGTGAGGGCGGCGCAGCCGCGATGAGCGCGCCGTTCGGCCGCCGGCTCTGCGAGGTGGCGGAGAACAAGGTCTCCGGCGGCTATCGGATCTTCTCCCTCCGCGACCGCGAGGGACCGGCCCCCGAGCCCGGCCAGTTCTACATGCTCGCCAGCGAGCGCAGCTGGGGGGAGGGGGGAGGCCGCCCGTACCTGCCCCGAGCGATCTCGGTCGCCGAAACCGCCCCGGCAAAGGAAGGAGTCCGACTCGATTTCCTCGTCGAGAGCGTCGGTCCCGGTACGGATCGGCTCTGCGAGCTCGAGCCGGGCGAGCGCGTCTGGGTAACCGGACCCCTGGGCAACTCCTTCTCGACCCCGAAGCAGGTCAACCCAGACGCCGCCGGGGCCATCCTCGTCGGCGGTGGCATCGGCATCGCCCCGATGGCGATCTGGCGCCGCCACCTGGTGGACAAGGGCATTCCCCTGCGAGTCCTCCTCGGCTTCCGCAACGAAGCCCACTCCGGCGGCCTCGATGAGCTCTTCTGCTCTGGAGACTCGCTGTGCCCCGATGTCCGCCTGGCCAGCGAGGACGGCCACGCCGGTCACCAGGGCTATGTCACCGACCTTCTCGCGACGATGCTCGCCGGCGACGACGCCGAAACGGCAGTCGTCTACTCCTGCGGCCCCCCGGCGATGCTGGAGGCGGTCCGCGCCCTCTGCGCCGAGAGCGGCGTTGCCTGCGAGCTGGCGATGGAGTCGCCGATGGCCTGCGGCTTCGGCGCCTGCTTCGGCTGCGCGGTGGCGAAACCCGACGGTGGTTACATGCGGCTCTGCGTCGACGGGCCGGTGGTCAGGGGAGACACGGTACTGGAGGTGGCCCATGCCTGATTTCTGCGGCATCGAGCTCACCCACCCGGTGATCAACGCCTCGGGCACCTACGACGCGATCGCCGCCCGCAGGGTCTTCGGTGACGACCTTCTCGCCGAATTCCCCTTCTCCGCCTTCGTCTCGAAGACGATCACCCCGGAGCCCCGAGCCGGCAACGTCCCGCGCCGGATCTGGGAGACCCCGGCCGGGATGATCAACTCGATCGGGCTCCCGAACAAGGGGCTGGAGGGATTTCTGGCCGGGGACCTGCCGCAGCTGGCCGAGCTGCCGGTGCCGCTGATCGTCTCGGTGATGGCAACCAACCGGGAGGACTTCTCGCGGATGGTCCGCGGCGTCGCCGAGCGGGACGAGGTTGCGGCGATCGAGCTCAACGTCTCCTGCCCCAACGTTCACTCGGGCCTGATCGTCGGCGAGCAGCCGAGCGAGACCGAGGCACTACTGGAAACGCTGCGTCCTCTTACCGAGAAGCCGCTGATCGTGAAGCTGACCCCCAACGTCGCCAATCCGGAGGCGGTGGCCGTCGCCGCCGAGGAGGGTGGCGCCGACGCCGTCTCGCTGATCAATACGCTGAAGGCGAGCGCGATCGACCCCGCCACCGGCGAGCCGGCGATCGCCGCCGGGCACGGCGGTCTCTCGGGCCCCGCGGTGCGGCCGGTCGCGCTGCAGCAACTGCGGGCGGTGCGGGCCGCGGTCGAGCTGCCCCTGATCGGTATGGGAGGGATCTCCAGCGCCGCCGACGCGGCCGGGTTCCTCGCCGCCGGAGCAGCCCTGGTTGCGGTGGGAACCGAGAGTTTTCGGGATCCGCGAGCAGGATCGCGAATCGCGAATGGGCTGGAAAGCGACGCGTCTTTGCGATCTCCACGCGTGGGCGCCCTGCACCTCGACTAGAGGTTGAGACGAATTTTGGGGCTTTTGGCCCCAGTCACCTTGCACGGCCCCGAGGCGCGGCTATACTCGCCGCGCACATGACGGCTCCCTCAGTCAAATCTTCGCTCGCGGCGCCCGAACGGTCCCTGGACCAGAGGATGGACGCCCTCAGGCGTGCCAACGACATCCGCACCGCGCGGGCGAAACTGAAGAAGGACCTGAAAGCCAACCGGGCGAGCATCCAGACGATCCTGCTCGACCCGCCGGAGTACGTCCTTACCGCCAAGGTGTTCGACATGCTGCTGGCGGTCCCGAAGTACGGTCGCGTGAAGACGAACCGGATCCTCAACCAGTGCCGGATCTCGCCTTCGAAGACGATCGGCGGCCTCTCCGAGCGTCAGCGCACCGAGCTGATCTCGCAACTGCGTCGATAGCGACCGCCGCAGCGGTCAGTATCCGCGCCCGCATGGCCAAAGTCTTCGTCATCACCGGTCCCTCCGGGGTCGGCAAGGGGACCCTGATCCGGGAGCTGCTGGAGGCGGTGCCGGACCTGGAGCTGTCGGTCTCCGCCACCACCCGCGACCCGCGCGAGGGAGAGGTAAACGGGCGCGACTACCACTTCCTCGCCCCGGAGGAATTCGAGCAGCGGGTCGAGGAAAAGGATTTCCTCGAGTTCGCCACCTACAGCGGCAACCGCTACGGGACCCTGCGCAGCGAGGTCGAGCGCCGGCTCGACGCGGGGCACTCGGTCGTCCTCGAGATCGAGGTCCAGGGGGCCCAGCAGGTACGGGCGGCGAAACCGGACTCGGTCCAGATCTTCATCGCGCCGCCCGACCCCGCCGTCCTGCGGCAGCGCCTCGCCGGCCGCGGCACCGACTCCGCCGAGGCGATCGACGAGCGGCTGAAAGTCGCCGAGCAGGAGCTCGCCGCGCAGGGCGACTTCGACCACCGCGTCGTCAACGATGAGATCGGCCGGGCCGCGGCGGAGCTTGCCGCGATCGTCCGCGCCGAGCTCGATCCGGACCCGGCGGGCTGATCCTCTAGACTGCCCGGCCGATGATCAAACCACGCGTAGACAAGCTTCTTAACCACGCCGACTCCCATTACGCCGCCGTAGTCGTGTCGGCCAAGCGGGCGCGGCAGATCAACAGCTACTTCCACAACCTCGGTGAGGGCGGCTTCGGGGAGTACCCGCCGCCGATGGTCGAGACCAACGCCGAGAGGAACTACCTCTCGATGTCGCTCGAAGAGCTCGCCGAGGGCAAGCTGAAATACGAGTACCGCAGCTAGCCGCCTGTTGGCATAAGGGGGCCGCGGGCGCTTTCATTGGCGGTCGATGGCCCGACTACTCCTAGGCGTCAGCGGCGGCATCGCCGCCTACAAGGCCCTCGAGCTGGCCCGATCGGCCACGCTCGCGGGGCACGGCGTGCGCGTGGTGATGACCGAGGCGGCGACCCGCTTCGTCGGCGCCGCCTCCTTCGAGGGGATCGTCGGAGCGCCGGTCCTGATCTCCGAGTTCGACCGTGACCCGATGCGCGGCGCCTTCCCCGGCGAGGAGCAGGCGGGTCACGACCCGATCGGCCACCTCGAGCTGGCCGGTCGCTGCGACGCCTTTCTGGTCGCCCCGGCCTCGGCCAACACGATCGCGAAGCTGGCGGCCGGCGCCGCCGACTCGATGCTGACCACTTCCTTCCTTGCCTGTACGGCGCCGCGATTGGTGGCGCCGGCGATGAACGACCGCATGTACGCCGACGCAGCTACCCAGGCCAACCTGGAGACGCTGCGCGGGCGCGGGGTGGAGGTGATCGAGCCCGAGGAGGGCAAGCTCGCCTCCCGCGGCGAGTACGGCCGCGGGCGCCTGCCGGACCCCGAGCAGCTGCTGGCCCGGGTCGAGGCTGCCCTTCCCGCCGGCAACCGCCCCTGGGACGGCCTCCGGGTGCTGGTCACCGCGGGCGGCACCAGGGAGCCGATCGACCCGGTCCGCTTCATCGGCAACCGCTCCAGCGGCCGCATGGGCATCGCCCTCGCGGCGGCCGCACTGAGGCGCGGGGCGGAGGTGACGCTGATCGCCGCCAACGTCGCCCTGCCGGCCCCCGCCGGGGTGCGCCGGATCGACGTCGAGACGGCCGCTGAGCTGGCCGAGGTCGCCGAGCGCGAGTTCGCGACCACCCACGTGCTGCTGATGGCCGCCGCCCCCGCCGACTTCCGCGCCGCCGCTCCGGCGGAGGGCAAGCTGCAGCGCTCCGGCTCGCTCGAGCTCTCGCTGGAGCCGACCGAGGACATCCTCGCCGGCCTGGCGGCAAAGCGGCAGCAGGGGCAGACGGTGGTCGGCTTCGCCGCCGAGCACGGGGGGGAGGCGGTCGAGCGCGCCCGCGGCAAGCTGCAGCGCAAGGGAGCCGACCTGATCGTCCTCAACGACGTCTCCGATCCGGAGATCGGTTTCGAGAGCGACCGCAACGCCGTCACCCTGATCGGCGCGGAGAGCGAGACCGAGGTCCCGATCGACTCCAAGGACGCCGTCGCCGAGGCGATCCTGGGCGAAGTCGCGCGCTTGCGGGAGAAACAGAGCCAGCCGGCAGGCTGAGCGGGCTATACTGATTTCAAGCTTTTCTGTCCCCTATGCGTGTCGAGAAGTGGGCCTGGCCCACTTTTTTTACGCCTCCACCCCAAACATTCAGGCATGACCGACCCCACCGAGCAGAACATCCAGCAGGAGCTGTCCGAGCTTGACGGCGCGATCGACCTGGTCGCAGTCGAGAAGCCCCGGACCGACGCGCTGCGCCTCTTCATCGACCACCCCGACGGGGTGGACCTCGCACTTTGCGAACGAGTCACCAAGCACCTGGGGCACCTGCTGGTCGATTATTCGCTCGAGGTCTCCTCGCCTGGCCCCAAGTACCGCCGCCCCGCCACCACTTCCGAAACCAAGGAGTCCCTTCAGTGACCAAAGAGATCGTCGACGCCGTCAAAGCGCTGGAGCAGGAGAAGGGAATCTCCGCCGACAAGCTGATGGACGCCCTCGAGGACGCCCTCCTCTCGGCCTACAAGAAGACTCCCGGGGCGGCCAAATACGCCCGCGTCGACCTCGATCACGAAACCGGTGACTTCCGCGTCTTCGAACTGATCCTGCCGCCGGAGCTGGAGGAGAAGCTGTTGGCCGAAGCCGCCGAGCAGCAGGAGGAGCCCGAGGTCGATCCCGAGACCGGCGAACTGAAAGAGCCGGAGGACCCCGAGCTCGACCCGGAGATGATCGCCCCCTACGAGGACCAGATCGAGACCAAGGACGTCACCCCCGACGACTTCGGCCGGATCGCCGCCCAGACCGCCAAGCAGGTGATCCTGCAGCGGATCCGCGAGGCCGAGCGGCAGATGATGTACGACGAGTACCAGGACCGGGTCGGCGAGCTGATCACCGGAATCATCCAGCAGTCCGACAAGCGCTACACGCTGGTCCAGCTGCGTGAGCGGGTCGAGGCGCTGCTGCCGAAGTCCGAGCAGGTCTACAACGAGCGCTACGACCACGGGATGCGGGTCAAGGCCGTGATCACCGACGTCTCCGACTCGACCAAAGGGCCGGCGATCGTCGTCTCCCGGCGCAGCCCGGAGCTGATCAAAAGCCTGTTCGAGCTCGAGGTTCCGGAGATCGCCGACAAGCTGGTCGAAATCGTCGGCGTCGCCCGCGAGCCCGGCTACCGCTCGAAGATCGCCGTCGTCTCCCACGCCGACGGGGTCGACCCGGTCGGCGCCTGCGTCGGCCCCCGCGGGTCACGGGTGCGGATGGTCGTATCCGAGCTGCGCGGCGAGAAGATCGACATCATTCCCCACAACGACGAGCCCGCCCGCTTCGTCGCCAAAGCCCTTTCGCCGGCCCGCGTCCGCGAGGTGATCGTCGACGACGAGGAGCGCCAGGCGACCGTGATCGTCCCCGACGACCAGCTCTCGCTGGCGATCGGCCGCGACGGCCAGAACGCCCGCCTCGCCGCCCGCCTCACCGGCTGGCGCGTCGACATCAAGTCCGAGAGCGAGTTCGCCTCCGAAGAACACGAGGTCGAGGTCGAGGGCGAAGAAGCCTTCGACGGGCGCTGCATGGCGGTGATGACCACCGGCCGCCGCTGCCCCAACGCGGCGCTGCCAGGCTCCACCTACTGCGGATTGCCGCAGCACCAGGCGCTCTCCCGCTTCGAGACCAGCCAGGTGGCGATGCTGGCCAACGTCTCCGAGACCGAGGTCGCGATCCTCGCCGATCCAGACGCCGACGAAGGCCAGGTCACGGAGATCGTCGAGCGGGCCGAAGGCGAATTCGTCGAGCCCGCCGAGGTCGAGGAGACGACGGAGGAGTCCCCGCCCGTCGACGCCGAGACCCCCGAGGAAGCCGCCACCGAGGAGGCCATCGAAGAGGACATCCAGCAGGAGGCGACCGAAGCCGAGGAAGTCGACGGTGAGACGCTCGGCGACGACGACGAAGCGGCGGAGCCGGTCGCCGAGGAGGCGGAGCAGGCTTAGTGGCAAAGAAACGGGTTCACGAGATCGCGAAAGCGCAGGGCGTCAGCTCCAAGGAGCTGCTCGCCGCCTTGAAAGCCGCCGGGGTCGAGGCGAAAGCCGCCGCCTCCAGCGTCGAGGAGGCCGACGCCGTGAAAGCGATCTCGGCCGCCAAAGGCAACGGCGGCGCCGGGACGGCGCCGAAAGCTGCGGCTAAACCGGCCCCGAAAGCCGAGCAGGCGGCCGCGCCGGCGGCGCCCAAAACTGCAGAGGCTCCGAAAGCCGCGGAGGCACCCCAGGCCGCCGCCAAACCGGCAGCCGCGAAAGGCCGCAACACCTCGACCAAACCGGTCCGCGCCGGCGGCGCCCAGCAGGGCGGCGGCGGTGGCGGCGGCGCCTCCTCGAAAAAACGCCGCGTGGTGATCGACTCTCAGGCCTCCCGCCGTGAGCAGGGAGGCGGCCCGCCGCCGCAGCGCCCGCCGCGCCGCCGTGGCGGTCGTCGCCGGCGTCCGTTGCTCGAGGAGCCGCCGTCGACCCCGGCGACGCCCGACGAGCCCGAGGCGACCAAAGTCAACTCCGGCGCCACCGTGCGCGAAGTCGCCGAATCGCTCGGCCTCGCCCCGGCCGAGGTGATCAAAAAACTGATGATGATGGGTGAGATGGCGACGCTTACGCAGACCCTCACCGATGACTCGGTGAAGGCGATCGCCGACGAGTACGACCGCAAGGTCGAGATCCTCCACGCCGCCGACGAGGAGCCCGAGGAGCCCGAGTTCTCCGACGCCGACGAGGACCTGGTCGACCGGCCGCCGGTGGTGACGATCATGGGTCACGTCGACCACGGCAAGACCTCGCTGCTGGACGCGATCCGCGAGACCGAGGTCGCCGCGGGCGAGGCCGGCGGCATCACCCAGCACATCGGCGCCTACCAGGTCCACCACGACGGGAAGACGATCACCTTCCTCGACACCCCGGGCCACGCCGCCTTCACGGCGATGCGCGCCCGCGGCGCCAAGGTCACCGACGTCGTCGTCGTGGTCGTCGCCGCCGACGACGGTGTCATGCCGCAGACCAAGGAGGCGATCGACCACGCCCGCGCCGCCGACGTGCCGATGCTGATCGCCGTCAACAAGATCGACAAAGAGGGCGCCAACCCGGAAAAGGTCCGCGGCGAGCTCGCCCAGATGGAGATCAGCCCGGAGGAGTGGGGCGGGGACACCGTCTTCTGCGAGGTCTCGGCAAAGACCCACGAGGGCCTCGACAACCTGCTCGACATGATCCTGCTCGTCACCGAGCTGGAGGAGCTCGCGGCCAACCCGAACACGACGGCCTCCGGCCACGTGATCGAGTCCCAGCTCGACCCGGGCCGCGGCCCCGTCGTCACCGTGCTCGTCGAGCGCGGCACCCTGCGCGTCGGCGACTCGCTGGTCGCCGGGCCGCAGTGGGGGCGCGTCCGCGCGATGCAGGACTTCACCGGCACCGCGGTCGCCGAGGCGGTTCCCGGGATGCCGGTTGAGGTGCTCGGCTTCGACGGCGTCGCCGACGCCGGTGAGTTCGTGCAGACGGTCGATGGCGACCGCCAGGCCCGCCAGATGGCGGGGGAGCGCGCCCACCGGCTGAAAACCGAGGCGCTGGCCCGTCGCCAGGGCCGCAAGGTCAGCCTCGACGAGGTCTTCGCCCGCGCCCAGGAGGGCGAAATCAAGGAGCTCAACATCGTCCTCAAGGCCGATGTCGCCGGCTCCCTGGAGGCGCTCCAGGACGAGCTCGCGAAGGTGCCGCAGGAACGGGTGGCGATGAACATCATCCACTCGCAGACCGGCGGCATCAACGAGTCCGACGTGATGCTGGCCTCGGCCTCCGACGCGATCATCATCGGCTTCAACGTGCGGCCGCTGCTGGACGCCAAACGGGCCGCCGCTCGCGAGGGCGTCGACGTCCGCACCTACTCGGTCATCTACAAAATCACCGAAGACCTGCGCAACGCGATGGAGGGCCTGCTCGACGCGGTCGAGGTCGAGGAGACGATCGGCGAGGCGCTGGTCAAACAGACCTTCAAAGCCTCCAAGGTCGGCCGCATCGCCGGCTGCATCGTCGCCGAGGGCAAGGCGGTCCGGACCGCGAGCGTGCGCCTGATCCGCGAGGGCACGGTGATCTGGACCGGCGAGCTCGGCTCCCTGCGTCGCTTCAAAGACAACGTCCAGGAAGTCGAGGAGGGCCAGGAGTGCGGCATCGTCCTCGAGGGGTACGCCGACGTCAAGGAGGACGACGTGCTCGAGTTCTTCCAGACGAAACAGGTCGAGCAGACCCTGGAGTAGCATGGCCAGCTCCCGCATGCGGCGCATCAACGAGGTGCTTCGCGAGGTCGTGGGCGCCGCAATTTCAGGCGAATTGAGTGATCCCCGTATCGGCTTCGTGACCGTGACCGCCGTAGAGACCAGCCCCGATCTGCGCACCGCCAAGGTGTTCGTCAGCGTGCTCGGGACTGACGAGGAGCGGGAGGCGACGTTGGAGGGGTTGCGCTCCTCTCACGGGGTGATCCAGTCGCGGATCGCCGCCGAGACGCGGATGAAGCGGACCCCGACCTTGACCTTCCACTACGACGACACGATCGCGAAGGGCGTTCGCATCTCCGAGCTGCTGGAGGAGGGGGACGAGTGAGCGCGGTGCCGGACCTCAAGACCACCGACCTCGAGCGGGTCGCCTCGGAGCTGCGCAGCCGTGACCGCTTCCTGCTGACCGCCCACGAGGGCCCCGACGGCGACGCCCTCGGCTCCCTGCTCGGCCTCCACAAAGTCCTTACCAGCCTCGGCAAGGACTCGGTGATGTTCATGGCGGCGAAGGAGTTTCCGCTGCCGATCGAGTACCGCTTCCTGCCGCTGGAGGAGGTCTTCCACGAGCCGCCGGCCGACATGGCCGACCGCACCGTCGTCTTCCTCGACTGCGGCAACATCGACCGGATGCCGGTCGAGTGGCTGACCGCGGGCGGCAACGAGGTCATCAACATCGACCACCACCACGACAACACCTGCTTCGGCGACATCAACCTGGTCGAAGTGGGGGCCTCCTGTACGGCGGAGATCGTTTACGACCTGGCGCTGCTGCTGGAGGCCAAGATCACCCCGGAGATCGCCTCGGCGCTCTACGTCGGGCTGATCACCGACACCGGCAAGTTCATGTACGAGAACACCAACGCCCACACCCACCGGGTGGCCGCTGACCTGATCGATGCGGGCGTCAACGTCGACGACACCTACCGGCGCCTCTACGAGCACGTACCGCTGCCGAAGCTGCGGCTGGTCTCGCGGGCGCTCGACGGGATCCGCAGCTACTGCGACGGCAAGCTCGCGGTCAGCTACATCACGATGGCCGACTACGAGGCCACCGGGGCCGGCGAGGAGATGACCGAGGGCCTGATCGACCACCTGCGCTCGATCGACGGGGTCAGGGTCGCCGCCGTGATCCGCGACCTCGGCGACCGCGGCCGCGCCGCGCGCAAGGTCAGCCTCCGCGCCAGCGCCGGCGACGTCGACGTCTCGGCGATCGCCCGGGTCAAGGGCGGCGGCGGCCACAAACGCGCCGCCGGGTTCTCGACCGACCTGGAGTTCGAGCAGCTGACCGAGTTCCTCGCCGCCGAGGTCTCGGCCCAGCTCGGCTCCTGAGCATGGCGGGAGACTCGGGCACGGTGCTGCTCTACGACAAGCCGGCCGGCGTCACCTCCCACGACGTCGTCGCCCAGGTGCGCCGCGAACGCGGTGAGAAAACGGGCCACGCCGGCACCCTCGACCCCTTCGCCACCGGCCTGCTGTTGATCCTGCTCGGCCGCGCCACCCGCCTGCAGCGCTTCCTCGTCGGGCTGCCGAAGACCTACCTGGCGACGGCGCGGCTCGGCTGGCGCTCGAGCACCGGCGACCCCGACGGCGAGCTGACCGAGACCGGGCGGGTGCCCGCCTCGCTGGAGCTGCCGACGGGAACGGTGCGCCAGCAGGTGCCGATGACCTCCGCGGTCCGGGTCGGCGGCGAGCGCCTCTACAAGAAGG
>Ga0207677_10001255_pt1 | contig 13664 bp, 13 predicted proteins | sample KBSMisM42_FD_184311 | JGI IMG/M metagenome (GOLD analysis project Ga0207677, IMG submission 184311) | Miscanthus rhizosphere microbial communities from Kellogg Biological Station, Michigan, USA - KBS Miscanthus M4-2 (SPAdes) (version 2) | ecosystem: Host-associated > Plants > Roots >...
GTACCTACGGCGTCCCTTTCTATGCGGGGTGGAGCCTGACGACAGATCTCGGCCCTATTCCAGGCCGTCGGACCGCCAAGCGCTCCATAGACGAGCTCGTCGCTGCCACGCTGCTTCTGTACCCGCGCTATTTCGACCCGGTGACACGGCTTCCCTGCCCGGCCGAGGTCGTCGTTCGGCGACTTACTGAGGGCAAGGAACCCGATGCCAGCGTCGTTGTTGGGCTGCGTCGATTTCAGGGGAAGCTCATGCGTCGCTTGAGGAGGCTGGCCCAGTGAATCGGCCAGCCGGAAACCTGAGCCTTTTGCTGAATCCTGCTGCCGCGCGGCGTCCGCGCGCGCGGATGCACCGGCCCGAGCGCCGTGCATTCGTGTTCCTTCAAGGCCCGCCCGGCCCAATGATGCATCAGCTCGCAACCGCAATGCGGGCCAAGGGCGTGAAGGTCGAGCGAATTAATGTGTGCGCCGGCGACGCGGTCGATTGGAAAGAGCCGGCGACGAACTTCCGTGGCCGTTTCGGCGACTGGCCAGTGTTCTTCGACAATTTCCTGCGCGAGCATCAGGTCACCGACATTCTGCTGTTCGGCGATTGCCGGCCGTACCACGCCTCGGCGCGGCGTATTGCCGCGCTTCGCGGTGTAAGGACCTACGTCCTCGAGGAAGGGTACCTCCGCCCTCACTGGATGACGCTCGAGCTCGATGGCGTGAATGGCTATTCGCGGCTGGTCCGCAACAAGGAGTGGATCCTGGAGCAGGCGCGTGGCCTGCCGCCGGAGTCCTTCCAGTCACCTATCACTGCGAGCTTTCGGCGCCGGGTGCGCGATACCGCCCGTCACTATATCGCGGTTCATCTCACGGGGCGGCTTACCTACCCGTATTACCGCACTCACCGTGCCGGCTCGGCCGTGATGGAAACGCTTGGGTGGGCCTGGAAATATCTGCTGCGCGGCCGGAAGGCCCGCGAAGCAGCCCGGGTCCTCGATGAGCTCGAGGGCAAGCAGTATTTCCTGTTCGCGTTGCAGCTTTCGGGCGACTATCAAATCCGGAACCACTCGCCGTTTCCTGACATGCGCTCGGCGGCGCTCTACGTGATGGAAAGCTTCGCTCGGCACGCGCCTGAAGACGCTCACCTGCTGATCAAGGCGCACCCGTTCGACACCTCTTTGCTCAAGTGGCCGCGCTTCATTCGCCGCCACGCCCACCGGCTCGGCATCTCGGAGCGGGTACGTTTCGTCGATGGCGGGTATCTCGATAAGCTCGCGGCGGACACTGCGGGGATGGTGTGCGTCAACAGCACATCGGCAACGCTCGCGCTGGCCGCTGGAAGCCCCGTCTGCGCACTTGGCGAGGCGATCTACAACATCCCGGGCCTGACCTTCCGTGGGCATCTCGACGAGTTCTGGAGCAATCCGGAACGGCCGGAAGAGGGGCTCTACGACGCATTCCGGCGCATCCTTGTTGACCGCTGTCTCGTCCGTGGAGGGCTCGCAAGCGAATCCGCTGTGCAGACGCTGATCGAGAGCATCGTCCAGCGCCTGTGCGACGACGAACCGCCCATGGCTGAAGTGATCGAGGAATCGGCTCTCGCGAAGTAGCTGCTAGTCCTGCGAAACAGTGTCCAAAAATTGGGCCAGCTCCTCGCTGCCGCCGATGCGCTTCCCGTCGATAAAGATCTGCGGAGTGGTTGAGACACCCTGCTCGGCTTGAAAGGCATCGACTTCCTCGCGGGTCGTCAGCAAGTGCTCGTCGATCTGGTAGCCCGCGTCCTCGAGCATGCGCCGGGCGAGCAGTCCGTAGGGGCATTCGTGCGTCGCGAGTTTCATCCGGTAGAGGGTTGCTTGGTGCCGGGGCATGGGCCTTCCTGGGTTAGGTCGAGCGCCAATGCGCACGCATCAGGAAAGTTGCCTCGCTCGCGGTCGGCCGTGCACCGCGCTATGCGAATTGCCGATGAACCCAATCTACGAGCAGATGAAGACCAGCGTCTTCGAGCGGATGTCACTGGCCGCGACCAAGCACGGCGCGGTGAACCTCGGACAGGGCTTTCCCGATTTCGGCTGGCCCGATGAGATCCTCGACTTCGCTGCGCATGCGCTGACCGAAGGGTCCAACCAATATGCGCCGTCGCGGGGCCTGCCGGGGCTGCGCGAAGCGGTCGCCGCGCATTATGCCCGCCATTTCGCGCAGGACCTCGCCGCCGAGCATGTGTGCGTCACCAGCGGAGCAACCGAGGCTCTTGGCGCCGCGATCCTGGCGACCGTCGAGCCCGGCGACGAGGTGATCATCTTCACGCCGGCCTACGACAGCTATGCGCCGATGATCCGCAGGGCAGGAGCGACGCCGGTGGAGGTCGCGCTGCAACCGCCTAATTGGAAGATCGAAAGCCAGGCGCTCGAGGCGGCAATCACGACGAAAACCAGCGCCATTCTGTTCAACAATCCGCATAATCCTGCGGGACGGCTTTTCGGCCCGGAGGAGCTCGAAACAATCGCGGGCGCGGCGCTCGAGCATGACCTCATCGTCATCAGCGATGAGGTGTGGGAGCATGTGCTGCTCGACGGCCGCAAGTTCACACCACTGGCGGCTCTGCCCGGGATGTCGGAGCGCACGATCAAGGTCGGGTCTGCCGGCAAGATCTTCTCGCTCACGGGCTGGAAGGTGGGGTGGATTGTGGCCGCTCCAGCGCTCGCGGCCGTGGCGGCGCGGGCACACCAGTTCCTGACCTTCGCCACGGCTCCGAACCTGCAAGCGGCGGTCGCCTTCGGCCTCAATGAGGGCGACGCGTGGATCCAGCCGATGCGTGACCGATTTCAGCGCGCCCGCGACCGGATGACGCAGCGGCTGCGATCCGCCGGGTATGAAGTGCTCGACGCCACATCCACCTATTTCCTCTGCGTCGACCTCGCGGCATCGGGCCTGGCGATCGACGATGAAGCCTTCGCGACCGCGGCCGTCGAACAGGCGGGCGTGGCGGTGGTGCCGTTATCGGCCTTTTCCGAACGCGAACCGTCCCGGCACCTGGTCCGCCTGTGCTTCGGCAAGAAGGACGAGACCATCGACGCTGGCGTTGCGGCGATGGCGAGAGCGAAGGAGCTGCTGGCATGAGCCCTGCCGACGAAACCGCGGAGTTGTTGCGTCAATTCGAAGTGACGAGCTCGGGTGATCTTGTCAGCTATTCTCCCATCGACGGGGTTGAGATCGGCCGCGTTCGGATAGGAGATCCGTCCGAGGCAGCCGCCAGCGCAGCCGAAGCTTTCCTCGAATGGCGAACCGTTCCGGCACCGCGCCGTGGCGAGCTGGTTCGGCTGCTCGGGGAGGAGCTCCGTGCGGCGAAGGAGCCGCTGGCGCGCCTGGTCACGATTGAGAGCGGCAAGATCGTCCAGGAGGGCCTCGGTGAGGTCCAGGAGATGATCGACATCTGCGACTATGCGGTAGGCCTGTCGCGTCAGCTCTACGGGCTCACCATCGCCAGCGAGCGGCCCGACCATCGCATGATGGAGCAGTGGCATCCCCTCGGGCCGGTGCTCGTGATCAGCGCCTTCAACTTCCCTGTCGCGGTTTGGGCATGGAACGCGGCTCTGGCGTTGGTCTGCGGCAATCCGGTGATCTGGAAGCCGAGCGAGAAGACCCCGCTCTGCGCGGAAGCCGTGATGGCGCTTGTGCGCCGCGCGCTGGCTCGCTTCGGCGACGCGCCGGAAGGGTTGCTGCAATTGGTGCAGGGCGGCCGTGACGTGGGCGAGATTCTGGTCGACGATCCGCGGATCGCGCTTGTGTCTGCGACCGGGTCGACGGCAATGGGCCGCGTCGTGGGCCCGCGCGTCGCTCAGCGCTTCGGCCGGGTGCTGCTCGAGCTTGGCGGCAACAATGCAATGATCGTCGCGCCGAGCGCCGATCTCGAGCTCGCCAGTCGGGCGATCCTGTTCTCCGCGGCTGGAACCGCCGGGCAGCGCTGCACGACCCTGAGGCGCCTGATCGTCCACGATACCGTTGCAACGCCGCTCGTCGCGCGGCTGCGCAGCCTGTTCGCGCAGGTGAAGATCGGCGACCCACGCGACCCGGCCACTTTGATTGGCCCGCTGATCGACGAAGCCGCTTTCGACGGCATGAGGACCGTGCTCGGCGACGGCATCGAGCGCGTCGAAGCCGTGGCCGGCGGTTTCTATGTTCGTCCGGCCATCGTCGAGTTGGACGGGCAGGCGGGCAGCGTCCTCAAGGAGACGTTCGCGCCCATCCTGTACGTCTTGCGCTGTCGCGACCTTGACGAGGCGATCGCGCTCAACAACGCCGTCCCTCAGGGCCTATCCTCATCGATCTTCACGACCGACTTGCGTGAAGCCGAGCGATTCCTGTCGGCGGCCGGCTCGGACTGCGGCATCGCCAACGTCAATATCGGTCCGTCCGGCGCCGAGATCGGCGGGGCGTTCGGTGGCGAGAAGGAAACTGGCGGCGGGCGCGAAAGCGGCTCGGACAGCTGGCGCGCTTACATGCGGCGGCAGACCAATACCATCAATTACGGGTCAGATTTGCCACTCGCCCAGGGTATCCGCTTCGACGTCGCCCCATAGAGCGAGCTTCTCCTCGGCGATCATCGCGGGCCATGCGCGGCGGAAATTCGCTGTCCACGGCTTTAGCCCCGCCGGGTCTAGGGGCGGTGAGATCAGGTAGCCCTGGACGTGATCGCAGCCGAGCTCGCGGACGATGCGGAGCTGGTCGATCGTCTCTACTCCCTCGGCTGTCGTCATCAGGCCCAGGCCCCTCGCCAGCTCGGCGACCGTCTGGATGATGAGCCGGCTGTCGCGGGACGTCGGTGCATCGGCAACGAATGCCTGGTCGATCTTGACCTCGGTAAAGGGCAGCTGGCGAAGCTGCATCAGTGAAGAGTAGCCGGTACCGAAGTCGTCGATCGCAAGCCCGATGCCCTTGATTCGGAATCGGGTCAGCGCGTCCATCATCTTGACCAGGGGCTGCGTCGCGCCCTCGGTTAGTTCCAGGACGATGCGATCCGTCGGCACGTTGAGCGCGCGGCACATCCGTTCGACCAGGTCTGGAAAGTCGAGGTGCTGAAGGCTCAGTGCTGAGATGTTGAAGGCGATGCAGACATCAATGCCCTGCTGCCTCCATTCGAGCCACTGCCGAAGGATTTTGCGAAGGCCCCAGTGCGTCAGGTCATCGATCAGGCCGTGCTGCTCCGCCAGCGGGACGAAGCGGGCGGGGCCGACCGTACCGAGTTCCGGGTCGTCCCAGCGGACCAGCGCCTCGACCTGCGCGAGGCTGCCGTCGCGCATCGAGACCTTCGGCTGGTAAACCATGTGCAGCGCCTGGCGCTCGAGCGCGAGTTGCAGGCCGTCGACCAGCCGTAGCTCTGCCTTTGCCGTCATTGCACCAGAGTCGCCTTGAGCTTCGACAGAACGCCCTCGAGCACGTCCAGGCGGACGGGCTTTTCAACAGGGCCGACCATATTGAGGCCGAGCGCCTCGCCGAGCCGGAAGGCGGACTCAAGCACTCTTCGGTCAAAGCCGCTTACGATCAGCACCGGGCCACGATAGTTCTGGTCCGCAAGGAAACGAGTCAGCTCCACTCCATCCATCCCGGGCATGCCGAGATCCAGCGCGACCATCTCCGGCCGGTTCGCGATCAATGCCTCACGAAAATCCTCGTCCCGCGCAGTGATGATGGGCTCGAAACCGCACGAGCGCGCTGCGTTCGCGAGGTAATCGGCGAGCGCTGGCTCGTCATCGATCAGCAGCAGACGCGGCTGCGGCATTAAACTCGTTACTCCCCGTAAACGGCCTACGTAGCATCAACGCGTGAGACAAGGTTTCTCAACGCCTTTTTAACCGTGTCCTCGATAAAGTCCCAATTTGGCGCGAATTGCGTCTTGCCGGAGGGTTGATCCCGCATGTTTGCAGAACTGATTCGGAGGAAGTTCGGGGGCGAGCGTATCGGCAGCAGTGACGCCGCGTTCGAATCGACCACAGTCTCCCTCTCGACGTCCGTCCCGCGCCCGGCGGAGCGGCGTACTGACGAGCGTCTTTCTGCCATGCTGCGGGTCGGGAAGCTGACCGATAACGCCGGCACCGAGCAGCTCATTAAGGTCAAGAACATGTCGGCCGGCGGCGTGATGGCGATCGTCGCGCGTGCGCCCGAAGTCGGCGAGCATGTGTCGATCGAGCTTTCGTCGCAGAGGATCCCGAGCACCGTCGTGTGGACGCGCGATGACATGGTGGGGCTGAAGTTCGACGGGAATGTCGATCTCGGGGAGCTGCTTGCGGGCCGAAAGCCGCGCCACGGCTTTCGTCCGCGTCCGCCGCGTCTCGACATCCCGTGCAAGGCGTCGGTCCGGGTCGGAAAGACTTATTACACGGTCGACGTGCACGACATCTCGCTCGGCGGGATCAAGGTCGAGCCGATCGAGGAATATTGCGTCGGCAAGAATGTCGTCGTCGTCGTCGAGAGCCTTCGTCCCGTGAAGGGCGAGGTGCGCTGGTATTCGGACCGCCGAGCCGGCATAGTTTTCGAGCGGCCGCTGGAGTTCGAGGAGTTGGCCGAATGGGTCGGCAAAAGGCTTGAGCTCGCCAGCCTAAAGGCGTCTTACAAAGCCTAACGGCTGCACCTATCTCGCTCCTGAGCAAAAGGAGCGGATTCCATGGCCGAACAAGTCGCAGTCCTCGCCGGTGGATGTTTTTGGTGCACCGAAGCGGTGTTCCTCGACGTCATCGGCGTCAAATCGGTCGAGAGCGGCTACACCGGCGGCACGGTCGCCAATCCGACCTACAAGCAGGTCTGCGGCGGCGACACGGGCCATGCCGAGGCGATCCGCGTCACCTTCGACCCTGACGAGCTCAGCTACGACGACCTGCTCGACATCTTCTTCGCGACCCACGACCCGACCCAGCTCAACCGCCAGGGCAATGACGTCGGTACTCAGTATCGCTCGGCGATCTTCCCGCAGGATGAGGAGCAGGAGCGCAAAGCCCGCGAAGCCATCGCTCGCAATAACCCTGACCACGACAATGGCATCGTCACGACCGTTGAGCCCAAGGCCGAATGGTATCCTGCCGAGGATTATCACCAGGACTATTGGGCCGGGGACGGCCAGCGCAATCCCTATTGCCTGGCGGTGATCCCTCCAAAGCTGCAGAAGCTCCGCAAGAGCTTCCAGATGCGCGTAAAAGGGATGAACGCCGCGCTCTAGGCGGCGGCGCGGCGCAGCCGGTCGTTGATCGCAACGCCGAGACCCGTCTCGGGCACCGGCGCGACGGCGATGCGCGACCTGCCCGAGGCGTCGGCCTGGTGTAGCAGGTCGAACAGGCGCGCTGCTGCTTCGATGAGGTCACCTGAGGCGCTCAGGCTTTCATCGCCCTCAACGGGCCCGAAGCCGATAAGAAATTCGTCAGGCTCCGCACTAGTGGCATTGAGCCGCAGTGGCTTCGACGGCGCATAATGCGTCGCGAGCTGGCCGGGGGCTTCTATCCGATCGCCTGAAGCCGCCTCGGCGTCCACCTCGATCGGCCCCGGCCGCAGCAGCCGTAGTGGGCCCCCAGTTGCGGCGACGATGGTCGATTCGAGGCCGCGGTCGGTCGCTCCTGCGTCGACTATCAGCGGGATCCGCCCCCCGAGGCTCTTCGCCACATGCTCCGCCCGTGTCGGGCTAATCGATCCGCTTAGGTTCGCCGACGGCGCGGCGAGAGGGCGTCCCGTGGCGCGCAGCAGGGCCTGCATGGCGGCGTGCCTTGGCACGCGTAGGCCGATCGTCGGCAGCCCGGCGGTGATGATGGACGCAATTCCGGCGTGAGGCCGGAGCGGCACGACCAGGGTCAGGGGTCCCGGCCAGTGCTGCTCGGCCAGCTGCCGCGCCTCATCATTGAACTCGCCCAGCCTCTCCGCAGCAGTGAGATCGATTACGTGAACAATCAATGGGTTGAAACTAGGTCTTCCCTTCGCTTCATAGATACGGGCAACCGCTGCGGGACGCGTCGCATCCGCGGCGAGGCCGTAGACGGTCTCGGTCGCGACGGCGACCGGCTCGCCGGCAAGGATCAGCTCGGCGGCCTCGGCGATGGTCTCGTCGGTGAATGGAAGGACCCGCGTCTCCATGAGGCGCGGCTAGAGCATCAACGGCGCTGGTGGAATACTAAGCGCGTTCGCGGTCGAGCAGCGTCTCGGGCTCTATGCCCAGGCGGCGCATCCGCGCCCGGATCTCAGGCCAGTCCTCCTTGAGGAATCGGCTGCGCTCGGAATCGCTGAGCCGCGATCGCGCGCCCGGCGCGACGAACATGCCGACGCCGCGCTTCACCACGATCAGTCCCTCGTCCTGAAAGCCCTGATAAGCCTTGGCGACCGTCAGCGGATTGGCCTGCTCCTCGGCCGCAAGGGCGCGAACCGAGGGCAAGGGATCGCCGTCGGAATAGCGTCCAGTGAGGATGGCGTCGGCGATCGTCTCTCGAAGGCGGACATAGACCGGCTTTTCGTGCTGTTTCCCTACCGTCATGCTGTCATAATACAGCGTGGCGCGAGAATATCAATCACCCGATCATCAAAGTGTCATAAAGCCGGAGGCTGCCACGCCCTTCGCACCGTTTCGAGTGATGGACGCTCGCGGTCTGTGAGCTCATGCCCGGCATGCCCGATGAAGATGAATCCGGCGATCCGCTCGCCCGGCTCGCAGAAGGCGGCCTGGACGTGCTCCGAATAGGCCCGCCATCCCGTCACCCATCCCGCGACATAGCCGAGCGCGTGGGCTGCCAGCAGCAGGTTCATCCCGGCCGCGCCGCATGACAATTCCTGCTCCCAGACCGGGATCTTGTGCCCCTGCACCGGCGCAGCAACGAGGACCACCAGCTGTCCTGCGTAATGGGCGAAGCTCTCTTCCTTCTCGCGGTGGGCCGCGGTCGCTTCGGGATTCTCCTCTGCCAGCGCCTCGAGCAGCAATGCGGCGAGAGCATCGCGCTGGTCGTCAGCCACTGTGACGAATCGCCACGGCGTCAACGTGCCATGGTCGGGCGTGCGCGCGGCAATCGACAGGATACGCTCCATCTCCTCCGCCGTCGGCCCTGGCCCGACCAGGTCGCGGGGCTTTCCGGAACGGCGGGTTTCGAGCAGCGAAAGGAGCGAAGAGGTGTCGTTGAGCATTGTGTCGTTCATCTAAGCGCGATGGCGGTTGGTGCAACAAGCCGCTTCACAAGAGGATTTTGGTCGTTACGGTCGCGGCCGCTGTGATGGGGAGAGTGCCGGATGGTCGATACACCAGCCGTTGAAGAACCTTTTTCGCCTGCTTCAGGCAACACCAATCCCGCCGATAAGAAGACCTGGTTCGGCCACCCTCGGCAGCTTGCGCGGCTGTTCACGACCGAGGCGATGGAGCGTTTCGGCTATTACGGCATGCGGGCGCTGCTGACGCTCTACCTCGCCAAGCATTTCCTCTTTTCCGACACGACGACGACCGGCCTCTACGGCGGCTTCACGGCGCTGGTATACCTGACGCCGCTTATCGGCGGCTTCATTGCCGACCGCTACCTCGGCTCCAAGCGCTCCGTGAAATTCGGCGCTTTGATGATGAGCCTCGGCTATTTCGTCCTTTGCTTTGGCGGCGAGACGGCCAAGCCGCACGCGGTCATCGATGGCCAGCGCTATGAAGTGAAGGTCGAGAATTTCGTCGACCGGCCGACCTCTACCGGAGAGGAAATCCGCTACGTCGTCACTGGCGGCCAGCAGCTCAAGATCAAGGGCAATGACGACGGGAGCGTCGACCTGCTTCAGGCTGACAACAGCGTCGCGCGCCACCTGCCCAAGGGCTCGTTCGAGCCCGGCGCCGACCGCAACAGCCTGTTCGTGCTGATCATGCTGATGGGCCTGTCGCTGATCACGGTCGGCAACGGCTTCTTCAAGCCGAACATCTCGACCATTGTGGGGTCGCTCTACGCCCAGGGGGATCGCCGCCGCGATGCCGGCTTCACGATCTTCTACATGGGCATCAACCTCGGCTCCTTCTTCTCGCAGTTGCTCTGCCCGTTCCTGGCGGACAACGTGGGCTGGTGGGCAGGCTTCGGTCTAGCGGCCGGCGGCATGCTGCTCGCGGCGGCCTTGTTCGAGTTCGATCGGGGGTTGCTCGACGGCTACGGCGAGCGGCCCGAGCATGCGAGCGCGAAGACTGATTGGTGGATCTATCTCGGCGCCGTGATCGCGGTGCCAGTGGTCTACTTCCTCTTTACAAACCTGATGAATTCGAGCGCGTCGTCAGCCGAGGCTCACACCATCGGTGAGTACATCCTGTCGCTACCGATCATGGGCAAGGCGCTCTTCTTCACCTTCCTCGTTTCGATCCCCGGAATCCTCGCCTGGTCATGGTTCGCGGGTAGCCGGCAGGAATTCCAGATGATGGTCGCGGCGATGGTCCTAATCGTCTTCAACGTCGTCTTCTGGACCTTGTTCGAGCAGGCGGGGTCGTCGCTGACCTTGTTCGCCGACCGCAACACGGACCTGCACATTACCTCGAACTGGTCGATTTCGGCGGGGCAGACGCAGTCGTTCAACGCGATCTTCATCGTGCTGTTGGCGCCGCTCTTCTCGATACTGTGGAACGGCCTCGCGAGGCGAGGGCTTGAGCCGCCTATCCCGATCAAGTTCGGGCTTGCGCTGGTCGGTGTTGGCGCCGGCTTCCTGTTCCTTGTCTGGGGATCGCAATTCGCGGGCAGCGACTTCAAGGTCGGGATCTGGTGGCTGGCCGGTCTCTACCTGATCCACTCGATTGCCGAGCTGATGATTTCCCCGGTCGGGTTGAGCATGATCACCAAGCTGTCGATTGCGCGCATCGTCGGGTTGATGATGGGCGTGTGGTTCCTGTCGATCTCGATCGCGCAATATGTCGCCGGCGCGGTCGCCCAGGTCGCGTCGGTCGAGACGGTTGGTGGCCAGGTCACCAACCTTCAGGTGAGCCTCAACACCTACCTGCACGTGTTCACGATCATCGGCGAATGGGCAATCGGGTTCGGCGTCGTACTGCTGCTGCTCAGCTGGCCGCTCAAATATCTGATGCACGGAGTGAAATGATGAAATTGGGGGGGATCGCGGCCGTCCTCGCGACTGCCGCGCTGGTTTCGGCGTGCGCGAACGGCGAAAAGCCCAAGACGCCGGCGATCGCGGTCAATGAGGATCCCTATCCCTCGACCTACGTCCGCTATCCGGGCGTGCCGACGGTCATCCGCGGCGCGACGATTTTCGACGGCGACGGGCATCGACTCGATCGTGGTGACATCATGATCGCGGACGGAGTCATCAAGGCGGTCGAGCCCAATCTCATGGTGCCGGCAGGTGCCGTGGTCATCGACGGCACCGGCAAGTTCGTGACTCCCGGCATCATCGACGTCCACAGCCACCTCGGTGATTATCCGTCGCCGGGCGTGTCGTCGCTCTCCGACGGCAATGAGGCGACGTCCCCGGTCCGCCCCGAAGTCTGGGCCGAGCATAGTGTCTGGCCGCAGGATCCCGGCTTCAGCCGCGCGCTGGTCAACGGCGGCGTGACGACGCTGCAGATTTTGCCGGGCTCGGCCAATCTGTTCGGCGGCCGCTCGGTCGTGGTGAAGAACGTCCCTGCCCGGACCGAGCAGGGCATGAAGTTCCCCGGCGCGCCGTACGGCCTCAAGATGGCGTGCGGCGAGAACCCGAAGCGGGTCTACGGCAGCAAAAGCAACATGCCGCAGACGCGCATGGGCAATATCGCTTTGGCCCGCCAGACCTGGGCCAAAGCGGTCGAGTACAAGCGCAAGTGGGACAAATACATGGCAGAGGGCGGGGACGACGTGCCCGAGCGCGACCTCGCCATGGATACGCTGAAGGGCGTGCTCGAGGGCAAGATCCTCGTCCAGAACCACTGCTATCGCGCCGACGAAATGGCCATCATGATCGATATGGCCAAGGAGTTCGGCTACCACGTGACGGCGTTCCATCACGCGGTCGAGGCCTACAAGATCGCAGATCTATTGCGCGATAATGATGTCTGTGCGGTGATGTGGGCCGACTGGTACGGGTTCAAGATGGAATCCTACGACGCGGTCAAGGAGAACATCCCGCTGGTGCAGAACGCGGGTGCCTGCGCGATCGTCCACTCCGACGACCCGAACTACGTTCAGCGGCTTAATCAGGAAGCCGCGAAGGCTCTCGCTGACGGCCGCCGCGCCGGGATCAACATCCCCGACGAGGTCGCTTGGGAGTGGCTGAGCCGCAACCCCGCCAAGGCGCTTGGAATCCTCGATCGCACGGGGACGCTGGCGGTCGGCAAGATGGCCGATGTCGTGCTGTGGAACGGAAATCCGTTCAGCGATTACAGTCGGCCGGAGCGGGTGTGGGTCGACGGCGCCGAGATGTATGACGCCAACAACCCGAAGAAGCGGCCGGTCAGCGACTTCGAGCTCGGCCAGCCTGGCGAGGGAGACGTGAAATGACCCGCGTCCTCCTTGTCATGCTGCTTGCAGCGACGGCGACTCCCGCGTTCGCTGAGACGATCGCGATCACCGGCGGCACGGTGGCGCTTGGCGACGGTTCTGAGCCGATCCCCAATGGCCAGGTCGTGATCCGCGACGGAAAGGTCGTGGCTGCTGGAAGCATCCGCATGAAGCTGCCCGCGGGCACGCAGGTCATCGACGCGACCGGCAAGTGGGTGACGCCCGGAATCGTCGCCGGCTTCTCGCGCCTCGGCCTCGCCGAGATCGACCTCACCGCCAGCCAGGAAGAGGGCGGCGGCAAGTCGGATACGTCGGGCGCTGCCGACGACACGACATCGAACGGGCCGTTCAGTGCCGCGATCGACGTGGTTCCTGCAATCAACCCGCTCGATTCGACGATCGCCGTCAATCGCGCGGACGGCGTGACGCGCGCGATCGTCGCACCCGGTGCGGGCAAGAGCATCTTCGCGGGCCAGGGCGCGGTGATCGACACCGGCGCCGACCTCGAGCCCGTTACGGCAGCCCGCAAGTTCCAGTTCGTGGAGATGGGAGAGACCGGCGCGGCCGCGGCAGGCGGCTCGCGATCCTCCACCTTCGCCATGTTCCGCAACGCCCTCCGCGAAGCCTCGCAGCTCCGCCGCTACGCGACGCCGGTCCAGTCTGCGCGGAACGAGGCACCCGACCAGCGCGAGCAGCCGGTGGTCCGCGATCCCAACGAATCGCGGCTCTATAATGGCCAGCGCAATAATGACGTGCTGCTGACGCGCTACGATGCGGCGGCCCTCGTATCCGTGCTGCAGGGACGGCAATATCTTTTCGTCCACGTCGAGCGCGCTCGGGACATCATCAATGTCCTGAACTTGGCCCGCGAGTTTCCGGGCCTCAAGCTGGTGCTGGTCGGCGCGAGCGAGGGCTGGCTCGTCGCTGACCGCATCGCGAAGTCCGGCGTCCCGGTGATCGCCTCTGCGGTGAACGATCTCCCGTCCTCCTTTGAGCAACTCGCGGCCACCCAGTCGAACGTGGGGCGGATGCGCGCCGCCGGGGTCAAGGTCTCGATCGGCATGATCGACGACAACGACACCCGAAACCTCTTCATGGAACGGCAGTATGCGGGTAATCTCGTCGGGCTGCAGAAGATCCCGGGCGCGACCGGGGTCGCCTGGGGGGAAGCGCTGGCGATGATCACGTCGAGGCCCGCTGAAGCGATCGGCATGGGCAAGGAAATCGG
>Ga0207677_10001256_pt1 | contig 13660 bp, 10 predicted proteins | sample KBSMisM42_FD_184311 | JGI IMG/M metagenome (GOLD analysis project Ga0207677, IMG submission 184311) | Miscanthus rhizosphere microbial communities from Kellogg Biological Station, Michigan, USA - KBS Miscanthus M4-2 (SPAdes) (version 2) | ecosystem: Host-associated > Plants > Roots >...
CTGCATTCATCCTCATGATTTTTTATCTCGTTGTTGCCAGCCGAGCCGTTGATACTCGATGAATGGCTAGTTCCCTTCCCCAGGAGATCGACGCGGTTGGGTGAGAACTGAGACGAAGACGGAGGCGCAATGGCAGAGGAAACTGCAAAAGGTTCGCCACCGGTGAACAGCATTGTGGCGATGGTTCGCGTCGCGGATGTCATGAAGTCGGCGGCGTTTTATCGGCATCTTGGGTTTGAGATCGGGAATGCGGTTCCGCGAGAGCAGCCTCACCACTGGGCATGGCTATATCAACCGAAGGCGACGAACTGGAAGACGGGCGCCAACCTGATGCTTGTGTCCGGCGAGGTGCGAGGAACAACGGCGAGCAAGGACAGGGCGGTTTTGTTTTATCTGTATGCGCGCGATCTGACGGGGCTGCGCGAGGAACTGCTGGCGAAGGGTTTTGCAGCGAGCGAAATTACGTTTCCGCCGTATTTGCCGGAAGGAGAGTTTCGGCTGGAAGATCCCGACGGGTACACGTTGATGATTGCGCAGTCGGGGCAGGAGACGCCGTAATGGAACGCAGCGTAGATGCGTTGGCGGATGATGCTTTCCGGGACGCGCTGCAGGGACTCAGGAAGGGCGACTTTTCCCGACTGAATCCGCTGTTCGAGAGCCGGAGTGAAGCACAGCCTCTCATTGTGCAATGGGAGCGGTCGGGACTCTTTCGCGGTCACGAGGTGGAGCTTGCCGAGGCCCTTACGTGCGCGTGTTTCAATGGACGAGTCGAAGTCGCGGAGCATCTGCTGAAGCTGGGAGTTCTACCATCGGGCGGGGCGGGAACGGGTTTGAACGCCATCCATTGGGCAGCCAATCGCGGGCAGCTTGAGGCAGTGCGGTTGTTAATCCGCCACAACGTTCCGATGGAGACGCGTTCGATGTACGACGGCACGGCCCTGGGGACTGCGGTATATGCGGCTATCCATGAGCCAAGGACTCCGCACCACCGAGCCGTTATCGAGGAGCTTCTCGCCGCAGGTGCGCGGATAGACGACGCGGGCTATCCAACTGGCGATGAAGCTATCGACACGCTCTTGCGGAGCCATGGTGCCCGAGCAGATCGCGACTGAACATCGCGGCAAAATGGGAAAGCGGGCGCCAATGGACGCCCGCTTTTGATTTTGTTCGAAGTGAGTCTAGTGTTCGTTGAGGTTGACGCCGGGAAGAGCACCTGTCCCTTCGAGACGCACTCCGTCAAGGTTCGACGGATCGAGACCGAGAGCTTTGAGGATTGTTGGGGCGACCTGCAGCGTGCCTACTTCGCTGAAGACGGTGTGGGGCCTGATGGCCGGGTTGGAGAGCAGCAGCATGACGTTGACGTCGTCGTGCGCGAAGCCGCCGTGCTCCATGACCTTCTTCGTGCTGCCGGTATAGATGGCTCCGACATTTGGGGTGAGGATGATGTCGGGGGTGCGAGGATCGCCGGTGGGCGGCAGGCCCGGCCAGTTGTAGTTGAGGGCGAGCGAGGAACCGTAGAAGAGCTGGCCACCGCCAATTTGAGCGCGATTTGCTTCAAGGAGAGCCACGGCCGCGTCAGTGAATGACGGGTTGGTCAGCCAGAGGAGCGAGACGTCGTCTTCTGTGGCGCCGATACCGCTGCCGTTGGGGTCTTCCGATGCGGGCATGGCGGCATGCAGCTGATTCGAGATCAGAGTCGCCGGCGAGAGGCCGTTGCTGGTCTTGTCGGGGATCCGGTCGAGAGCATTGGGATCGATCGGCGATTGTCCGTGCTTCGAGGTGATGATCACGAGTGTCGATTCGTAAAGGCCGCGATCCTTGAGTTTGATGACCATCTGGCCAACGGAGTCGTCGACATACTCGATTTCGCTGAGAAGGCCATCGGTTGGCGTGCCAGCCGCGTCGAGATAACCGCCCGTTGTGCCGTTCTCGACCAGCTTCTGCCCTACGCTGACGGCCTGGAAATTCATTCCGAAGATGGTTGGGGTTTTGGCGTGAGCGCCGCTGTGCGTCTTGCCGGCAATTTCGTTGAGGATGGCATTGACCTTTAGTGTGTCGTAGCACTGGATGTTTTTGAAGCTGGTGGTCCAGGCGGTAGGGTCTGCAGCACCATCTGGAACAGACGCGCAGGACATGCCGGCGGGTGTCATCACGCCGGGCAGGCCGATGACATTGGAATTGATTTCAGGCGAGTAATAGTCGTCGAGAACTCCGACACCATCGCGACCGGCGACCGACGCATAGGCCGGATGCTTGTCGGACCATGCGGTGTAACCGCCTGCATTGTGGATCACTCCGTAGATGGTGTTGACGCGAACGAACTGCCACGGGTAGACCGGTGCACATCCCCTGGCCGGATCGCGGTCCATCTTCGTCGCATCGAGCGACTTGATTCCGCCATCGGTGAGCGATGCGCCGGGTGCCCCGCCGTTTATTTTTGTCTGATCGATGTCGAGGCCTTCTTCGTACTCGGTGGTGAATCCGGTGGGTGGCGCTCCGGCGGTACAGCGACCGGGGCCGTTGCCGTTGCCGGTCTGAACCTGGGGGCCATTGAGAGAGCGATCGTAGGCGACATCGTAGTAGACGCCCATGGCGCGCGGGGTCGCTCCGGAGACGATGGTCATCAGCCCAGGGAATGAATCAGAGGGCTTGGAGGAGCTGGCTGCGGTGTAATTGACGCCGGTGGTTGCGAGGGCTGCGAGGTTCGGGCAATAGGGCTTACCGCCATTGGCTCCGGCGATGCCCTGCGCACAATTGCTGAAATCGGCGGCATGCATGCCATCGATGCTGATAAGCAGAACGTGCCGGATTCGGCTCTTCTCCCATTCATGATCATGATCCTGGGCGACGGCAATGATACAGAGCGACGCAGCGAGAGCGGCTGCGGCCGGAGCTAGTTTGCGCATTATTCCTCCTGAATTCTGTGTATGGGTCTGGGGTTGTGGGCAAGTGTGTCTGGGCGGGATAAAGGACCTTCATGCGCAGACTAGTGTCCGGAATCTTAAGCAAGGCTTAAGCGCGGATGCGATTCACCGGCATTTCATCGACTATTCATCGGGCATTCGCATTTGGGATTTTGAACGCGATGAATCGTCAGCGCAGGCGGGAATGCACCCGAATGATGCGAGCGCATCGAAGCTATCTTCGCGCGCTTATTCGAACTGATTCAGATCGGTGTCGGGGGCGGGGTGGCCCAGCTCGCGGCACATGGCCACGATCTGGCCTTTGTGATGGAAGGCGTGAGTGAAGACGTGATGCAGGATGAGGGCTGGAGTGCGGACGGCGCGGTCGCCATCGGGGAAGTGTAGTTCGGTGTTGGCGTTGAGTTGCTGATCGGTGACGGTGGAGAGGTATTGCCGAGTGCGCCGGCTTATTTCCTGCTGGAAGCGGATAGCGTCGGGGAGAGAGGGAAAGTCGGTGGGGTTGCGATCGACATAGTCGAGCCGCTGGAGGATACCGATCCAGAATCCTTCGCAGTTGAAGATGTGGATGACCTGTTTTTGTATTGTGTTGAAGCCGAAGCTGGGGAGTTCTTTAGCGTAAGCGTCGGGCGGCAGTGTGGAGAGGTGTTCAAGGAGGAGAGTGAGGCTGGCGTGAGTCCAATGGTGGAATTTGCGAATGCCGTCGACCGTGAACATGAATCTCCTCCTTCGAGCGATGACGTGCTCCGGGAACTGTACGGACAAGCCGAAAATGCGATGCGTTATTCGCGGGTGACCTTAAAGCCTTGCTTTTCGAGCATTGCGGGGACACCGTCTTTGCCGACGAGGTGGCCGGCGCCCACGGCTACGAAGGTGACGCTGTCGCCTTTGAGGAGATCTTGTATTTGCGTGACGAAGCTCTGGTTGCGCTTGACGACGAGGAGTTGGAAGAGGTCAGGGTACTTGTCGCGGAAGTCGGCGTTGTTGAGCGCGTCGAGCTTGGCGACATCGCCTGAATACCAGGCTGCGACGAGTTCCTTGAATTTGTCGACGGCGGAGTCGGCGTCGTCGAGTTCGGAGACGAGGAAGTCGAGCTGGGCTTTATCGCTCATGTCGGCGAAGTAGTGGATCTGCTGCTCCATGGTTTCGAAACCTTTGACGGGCTTGTTGGCTTTGGCGAATTCCGGTTTGAGCTCGAGCTCGACACCGGTGTTGGGGTCGTAGCCGGCCTGCATGACGGGAGCGAGGCTGAGCATCATTCCAGCGAGCCAGGGCTTCATCATTTCAAGCATGCCGGAGCCACCGGGGAGGCCGGTTGCGGCTTTGTTGAGTTTAGTCATCTGGTCGGGGGTGAGCTTCGATGAAAGCGGATGGGCCATGTCGAGACCGAGCTGCATAATTAGCGGCTGCATGGAGGCAGCGTCGTCGACGTTGGGGACTTCAAGCCAGAGCGATTGGCTTTGCTGAATAGCAGCGCTGACTTTGGCAGAGTGCCAGGGGTGATTTTTGTCGAGCGCATGAATGGTGCCGAAGAGATAGACGGTGGCGTGCGGTCCTTTGACCACCCAGATGGCTGGCTCTGCGGAGGCATGGAGAGCGCCGACGGCGAGGGCGCAGAGGAGGATGAGGACGGGAGTAAGTCTTCGGAGGAGGTTCATCGCACGACCTTTCGGGATGAGAACAGGATTGCAGAAATGGTTGGAGGGGGCAATACGCCCCGGTACCGTAGGGCGTCTCTCCCACATCTCAGAAGCGAGATTTGGGGCACCCAACGCCAAGCTTGACAGCCGGATTTCATCGGAGGTACAGTCAGGGATCGATATATCGATGATCGACTATGCCAAAACGAAAATTTGATCCATTACCGACGGCGGCGTTTCAGATTCTGCTTTCTCTGGCGGACGAGGAGCTGCATGGGTACGCAATCATGCGGCAGGTGGAACAGCAGACGAATGGGCGCATGAGGCTGGGGCCGGGGACACTCTACAGCTCGATCCAGGGATTGCTGGAAGAGGGGCTGATCGAAGAAGTCGATCGCAAGGCCGAGCCGGAGACGGAACGCCGGCGGTATTACCGGCTGACTTCATCGGGACGGAAACTGGCGCGCACTGAAGCGGAGAGGTTAGCCGACCTGCTACGCGTGGCGCGGGCCAAGAATATTCTGAGGGGGGATTATGTCTGAGAGAGCATTCACCTGGCTCGTTCGACTGTACCCTGCTGCGTTCAGACGGAAGTACGAGCAGGACACGCTGCAACTCTATCGTGACCGGATGCGCGATGAACGAGGATTGGTGCGCAGGGTTCGGCTGTATCGAGACCTGATGGTGGATGCAGTGCTCGGCGCTCCGCAGGCCTGGCGCAATTCTTATGCTGAGGCGAGTGCAGACACGCTCGCGGGCGATGTGAGCGGACTTCCGGGTTTTCATCTTCTGGATCAGGAGCCGCTAAGGGCGGGAGCGGTTGCTATTGGTTTCGTCTTTTCGATCTCAGCCTTGGTGGGGTTCGGGCTGGTGATGCGGCTGCCTGCTCCGGTGTGCGCAGCGCGTGCGGGCGCAACGTTGTCGCCGATTGAAGCTGTGATGGATCGGCTGAATCGTGCAATTGCTGCGCCAAGAAACGATGCGGGTGAAAGGGCGGCAGTCGATGGCGGATCTGCGCAAGCGCAGCTGACGACAAATGATGCCGCTCGTGCGGATAAGAGTGCTGAGAGACCGTTGAGCGCGAGCGAAAAAGGCCAGGTGGTGCAGGGAGTCGCTGAGAATTTGACGGCGCACTACTTCGATCGACAGAAGGCGCTGGCGACGATGGAGAGGTTGCGTGAACTCGAGAAGCAGGGAGAGTATGCGGGAATTGTCGACGGACGGATGCTGGCGGAGCGGCTGACGGCGGATGTGCGGAATGCGACGGGAGATCCCCATGTGAGCGTTGCTTACAGCAGAAATGCAATTCCTAATGCCGGGCCGGCGAGGCCTACCGCGTCCGCTCTGATCCAGTATCGGACGGTGATGCTGAAGCAGAACTGTTCGCTGGAAAAGATGGAGATACTTCCGGGGAATGTTGGGTACCTGAAGTTCAATTCGTTTCCTGATATGGAAGTTTGCGGTGCGAGCTTTCATAAGGCACTGGCGCAGGTAGGCGGAGCCAATGCCGTGATTTTCGATTTACGGGATAACACGGGAGGGTTTCCTGAAACTGTGGCGGAGGTGGCCGCGCCGCTGTTTGATCGAACGGTTGCGTGGTACAACCCGAAGCAAACGCAGAGCGCAACTACACTGACGCCCGCGGCGGGAAGCAAGCTGGCGAACAAGCCTGTCTATATCCTTACTTCTTCACGAACGTTTTCAGGGGCGGAGCAGTTTACCTACAACCTGAAGATGCTGAAGCGGGCGACGGTGATTGGAGAAACGACCGGAGGCGGCGGCCACGTGGGAGTTTTTCATCGCGTCGACGAGCACTTTGGGATCGGAGTTCCGGAGACGAAGATCATCAACCCGTACGGCGGCCCAGATTGGGATGGAGTGGGGGTTGAGCCGGATGTGAAGGTGAAGGCGGTGGATGCGCTGAATGAGGCGGAGAAGAGGGTGGTGAAGCCGGTGGGGCGATGAGACGCAGGGTGGTATCTCTCCCACATCTTAAAGCGAGATCTGGGGCACCGCTCTTGGCCTCTTCCCACTCAAGCCGCAAAGCCGGCGCTTGGTGGGGCATCCTGCTGGTTGGGTCCTCGCGAAATGACGCTTCCTTAACAAGGCTTGAGCGTGTCATGATGCCTCAACCCAGTCTTCAGAGGCCAGGATGCGCCGACTGTTTTTTGTGCTCTTGCTTTTCACTTTCTTCCCACCGGCATGGGCACAGCACTTCGAATTTGACAGCGCACGGATGCCGCTTGCAGAGCTGAGCGGCGACGCCCGCTTCCACACGGGCGATGATCCTGGATGGGCCGCGCCTTCGTTTGACGATAGAGACTGGCCGCTGATCAAGTTGGACCGAAGATGGAGCGAGCAGGGGTACAAGAATTATGGCGGCACGGCCTGGTATCGCTTCAACGTGACATTTCTAGCCGGAAACCGGGAGATGGCCCTCCTTATTCCATATCTGAATGACAGCTATGCGGTCTTTGCGGATGGAAGGCTGCTGGGCCAGATCGGCGAGTTCCCTCCTCACGCAAAAGTTGCCTCCACATCGAATGAGATTTTCCGCATTCCGGGAGAGACGATCACGGGTGGTCGACCGGTCGCGATTGCGATACGCGTATGGCGCTGGCCGCTGGTGGCGAATTACGGGGGCGGCGGATTTGGCACGCCTCCTATCATCGGGGAGGCCCAGAGTGTTGCGCGTTACCGCGACCTGCAGATTCACGATTTGTTCTGGAGGACGGAAATTATCCACGTGATGATCGCGGCCAATCTGCTTTCCGCAATCGTGGGCTTGATCCTGTTTGCAGCCCGTCCGAAGGAACGCGAGTATATGTGGTTCGGGATGGCGCAGGTTGCCTGGAGCCTCTATTCAATCGTGGACCTGGCGTTTACGTTCTTAAGGCTGCCGACTGTCTCCAGCCTGGTGACGATTTCAATTACGAGCTGCGTTGCGTCTCTGCTGAACCTGGTCTTCTTTCATGCATTGCTGCACGAGCGGCGTAGAGCCCTCTTCCATATGGGCGCGTGGCCTCTACTGCTCTCAATTCCACTTAGCTTCGCTCCGTTCCTCGGCTGGATCACGTTCACGCAGTTTGACGCGATTCGAACCGGATTTCTCCTTCCATACACGCTTGCGGTTGCGGCACTGCTGGTGCGGGCGAGTTTGCGCGGGAGCGTGGAGGCGCGCCTGCTGGTGGGACCGTTCAGCCTTAGCTGTTCGATCTGGCTCTTCAACGCCGCGCTCGGCGTGCTTGACCTTTCCCACCACCCAATGATCGCTGCCATGCAGCGTTGGCTGCAACATGTGATTACGTGGCCGTTTCACGTCAACTACGGAAACCTTGTGGGACTGCTTTGTATCGGCTCAGTCTGCGGTGTTCTCATTTTGCGCTTCGCGCAGAGCCGGCGCGACGAGGAGCGACTGTCAGCCGAGTTGGAAGCTGCCCGCGTGGTGCAGGAAGTAATGATTCCGAACGAAGTGCCTTCGGTTCCGGGCTTCCGGATCGAGAGCGTTTACCGGCCCGCGGGGCAAGTGGGCGGCGACTTCTTTCAGATTGTTCCTCTGGCGGGAGGAGGCGCGCTGATCGCCATCGGCGATGTGAGCGGCAAGGGAATGCCGGCGGCGATGACGGTGTCGCTGCTTGTGGGCACGTTTCGCACGCTCGCTCACTTTACAGAGAGTCCATCGGCGATCCTGGCCGCGATGAATCAGCGCATGCTGGGCCGCAGCCAGGGAGGATTCACAACATGCCTGGCGATTCGACTGGCCGCTGACGGCATGATTACCCTTGCAAATGCCGGCCATATCTCCCCATATCTTGATGGACGCGAGGTGGGAACGGAGAACGGCCTGCCTCTGGGGATCAGTGCTGCAGCGGAATACGCTGAAACGACGCTGGAACTGGATGGAAGCAGCCGGCTGACCCTGGTGACAGACGGTGTGGTGGAGGCGCGGAACGCTGACGGCGAATTGATGGGATTCGATCGCACACGCGAGCTATCAAAACAAGCAGCGGATCAAATCGCCGACGCGGCACAGGCATTCGGACAAGAGGATGACATTACCGTTCTGACGCTGCATCCAGCGCCGAGCGCTGTTTTAGCTTGATTGCGCGAAATGTCAGGCGGTGATGAGGAAGCGGCCGTCTTGCATGATCTGTTCGGTGGCGGGATTGGACTCGTCGTCGTATTCGAGCCAGATGTTGAAGCCGAGGCCGACGACATCGATGTGAGTGCCGGAGCGCCAGGGTGCGCCAGTGTGTTCGCCATAGGGGTTGCCGAAGGCGATGTGGATGCCGGGAAATTTCTCGTCCTGAAGAATGTTGCCGATGACGCGGGAGACGCCGATGTTGGTGCCGATGGCGAACTCGCCAACGCGGTCGGAATTCTCGTCGGTGTGCGTGTAGGCCCAGAAGTCCTGTTCGAGTTGCTTGTTGGCGCTGGTGCAGGAGACGATGCGGTTCTGCGCGATGTGGATGGTGAGCGGAGTGGACTCGAGCAAGCCGTAGCGGGAGCAGAGCCAATCGCCAACGACTCCGTCGACGACAAAGGCGCCATTGACTTCGCCGGGCGAGGTGAAGCATTCGCCGCCGGGGAGATTGCCCCATTTTTCCGGCGAGATGATCCCCGAGGTCTTGAACCATTTATAGTCCGGATTCATGTTGGACACGATGCTGGTGCCGGCTGCGGTGGTGGCGCGGATGCGGACGGCGCGGCGGACGCGATCAAGGACCTTCTGCGAAAGCTGGTCGACGACATCGAAGTCGGCGCGCATGCCATCGCACATAATCTCGGGCGTGATGTTGACCATGTGCGCGTGGCGCATGCGGCGGCGGTTGACGACGTCGGTCATCTGCATGCGGGAACGCAATTCATTGGGCTGAACCTGGACGGCGAAGATGGAGACGGCGGAGGTTTCCATATCATCGAGGACCGCGGCGGGCATGTCGGCAAGAGGACGGGGCGAGAGGTCTTCGAGGATGAATGCGTTGAAGGGGCAGCCGCGTTCCTTGAGTTGGGCAGCGATGGAGGCGGCGACGGGTTCGGTGACGCGGTCGGTGATGAGCGTGACCTTCTCGTCGGGCTGAATGCGCAGACAAGTGAATACGGCGGAGCGGGCGCCGGGCGTGAACTCAGCCGGGTAGGGCTGCGCGAGCAGGTGGGACGCGGTTGCGGTAAGGCTTGCGATGATGATGCTCCGATAGGGGATTCGTGATTTCCCACCCAAAGCAGAGCTTGGATGGGGCACTCATATCTATTTAGGGTAGCAAAAACCGGATAGCAGGCCGACTTCATTCGTACCCTACCCAGGTTGAATTAAGATAGCGGACACAGCATTCCTGACCGGAAAGTTATTCCCAGAAGAAGAGACAAGCAACCGGGCAGGGGTTCGCGGGCGGTTGCGAGCTTTTTTGAGGAGGATGAAGATGGGTTGGATGGGGCACGTTGTGGGGGTGGCGGCTTTGCTGGTGGCGGGTGTTGCGATGGCACAGGGACCGTCGGAGCAGCCGGACAAGTACACATGGCTTGAGGACATTCACGGCGAGAAGCCGATGGCGTGGGTCAAAGCGGAGAACGCGCGCACGGCGGCGGTACTGGAGAAGCAGAAGCCCTTCGACGAGTTGCGTGAGGATTCGCTGAAGGTGCTGGATTCGCCGGAGAAACTTCCCTTCCCTCTGTTTCGCGACGGCATGGTTTACAACACGTGGCGCGACAAGGATCATGTGCGCGGAATCGTGAGGCGGACGACGCTGGAGAGCTACCTGGCGGCTGATCCGAAGTGGGAGACGGTGCTCGATTATGATGCGCTGGGTAAGCAGGACCAGAAGAGTTGGGTGGGCAAGGGCCTGACGTGCATCGAGCCAGAAGAAGAGCACTGCATGGTGGCGCTGTCAGTGGGCGGCGAGGACGCGATTACGCTGCGTGAATTCGATTTGAAGAGCGGCAAATTTGTAGATAGTGGGTTTGTGCTGCCTCGGGGGAAACAGCGCGTGGAGTGGCTGGACAGAGACACGCTGCTAATTGCGCGTGATTGGGGTGCGGGGACGATGAGCGAGGCCGGCTATCCGATCACGGTGCGGAAGTGGAAGCGTGGAACTCCGCTGGGAAGCTCGGTGGAGGTGTATCGCGGAAGCACCAAGGACAACGGGTACGGGGACGATCCCGATGTGCTGGTGGACGGGCAGGGTCATCGTGTGGCGATGGTCCACAGAAGTATCACCACCTTTGAGACGGAGCACTACCTGTTGCTGCCGAGCGGGGCGAAGAAGATGAGCCTGCCGCCGAAGTCCCGGATCGAAAAACTGCACGACAACCAGCTGATTGTGACTCTCGATGAGGACTGGAAGCCGGAAGGCGGCGCGCAGACGATTGCAGAGGGGGCGGTGGTGTCAGTGGATGTGAAGGCTGCGACTGCTGATCCGGTGCACTTGAAGCCGACGATTCTGTTTGCGCCGACAGCGAGGGAATTTGCGCAGGGTGTGGCGGCGACCAAAAATCATGTCCTGGTAACGACGCTGGAGAACGTGCAGGGACGGGCGTATGTCTACACGCATGGCAAAGACGGGAAGTGGTCGCGCGTGAAACTGACTGTGCCGGACAATTCGACGGTGGGGATTGCGACGACGAACCTGGTTGATGACAAGTTCTTTCTGGCGCAAACGGGATTCCTGACTCCGTCAAGCGTGCTGTTGGGGAATGCGGCAGATGGGTCGCTGAAGCCAGGCAAGACGCAGAAGGCTCTGTTCGATGCATCGCGAGACGTGGTGGAGCAAATGGAGGCGACATCGAAGGATGGGACGAAGGTTCCCTACTTCATCGTGCATCGGAAGGATATGCCGATGGATGGGAGCACTCCGACGGTGCTGACTGCGTATGGCGGTTTTCTGGTTTCGAATACTCCCTATTACAGCGCAGTAATGGGCAAGCTGTGGCTGGAGCGTGGATACAGTTTTGTGCTGGCGAATATTCGCGGCGGAGGCGAGTTTGGGCCGGCGTGGCACGAGGCTGGACTGAAGACGCACCGGCAGCGGATCTATGACGACTTCTATGCGGTGGGGCAGGACCTGGTGGCGCGGAAATTCACGTCGACGGAACATCTGGGTATCGAAGGCGGATCGAATGGCGGGCTGCTGATGGGCGTGGAGTTCGAGCAGCATCCGGAGATGTGGAAGGCGGTGGTGATCCAGGTGCCGCTGCTGGACATGCTGGGATATGAGCATATGTCGGCAGGAGCGTCGTGGGTGGGAGAGTACGGGTCAGTGAGCGTGCCGGAGGAGCGGGCGTTTCTGGCGTCGATTTCGCCGTACAACCAGTTGAAGGCAGATGTGAAATATCCGGAGCCATTGATTTTTACGACGACTGCGGATGACCGTGTGGGCCCGGTACATGCGCGGAAGTTTGCGGCGAAGATGCAGGAGTTTCAACTGCCCTTCTACTACGACGAGATCACGGAGGGTGGGCACGGAGCCGGGGCAGATAACCGGCAGGCGGCGCGGACAGAGGCTGAGGAGTTCACGTACCTGATGATGAAGCTGGTGGATGGGCAGTAGATGTTCGTCCGAGGATGGGAGCGGCTGAAGCGAAATGCTTCAGCCGTTTTTCTTTGCGGGCCAAACATAGGGAGCGGCTTTTTGGGTCCAGGGATTGGTTGCGTAGCTGCGACGCATGAGGGCGCCGACTTCCCGAGCGATGGAATCGACTTTGTTTTCGGCCTTGCTCGCGCCGTTGTCAGGGGAGGCGTGGTAACAGCCATAGCGAATCATACGGAGAGTGAGGTAGAGAGCTTCAGGGATGTCGGGATCGGAGGGATGGGCGCGGGCGTATTCGAGGACCTGCGATCCGAGATATTCGTCGGCGCCTCCAAGAGCGAGCAGGGCCGCGGTTTCTTCTTCACCGGCGGCACGCATGGGTGCGGTGAGGAAGGCGACGGATTCAGCGTGAATGGGCATCGGCTCTCGGTTGTAGATGGTGGTCCACTGGCTGCACCACCAGTTGTCGGCATAGCTTTCGATGAAGTCCCATGAAGCTGAGCGTTGCACGCCGGGGTCGAGGAAAGGGCGCAGGCCGGGGTTGCGGAGGATTGTCATCCGCGGATGGAAGCCGGTGCCGGGGCCGGCCTGCTGCTGAAGTTTTTGTGGCAGCAAGGGAAGCATTTGAGCGGCGATGCTGTCGTTCTTCAAGAGGACGGCGCGAACCCAGGTCATGATGGCGACGGACTGGTTGAGTGGCGCGGAGAGGGCTTTCGACTGCGCGGCTTGCGCGAGCGTGTCGAGGGGTAAAGCGTTGTTGAAGACCGCAATGGTGTCTCGACTGAATTCGACAGCGCTCTTGTCTTCCTTACAGTCGTATTTGCGCTTCGGATCCTGCTTGACCTGGAGGCATTCATCGAGGGCCATCTGTTGCTGGGAATTACGCTCGAGGATTTTGCGGGGAGCATCGGCGAGGGCGGCATCGAGGGTAGAGCCGGTGCGCATGCGGAGGCCGGTGAAGAGGTTAAGTGCAGATTCGCTGCCGGTGGCCTGGATGTCGGGAAGATCTGAGTCGAGTTCGCGGCGTGCATCGGCTGCACTGCCTGTGTCGATGAGGAGGCGGAGTCGATGGTAGGTGATGGTGGGCCATGCGGGTGATGTGGAAGGGACGTGGACTGCTGCTTCGATGAGTGCAGTGGATTGTGGATCGTCTGATGTGGCCTTGGCGAGCGCAACGAGGAGCCAGGGGATGCTGCCGGTGTGGCGCTGCCACTCGGTGAGGGCGTGTTTTTTGGCGGACTCCGAGGGAGATTGGAAGGTGATGAGCCAGTCGATGAGGGGCGCGGTGGAACTCAGGTCATTGGCGTCGTTGAAGGCTTTCTCAAATTCGAAAGGTGGCCTGTTGCCGGCTCCTAAATTGAAGTCCTCGCGAATCGCAGCCGAATCGAGCTTGTTGTTGAGGTACCAGTTGAGGTCTTCGAGGTCCTGCCTGTAGTTGGGATCGGGTTTGGGACCAGCGAGGGCGGAGGAGATTTCGCCGAGCCTTTCGTCGGGTTCGGTGCGCAAGCGAACGAAATCTAGCATTCCTTGCACGGCTTGTTGCGAGATGCCGTAGAGCTGGGCGCCGTGCATGGAC
>Ga0207677_10001262_pt1 | contig 13626 bp, 8 predicted proteins | sample KBSMisM42_FD_184311 | JGI IMG/M metagenome (GOLD analysis project Ga0207677, IMG submission 184311) | Miscanthus rhizosphere microbial communities from Kellogg Biological Station, Michigan, USA - KBS Miscanthus M4-2 (SPAdes) (version 2) | ecosystem: Host-associated > Plants > Roots > Rhizosphere...
TGGATAAGGTCCAGGGCGCCGGAGCCTTTAAGAATAAATTCTCCCATATGGCTGACGTCGAAAATACCGGCATTAGTCCTTACGGCAAGGTGTTCATCATTTATGCCTGAGTAGGATATAGGCATGTTATAGCCCGCAAACTCCGCCATCTTTGCGCCGAGGTCAATATGTTTGTCTGTAAAGGGAGTGGATTTCATAAAATGCGTTGAAAGCAACCGGACGCGAAATTAAAACTTGCCCTTCAGGCAGCCAATAAAATCATGTGGCCGCCTATCTGGCGGCCACAGAAAAAATATCCCCGTACTAACCTTAGCTCAGCCTTGTAAGCAGGACCAGCGCTGATCCGGTTCCACTGTCAGAAGCATCGTTGCCACCGGAATCGCCGTCACCGGAATCGTCTTCCGAATCTTCCGTTTGGGTAGCCGTAGGCTTGGGATCCTTGTCCTTATGGTAGCGGTATTCATTATCGGGGTTCTTGTCCTTCGGACTGTCCAAAGATTTTTTTTCTCCGTTATTCCCGTTGTTTTCCTCTGAACCTGAACGGTAGCTCCGGTTTGTCCTTTCCAGACCACTTTCGGTCATAATGTATTCCGTACCTGCACTGAGGTTTGGTGAAAGCGCATTATCATCATCGAACTCAATGTTCACACCATTCCCATCCCTCCAGTGGCGGCTGACATCGAACCAGCGCAGTTCGTTCAGGTTCTGATCGAGCATGATCTTCCTGCCTACGGGCATTTCAATGATCATGCGTACTTTCTGGTTTCTGAACTGTTGGTCGGGATATATGGCAAAACCACGTGCAAGGATCAGTACGCTGTCCCTCTGTTCCACAGGAAACTGTATCCTGGAGGCGGCGGCAGTGGCTTCTCCGGTACTGGATCCCCGGCTTATTTTTTCCCGGAAGACGTGCCATGAGCTGTCCCTGCTCTTCACGACATCAAGTCTGACGGTACTCAGCTGCAGGCTGTCGTCATTCACGTCGAAGAAAGGACCCTTGTGGCGCCAGTTTACACCCATAAAGTCAGAATCAAAAAAAGTATAGTGGCGGTTGTCCAGTTCAACAATCATCTTTCCACGGGCGGGAGCGGAGACAGGAATTTCTTCACTTTGTCCCGACTGCACCTTGAAATGGGAAGAAATGGAAGCCGCCAGAAAAATAAGACTGACTAACCCGATCACCCAAAGGCTGCCGAACACGTAACCCAGGTAATTGCCTCCCCTGCGGGCTCCGATGATACGGCGGATCAGCCAGGTTAGCAGCGCCACGACAGGCAGGATGATGAAGAAAAGCAGAACGGCCCAGGCCATGATATTCTGCCAGAAACCGTGGATTATATAATCTTTCAACGGCAGGATTCCCACTCCGGAAAACAGAAGTCCGATCAGGGCCATCACCAGGGCAAAGGTGATGATCACGGAAATGAACAGGAAGAAAGCCCTGAAGATGACGCCTATCGCGTGGCCGATACCCGGCCGGGCACTGCTGGCTTCCCTGCGGATATTGCCTGACCTGCCCTTCACTTCATTGCCGAACTGTTCGGCTTTTTGTTTCATTTCGGCACCCACAGCGGTCGCTTTTTGACGAAAACCTTCCAGATCGCTCTTAATGGTATTCTTTATAGACGCCAGGTCAATCTTTTCCCCGCGCATTTCCAGCTTTTCAGTAGCCGTATTCGCTTCGGGCAGCACGACCCAGAGTATTATATAGGTGATAAAGAGGGTTCCGCCGAATCCGCCGGTAAAAAATACCGGTCCCTGGAAATCAAACCAGGCATGACGCAGAATGGAAGTGACGGCGCCCGCTATTAATGGAAGCAGGAAGATGACGCGGGGTATCCAGACTTCAATATTGAAATATGCGGCGAGTCCGCTGGCTACGCCGGCTATTACGCGATGGTCGGGATCGCGGAACAATCTTTTTTTTACTGATGTGACTAAGGATTTCGGCGGCAACACGATCCAGAGAATGAAATAAAGCAGAAGGGCGGTTCCAAAGCTTCCCAGGATCAGTATCGAATAAATGATACGAACCACGGAAGGATCCAGTTTGAGATAGGCCGCAAGTCCTCCGCAAACCCCTCCCAGCATCTTATCGTTTTCGGAACGATAGAGTCTGCGGCTTCCTTCCTCTGCCGGTTCTTCAGCATAGGTTGCAGAAGGACCGCTTCCGGGAATGCTTTCATCGTCGAAGTCCTCGGGTCTTCCCATGCTCGTGATGATCTCATTCACGTCGTCATCGGTAATACAGGTAGCGCCCTTTTTCAGTTTGTCGGAAAACAGTTCTGCAAACCGGTTTTCGATGTCATGTACTATTTCATCTCCTCCTTCTTCTCCCGCAAAATGCCTTTTAAGGCTTTCCACATATTTCCGCAGGATGTCATACGCGGTCTCTTCGATCGGTATAACCCGGCTGTGAAAGTTTATGTTGATGATCTTTTTCATTGTATTCTTATTTGGAGTTGTTAAGGTTTTTTATGGAGAAATCTTGTCGCTTTTTTTTGCCAGTGCGTCCACCGCGTCGGCCAGTTCCTTCCAGGTGGTCTCCAGTTCACGGTAGAAAGCCAGCCCCTTTTCGGTAAGGGAAAAGTATTTCCTTGGAGGACCCGAATTGCTTTCGACCCACCGGTAGGTGAGCATATCGGCATTTTTCAATCTTGTGAGTAAGGGATACAGGGTTCCTTCCAGAATGTGCAGGTTGGCGTTTTTCATCTCTTCCACGATATCGGAAGGATAAGCCTCGCCCCTGCGGATAACGGAAAGGATACAGAATTCCAGGATTCCCTTCCGCATCTGGCTCTGTGTATTTTCTATGTTCATGGTCTTGCATTTAAAAAGTGATGCTAAAAACAAATGCAATACAAATATATGGTGAGATTTGGTACTATGCAAAACAAAGTACCATTGAAGCGACAATACTTTTGATAGCTCTTATGTCTCTTCGAATACAACTACATGTATATCAAATAGTTACACGGAAGCCAAAAAATAGTGACCCTCTGAAAAAATTTGGAAACGGCTTTTTTTAGGGACAGACGGTAGAGAATTCGGCGTTTAAAGAGTAGGTAAGAACCTGTGGCAGGTCAAAGCGCTGCCAGGCATTTACGGTGTGAGACAAAGGAAACGCGGCTTAAATCTAAAATTCAGCATTTCCCGGCGTACGGGGGAACGGTATCACATCGCGGATATTCGACATGCCGGTCACAAACTGGACCATTCGTTCAAATCCTAATCCGAAACCTGCATGGGGAACGGTGCCAAATCTTCTTGTATCAAGATACCACCAGAGCTGTTCAACGGGTACTTTCATTTCCATCATTCGCTTTTCCAGGAAGTCCATCCTTTCCTCTCTTTGAGATCCGCCGACGATCTCCCCGATACCCGGTGCAAGGATATCCATGGCAGCAACCGTTTTGCCATCCCCGTTCATCCGCATATAAAAAGCTTTGATGTCTTTCGGATAATTCGTTACGATTACAGGTTTTTTAAAATGCTTTTCCACGAGCCAGCGTTCGTGTTCACTCTGGAGGTCTGTTCCCCATGCCAGATCATATTTGAATTTTTTCTTTTTATGAGCCGGGGACTGAAGCAGGATATCGATTGCTTGGGTATAGGTGATCCGTTCGAAATCCTGACCTGCAACCGATTCAAGTTTTTCAATCAGTCCGGTTTCACTGCGTTCTGTGGCAGGTTTTTGTTTTTCTTCTTCCGCCAGGCGCTGATCCAGAAATTCCAGGTCCGCGCGGTTGTTTTTCAGTACCGAGGAAATGAGGTATCTGACAAAGGATTCCGCCAGGTTCATATTATCTTCCAGATCATTGAAAGCCACTTCCGGTTCTATCATCCAGAATTCTGCAAGATGACGCGTGGTATTGGAATTTTCTGCACGGAAGGTGGGCCCGAATGTATACACTTCAGATAGTCCCATGGCAGCAAGTTCTCCTTCCAGCTGACCGCTTACGGTAAGGTTGGCAGACCGGCCAAAAAAATCCTGGCTAAAATTCACTTCTCCGGAGTCTGTCCGCGGTGTATTGTCAAAAGGCAGTGTGGTGACGCGGAACATTTCTCCCGCGCCTTCGGCATCTGAAGCGGTAATAATGGGGGTATGCAGATAGATGAATCCCCTCGTATGAAAAAATTCATGCACGGCAAATGCAAGCGCATGCCTTACACGGAACACGGATCCGAAGGTATTTGTCCTGAGCCGAAGATGGGCGATTTCGCGAAGGAATTCGAGGCTGTGTTTTTTGGGCTGTAAAGGGAATTTTTCGGCGTCGCATGTTCCCAACAGATCTACTTCTGCGGCCCGTAGTTCTACTTTCTGACCCTTGCCCGGCGACTCCACCAGTGTGCCTGTGATCCGTAGCGAACTGCCCGTAGTGATTTTCCGGATAAGTCCGTCATCAAATTTCCCCAGCTCCAGTACTATCTGGAGATTGTCGTTGCAGGATCCGTCATTCAAAGCGATAAACTGGTTATTCCTCATCGTTCTCACCCAACCCATCACGGTGATCTCTTCCTTTCCTGCATCCCTGGACAGGACTTCCTTGATTTTAATTCTTTTGTTAAACATCAGATTATCTGCTTGTAATGATCAATCCGGCAAAGATAGCCTTTGAAATATTTTTTTAAATTTTCCGTTTTTATGTTATCATTGCAGCGGAATCCGGCTGATTCGTTCTTATCCTTTTGCTCACAACCGTCAGTTCCAGTTATTCCGCTCGTCTTTAATCTAAACAATTTCAATTCTTTCCTACAGGTCTCCTTAAACCCCTGTAATTCTCAAGCTTCTTTATGTACGATATTCTCCAATTAAACGACATGCTCGTTCCAGAACTGCTCGATATTGCTGAACAGTTGAAAATCCCTAATGTAAAAAAACTCGACAAGCAGGAACTTGTCTATAAAATACTGGATAAACAGGCCCTTACACCCAGTGAAAAATCCGATAATGGCGAGTCAGATGATAAGCCCAAAAGGAAACGCATTGTAAAAGCAACGACGGCCAATTCCAGTGAAGAAGCCTTCGTGGAAAGCGGCGACACGCCGAAGATCAAAAGACCGGATCCCAAGAAGGACAACAAGAAAAAAGAAGAAAAACCGATTGTGAAGAAGCTTCGTAAGAAAGAAGATGACGAGGATTCAGAAGAGGAAGCAGAGGAATTTCAAAAACCTCATCACAAACCGGAACACGCTACCCACCGTCACCGCGATACGCCGGCGCCGGCTGAAACCACTGAACCCGAACAGCCTCAAAACGGCTTTGCTGAAATGGGCGCGGAAGACCTGAACGCCGGAGGTGAACAGGGTCGCCCGGGAGCCGACCAGCAGCAGAAAGTATATCCCCAGCGTCGCAACGAAGTTTTCAATATTGAATTCGACGGCGTCATACAGGCCGAAGGTGTTCTGGAAATGATGCCTGACGGGTACGGATTTCTTCGCAGCAGTGATTACAACTATCTTTCTTCACCCGACGATGTATACGTATCGCCTTCGCAGATCAAACTGTTTGGTTTGAAAACCGGGGATACGGTTTATGGTTCAGTACGTCCTCCCAAGGAAGGTGAAAAATATTTCGCGCTCCTGAAAGTGGAGACGATCAACAATAAGACCCCCGAGGACGTTCGTGACCGTGTGCCATTTGATTACCTCACTCCGCTTTTCCCTTTTGAAAAGCTGAATCTTTTCGTAACCCCGTCAGATTTTTCAACACGTATCATCGACCTGTTTACGCCCATAGGAAAAGGTCAGCGCGGTCTGATCGTTGCCCAGCCGAAAACGGGCAAGACTATGCTCCTGAAGGCCGTGGCTAATGCCATTGCCACCAACCACCCCGAATGCTATCTGATGATTGTGCTGGTGGATGAAAGACCGGAAGAAGTAACCGATATGGAACGTTCGGTGAAGGCGGAAGTCATCGCCTCTACTTTCGATGAACCTGCTGAAAAACATGTAAAGGTCTCCACGGTAGCCCTGCAAAAAGCTAAACGCCTTGTCGAATGCGGCCATGATGTGGTTATCCTGCTGGATTCCATTACCCGTCTTGCGCGTGCCCACAATACCGTGGCGCCGGCTTCCGGAAAAGTGCTGAGCGGAGGTGTCGAAGCCAACGCCATGCAAAAGCCCAAACAGTTCTTCGGAGCAGCCCGTAAAATCGAAAACGGCGGTTCTCTCACTATACTGGCAACAGCCCTCATTGATACCGGTTCAAAAATGGACGAAGTAATATTCGAGGAATTCAAAGGTACCGGTAACATGGAACTTCAACTCGACAGGCGCCTGTCTAACCGCCGTGTCTTCCCTGCTATTGACCTGGTCGCTTCTTCCACACGCCGCGATGACCTCCTCCTGGAAAGGGATGTATTGCAGCGGATGAACCTGCTCAGGGTCTATCTGAACGACATGAACACGGAAGAAGCCATGAATGAACTGCTGAAAAGGATGCGGGGCACAAAGAGCAACGAGGAGTTTCTCGCCAGTATGAATGGCTGAAGTCCGGCGAATCCCCGCAGGGCTAAAAAATAAGATGTTCCCGGTGTTTAATTTTCGTGTGTGTGAGTTCTGTCACCAGCTGCACGCCGCTGATCGACCGGATAGAATCCGCCAGCGAGCTAAGGTATTCGTCCGCTACACAGTCTCCCTTTAACAGCCAGAAAAAGTCCAGGTGACGGAATTCAGGTAAAAGGAATTCTCCATCATTCTGGTTGCTGTACAGATAATGAACCAGTGTTTTATTCTGCTCGGGGCATTCATACACCGTAAAAAAATATTGTCTTTTTTTCCGCATCATCGGAATCTCGATCTGGTTGGTTATCCGGAAATCCAGCCTCATCTGACGGTTAAGCAGCCAGCAGAACCGGTATCCCTTCAAAGGCGCCACGATACCAAGCAGTCGTGAACCATCGAAAAAATCGCCCTCCAGGTTCTCCATATCGAGTTTGAGTGCCTTCATATAAAGAAAGACGGAGTTTATTTGAATTGAACGGGTGCTTTCATACTTTCTTTTTCCCGGATAAATTCTACCGTGGTTTCATCGCCCCGGTTAAATTTCCCCAGCGCTTCCATGTAGGTTTGAAGTGAATTTACCGGGTAGTCCCCCAGACGGATAATGATGTCCCCGGCTTTGAGTCCCGCTTTCTCTGCCGGCCGGCCCTCTGAAATGGCATCTATCCTTACCCCGCTTCCCGGAAAACTGTAATCGGGCATGATGCCTAAGGTAACGTTGAATGCCGGCGTCTCGCCAAACTGTTTATCCCGTGTTTTGGTAAACTGCGGTTTATTGGCACCATCCATTTTTTGCATAATCGCATAAACAAACCGAAGGATCTGAAGTTCTCCCACCCAGTTGATCCTGGCCGGTTCATCGGTTGGCTTGTGATAATCGGGGTGTATCCCGGTAAAGAAAAAGAGGACCGGAATATTTTTTAGATAAAACGACGTGTGGTCGCTCGGGCCGGTTCCGCTGGAATCGACCTGGATCACAAAAATTTTTTTGTCTGCCGTGGCAGCGATAAGCGGCCCCCATTCGGGCGAAGTTCCATAGCCTCCGATTATCAGTGTATGGGTACTGTCATTCAGACGTCCGATCATGTCCAGGTTCACCATATAACTGATTTTCTCGAGGGGAACCGAAGGATGGCCGGTAAAGAACTTGGAACCGATAAGCCCGGACTCCTCTGCTGAAAAGGCAATGAAAAGGTAGTTTGAACGCAAGTTCTTTGTTTTCTTCAGGAGCCTGGCCAATTCAAGCATGCCCGCCGTTCCACTGGCATTGTCATCGGCTCCCGGATGGATTTTTTTCTCCTTACCCTGATACAGAGAATTCCCTTCTTCACCATAGCCCAGGTGGTCATAGTGTGCGCCAATCACGACCGTATTCGGCGCTCCATTATCGAGAAATGCGGTCACATTGTGGCCCTGCCTTTTTTTCTCCTTCATGACCACATCAATTTCCACATCGAGGGTCTGTGAAATATCCTTCAGGTATTTTTTTCTCCCGGCGGCGTTAACATAGAGTACAGGGATTTTTTCCGGGCGAATGCCTTCGGAAGGATCAAAGACCACGCGGTCGTCTGTTTTCGAACTGTTATAAAAGATTACAGCGGTTGCTCCCCTGCTTTCCAGCATACGCGTTTTTTCAAGCAGCAGTTTGTCAATATCAGCGTGTGGATTGTTCAAATCGGGCAGATCCTTCAAATCATAAAACCATGGATCTCCCGCTTCCTGCAATGCAACGGCCGGTGAACCTTCCGCTTTGCCCGAAGCACTGAAGGCCAGCGGAAAATATTCTTCGTTCAATTTGAGCTCAGCATTGTTGATAGTGAAACGGGAGCCGGTAATATCCCTGCCATCGTAAATCTCAAAAGACTGTATATAGGTCCCGCTGTCTCCCACAGGCTTCAGACCCAGTTTTCCAAAAGCTTCCGAAATATATTGCGATGCCAGATGTTCTCCGGGTGTTCCGGATCTTCTCCCTTGCAACTGATCACTGCTCAGATAGTTGATATCCGTCTGCAGCTCAGAAATGATCGCCCTGTCGGCTTTTTTGAGCTTCTGGGAATGTGCAGTCGGAAAATAGATAAATAGAAATACGAGAACAGATAGAATGCTTCGTGTCATGAAGGTCGGTTTACCCGGTAGTGGTAACAAAGGTATAGCGGCTGCCATGAAATTAGGTTACTTTAGGCTACGGATCATAATGAAATTCCCCGGTCCTGTTTTACAGTGAATATTTTGTCTGAAGACCTTTACAAAAACTGATCCCCGGATACCATACCGGGTTTCTTTTTAACAATCCTGCAGCGGAGATCGCTCCCGAACGACGTAGCCGGGTCAGGAGGTAAGACATCGGATGCAGGTGCCCGGGAGTATACCCGCCTTCCGGATCCTCCTGAAAAACCGGGTAAATCCGGACTGGTCCCTTCCCCCGGCCTGTGAATTTCAGGAAATAAATCCCCGGACCCGCCGGCCGGATGCGGGCAGAACCTGCTGAAGTCTAATCTGCTGTACAGATTAAGCCTTTAAAACTTTCCCATCCTGATTATTTTCCTTTACTTTTGCAGATTAGCCTTTTCCGAACGACCGGTTAAAGATTCAGGCTATCGAAAACAGTCACGCTGAATGGCCCTGCCGCACCTTATTAAATACGTTTATACCAATGGGACGGATGAAGTTATCCGTCGTGGGAAAAAAATCCACGCTATAGGATTTGTAGAACTCGTCGAATATGACGAGCTGTTCGAAACAGTTACGTTTCGCATCAAAGACGACAGTTATTCCACTTATTATAAGGTTTTCGTTCAGAAATTCCGGGATCCCAAAGCGCTCTCGGTGCGATGCAGCTGCCCTTACAACCTCGGTGACATCTGCCGCCATGAAGCGGCTGCGCTGATCCAGCTTCAGGAACTCCTCGACAGGAACATGCTTAAGGCCGAAGAGATTTTTTATGATCAGTCGCACACGGTGATCAAAATGAAGTCGATCGATCTCAAAACGATACGCCTCCTTTGTTCCCGGGAAGCTTATGATGAAGCCGGAAGATTCCTTCAATCCAAAAAAGCCCATATTGAGAGCGCAGCCGATGAAATGATCAAGGCAAGCGTTGAACTGGAGGGAAAGAAGTATTCCGTGGTCATACGGAAAAACGAGGAGCGGAATTTTGACACCAGTTCCAATTTTCCCGATTCGGAACATCCGCTCTGCCTGCCTAAGGTGATAGTATTTTTACAACTCCTGCAGGCTCATGGCGCTTACTACTTCGATACCATCCGGAACTGGGATAAGGAGAAAAACAAACTCCTCGAAGCTTACGGCTATTCGCTTTCCGACAATCTGAAAGGAAAATTCGAATTCTCTTATAAGGACGGTAAACCTTTTCTACGGGTGCTCGACAACTCTATCAAGCGCGTAAATCCTGCGGCTTCCCTGAGGCCGAAACCGGAGGTGGAAAGCGAAGTAGCAGAAGAGCTCATGGAGCCGGAGCAACGGTCAGGATCGGCACAAAGACTGGGTGTCGTGTTCAATTTCAATCACGATGCTTATCCGGGATTTCTTCTCGATGCAATCGTCGGCGAAAGCAATGAGGAACAGAATGCCTATGTCGGAAAAGTAGAAAAGCTTGAACTTACCAAGTTCATCAATACAGAAAAATTTAACGAGCCGGACAGGCAGCTGGTCTTTTCACTCAGGAAAACGCAGGACCAGGAAATCAACAAATACCTTAACCGCAATTCTCCCTTCAGCGGGATGTGGGAAAACATTATTCACACGGAAGGCGAAGAACTGCCCGATGATACAAAAGCACTTATCGTCGAATATCTTCATCCCCGCTACCGGAAACTGTTTGCTGACCTGCAGGAAAATCCTTTTATTTTCTTTTTGAACGGACATAAACCTTTCAAGACGTCCAATCTGCAAACCGTCAATATATCACCCGATCCTTTGACGCCGTCCTTCAGGGTTTCCCCTGTAAAAGGCAAGATAGAAATCCGTGCCTATACGCGCATTACCGGTCAGATGATCGACATCGCACAGAACAAATGCAGCAGTGACGTCCTTCTTTTTTTCAACAACTGCTTATACATCTGGGATAAACCCGAACATATCGCATTGCTTTCCAAATTCAGCGGCGGAAGGCTGCTTATTCCAAACGATGAATGGCCGCAGGTTTTAAGAACCCTGGTTCTGCCTATGCAGAAGGAATATTCGGTGGAATTCGATTCCGAGCTCATCCGCGAAGTAAAAAGCGGTGATCCCGAACGGAAGATCCTCCTGCAGGAAAAAGGCGATTATCTTCTTTTCCAGCCCGTTTTTTCCTATAAAGGATTTGAAACCTCTTCACTCGGCAAAGACCAACTCATTGTTCCCGACCGGGATAAAGTCCTCCTTATTCAAAGAAACAAGGAAAAAGAGAATGCGTTCGTCGGCCAGCTGCAGTCGCTGCATTCGCAATTCATTCAGCATCCCGGAGCGTCCGGCCTGGCACTGCGAGGAACTGACGTGCTGAAAAACAACTGGTTTTTCCTTTTCATGGATGCCATGCAGGATATGAAAGTGACGGTGCAGGGATTTGATGCGCTGAAAAATTTCAGGTTCAATACATCCAGGCCACAAACCAAGATCCATATCAGCAGTTCGACCGACTGGTTTGACGCCCGTGTCGACATACTGTTCGGCGATCAGAAAGTAACAATTGCCGACGTCAAAAAAGCACTTGCCAACAAGCAGCAGTTCGTGCCGCTGAATGATGGCACGCTCGGTGTCCTTCCGGATGAATGGGTCAAACGTTATGCCCTGTTGTTCCGGGTGGGTGAAGGAAAGAGCAATGAACTGAGGCTCTCCCGGTATCACCTGAGTGTTATCGATGAGTTATATGAAAACCGCAACGAGGAAGAACTCATCATTCACCTTGAAAAAAAATACGAACAGCTCAGGGAATTCAATAAGATAAAGGAAATAGATCCGCCAGAGCATCTGGCTCATATACTCCGTCCTTACCAGGTTCATGGATTTCACTGGCTCAACTATCTGCACGAAGTGAACTGGGGAGGAATCCTGGCAGATGATATGGGATTGGGGAAAACTGTTCAGGCGCTCTCCTTTCTTCACTATTACAAAGAGCATTACGGAAGGCTCCGGGCTCTTGTGGTCTGTCCAACTACCCTGATCTTCAACTGGGAAAACGAAATCAAGAAATTTGCTCCGGGCCTGACTTACCGTATCCATCATGGTGGCGAGCGGTTGAGGAATAAGGAGGCACTGAACGAATTCGAAGTCATCATCACCACCTATGGTACCCTGCGCAGCGATATCAAGTTGCTAATGGATATTCCGCTTGACTACGTGGTGCTGGATGAATCCCAGGCAATTAAAAATCCTTCCAGCAAGGTCACCAAGGCGGCCTGCCTGCTGCGCGCAAGACACCGGCTTTGCATGAGTGGTACGCCATTGCAGAACAATACATTTGACATATTCGCCCAGATGAATTTTCTCAATCCGGGTATGCTTGGCAGTATCGAATTCTTCCGGCAGGAATTTGCCATTCCGATCGACAAATTCGGAGAGCCAGACCGCAAGGAACATCTCCGCAAGTTGCTATATCCTTTCATCCTTCGCCGTACCAAGGAGCAGGTTGCCCGCGATCTTCCTGACAAAACGGAAACAATCCTGTTTTGTGAAATGGAAGAGGAACAAAGGAAAGTTTACGATGCATACCGCAACGACTACCGTGACAAGATTTTGGGAACCATCGAATCGCAGGGCATTCAAAAATCACAGCTTACCATCCTGCAGGGCCTGATGAAATTGCGGCAGATCTGTGACTCCCCGGCTATTTTGAATGAAACGGAAAGATATCCGAATCATTCCATCAAGCTGGACGAACTGGCGCGTGAGATTTCAGAAAATATCGGCAATCATAAAGCGCTCATCTTTTCGCAGTTCCTGGGCATGCTGGCACTGATACGCGAAAAACTTACCGAACTCGAAATACCTTTTGAATATTTCGACGGTAGCACCACAGCACCTGACCGCGAAAAAGCGATCCGGGCATTCCAGGACGATGAATCCTGCCGCGTATTCCTGATTTCACTTAAAGCAGGAGGTGTCGGACTGAACCTTACCGCTGCTGATTATGTCTATATCGTCGACCCCTGGTGGAATCCCGCTGTGGAACAACAGGCGATCGACCGCACACACCGGATCGGGCAGACGAAAAATATCTTTGCTTACCGCATGATCTGTAAAGACAGCATTGAAGACAAGATCCTTCAGCTACAGGAACGTAAACGGGTACTCGCCAAAGATCTTATCGCGGATGATGAGGGATTCGTGAAGAGCCTTTCCCGTGAAGACGTCGAATACCTCTTCAGCTAATCCTGCGGAAAACGCAACACACAGGCTCCGTATTTTCCCTATTGCTTCTCTTTCTAATTTGTATTATCTTAGTTCTCAAATCCTTTGCTATGAGAAGCGCGCTTTTAACCCTTGCTTTGCTTTCCCATACCGTCTGCCTGCCGGCGCAGGAAGATCCTTTTTCCAACAAGACCAATCTGGCACTTGAAAAAGTAATTAAGGACTATCCCAACCATTTCCATAATATACGCGGTGAAGTGATATCCCAACGCGCGCAGGTTGCAGAATATAAATCCACTGTCAGCGTACCCGGCGCAAGTTCATGCAGCATCTGGAAGTACACAGTTTCAAACAATGAAGTCTATAACTGGAATTGTGTAACGTTCAATTCTGTGAACTTCATGCAGGCCCGTGCAAAATTTAAGGAAGTGTATGACCAGATTGAAAATACCATCATCAAGATCGAAGGACAAAAACCGTTTATCCTGAATGCGCAGTACAAAACGCCTACGGAACTGCACGATACAAACTTTATTTCCTTTGAACTGCTTCCCCTGGTAGACGAAATGAAGAATCTGAAAATTGATCTCAGCCTCGAAAAAGAAGCCAATGTCTGGAAAGTAAAACTGAGCGTCTACGAAGGTGAAAGAAAAGTTGGAAGTCCCATGGCCGCCGTGCAATAAAGCCGTCACACCATCAGCACATATTCTTTTAACACTGCCTCGATTTCCTCCAGCTTGAATGGTTTTGAAACGTAATTGTTCATTCCGGAAT
>Ga0207677_10001264_pt1 | contig 13617 bp, 12 predicted proteins | sample KBSMisM42_FD_184311 | JGI IMG/M metagenome (GOLD analysis project Ga0207677, IMG submission 184311) | Miscanthus rhizosphere microbial communities from Kellogg Biological Station, Michigan, USA - KBS Miscanthus M4-2 (SPAdes) (version 2) | ecosystem: Host-associated > Plants > Roots >...
TCGAGCGCGTCGCGGACATCGCCGCGTACGTCGCGGCGGTCGCGGTGATCTCCGATCTCGTCCCGCCGCCGGATCTGAACGGCAGCGACGCATACGAATACGTCACTGCGCGCGCGCAGCAATTCAACCTCGCGTTCGTCGATCCGGTGCGCCTCTCGAGCCCGTCGATCCCATGAGCGTCCTCATCACGTCGGTGCTCGTCGGGTGTGGCATCCTCGTGGGGCGCCTCATCGCGCGCGGCACGTCGAAAGAGACGCCGCCGGCGCAGGCTGCCGTGCCCGAAGAGAAGAAGGACGACGTGAAGCCGAAAGAACCTCCCGCTCCGTCGCTCGACGCGTTTCCGTGCAAGCTCGGCGACGTCGTCCTTCGCGGCACCGGCGAAGAGGCGTGGCTGGCCGGCGCGCTCGTTCTTCGTGAAGGCGACGAGCCCGCGGCGGTCCTCTTCTTCTCGCCCGAAGCAGGCGGCGATCGGGCCGTCCTCGCGCGTCCGGCCTCGCAAGAGATCACGTGGCTCGCGGAAGAGAAGGGCGTCACCGTTCCGCTCGGCGAGCCACCCACCGCGCTCGAAGCAGGCACGGACCGTTACGAGCGACGACGACGACTTCCTCTCCGCGCCGAGCGCATCGGGACGGGCGCGCCCGATCTCGGCCGCGAGGTGATCCTTGCGGAATACACGGGTCTCGGCGACGACTGCCTCGTCGTCCTCGCCACGAAAGAGCGCGTCGTCGCGTTCCGCGGTCCTTCCCTCGGCGCCGGCGCGTACGACGTCCTTCCGGGCAAGCTCACCGCATCTTGATGAACATCGACTCCAGCGTGAGCTGGGGCGAAGCGTTCGAGTCGAGATCGCGCAGCGCCTGGAGCACGTGCCCGTAGCGCGCCGCCCATCGTTCGGCGGGCTCCTTCTCTTTCGCGATGCGTGAGAGCCGCGAGGCGAGCGCGAGCAAATGGATCCGGAGCGCGACCTTGTCGCCCTTCGATTTCTCGCCGAGCTCCAGCGTCGCCGCCATCGTCGGCGCGTCGATCGCCGCGAGCGCGCTCGTGACGAACGCCTCGCGCGCCTCCGTCTCTTCTTCGTCGCAGAGCGACAGCGCGATTTCCATGCTGCCGCCCGAGAGCGGCGCCACGCGCTGCGCCGTTTCTTTCGTGACGCCACGCGCCTCGAGCAGCTCGGCGACGAGCGCCTCGGGCAGGGGAGCGAACCGCACGCGCTGCACGCGCGACAGGATCGTCGGAAGGAGCGCGTCCGGCTGCGACGTGAGCACGATGAAATGCATCTTCTGGATCGGCTCTTCGAGCGTCTTCAAGAGCGCGTTCGCCGCCGCGGTGCTCATCTCTTCGGCGCGCCGCACGATGAACACGCGCGCCTTCCCTTCGTGTGGCGGGAACTGCGCGTGCGCGAGGACGAGCGTGCGCACCTGATCGATCGACAGATCCTGATTCTCCGGCGTGCGCCGTCCGATCGCCGCCGGCTCGTAGAGCGCGCGCTCGAGCACCACGATGTCCGGGTGCTTCGACCGCGTCGTCTTCGGATCGGGAAGCGCACGCACGCACGCGCTGCAGGCCCCGCACGCCTCCGCCGACGTGTCGCCGCGTTTCTCGCAGACGAGCGCTTGCGCGAGCCCGAACGCCGCGAGCTCCTTGCCCACGCCGTCCGGCCCTTCGAACAGATACGCGTGATGGACGCGCCCCGTGCGAAGCGCCCGCCGAATGGTCTCGGCGGGAGCGTCTTGCGCGCGCAGATTCGCGAGGTGCGGTCCCGGCATATGCCGGGCGCGACTCTACTCCTTTTGCGATGCGCGTGCTGCCGCGCGCTCGCGAGCGAACATGCGGTTCAGCGTGCGGCGATCGATGCCGAGCACCTCGGCCGCGCGCGTCTTGTTGCCGCCCGTGCGCGCGAGGACGCGGTCGATGTATCGACGGTCGAGCGTCGCGAGCGTCGGCCAATCTTCGGCGAGCCCCGAAGCGCCGTTCCCGCCGGACTTTCCGTTGGTCGGTCCGATTTCCTTCGGCAAGTCCGCCGTCGTGATGGCGCCTTCACGCGCGAGGAGCATCGCGCGCTCGACGATGTGCGACAGCTCGCGCACGTTGCCCGGAAACGCGTACGACTCGAGCGACTCGAGCGTGTCGTTCGCCACGCGCGGCACCTGCCTCTTCAAACGGTCTGCGTGCTTGGCGAGGAAGTGATGAACGAGCAGCTTGATGTCCTGCTTGCGCTCGCGGAGCGGCGGAACGCGCACCGTCACGACCTGGAGGCGGAAATAGAGATCCTCGCGGAAGCGACCATCGGCGACGTCCTGCTTCAGATCTCGATTCGTCGCTGCGACGACGCGCACGTCGACCTTGATGGTCTCCGTCCCGCCCACGCGACGGATCTCGTTCTCCTGGAGGACACGAAGGAGCTGGACCTGCATCTTCGCCGAGATGTCTCCGACCTCGTCGAGGAACAGCGTCCCGCCGGTTGCTTCTTCGAAGAGACCGCGCTTCGCAGCGGCCGCGCCCGTGAAGGCGCCCTTCTCATGACCGAAGAGCTCGCTCTCGAGGATCGACTCCGGAAGCGCCGCGCAGTTCACCGCGACAAACGGCTTGTTCGCGCGCGGCGACTTCGCGTGGATGGCGCGCGCGACGAGCTCCTTGCCCGTCCCGCTCTCGCCGACGATGAGCACCGACGCCGTCGTCGGCGCGACCTGCGCGACCGTCTTGTAGACCTCGATCATCGCCGGCGCGCTGCCGACGATCTGCGCCTCGACGGCCTGCGCCTCGCGCGCGTCGGCCTGAGGCTTCTTGCTCTCCGACAGGCGCCGCCGCCCGATCGCCTCCGACAGCATGCGCTTGAGCTCGTTCGGCTCGATCGGCTTCGCGAGGTAGTCGTACGCGCCCTGGCTCACCGCGCCCATCGCGCCCTCGATGTCGGCGTACGCCGTCATGAGGATGACCGGCATCGTCGGGTTGGTCTCCCGAACCTTCTTCAGGATCTCGTGACCGGTGATCTTCCCGGCCAGGTGAACGTCCGTGAGGACGACGTCGTAGGTCGACAATTTCGTTCCGGCGGGCATCGACTCCCCGGACTCCAGAATGTCCACCTGGTACTCGGCGGTCCGGAGCACTCGTGCCAGGAGGCTGGCCAGTTGGTCGTCGTCCTCGATCAGGAGCACACGGCCTTTTGTGGTCGAAATTGATGCACTTGCGATGGTCTGGGTCATTTTCGCTCTTTCGAGATCTGGGACGTGCTGTCTCGGGACGAAGTGGTCACTAGGGCACCGCGCGACGACCTCGACGGCCAAAATCGTCTGCAAAACCCCGACGTTGTGCAATGAGCAAGCACCGTTCCCTCATGTCCGGGAACGCGCTAAACCATTTCGGTGGACGTACAAACCTTGCGCATTGTGGAGCACGTGCACGGCCATGGCGGCTGGCTCACGGCCGTGGCGCTCGTCCACCCTGCGATCGTGCTGCGCCGAAATCGAGGGGGAGCGTGGGCCGTTGGCCTCTCGACCGGCCTGGTCACTCTGGTCGCCGCCCTCGGCGTCTGGCTCTACGCCTTCTACACCGAGCAGCTGAAGCGCAGCATCTTCCAAACCGCCCCTCGCTTCGGCTGGATGTTCGAGCGCAAAGAGCATCTCGCTTTCGCCGCCGTCATGTTCGCCTGGCTGGGCGCGGCCGCTTACATCGCCGCGTGGAAGACCGAGGGCACGGACCGAACCTTCCGAACCTTGGCCCACCGCGCGTACGTCATCGCCGCCGCGATCGCGATCGCCGTCGCCACCCTCGGAACTGCCGTGGGAACCTACAAGACGTTCTGAGCCGCCGGTTCAACGAGCGAAAATCGTACAGATCGTTCGGATCCGAACGGATTGGTCGAAATCCGGGCGTTGAACTTCACTTCAGGGCGGCGTCCAGGGTGCGCTGCAGGTCGATGAGGTCGATCAGGTTCTCGACGTAGTCCATGTCGTCCGTTCGGATCCGAACGATCGGGGAAAGATCATAGGAATCGAACCACTCTTCGTAGAGCTTGTGGAGACGCTTCAAGTACGCGTCGGGGATGGCCTGCTCCATCGCGCGGGCGCGGGCCTTGATGCGCTTCTTCGCCGTCTTCACGGTGCACGTGAGGGCGATCAGGACGTCGGGCGGCGGGAGCGAACGCGCGATGCCTTCGTAAAGTCGCTGGTAGACCTGCCAGTCGCGCTTGTCGATGTGACGCTGCAGATGGAGGTTCTTCGCGAAGATCTCCGCGTCCTCGTAGATCGTTCGGTCGATGACCGCCGGGTGCTTGGACGCGAGGAGCTGCTGGTGGAGCTCGAGCTTGTGGGCGAGGAAGAAGAGCTGTGAGCTGAAGCCCCAGCGCTTCATGTCTTGGTAAAAGTCTTCGAGGTACGGATTCGCTTCGTGCGGCTCGAAGAACGGGCGAAGGCCGTAGCGCTTCTCGAGCCACCGCACGAGCGAGGTTTTTCCGGCGCCGATCGTGCCGGCCACCGCGACATATCTCTTGGTCATGCCGATTTTTGGCTGCGGCCGTTGAACATGAAATCGCGCATGCGAACTGCGGGGGCGACGATGGTGCCGCCGGCGCTCCACCACGAAGGGATCGCGGTGCGGTCGCGTGTCATACCGTCGGAGCGCGCGAGGCCTTCGAGGAAGCTGTCGGTGAAGCGCATGTTGCCGACGGCGCGCGCGATCTTTCCGCGCTCGACGAGGAAGCAGCCGTCGCGCGTGAGGCCCGTCATGACGGCGCGCGGCGTTTCGAGCAGGCCGTTCACGTAATGGAGGCGACAGACGTAGAGGCCACGGTCGATGCCGGCGATGAGCTCGTCGGTGCTCTTCGCGGAGCCGCCACTCATCACGAGGTTCGAGGCACCCAGCGATGTGAGCCCGCCGGTCTCGCCGAGTCGCGCGCTTCCGGTCGAGCGTGTCTTCGCGCGCGCCGCGTAGGTGCGATCGTAGAGGATGCTCTTCGCGACGCCCTTGTCGATGAGCGTGATGGGACGTCGCGCGGTGCCTTCGCGATCGAAGGGCGTGCCGAAGCCGAGGGCGGGGTCGTCCCACGTGGCGTCCTCGACGAGCGTCATGCCTTCGCCGGTGATGCGCTCGTTCAAGCGACACATCGGGCTGCCGCCTTGTTCGACCTCGGGGGCGCCGAACGAGATGAGCGAGAGCCACTCGAGGAGCTCCGACATCGCGGGCGGCTCCATCACGACGTCGTAGCGGCCGGCGTCGAGCTCGATCGGGCTCTTGCCGAGCGCGCACATGCGGATGGCGCGCTCCGTCTCGCGTTCGATGGCGAGCGCGGAGACGCTCTTGTGCATGTGGCCGCCGTAACCTGCGGCGCCGCCTGCGCCGGGCGTCTCGAGCGACCACACCCGAAACGAAGCGGCCGTTTCGGTGTGCGCGCGCGCGCAACCTTCGGTCGTCGCGACCGCAGCCGCGCCGATGCTCGTCTCGAGCATGCCCGCAGCGAAGAAGCCTGCGGCGCGCACACGCGAGAGCACCGGCGAGAGGAGCTCCGCGCGCTGCTCGGGTGTGGCCTTCGCCGTGTCGTCCTCGAAGCGATGCGGCGACGGCGAGGGGCCATCCGCCGGCGCGAAGCCGGGGAAGCCTTCCGTCTCCGGCAAGAGCGGAGCGAGCGCAGCGGCTTCCGCGATGGCGGCAGCGATCGACGCGACGTCCAGCTTCGACGTCTGCGTTTCGGCCAAGCGCCCGCCGCGAGCCACACGAACGGTCGCGAGCGGCTCGTCGAGATCCATGTGTTGACCGAGCTCTCCACCCGAGAACCTCGCGCAACCGCGAGCGCGCCACGTCGCGAACACCTCGGCGTGCGCCTCGCCCGCGCGCGCGAGCGAATCCTTGCATAGTGCAAGCAATTCCTCGCCCGTCACTTGCCGCCTCCCGTGTTGCCCACCGAGACTTGGCGAAAGCGGGCGGGCGCGGCGCCGTGACCGACTTGCATGATCTGCATCGGGTCGCCTTTGCCGCACGTCGAGATGCCGAAGAGCTTCCAGTCTTCCTTGCCGCAGATCGCGTCGCACGAGCGCCAGAACTCCGGCGTGATGCCCGTGTAGCGCGGATCACGAAGGAGGCGCGTCTTCTTGCCGTTCTTGATTTCCCAAGCGGCTTCGCACGAGAACTGAAAATTGAGGCGCAGGTCGTCGATGCTCCAGCTCTTGTCGACGAGCATGTAGACGCCGTCTTTCGTGTCGGCGATCAGATCGTCGAACGAGCCTTTCTTCGGCTGCAGCGAGACGTTCACCATGCGGATGAGCGGCGGGCGGTTCCAGTTGTCGGCGCGCATCGTGCCGGTGGATTCGCGCGAGAGCGTGCGTGCGGTCTCGCGGCTCGAGAGGTAGTCGACGAACTTGCCGCGCTCGACGAGCGGGTGCGTACCCGACGCGATGCCTTCATCGTCCCAGCCGAAGGTGCCCATGCCGCCTTCGCTCGTCGAGTCGGCGACGATGTCGACGAGGTCCGAGCCGTATTGGAGCTTTCCGAGCATGCGCGGCTGCATGAACGAGCCACCCGCGAGCGAGATCTCCGAGCCGAGCGCGCGATCGAGCTCGGTCGGATGTCCGCACGACTCGTGGATCTGCAGCGCGACTTGGCTCGCGTCCAAGATGAGATCGCGCACGCCTTCGGGACATGGCGGCGCCGTCAAAAGCGCGATCGCCTCGTCGCGGATCTCGCCCGTGTGCCCCATCAAGTCGAGCGCGGCGAGCCCTTCCCAGCCGCCTTGGAATCCGTCCGAGCCTTGCCACGTCGGGTAGCTGCGACGTTGCGAGACGCCGCCTTCGCCGAGCGCAAAGCACTCCATGCCCGCGCCGCCGTACGTGAATCGCTGCGTCGTGTCGGTGCCTTCGGTCGTGAGCAGGCGCTTCTCGACGCGCACCCATTCCATCCATGCGTCGGCGGAAGAAATGGGCTTCCCGCCGCGAAGGAGCTCGCGCACGGGCGCGTCGAGCGCGGCCATCTTCTCGTCGAGCGGCACCGAAAACGGATCGCGCTCCATGCGCGTCTCGTACACGCCGCGCGAAGCTTCACGCTCCGGAAAGACGACCGCGCTCGGCACGAGACCCGCGGAGGCCTGCGCGATCCGCGCGGCGCGCTTGGCGGCGAGGACGAGCTCGCCCTCGGTGACGTTCGGCGAGCACGCAAAGCCCCACGTCTTTTCGCCGAGCACACGGATCCCGACGCCGCGCGTGCCGCTCGTGGAGGCTTGCTCCGGCCGCCCATCGCGCACGCGAAGACGCTCGCTTCGATTCTCGACGAACCGCACCTCGGCGTATCGCACGGACGCGTCGCGCCGGAGCACGTCGAGCGCGGCGCGCATCGCGGCTTCTTCGGCGGGCAAGAGCGGCATCGACCGCCCACGATAACAGATGCGGCACGCCCGTTGCTGAGGCGCCCGTCATGCGAAGCCTCCTCTTCATTGCGCTCGTCGCGTCCACCGGCTGCATGACCGAGCCCATCGCGACGGCACCCACGAACAACGCGGGCATCCAGGTCGATCTGCTCTTCGAGCACGACGGCTGCCGCGTCTACCGCTTCCGCGACGTCACGTATCACTACTTCGCCAAGTGCGAAGGCACGGGACCGAACGCGTCAATCCTTCCCGACAAGTGTGGCAAGTCGGGCCAGGAATGCGGCGCTGTTCCAGTCGTCTCGCGCTAACGCGCTCGGCGACGAGGTATCGAGGAGCTTCGCCCCTCGAGCTCCCGAAAGAGATCAGAGCTCGTCGACCAAGGCCAGCGCCTCTTTCAAGCGCTCGAGCTTCTCGTGCATCGCTTTCTTCTGCGCGAGCGCTTCTTCGACGACTTCTTTGGGTGCCTTCTCCGTGAAGTTCGGTGACGAAAGCTTCTTCGTGATCTGGGCGAGATCTTTCTCGCACTTCTTGATTTCGCGATCGAGACGCTCACGCTCGTGGGATTTTTCGACGAGGCCTTTGAGGAGCGCCAGCACCTCGATCGGACCGGACGGCGAGGGGACGACGCTCATCGTGTAGCCTTTCGGCCGGTCGCCGCCGTGCGCCTCGAACGTCGGCTCGGTGTTCACGAGACGTTTGATCTCCGCCGCGTGGCTCGTCACGAAATCGTTCGCGCCGCGAATGATGAGCGGGATCGCCTTCGCGTACGGGATGCCGTGCTCAGCGCGCACCGTTCGGGCGGCGACGATAACGTCCATCAGCGTCTTCACGCGTGCTTCGGTCTCGAGGTCGCGGCCTTCGCCAGTCAAGTAGGGCTCGAGTGCAATCGATGCGAGCTTTTCGGGATAATCGTGCAACTTCTGCCACAGCTCTTCGGTGACGAACGGCACGAACGGATGCAGTAGGCGCAGCGACGAGCCGAGCACCCACGCGAGCGTCGCGGCCGTCTCCGCGTCTTTCTGCTCGCGGAGGCGCGGCTTCACGATCTCGAGGTACCAGTCGCAGAGGTCGTACCAGAAGAAGCGATAGAGCTCGTTCGCGGCCTCGTCGATGCGGAAGGCCTCGATGCCCGCGCGCGAGATCGACGCGGCGTTCGCGAGACGCGAGAGGATCCACCTGTTGAACGCGTCCTTCGCCTCGGGCGCCTTCGCGGGAAGTTGCACGTTGCCGCCGAGCAATTCGATCGAGAGGCGCGTCGCGTTCCAGATCTTGTTCAAGAAGTGGCGGTTGCCCTCGATGCGCTTGGGCGCGAGGGCGATGCGCATGTTGCTCGGCGGGTACGTCGCGAGCGTGAAGCGCACCGCGTCTGCACCGAAGGCCGGAAAACCTTGGCCCATCTGCGCCGCGGAAGGGTAGGCCTTCTTGAATTTCGCAAGCGCGTCGGCGTCCGGCACCATCTTGTCGAAGGTGGCGCCGTGCACGAGATCGAGCGGGTCGATCACGTTGCCCTTCACCTTGCTCATCTTCTCGCCCGTCTCGTCGACGATGAGGCCGGAGAGCAGCACGCGGCGGAACGGCACTTCGTTCGTGAAGTGCAGCCCGAACATGATCATGCGCGCGACCCAGAAGAAGAGGATGTCGTAGCCCGTCTCGAGGTCGCTCGTTTGCTTCGGGTTGGTCGGATAGAATTTCTTCAGCGACGGCGTCTCTTCCGGCCAGCCGAGCGTGGAGAAGGGCCAGAGCGCAGACGAGAACCACGTGTCGAGCACGTCCGGATCTTGCGTCCACTTCTCGTCGCATTCGGCAGGACGCGTGCGCGCGACTTTGATCTCGCCGTTGGGACCGTGCCACGCGGGGATTTGATGGCCCCACCAGAGCTGACGCGAGACGCACCAGTCTTGGATGTTCTCGAGGAAGTGGTCGTACGTCTTGATCCACTCCGGCGGGATGATCTCCACGCGCTTCGTGTGCACCGCTTCGAGGGCGCGGTCCGCCATGTCCTTCATCTTCAAGAACCACTGCGTCGAGATCATCGGCTCGACCACGCCGCCGGATCGCTGGCAGCGCGGGAGCGTGAGGACGTGCGGCTTCGAACCGCGCGCGAGACCTTTCTCGTCGAGCGCCTTCTTCACGGCGCGACGCGCTTCTTTGCGGTCGAGCCCTTTGAACGTGCCGCCGTTGTCGTTCACGGTGCCGTCGAGGTTGAAGATGTTGATCTCTTCGAGCCCGTGACGCTTGCCCGTCGCGAAGTCGTTGAAGTCGTGCGCGGGCGTCACCTTCACGGCGCCGGTTCCGAATTTCGGATCGACGAGGATCGCGTCCGTGATGATCGGCACGAGGCGATCGACGAACGGGTGCTTCAGCTTCTTGCCGTGGAGAGCCGTATAACGGGGATCGTCCGGGTGCACTGCAACCGCCGTGTCGCCGAGCATCGTCTCCGGGCGCGTCGTCGCCACCACGATCTCTTGATCGGAGCCGTCGACCTTGTACGCGAACTCGAACATCTCGCCGTTCGCGCCCTCTTCGTTCTCCACTTCGAGATCCGAGAGCGCCGTGCGGCACTCCGGGCACCAGTTGATGAGCCGCGTCGCGCGGTACATCAAGCCTTGCTCGTACAAACGAACGAACGCTTCGGTGACGGCGACCCCGAGATCGGGATCCATCGTGAACTTGCTGCGGCGCCAATCCGGTGACGCGCCGAGGACGCGCTGCTGGAGCGCGATGCGCCCGCCGCTCTCGTTCTTCCATTGCCACACGCGCTCGACGAATTTTTCTCGCCCGAGATCGTGTCGCGTTTTGCCCTCTTTCAAGAGCTGGCGCTCCACCACCGTTTGCGTCGCGATGCCCGCGTGATCGATGCCGGGCTGCCACAAGGTGCAGTGCCCCAGCATGCGGTGATAACGAATGAGCGCGTCTTCGAGCGTGCAACGCTGGGCGTGGCCCATGTGGAGCGAGCCCGTCACGTTCGGCGGCGGCATCGGTATGACGTAGACGTCACGTCCGTCCGCTTCGTCGCTCGCCTCGAATACGCCCGCCTTCTCCCACCGTTCGTACCAGCGCGATTCGACTTCGCGCGGATCGTAGGGCTTCGATAGATCGGGTGCCTTCGAGTCCGTCATGAGGTGCTCCGATTAGCACGGACGGCAGGGCCCGTGCATAATGGACGGGTAATGCATCTTCTTAAGCTTGGAATGCTTCTCTGTCTCTGCACCGCGTGCGGGCACGACTACACGGACATCGCGTCGAGCGAATCGCGGGACACCGCGCCGAGCACCGCGGACGTGCCGCAGCTGACGACGGACGAGGCGAGCTTCGCGTTCGATCTCTATCGCGCGCAAATCGGCTCGGATTCGTCGTCGAACGTCTTCTTCTCGCCATACAGCGTCTCGGTCGCGCTCGCGATGACGTTCGCAGGAGCGAGCGGCAACACCGCTTCGCAGATCGCGTCGGCGATGCACTTCACGCTCCCGCCGGAGCGATTGCACACGGCGTTCGACGCGATCGATCTCCAGCTCGAGAGCCGCGAAGGCATCAAGCTGAACGTCGCGAACTCGATCTGGGGGCAGCGCACGCTCGCGTTCGGCAAGCCGTTCCTCGACACGCTCGCGATCGATTACGGGTCCGAGGTGCGCGGCGTGGATTTCATCGGCGCGACGAACCAAGCCACCGCAGCCATCGACGGCTGGGTCGCCGATCATACGGCGGGGAAGATCCAGAACCTGTTTCCGCCGGGCTCGCTCGACGAGTCGACGCGCGTCGTCCTCGTGAACGCGGTGTACTTCGACGCGAATTGGAAGACGCAGTTCGACTCGAGCAAGACGACGTCGTCACCGTTCACGAAGCTCGACGGGTCGACCGTGACCGCGTCGATGATGAACAACGAGAAGCTCAACGCGAATGTCGCGGTCGCGCCCACGTACACGGCCGTCGACTTGCCGTACGCGGGCGGGCAGACGTCGATGCTCGTCATCGTGCCGACGGGCATGCAGTTCGCGAGCGTGGACGCGGCGCTCGGCGGGGACTTCCTGAAGGAGATCGTCGCCTCGCTGCGGCCGCAGGACATCGCGCTTTCGCTCCCCAAGTTCACGCTGAAGGGTGCTTCGGTGAGCTTGAAGTCGGCGCTACGGGCGCTCGGGATGATCGACGCGTTCGATCCGGACAAGGCGGATCTCTCGGCGATGGTGCCCAACCAGCGCTTGAACGTCGACGACGTGGTGCATCAGGCGTTCGTGCGCGTGAACGAGAGCGGAACCGAAGCTGCGGCGGCGACGGGCGTCGACAACCAGCTCACGGCGATCGATCAGACGCTGCACGTCGACGCGAGCCGGCCGTTCTTCTTCGTGCTGCGCGACATCCCGACGGGAGCCGTGCTCTTCGTTGGCCGCGTGATGGACCCGACCCTGACTACTCTTTAGTCAGACGCGCGATCTCTTCTTTGATCATCGTCTCGGCGAGCTGCGGGACGACTTCCCACACGACTTGCTCGATGACCTCACGCGAGAGCGCGAGGACGCCTTCGATCTGCGCAGGCGTGAGGCCCATCTGCGCGAGCTTCGGCGCGAGACCGTTGGCTTGCGCCGCGATCGCCGCTGACGGAGCCGAGACCGCGGGCATCGCCGCGGGCGTCGGAACGCGAGGCGGCGGCGCTTGCGGGGACGGAAATGCGGGCTTGGCTTGAACTTGCGGAGCGGGCGGCGACGGAGCAGGCGCGGCGCCGTGAGCCGGCGGAGCAGCAGGACCATCGACCGCGAACATCAGCGTGCCCGAGCGTTGCGGCGGCTGATTCGGCGGCGCGTACACCGGGCGCTGCGGCGGCTGCGCGTCACTGAGACGCGGCATGGGCTGCGGAGCGGGCTGCGGAGCCGGCGGCGGAGGCGCGACTGGTTGCGGCGGCGGCGGAGCAGCGGCGACGGCCGGACCGGCCGATTCGCGGACGCCGATGGCCTTCTTCACCTTGTCGATGAGCTGCTGCGTGTCGAAGGGCTTGTCGACGTAGTCGTCGGCCCCCGAGTCGCGGCCTCGAGCCTGGTCGTATGGCGTGTAACGGCTCGCCATCAGAACGATGGCGGCGCGCGGCAGCTTCGAGCGGACCTCTTTGCAGATCGCATACCCGTCATCGCCTTCGAGCGTGGTGTCGATGACGACCGCGGACGGGTTTTCCCCGAGCTTCGAGAGGAGACCCCCTCGATCCGACGAGGCATGGACCGTGAAGTCCTCACCGACGAACGTGATCTCGAGGACCTTGCGCATCGTGGCGCTGTCATCGACGGCAAGCAGAGTCTTCGGCACGATCTTCTCCAGAGTCGAACAACGTTGAACGGTTGTCGGCACTCAGCCTACGCGATAGTTCGAGAATGGTGAAGAGATCCGCAAAAACCTTCACGGTTTCCGGACAGCCCCGAATCGACGGGTTTTTGCGGGGCGCGCTCGATCTGTCGTGGGGAAAGGCTCGCGCGCTGGTCGAGCAAGGCAAAGTCTTCGTCGACGGCGCGCGGATTTTGGACTCGGCGGCGTCGCTCCGAGACGGGCAGTCCGTCGAGATCAACGAGCGAGCCCCAAGGCCTTCGGCGCAAGTTCCGGATGATCTGATCGTGTACGTCGACGCGCACGTCGTCGTGGTTCGGAAGCCCGCGGGCATCAGCACGGTGCCGTTCGAAGAGGACGAGAGGGGCACGCTCGACGCGCTCGTGCGGCGGGCCATCGAGAAGAAGTTTCCGTCGAAGGGCTCGCGACCGAACCTCGGCGTCGTGCACCGGCTCGACAAAGAGACGAGCGGGCTCGTCGTCTTCACCCGGACGTGGCTCGCGAAGAAGAGCCTCTCGTCTCAGTTTCGCGCGCACACCACGGAGCGGCGCTACCTCGCGATCGCCCATGGGGTGGTTCCGAGGCGAACCATCACCTCGAACCTCGTCCCGAATCGCGGTGATGGTCTTCGAGGCTCCGGTCACGGTGAAGGGCAACGCGCAGTGACGCACGTGGAGCCGATCGAGAAACTGAACGGAGCGACGCTCGTGTCGGTGAAGCTCGAGACGGGGCGCACGCACCAGATCCGGATTCATCTGTCCGAGATGGGTCATCCGATCTTGGGCGGGCGCGTCTACAGCCGGAACTTTCGCGGGCCGATGATCGCAGCGTAATGATCTTCCAGCCGCTGATAGCATTCGCAGCTGCGGCGCATCAGCCCGGCGCAGTCGGTGACCCGGATCACGCCGCGCCCGGAGGCGATGAGTCCCTCCTGCTCGAGCGACTGGAGGACCGCGTTGACCGTC
>Ga0207677_10001265_pt1 | contig 13612 bp, 24 predicted proteins | sample KBSMisM42_FD_184311 | JGI IMG/M metagenome (GOLD analysis project Ga0207677, IMG submission 184311) | Miscanthus rhizosphere microbial communities from Kellogg Biological Station, Michigan, USA - KBS Miscanthus M4-2 (SPAdes) (version 2) | ecosystem: Host-associated > Plants > Roots >...
TTCCAGCCGAGACGAAATGGAACGGCGTCGCACACGTACCAATGGAGCCTGCCGACAGAGAAAACACCGGCCTCCTGGCTTTTCATGAGAACGGAAAGATTAGGGCCTATTACGTGCCGAGAACTATCGCAGATAGTTTCCGCTACGATCCGCAGGAAGCGTCGCTCATGATGGACACCTGGGACCGGATGAACAGTTTTTTCAAGCAAATATTCACAGCGGCAAATCCAGGATTCCAGGTTATGAACGTGCCTCGTGATATGAGTTCGCTTGTCATGAATTTGCGCGGGATGAGCTATTCCAAGGCGCTCCGTTATTACGTTAAGGTTGCTGGCAGTGCCAAGCGTTTTGCGGAAAGTGAGCACGATCCCTTGATTCAGGAGATGCTTCGGCGCAAAGTGCTTATTACGCCTCAGAATCGTTGGTCGTCAGTCGCCCATGACGTCGAAATGGAGTCGATTATCAACCGATTCTCCGATAAGGAAAACGAATACAAGAATTGGTTTACGAAGGTTGCCGGGCCTCTTCTCGACCGCGTAAAAATGCTCGGCCAAATGAGCGAAGGCATATCAAAGATAGCGGGATTTAAATATTTGAAAGAGCACCAGTCCGAATTTGGTCTGAGCGACGAAGAAGTCAACCATCTGATTCGCTTCCAGGCTGGAAGCCCTCCATTCCTGGTTGCGGGAAAGCAATCGCGAGCAATCAGTCGGTTACTCCTCTTCTTCAATCCGCACGTTCAAGGCTATCGCCGCAGTTTTGAAGCGGCACGGCTCAATCCAGGCGAGTATGCGGCCAAGACCATGAAATATGTTTTCCTACCAAAACTCCTGCAATATTTAGCATGGGCGGGAGTCTTCGGCGCCGGCATTCGTGCTTCCTATCGCAAAGTGAGCTCCTACAATCACGCGAATTATCATGTAATTCCGCTCGGCCAAGATTCCAATGGCAAGACCATTGCGCTTAAGATGCCGATGGATGACACCGAGCGCTTTTATGGCGGGCTCCTTTGGTACGCGCTTACGAGCCAGCCAGTCGCCAAAACGATGGCGATGCTGGGCTACGTGACACCAAAGGGCACGGCCGCGCAGGACTTCGCAAAGCTCTTCTCTTATACGGCGGGCCAGGCGCCAAACTTGACGCCAGGTATCGGCGCCCTGGTCGATCTAGTGCAATACGCCTCCGGCCACATCCCCTACGATTCATTCCGCGGTAAACCTGGCATTCCGCAAACGATCTTCGACGCGGGCGGAATGCGATCGCATGAAGCATTTTTGAAGTATGAACTCAACCAGCTCGGAGCCGGGCTGATCTATCGGTTCAATAACAGTGACGTCCAGAAGGTGAAAAGTGACCTCGACAAGACGCTCGGAGCGCCAATTTTCGGGAATGTTCTAAGTCGCTTTCTCATGTCGACCAATTATGGAGAGAGTGAGCTGATCGCAAACCAGGTCGCCCAGGCGAAGAAAGAAGACGCCAATCGCCAGCTCGACTACCGCGAGGCTGTCGTGCAAAACATCATGGCCCACGACAAACCCGCAGGGCCTGACGAAGTTGCAAAACTCTATGGCGAAATGATGAAAGCCGGCCTTCTGGGTGACGTGCTCCACCTTAAAAGATTTAGCGAGTTCCAATCGTTCTATCAACGATTGCAAAGCCAGCGAATGGACGATCCCTACGCCAATGGACTGCTCTTCGCGAAAACTGACGCAGAGAAGGGCGCTGTCTTAGACGTTGCAAAAGAAAATCTATCGGAGGCCGAATACAACAAATTAGTCGGATATTCGCTTTCGCAAAAGTTTATTCACGCTAAAACTCTGGTTGCCGACGAATTTAGGAAGGCTACGAAAAAGTGAGCCTGCTCGACCGCATTTGGTCCGGCATGAATCGCCAAATCAGTTTTTCAATGAGCTGGCCATTGGGATCGGGGTATACCAAGCCTATGAAAAATTTAGCTGTCCTGATGGACGCAATCTGTGAAGCGTACGACCAGGCTTGGCTCGAAAACAAGCCATTCGCTCCGAAGGACGGTTTGACACATTGTAATGAGGCTGTGCAGTACGTCGCCAAGAAGTTTGGCTACGAACGCTTCGCCGGAAAAATGGCGAACGAAATCGTAGACATTGTGAACAATGACAAAAACTGGAGCAAGGTCTCTCCGCAGGAAGCGGCCCAGTGCGCTGGCGAGGGATGCCTGGTCATCGCCGCTCAAAAAGGGTCTCCTCATGGGCATGTTTGCGTCGTGCGGCCAGGGACGCTAGAGGGCTCAGAAAAATGGCAGCAAAAAGCGCCTAAGGTGCTCAACATCGGCAAGGATTGCTTCATCTCAAAAGGCGCCAACTACGCTTTTCGGGAGAGGCCAGAGTATTTTTCATTGGAGGGCTAAATGTTCGAGACAATAAAGGGAGGAATTCAAATGGTAAAGCTATTCAATCAGGTTAGAAATTGGTGCGACGGGAAAAAGGCCTATACCGCACTCGTTATGGCTGCGTTTGCGCCGGCCCAGGAGCTGTTCCGGGATATCCATCAGCACATCCCATTCTTTCAGATGCTCGCATCGCCGGAGTGGAATTCGTTTATGCTGGCGCTCGGCGCGATTTTCATTCGCATGGGGATCTCCAAGGTGGATATGAAGGTCGAGCAAGTTGCAGGAGAGGCAACAGAACAAAATGCTGCGAATAAAGTTTAATAGGGGTTAAATCATTGGACCGTATTGCTATGTTATGTTAACTTCTAGTAAGGGGCGCTGTTGTCTCGCATCCTTGACCACGGAGAGGAAGTAGCCAGGTCATCAGTGAGTTCACAGTCACTAAACTTGCGGGGGATAATTACGAAATGAAGCAGATCAATATATCCGTAGTTATGGGCATGGGGAAAAACGGTAAAGAGCGTGCGCGCCTTTATCGCGAGAGGAGCAAGGCCCGCGGTTATAAAAGCTTGTCCGCATTCGTCGTTCAGCTCGTGGACCGAGAACTCGATCTCAAGCTACCAATAGGCAAGCGCAGGGGTGCTCCCGAGGTGCGCATTCCTGTGCGCGCGTAAATTCGACTCGATTTGTTGTCATAGGCATGTTATGTTAATGCTTATGGGTTCGCAAACCGTACGAAGTATATCTCTAGGGATGGAAGAGGTCGGCAAGAAACGATTGAAACTCTACACGGAGCTTGCGCGTAAAAAGGGTTACGAGAGTCTTTCGGCGTATATCGTCGATCTCGTAGATCGCGAGCTGGGAATCGATCTTCCACAACCAAGAATGCGTAAAGGCCCGCGTCCTAAGCGTTAAGCGACGCTGAAAGTCGTACAGTTCTTTTTTGGCTTGTTAAAGCGTATGTTATGTTATATAGTCCGTGAAGTCGTTAATCTGGAGGGGTTAATTGGATTTCTTTGACGCGAAGTTTTCCGTCGGGACACGCGAGGTTATCGAGAAGATGACCGTTGAACAAGTAGCCGACACCTACCAAATACTTCGCACCTTCGTTAGTCAGGAATCAGCGCCGATCGGACTCAATTTTGTTTTCGACGGTCAGCGGCACCAACGCATTGACCGAGAACAGGGCCTTACCCTTTATCGGCAGATGGGACAATTTCTACAGCAACGCTATCAGGGTAGTGAATCTCGCGGGATGCTTCACGAAGTAAGGCTCTAGCTTCCGCCCCGGCCTCGTCGTAACGCATTCTTCCAGCGCCGTAAGACTCGATGTACCATTTTGTCTGCATTTCCGGCGTACGCTTATCCTTCTTACACGCAGCGATTAAATAATCGTACTCTTTGCGCGTAAGTTGGACTTCAAGCAAAATCCCGTCTTTGGCTTTATCTTGAAGGCTCATGCCACGTTTCGTTTCGTTGGTTTCGCATCTTCGCGAACTTCAACCGTCTTCGGATAGTTTGTTTCCACTTTCGAGTATCTGTCCTCAAGAATAATTCTGATTAAGTCGGTTGGGTCACGGCGCTCAGTCGCACATTCAACCAGAAAAGCTTCGTTGAGATCCGGCCGCAACGTGAAGAAATGCCGACCACGCATGGCATCCTTTGAAAAGCCGGGCTGGAAACGATGAGAGTCAGTCATCTTTCGATTCATAGCGCTCCTCAAGAATAAACTGCAAGAGATCCGCCGGTCCCCATTTACGCTCTTTGCACTCTTCCTGAAAAGCCCGAACAACCGATTTTGAAATCCATGCCTGATGTCTGAACTTTACCTTCTCCGTCGATGTTTCCATAGCGTTTGACAAGTCCCCTCCTAATTGTTAAAACCAACCGATTGAAAAAGTTGAACGTTTCAACTAATTCAACCGCCGTAAAGAACGCTGCGAGCGATGCTTTTTGTTGCTGCTGTCAAGGTTGCCATTATACATATTCGTGCCACGCCGTGCCACATTGTGCCACGCCGTGCCACGAAAGTCAAGGGAGCCTGATTGATTAGCCCAACCCCAAGTGTTCGCTGCCGGCGCGATTGCGATAGCTATCACTGGCGCGGGTTCCGCCCGCCTAGCCCTGGGAGGGGAATATGGCCGATGTTAAAACAGATGTTCACCCCAAACTACCGGAAATCTCCGATGCGGGTCCCCGGGATCTGGTTGCTCCGCAGGAGAGCGAACTCGAAGTTGTCGACCAAGTAGATGTCTTTGATGAAGTCATCGCCGCCGCAAACAAGCTCGAAGCCTATGCGAAAGCCCAGGATCAGATCCTCAACATCATTGTCAAGCGCACCTATGCCGGAGACTGGGTCTGCCACGACAGGGAAAACACACCGGATGCCGAACGAAAGGCGAACCTCGGCGCCGCGGGGGCAGAGCGCATCGCAAATTTCCTTGGCGTCCAAGAGGCCAACTGGAAGGAATATCCCAAAGAATGGTCTGAAGATCACAAGCATTACAGTTACGCTTACTCCGCCGATTTCAGTTTCAGGGGCGTCACTCGTCACGCCGTGGGTCGAGCTGGTACGAGAGATAAGTTTTTCTCTGGCGGAAAGGCAATGGAAGACATCAACGAGGATGACATTCGCGTTGCGGCCTTCCGTGAATGCTTTAAGAAAGGCGTTACGCGCCTTTTCGGACTCCGCAATATCCCTCTTACAAAGCTGACCTCACTCGGCTACGACAAAGCCCTCGTCAAGATGGTCGAGTTCGAGAACAAAGGCAAACCTGTTTCGGTCGAGGACCGCAAAGCTGGAGCTGACGGCCTCATCGAAAAAACGATCATCGTCGCCAAGGCAACCCGCGAGACTGGAACCAACAAAACGACTGGCAAGGCCTGGGTCCGCTGGGACATTTTCGATAAAGAGGGGATCAAATACGCCGTCTGGAATGACGGCAGCCGCGCCACGATCCTGTCTCAGAAAGCAGAAGATCAGCTCCCCGTCAAAATAAAGTTCAAGATCGTCAGCGCCAATAGCCGCGAAAACTATCAAATCGAATGGGTTGAAGGGGCGGAGGTAGCGTGAGTCGATGGGGAAAAGCGGACCTCTATCTCACAAACCCGGTAGAAGACTCGCCGGACTTCGAGCGCGAGATTAACTTGGTTGTGAATTTTTTACCTGGCTATCCCGCCCAAACCCATGGGCAACCAGAAGATTGCTACCCAGCGGAAAGTACCCAGTTTGAAATCCTTTCCGCGAAATACGACGACGGCCGCGACGTACCGTCAGAAATCATAGACGCATTACCAGAAGAGAAAATCCTTGAGCTTTTAGATGAGCAGGAAAACGCTGATGACAACTCCTGAAATCCTGCCTGATATCGCCGCCGAGATCCATGCGGAAGTTCAGAAGGACATCCAGCTCGTTGAGCCACGGAGCAACTGGGCGTCGTCGCTCGGCCATCCTTGCGCTCGCTATGGCGTCCATCGGCGCCTCGACTGGCAGCGCAAGCCGCTTCATAGCACAACGACCCAGATGCTTTTCAACTTAGGGAAAATCGTCGAAAAGCACATCGCGAAGGATTATCTGGAACGGGCGGGCTATACGATTTTGGAGCACGATCGCCCGATTTCAACAGAAAAGTCCGGCATGATATCACGCCTTCAAATTGGAGGCAAGCTCGATTTCATCGCCCGCGACGATCGCAAGGATCGCAATCCAGGTTTCACGTTCCCTGTCGAAGTAAAAACCATGATGCCGTACGACTGGGAAAAAATAAACACGATCGAAGACCTTCTTTTCTCGAAAAAGACATGGCACAAAACCTATCCAGGCCAGCTCACGCTTTACCTTTTGGGCAAAGACTATCCAATCGGTTGTTTCATGACGATCAACAAGGCCACTGCCGAACCAAAGATCATCTGGGTTCACCTCGATTACACCTACGCCGAGGAGCTGGTGCAGCGAGCAGAGGTCATCAACAAGCACGTCGCAGCGGGAACCTATCCTGATCGCATTCCCTACGAAGATCAAATTTGCGGCAAGTGCGACTTCGCCAAAGTCTGTCTGGGCGATGTGATCCGCACCGAGGCTGAGATTTTGACGAACGACGATCTCCTATCAAAGCTGGAGCAGCGCGAGAAATTGAAAACAGCCGCGAAAGAATACGAAGAGCTTGACGCAGAGGTGAAAAAAGAACTTCAGGGCATTAAGAAAGGCGTCGCTGGAGACTTCGCCATCATCGGCAAAGAAGTGCATCGAAAGGGCTATGCCGTAGAGGACAAAACGTACTGGCAAGTGGGGATAACGAAGCTATGAGCACATTTGGCCCAACTTATGACGAACAAGTCGATGGAGAACGCCTGCGTAAGCAACACGAGCGGATTCGCAATCTCATGATCGATGGGCACTGGCGCACACTTCACGAGATATCGGCCTGCCTTGCCTATCCAGAGTCGAGCGTGTCCGCACAGCTCCGTCACCTTCGTAAGCAAAAGTTTGGCGGTTACCTCGTTGAGAAACGGCGCCGGGCGGGGGGGCTGTGGGAATACCGCGTCTCGGCCCCGCTCTTTCATGAGCTTCAAAATGGACAAATGGTTTTCGTGTGAAGGAGACGCCAATTGTCCGCGAGTGTCTTCACTGCTTTGCGCATCACGGATTTCAAGTTCTTATGCCTGGATGGAAAGTCCCTTATGAAATCAACACCGACACAGTCAAAGGAGTCGTCTGGCGCAACAACGTCGGCGCCGTCCGCATGGGCCCGCGTTTTGTCCAGTTTGGAATTTCTGGGATGCCGGATATCGTCGGTTTCACGAGGGGGGGTCTATTTCTTGGTTGTGAGGTTAAGACGGATACCGGCAAGGTCTCGGAAATCCAAAAGTGGTTTCACCTTTTGACGTTGAAATTAGGCGGATACGTTTTTGTGGCCCGATCTTATGACGAATGTGACAAGTGGCTAAAGGAGGCAGGACTGTGACAGGCAGAACGAAATGGTGGAACTCGGCCAAAGGGTACGGCTTTGTCATCGCAAATGATGGCCCAAATGGCGAGCCGATGACCGAGATTTTCGTGCATTACAAAGAAATAACCGGCGATGGTCGCAAAGATTTAGTCGAAGGACAGCAACTTGAGTTTAACGTTCGACAAACTCCTAAAGGCCCTCGTGCTACGGACGTAAAGGCGCTTGTCGTTGAGTAATGGAAAATCGCCGAAGCGATGACCCTGGCCGAAGGACAGAAGATGATCGATGGCTAAAAGTACAGAAGGACGTCGTCAACCTCGTTACGGCCACACGCGAGGGCCAGCGCAGCCTCGCGAAATTAGAGATCGAGGTCGGGAAACTCTCCGACCACGTTGAGGAAGTAGACGATCACCTTCGAGGCGTCGCTGGCAAAGAATCTCTCGATGCGCGGGTCGCGATTTTAGAGAAGGAATTTGACATGCACGGTGTACTTCTTCGCCGGATTTCAGACCAGTGCAATACGTTTTCGTCGACTTTGCAAGAGCTTCGCGTCGATATTCAGGCACAGAAAATTGTGAAGGGTGTCATGGATAAAACTGAAGGCACCCAGTTCGCTCGCTTCAAAGAGTGGCTAACGTTCGGACGGGCTGTGGTTTTAGCCGTGATCGCCTTAATCGTGCCTTTAGCGACGTTAGTTGCCACGAACTGGGAAAAGTTCGCGCCGCTTTTCCACCCTGAGAAACAAACGGTGCAAACGCTCCAGCGCGACATCGAAAAAGAGCGCCGCGGACCTCGCGGTCGCATTGTTCGCAAGAAGGAAGCGGAGCTTGAAAAGGCAGCGGAAGAACATCAATGACGGCCGGTCGGACGGAGGTATTTAATGGCGCGGGCGCGTAATCTTAAACCATCATTTTTCACGAACGAAGAGCTCGCGACCTTATCTCCATTCGCCCGCTTGCTCTTTGCCGGCCTGTGGTGTCACGCAGATCGGGACGGTAGACTGGAAGACCGTCCGCTCCGCCTCAAGGTCTCAATCCTCCCTTATGATGACCAGTCAGTAGACCAATTACTCACCGATTTACAGCGCGGCAATTTCCTCGTGCGGTATGAGGCAGATGGCAAAAAATACATACAAATCAACACTTTTAAGAAACACCAAAATCCGCATAAACAGGAGCAGCCAAGCGTCATTCCTCCTTTTACTGGTCTACTTCCGAACAACTTCGGAAGTTCCCATGAAGTTGCCCGGCCTCTTTCTGTTGACCTTAACCCTCAACCCTTAACCCTTAACCCTATTTTGCCGGATTACAAAAACGAGGAGGTGCTTCGGCGCCTAGAACCAAAAACGCAGCCCGAGGCAAAGAAACCTTACGCCATTCCTTTTCCGGAAGAGAAGCCAGCCGACTCCCTGGTCCTGTTTTACAAGGTCCTCCAGGGCGCGCCTTACGACTTCCGGCCATGGGACAAGGCATGGGGCCGCTGGAAGCTCAAAGCGCAGGAGCTCTTACAGATTTTCGGCGGTCACTACAGCGCCGCTTACCAGTGCCTCAAGACCAAAGGCGAGGAACTCACCATCGCCAACCGTACCTGGAATTTCAACACCATTGTCGATCAGGCCCACTTATGGCGCCAGCAGCACGGAGGAGAAGAATATGCACTCGTCAACCGCGAGAGGTTTTTGCGCGACGTTATTGAGCAGCGCCGACAGAAAAAAATTGAGGGACTTAGAAAAGTCTCTACCCCAGGGGAGGTACTTGATCCCGAGCGAAATCGCGGCGCACTTACGTCTGGAAATCCCAAAGGAGAGGAACAAACTCAGCGATCCGGAGAGGATCGCAATGGACGATCTTTGGAATCAGTTCAACCGGGAAATCTGGAAGGCGAAAAAACTCCAAATGGTGCGAGCCCGACAGAAAATGGGAACGGGATTCATGGAAAAAATGGCCGAGGAAGTGGTGGAAGCGGAGATCGTGTACGCGACGAATCCGTCGACACCGAGCCGGCCTTCGACGACGCAGACGCCGTCCCCTGGCCCGATGGATGACGAAGAGGCCGCATTTGGAAACTGGGTAGGCATGGATGCGGACGAGCGGTTTAACTGGGGCGAGTATGTCGCGGCAAACTACCGCAAACCGCGGGGCGTGATGAGCAGTATGGACGAAGCATTTGGGACGGCAGACGACGGAGGAGATAAGCGATGGGGATCTTGAAAGACGCGCTGACGCTGGTTTTGGTTTTGTTATTCGCACTCGCATTCGCGTTGGTGCAATTGATTTTTGGAAAAGTTCTACGGATCTGAGGACCTATGGCCCAACCAAAATATTTACGAGGCGAAAAACGAAAGTTGAATGACGGCCGCGAAGTTACGGTCGTCGAAAAGGCTGGCGACGCTTGGAAGGTCATTAATCAGCGCGGGTCTGTAGAGATCATTTATCCGAGACAGTTTAAAGAGATTGACGTGAAAGGAGCCGACTAATGCAAAAACTCGCGATGTTGTTAACGGTGACGTGTCTGGTGTTGGATCAATCGAAGCACCAAAAGCTGTGGCTCACAACGTGTCAGGGCGGGGAGGAAAACGGCAAAGTGGTTCTCGACCAACGTATCGTAAAAGGTCAGGCCGTCGAATATAAGTCATTCATCGTCGATGGCGATGACGTGATTCACGGGCATATCTTAAAAATCGGAGATCCACAGCCGATCGTGGCAAAGTTGGAGACCTCTTCCGATACAGGCAAACAGCCTTGAAGATTCGGCTTTGGATTCTGATTTTCTGGGGTGTCGCCTGTTTTCTGGGCGGCTACCTCGTAGGCGCAAATTAAAACGGAGGACATATGACAGGACAACAGTTCGTAGACGCTTTGCTGAAAGAAATAATGGCGCACGGTCAGCTTGACAAAGAGTACGCGCCGGCCGATCTGACGCGGGATGCCGGCACGATCGGGCTTTGGTACCGGAAACCGTCAACGTATACCGAACAAAGCGAAATGCAGGAGGAAGACCTCGCTGGAGCGCGAGCGGAAGTGGCGCCGCTCACTGAGAAAGTGGGAGGGAGCCAGTGAAGTCTCAGACCGTTTCGCCGGTAGAAGATCTGGCTCGGGAAATCGAGACACTTTCAGATGGCGTTAAAAAGCTTCTCTCCGGGCGACTGACGGAGCGGGCCCTGGTCACGCTGATTTATGACTCGATGCCTACCAAGATCGTCGGCAAACCGGGGATCAGGGAAGTTTTAAACGCAGCCGCGAACCTTCGCGAGCTCTATGTCAAGAAGTCAAAAGCCAAGGGAGATAACCATGCAGAACGATGAAGTTCCATTCCGAAAAGCCGGCGGTCTCGCGGGACTGGCCTACAACACGATCAAACGACTCCGCTATCAGGGCGATCTCCCGTTCCCAGTCTATGAACGCCTGTTGCCAGGTCGGACGAAACCCAAACTCTATTGCCTCACGTCCGAAATTTTGGACTGGAAGCGCCGCTCAACAACCCGAGTCCCGGCTGGTGCTTGAGGTATCTAACGGTATCTTGTAGAATCCCTTCCCATGAGAAAAACGCCCGGTATTTACGAGGATGACGGTTACACAAGGATTCGCATTTGGCTGGGGCCCAAGCGCAATCTAGACGGTTCAATCAATAAACCGTATCGGCGCTCAATGGGATGCTGGTGTAACGAGCATATTCAAGAGGCCAAAAATCACATCGATCGAACTCGGGAAAACTTCCGCAAAGGATTAAAGCCAACGCCCGAGCCGGCACCGTTGGCGATTTCTACGGCGTGCGATATTTACCACAATCGGCACTGGGCTAAAAAGCGCGGCCGCACCGCAGAAGCCATCCGAAATATGACGTCAAAGCTAAAACTGTTTCGGATTTATTGGCCAACGAGCGCTATCCATAATTTACTTCCGGTTGAGATAGAGCGCTATCTCGCCTGGCGCAAAGGCAGCAAACGTCCAGAGGACCAGCCCGTTACTGGGGTCACGTGCGAGCCAGTCTCGGAAGGCACAGTCGACAACGAGCTCAACATTCTTTCTTCAATGTTCGGCATGATCGAAAAGTGGCAGGAGCGGCGAGAAATCGGTCCTTATCTTTTGCCGACTAACACTCATGGCGTTCCATTCAATCCCGTCAAGTTTGTCGAACGTGATTCGTTGATCGGAACTAAACGCGAGCGCATTGCGAGCAGAGACGAGCTCATTAAGGTGAAGGAATTCTGCGACGCCAAAGATCCGGACATGCTCATTATGATCGAGCGTGCCATTTGTACCGGGCTTAGAAAAACCGACCTCGAAAAGGTTAACGGGCTCAAAGATGTTCGCGGCATCTTGTCGAAGAGCAAGGAAAAGAAACTCTTTCGGATGCCGATCGATTTCTCGCTCCGCATCAACTACAAGAATTTCGATCGGCGATGGGATGCGTTGCGCAAGGCTTGCGACATGCTGGAAGGCGAAAAGCGCTTCGTTTGGCACGACTGGCGCCATACCGCCGCGACGATGCTTTCGCTCTTAGGATTTTCGGACGAAGATGTTCAGAAATTTTTAGACCACAGCTCTCTCCGGCAGACTCAAGACTACATCAATTCCGGGAAAGAGCGACTTCGGCCTCATGTAGAAGGATTGCAAGGTCACTTGGCCGAAGTCTGGAAAGAAGCGCGGCCAGCGACACCCCGAGACCCTACCAAGAAGGTTTGCCGGGGCTGTGGCGAGCTCAAACCCTTTTCGGAGTATGGGAAGCACTCCGCCTTTAAGAGCGGCCTAGATTCGCGTTGCAAGGCCTGTAACTACAAGCGCCTGGTTGAGCAGCGGAAGCGGAATCCGGCTATCCGTGAAAAAGAGTACGCTCAGAAACGCTTTCGGGCAGTTAGCTCAGCGGTAGAGCACCTCCCTCACACGGAGGGGGCCACAGGTTCAAATCCTGTACTGCCCACCATTTCAATCGAAGCTTCTAGTGTCCCAAATGGTGTCCCAAAAATAGGAGTTGGGGCACAGTAGATCGACGGTGGGCTGGTGTTTTGCGCACCATCCTCACACTTTTGTCGCCTAGCGAAATGGAAAGTATCCTTGCGTATCTCATCGACGGAGAGTATAATTCGCAAGTATCTCGCGGTATCGCCAAGTAGGGTTCCTGGTGTCCCACCTTGGTGTCCCACTAAAATTAACAGGAGCTTAACAAGTATCTCATGGTATTCGGCAATCTAAAAGAGGTTCGTATCATCTTAGTTGCTGGCCTTGCCTTCGCTTCCTCGCTCGCCGGATGCTCCCATCTTAAGGTCACTCGTTACTCGAATGAGAAGTTGCAGCCTACACAGTCGGTTGAAGTCTTTCACAAATTTCCTGACCGTCCCCATGTTGAGATAGCCAGATTTTCCGTTCGTAATGCGCGATTCCGCGATGAAGAGGGGATCTTAATTCGCGAGGCTCAGAAAGTCGGAGCAGATGGGATCGTTTTTCTAACCGAGAATGCTGGGGTGCCGATCCGTGACCAGGTTGCAGTCGGAATAAAATGGAAATAACATCAGGTAGGCTCTTTTTTTGTGCCTAACGTTATAACATAACATGGCATCTATAATTTCCCATGCGGTCAGTCCTGCCAGGGGCCGCATGGGGCGCTATCCTAAAAGACCTATGGAAGATAAATCGCTCACATTCACTGACCAAGATTTAGCCACACTGAAAGCGCAGATGGCGCATAAACATTATTCGATCGGTGTCCGGCTCGTTAAGGCGCTCGTCGAACGGTTGGAAGCCGCGGAGGCACTTGCTTGGTGGGCGGACTATGGCGCGACTTATATCCCCAAAGGGAATCTTGATGCTTTCAAGATTGCGTTAGACGCATGGCGCAAGGCGGCGGGGAAGTGACACCCCGAGAGCGAGCGGAGAAGATTTCTCTCCCACATGGGTACGTTCCCGATGAAAGAGACAATATTGACGTTCGCAAAGAAATCGCCGCCGAGATCGAGAGCGCGGTGGAGGAAGCTACTAAGTATTTCCGAAAAAACGATGCGGAATATTTGGGAGTGGCCGTTTTAAGTGCCTACGAAGACGCGGCGAAGATTGCGGAGTCAAATGACACAAGTTGTTTTGAATGTGGAACACCTGGGCAAGTCATAGCGCAAGCAATCCGCTCCCGCGCCCGAGAGGTGACAGGGCTGAAAGGGGAAAAATTCCGTGAGTAGGAAAGTTATCATCGCGGTCGGCTGTTTGTTGTGGGGTTTACTCGCAGTCTGGATACTCACGAGAGATGACGATCGAAATCATTTGCAATGTCGCGAGCCGGCAGGCATTCGTCCATGAACCGAATG
>Ga0207677_10001270_pt1 | contig 13568 bp, 15 predicted proteins | sample KBSMisM42_FD_184311 | JGI IMG/M metagenome (GOLD analysis project Ga0207677, IMG submission 184311) | Miscanthus rhizosphere microbial communities from Kellogg Biological Station, Michigan, USA - KBS Miscanthus M4-2 (SPAdes) (version 2) | ecosystem: Host-associated > Plants > Roots >...
CCCGGCTTCGACCTGACCTTCACTCCGGAGCAAATTATCGTGTCATCGTCGGGCGACATGGCGCTCGATCGCGGGACCTATAAGCTGGCGATTGCGCCTAAGGGCAAGGCCGAATCCGACACGGGCAAATATGTGGTCGTCTGGCGGAAGATCGGCGGCGAATGGAAGGCCGCTGCGGACATCTTTAACAGCGATCTCCCGGCCAGCGGAGGCTGAAGGCGCGACGCCCACTCGCGTCTACAATGGGTGGAAAGCTGACGCTAGCGTCACTAGTCTACACGAATGTCGATCTGAGGCTTGGAACAAGGCGGAATGAGGATGTCTTGGCGGCTTTTATCAATCCCTTCTGTAATCCTTGGGATGAGCACAGCGGCTCCGGCGCAAGTCGAGGTATTGGGCCCTGGAGATTATCACTGTTCCGCGCCCGCAGGTGACTTCTTCAACAGTGAAATCCCGCCTCTCGAAGTTGGTAAGAAGGTAACTGTTCGCGTCAGGCTCATTGCCGATCATCCGCATCCAGATTGGCTGGAACAAGTATCGATTTATTTCAGGACACCGACCGGGCGCATGGACGTGAAGGTTGGCGAGGGGAACGGGGACGCCGACCATATCTATGTCGCCTTGCTCGACGCTCACAATGAAGTTCAACTCCTGGCCAAATATCCAGTTACGAATCTCTGGGTTCCACTCGAGATGAACCTAGACAAAAAAGGAATGCTTCGGGTGGAAAGTGCGCGAGGGGTTGGAAAGCTGAACTTGGGAACGGCCTTGCCGATGAAGACAGAGCTTCATTGCCACTCCGGAGAGTTTGAAATCCAAGTGCAGCGCTCCGGCGTCGAATCTGACTAGTAAAAACTATCAGCGGGCAATGTCCGGTACGCCAGCTCGGGCCGATTTGCGGACATTTGTTGGATGTCCTCATGTGGCGCCCAATCCAGATTCCGCGTAGCTTGACCTTATGGTCGAGACAGAGCTGTTCGGGTTGATTCCAACGAATGTCACGGGGCCGTTTCCTACCGTCGACATCCGGAACCCATCACCCCCGCGGGAGACCAACTTCCCTCCCATCCAAATCCGCGATGGGCGCGAGCTGCAGGCGAACGGAGCTTCCGAAGCCCGGCTATTTGCCGAAAACGGCTTCGTCCTTCTGAACCATGTAACGATGGTCAAGGATTGGGACGATGTACCCGAGGCGTTCTGCAGCGAGATCGAGGAGATCATCCGAACCCGCCTGCTGCCAGGAAGGCGCGTTGAGGTCCAGCAACGGCCCACTCCAATGCGGAGAGGCCGCGGAACCGATAATCCCCAATATGCCCAAGGGGTGCACTCCGATGGGCCGCTCACCGCTGAATTGTACGCGGAGAATGTGCGGGCGTTTGCTGGCGAGCAGGCACATGACTGGTGGCTTGAGCGCTACCGACGCGACGAGGTCGCTGGCTTCATGTCCATCGATTTTTGGCGCACGACCAACATGACAGGACCGCTTCAGCATATGCCGCTTGCGGTCTGTGCGCCGAACAGCCTTCGGCGTTCCGACATCCTGCCCATGGAATTTCTCGGCATCGCGCCCGATGGCAATATGAGCCATCATTTGGCCCTCCGATACGATCCTGCACATCGATGGTATTTCTATCCTGGCATGACCGCAGACGAGGTGCTTGCGTTCAAGCTGTGCGAGTTCTGGAAGGACCGGCCCGACGCGCACCCACAGAACTGTTTTCACTCAGCATTCCGTGACCCTCGTGCCCCGGCTGATGCGGAAGAGCGGCAAAGCTGCGAGCATCGGGTCGGAGTCCTAATGCTTCGGGACTGATCAGGATTGGATCTCGGTCGAGCATCATTTGCGGAACCCGAAGCAGGAGGTGCTATGAGCCCTACCGCAGGCCGCGAACGGCCGCGGTCAGCTGGGTCCCGAAACGCTCCATAAGATGCGCGTCACGGCCGTAGGGGTCTGGCATGAACTGAACGCCGCCAGCCGTAGGCTGGGCGGTCAGGTAGGTCATGTAGACCGGCACCGGCCGCGGCAGGTCGACTTCCTTCTCGACCTTGGGGTCATCGCCCTGCGGGATCGAGCCATCGAACAGGAAGCGAGCGACACGCTTGTAGTCTTCAAGCCGCACGCAGCCGTTGCTGATCCACAGCTCGTTCTTGGTGAAATGCTCCTTCTCCGGCGAATCATGGAGATAGATGCCGAAGTAGTTGGGCAGCATGAACTTCATCATGCCCATCGAGTTGGCGGGGCTGGGAAGGCGGCGCAGGACCACGTCCTGGCGGCCGTCCACGACCGCCTGCCAGTCCACATCGCGGGGATCGAGGGTCTTGGCGTCGTCGCCGTAACCGCTGAGCACCTGATACTCGCGCTCGGTGAGGTAGCTGATGCCCTGCGCGACCACGCGCGGACCGATCAGGCTCCGAACCAGCTCCGGCGGTACGTTCCAATAGGGGTTCACGCTCGCATATTTGATGTAGGCGGCCATCATCGGCGTCGCGGTCTCGGCCTTGCCGACGACGATCTTCATCTCGTCGACTTTACGGCCATTTTCCCACATGGACAGGCGTGCATCGCCGGCATCCACGATCAAATATTTGCGCTGCTCTTCGGGCGCGGGGAGTCGTTTGGCCCGCTCCATGTTGATGATGATCAGCTGCTCATAATATTGCGCGCCGCGGTTGAGCGCCTGAATGGTGCCGGCGCCAGCGATCCCGTCCGGCTTGATGCCATGGACGGACTGGAATTCCTTCACCTGCACCGCGAGAGCCGCGTCGAACTTCTCGCCATCGGGAAGCCCGAGACGGTTGCGAAGCATCGCCACGCGCTCGCCGCTCGTGCCGACTTTCAGCGTCGGACCTGCAGGGATAGTGATCTGCGGAAGGCTGCCCCAGCGCTGCTGGTACTTCACCAGGCCCCGGCGAAGGTCGGTGTAGATCGGATTGACCGAAGTGAAGAAGTCGACCGGCGCGCCGCTCCACGCGGCAAAGGACATGTCCTGCGCGGGCGCATTGTCGTGGACCGCTTTCGGAACCAGCTCCTCGTCGATGTAGATCATGTCGACGCCCTGCTCGATGGCGGGCGGCAGATCGATCGGCTCGAGCGCCGGGCTCCTGTTCTGCTCGGCGGCGGGCGACTGCCATGGCTGCGCCGAAGGGGCGGGCCGCGCCATCCAGGGCTCGGCGACGGGCCGCTGCGGGCCAGGCTGCACCTGAGGCGGGGGAGGCGGCGGCACGGCACCAGGCACAGGCCAATTGCCGTTCCACTGCGCCAAAGCCGCAGCGGGAAGCGTGAGCGCGCTCAGCGCGAGAAGGGTGGAGCGGATAGTCACAGTCCAATAATTAGGGAGAGAAACTGAACGATTACAGAATCATCCGTTAACTTCCACCGCGATTTACTCACCTTCCAGCGGCAATGTGTCGCGTTCGGCCGTGGGCGCGCCGAGTTTCCTTGCAATGCGCTCGACTTCCTCGTCGCTGGGGGCCGGCGGAAGCTCCTCGCCGGGCGCGAGCGCCTCGTCCGGGATGCCGGGACCTGTCCCCGCGATGGTCTCGTTGAGCGGCCTGTCGTTCGGCCCCGTGCTGATCTTCTCCCGGTCGTCGATCATTGTGCTTCCTCCTGAGGACTAGAGCGAGCAGCTGTGGACGAATGTTCCCCCCTTTGTTGCGCGAGAAAGGGGGGCAGCCCATATGTCGGTCCATGACTCGCTTTCTCCCCATTCTTCCCCTTCGCGACATTGTCGTTTTCCCGCACCGCATCGTCCCGCTCTTTGTAGGGCGTGAGAAGTCCGTGGCCGCGCTCGAGGCGGCCATGGCCGCGGACAAGGAACTGTTCCTCGTCGCCCAGCTCGACCCGGGTGAGGACGACCCCGACCGGGATGCGCTGTACGATCTCGGCGTGATCGCCACCGCCATGCAGCTGCTGAAGCTGCCCGACGGCACGGTCCGCGTACTGGTCGAGGGCGTGAAGCGCGCGCGGCTCGTCGATATGGTTCCGCGCGACGGCTACACGGTCGCCGAGGTCGAGGAAGTCGGCGAGGAGGACAGCAACGGGCCTGAGGCCCAGGCGCTAATGCGCTCGGTCATCGACCAGTTCGAGAATTACGCGAAGCTCAACAAGCGTCTCCCGCCTGAGACCGGCATCCAGCTCAGCGAGATCGAGGACGCTTCGGCACTCGCCGACGCGGTCGCGTCCAACCTGTCGATCAAGGTCGCCGACAAGCAGGCGTTGCTCGGTGAGCTCAACCCCGCGCGGCGGATGGAGATGGTGTTCGCCTTCATGGAGGGTGAGCTCGGCGTGCTCCAGGTCGAGAAGAAGATCCGTAGCCGCGTCAAGCGCCAGATGGAGAAGACGCAGCGCGAATATTATCTGAACGAGCAGCTGAAGGCGATCCAGCGCGAGCTCGGCAACGAGGGCGAGGAAGGCGGCGACGAGCTTGCCGAGCTAGCCGAGAAGATCCGCAAGACGCGGTTGTCGAAAGAAGCCAAGGTTCGCGCCACTGCCGAGCTGAAGAAGCTCCGCGCCATGGCGCCAATGTCCGCCGAGGCTACGGTGGCACGCAACTATCTCGACGTTCTGCTCGGCCTTCCGTGGGGCAAGAAGTCGAAGCTCAAGAAGGACATCGCCGAGGCGCAGCGCGTGCTCGACGAGGACCATTACGGGCTCGAGAAGGTCAAGGACCGGATCGTTGAATATCTCGCCGTGCAGGCCCGGACCAACAAGCTGAAGGGGCCGATCCTGTGCCTCGTCGGCCCGCCGGGCGTAGGCAAGACCTCGCTTGGCCGGTCTATCGCGCGTGCGACGGGTCGTGAGTTCGTCCGCCAGTCACTGGGCGGCGTCCGGGACGAGGCGGAGATTCGTGGTCACCGCCGGACATACATCGGTTCGCTCCCGGGCAAGATTGTCTCGAACATCAAGAAGGCCGGGACGTCGAACCCGCTGTTCCTGCTCGATGAGATCGACAAGCTCGGCCAGGACTTCCGCGGCGACCCGTCATCTGCGCTGCTCGAGGTCCTCGATCCTGAGCAGAACAACAAGTTCCAGGATCACTACCTGGAGCTGGATTACGACCTCAGCGACGTGATGTTCGTGACCACCGCGAACTCGCTCGACATGCCGCAGCCGCTGCTGGATCGCATGGAGATCATCCGGCTCGAGGGATACACGGAAGACGAGAAGGTCGAGATCGCCAAGCGTCACCTGATCCCGAAGCAGATCGACGCCCATGGCCTCAAGGCCGAGGAGCTGATCTTCGCCGACGACGCGCTCCGGACGATCATTCGTCATTATACTCGCGAGGCGGGGGTGCGGACGCTCGAGCGCGAGCTCGCCAAGGTGGCTCGCAAGTCGCTGCGCCAGATCCTGGAGGGGAAGGTCGAGACGGTTGAGCTGACGCCAGAGCGCGTCGGCGATTACCTCGGGGTTCGCAAGTTCCGCTACGGGATGGGCGAAGAGGAGGACCAGATCGGTGCCGTCACCGGCCTCGCCTGGACCGAGGTCGGCGGTGAGCTGTTGACGATTGAAGCGGTCACCGTCCCTGGCAAGGGCCAGATCAAGACGACTGGCAAGCTCGGCGAAGTGATGCAGGAGTCGATCCAGGCGGCGATGAGCTTCGTGAAGGCTCGGGCGCCGGCCTACGGCGTCAAGCCATCCATCTTCGCGCGGAAGGACATCCACGTCCACTTGCCCGAGGGTGCAGTTCCGAAGGACGGGCCGTCTGCCGGCGTCGGTATGGTGACGGCGATGATCTCGACGCTGAGCGGGATCGCGGTGCGCCGCGATGTCGCGATGACCGGCGAGGTTACGCTCCGCGGCCGAGTGCTTCCGATCGGCGGCCTCAAGGAGAAGCTGCTCGCGGCGCTTCGCGGCGGCATCACCACGGTGCTGATCCCGGCCGAGAACGAGAAGGACCTGGTCGAGCTGCCATCAACCGTTACGGAAGGGCTCGAGATCGTGCCCGTCGACCACGTCGACGAGGTGCTGGCGCGCGCTCTGGTCGAGCCGCTTCAGGCGATCGAGTGGACTGACGACGACGAGCATGCCGCCGAGCCGCCGGTCCATCCGCCGTCAGCCGGGGGCGACGCCGCGATCCGTCACTAGGAGCGCGGGATGTCGCGCGGGTCGCGGATGACCCTGGTCACCATCCCGTAGTCGATCGCCTCCTCGGCGGTCATCCAGTGGTTGCGGTGGATGTCCTTGTTGATGCGCTCGATCGGCTGTCCGGTCTCCTCGGAGATGATGCGGACGAGGCGCTCGCGCATCCTGAGGATCTCCTTGGCTTCGATCTCGATGTCCGCCGCCATGCCGCGCGTGCCGCCGGCCGGTTGGTGCAGCAGGAAACGGGTGTTGGGCAGGCAGAAGCGCCGGTCTTTGGCTCCGGCCAGGAAGATGTGGGCGCCGGCACTCGCGACCCAGCCGGTGCCGATCATGTTGAGTTGGACGTCGTTGCGGATGAAGCGGACCATGTCGTGGATGGTGTCGCCTGATTCGACGTGGCCGCCTGGCGAGTTGATGTAGACGTCGATCGGCTCGCTTTCGTCGCGGTCGGCCAGAAGAAGGAGCCGCGAGCACACGTCCCGCGCGAGCTTGTCGTTGATGTCGCCGAAGATCAGCACCTTGCGGGTGCGCAGGAGCTCCGTCTCGATGCGGCTGACGAAGTCACCGGAGTTGGGGTTTTGGGGGTCGGGTGCATCGTTGGTCATCGGCAGCTCCTGAAGGTCGGGTGATCCGGATTCGTCCTTATAGACAGCTCGGGGCGCCACGGGAGAGTCCCGCACTGAAACGGCGAAGCGATTTTCCAGCCACTGGACTCAAGCGCCGAGTCTTGCCTTAAGGACCAATGGTCCGCGCGTGCGAGTCTGGCCGCCGGTGAGGGAGAGCGTCGGGCATGAACAAGCAGGAATTGATCGGTCACGTGGCTGACCGCTCCGGACTTACCCGCAACGACGCGATGCGCGCGGTGGAAACCATGCTCGAGGTCATCACCTCCACGCTAAAGCGCGGGGACGAGGTTCGGCTTGTCGGATTCGGCAATTTTTCGGTGACCCGCCGCAAGGCGTCGACGGGGCGCAATCCCCGGACGGGTGAGCCCATGCAGATCAAGGCAAGCTCGCAGCCGAAGTTCCGCCCGGGCAAGGTCCTCAAGGACGCGGTTCAATAGCTGGACAGCCTCGAACACCGCCACTATCTGCCGCGCTTCCGCAACTCGGCGGGCGCGTAGCTCAGCGGTAGAGCACACCCTTCACACGGGTGGGGTCACAGGTTCAATCCCTGTCGCGCCCACCACGCCTCGTCCGGCGTGACTCCTCAAATCTCGAGATAAGCCGGTTGGAAGCTGCCGACGCGTCGCATCTCGGCCCAGTCGACAAATTCGATGTCGCGGCCCTTGCGCCGGATCAGTCCTTGCCGCTCCATGTCGGCGAGCACGCGATTCACATTGACCGAGGTCTGACCGGTGATGTCGGCGATCTGCTGCTGGGTGAATGGGTTGGCGAGGCGCCCGTCGCCGGTGTTCATCCGGACGGCCGTCTCGCACAAGAGATGCGCGACCCGTGCTGTCGCGTCGCGTCGCCCGCAGTTGACGAGCCATTCGTATCCGATGTCCTCGTTCCTCTGCAGCAGTCGGCAGAAAAACTGCCGCATCGCCGGGTGTTGCTCAACAATTGGATTGAAGTCGCGAGCCTGGCCGACCATCACTTCGCTGCGAACGATGGCCTGGATGCCATAGTTGGCGACGCCGTCGCGAGGCAGGATTCCCTCGCCGGCAAACCGCAGCGCGACGATCTGACGGCCTCCCGAAGCGTCGGGCTTGAACTTTGCAAGAATGCCGGAACGCACGAACATGACTTCGTTGCGCGGTCCGCCCGGTTCGCGGAATGGTCGTCGGGGTTCTACCTGGACGACCCGATGCGGCAACGCGTCGAGCAGGTCGGCGAGGCGCGGCTCGAGACCCGCTGAAACCAGCGTCTCACGCAGGGTCGCGTGTTGTGCTGCAGACTTCATGCGCCGACTCGCCATGCGGTTTCTCCCCCCCGCGGACGATGCGCCTTTCAACTACCGAGGCGTATCCGAGCGTACACTCAATATAATATGCGCGATAGTAGCGAACGTTATAGGAAAAACGACACAACCTAGCCGAATGATGACAGGCTCAGTTGATGTGCGAGTGCCTCATGACGAGGGCGAATTGCCCGCAGCCCCTGTCCTTGCCTTCACGTTCGCGCGCCCCTAAGTGGCGCCCGCGGCCAAGGATACCGCTCCTTTGTCAAAGCCGTGGCGATCGTAGCTCAGCTGGTTAGAGCACTGGTTTGTGGTACCAGGGGTCGGGGGTTCAAGTCCCCTCGATCGCCCCATTTCTTCGTTACTTTTCAACCGGATTGTAAGCGCAAATGACGACCCCCTGGGGCTTGCCCGACTTCGACGCGCATGAGGAAATTCACTTCGTCACGGACGAGAAGTGCGGCCTCAAGGCAATCATCGCCGTTCACTCTACCCATCTTGGTCCCGCGGGCGGGGGCGCCCGCTTCTGGCACTATGCCAAGGACGACGAAGCGCTCACCGATGCGCTGCGGCTTTCCCGGGGCATGAGCTACAAGAACGCCATGGCCGGATTGCCGCTGGGAGGTGGCAAATCGGTGCTTCTCGCCGATGCAAACCGCACCAAGACCCCGGACATGCTGCATGCGTTCGGCAAGGCTGTGGACGGGCTCGGTGGACGATACGTCACCGCTGAGGATGTCGGGATCAACGTCGCCGACATGATCGAGGTCGCACGTTCGACGAAATATGTCGCCGGCTTGCCGAATAGCGCCGGCGACGTTGGCGGCGATCCGGGTCCTCACACGTCGCTCGGCGTTTTCCTCGGCATCAAGGCGGCCGTGAAGCGGGCACTCGGCAAGGACAGCTTGTCGGGCCTCCACATCGCAATGCAGGGTGCCGGCAGCGTCGCGACCGGAGTTGCTCTCCACGCCTGCGCGGAAGGCGCGAATCTCAGCATTGCCGACGTTGATCAGGCAAAGGCGCAGAAGCTCGCCAACGCTACCAATGCCAAGGTCGTTTCGACGGATGAAATCCTCGGCCTCGAGGCCGATGTGATCAGCCCGAATGCGCTTGGCGCAATCCTTACCGAGCAGAGCATTGCCGCGCTGAAGGCACCAATCGTCGCAGGCGGGGCGAACAATCAACTTGAGACGCCTGAGGATGGGCAGCGGCTGCATGCGCGCGGCATCCTTTATGCTCCGGATTATGTGATCAATGCCGGCGGCATCATCAACGTCTGCACCGAATATCTCGGGGATGGCGATGCGAGCCTGGTTCGCCAGCGCATAGAAGGCATCCCTGTGCGCCTGGAGCAGATATGGGCTGAGAGCCAGAACACCGGGCGCGACCCCGCCGCCGTCGCCGACGCTATGGCGCAAAGGCTGATCGGAAGGGCATAAGGCCCCGGTGCACGCGCTCGCCAACCCAGCCCGGTTCCTGCGGATCGCAAGGCCTGCGACCACCTGGCTACTGCTCGTCGGCTTGTTCCTGGCGATCGGTGGGGCGCTGGCGGGCCTGACGCTGACGCCGCCTGATTATCTTCAGGGCGAGACCGTACGCATCATGTACATCCATGTCCCGGCAGCCTGGCTGGGCATGGCGGGATGGATCGGCATCGCGGCGGCCTCGATCAGCCAGCTTGTCTGGCGGCACCCGTTGGCCGCGATTGCCGGGCGCGCGGTGGCGCCTGCGGGCGCGACCTTTGCTGCCATTTGCTTAGTCACCGGCTCAATCTGGGGCCGGCCGACCTGGGGTACCTGGTGGGAGTGGGATGGGCGCCTGACCTCAATGCTCGTCCTCTTCTTCCTCTACCTCGGCTACATTGCCCTCGCGTCGGCCGAGCGTGAGCGGGGAGGCGAGGGACGCATCGCGGCGATTTACGGGCTCGTCGGCGCAATCAACCTGCCGATCATCCATTATTCCGTGCAGTGGTGGCGCACGCTACATCAGGGTGAGAGCATCGGCCTGACCGGCTCGTCGATCGACAGCTCCATCCTTTGGCCGCTGCCCCTGACGATGATTGGCTTCACCTGCCTGTTCGGCGCGGCAACGCTGATGCGGATGCGTGCCGAGCTCGCGGAGACAAAGGTCGAAGCCCGGATGCGCAGGATGGGCCGCGCATGAACCCCTGGCCGTTTGTTGTTGCGGCATACGGCGTAGCAGTCTTGCTCACCGCCGCGCTGGCCTTTTGGGCCTATGCGACAATGCGCCGGGCGGAAGCCGCCGCCGAAGACCTCAAGCGGTCATGAAGCCGAAAAACCAGCGGCTCGTCCTCCTTAGCGCCGCCATCGTTGCAGTCCTTGTCGCTGTGCTGCTCGCGATGTGGGGACTGAGAGACCGCGCATCCTATTTCTACACGCCGGCGGACATTGCAGCCGGCAAGGCCCGTGGCGGCGAGGTCATGCGGCTCGGCGGAATGGTCGAGAAGGGTTCGGTCACCCACGAGCCCGACGGTGTCACGATCCGTTTCATCATGACCGACGGGAAGGCAACGACGCCGGTCCTGTTTCGCGGCATTCCGCCGGAGCTGTTCCGCGAGGGGAGCGGGGCCGTTGCAGAGGGCCGGCTGAGCAACGGCGTCTTCATCGCGGACACGATCCTCGCCAAGCATGATGAACGTTACATGCCGCCCGAGCTCGGCAATCTCTCGGCAGAGCACAAGGCGGGGAAGACGCTCGAGAAATGATCGCCGAAGCCGGCCTTGCGGCGCTCTGGCTTGCAGCAGGGCTTGCCGCTTATCAGTTCGTGCTGATGTTGTTGGCGTTGCGGAGCAACGTCGAAGTGGTCCGGCCGATGCGTGCCGTGGCGGTGGCACAAGGGGTGCTGACCCTGATCGCCTTCGCGATGCTGCTGCTGGTCTTCGCCAACAGCGACATGTCGGTGAAGCTGGTGTTCGAGAACAGCAACAGCGCCAAGCCTTTCATCTACAAGGTTGCCGGCACATGGGGGAACCACGAGGGCTCGATGCTCCTTTGGGTGACTATCCTGGCGGTCGCCGGCGCCTTTGTCGCTCTGTTCTCGCGCCGGACAAGCGAGCGGACGCTGGTGGCCGGGCTCGGCAGCCAGTCGGTACTGGCGCTGGGTTTCTATGCCTTCCTGTTGATTGCTTCGAACCCGTTTGCGCGACTTTTCCCTGCGCCGCCGGACGGGCAGGGGCTCAATCCTCTGCTCCAGGACCCCGGCTTGGCCTTCCACCCGCCGACGCTCTATCTAGGCTATGTTGGCCTATCCGTCGCGTTCAGCTTCGCCGTTGGAGCGCTCCTGACGGGTGAGGTCGACAGCCGGCTGGCGCGGGCGATGCGGCCGTGGGTTCTGGCAGCGTGGGTTCTTCTGACGCTTGGGATCACGGCGGGCAGTTACTGGGCTTACTACGAGCTCGGCTGGGGCGGCTACTGGTTCTGGGATCCAGTCGAAAATGCCTCGCTGATGCCGTGGCTGGCGGCCACGGCGCTGCTTCACTCAATCAACGTCCTGGCAGCGCGCGGGGCGCTCAAGGCCTGGACGATGATGCTGGCCGTCATCGCCTTCTCAATGTCGATGGTCGGCACCTTCCTCGTTCGCTCGGGGATTTTGACCTCGGTCCATGCCTTCGCCATCGATCCGGAGCGCGGATCGTTCCTGCTTGCCCTGCTCGCCATCTACGTCGGCGCGGCGTTCGTTCTGTTTGCGGTACGGGGTGCGACGTTGAAGGAAGGCGCGCCGTTCGAGCTGGTCAGCCGCGAGACCGGCCTCGTCATCAACAACCTGTTGCTGAGCGTCATCCTTGGGATCGTGTTCCTCGGCACGCTCTATCCACTCTTCGTCGAGTCGGTGAGCGGCGAGAAGCTGTCCGTCGGCGCGCCTTACTTCAATGCCGTTGCAGGCCCGCTAGCGCTGCTGCTGGCGGTGCTGGTCGGGATCGGTCCGCTGCTCAGCTGGCGGCGCGAGCGGCGGCCCATCTGGGGGCAGCTGAAGATACCCGCTCTTATTGCGGCAAGCGCGCTGGCGATCACCATCTTCCTCGCGCCCGCCATCGGGATTCTGCCGAGGCTCGGATTCACCGTCGCGGCTTTCCTCGCGTCTGCGGGCATTCTGCCTTTGGTCACTCGCAATCCGCTGCGTGCACCGCTCGCGACCTGGGGCATGGTGGTCGCGCATTTCGGGATTGCCGTCGCTCTGACGGGAATGGCGGCCAATGCGGCCTTCAGCAGCGAGCGTCTTGCAATCGCCAAGCCCGGCGAAATCCTGACCGTTGGTCCCTGGCAAGTGCAGCTCGAGGATGTGACGCCGACGTCTGGCAAGAACTACACCGCACTCGAAGCGGAGCTCCGCGCGGCGCGCGACGATGAGGTCGTTACCCTGCACCCGCAGACGCACTATTATTCCAACCCGCCGGCGGAGACGAACGAGTCTGCGATCCAGACCTTCTGGAATGGGCAGCTTTACACCGTGCTCGGCCGCTCCGACCCGTCGGGTGGATGGCAGCTGCGACTTTGGTGGAAGCCCTTTGTCACGCTTATCTGGGCGGGAGGCGGGCTTATCGCCTTTGGCGGCGCTCTCTCGCTGCTTGGACGAGTGTTCCGGCGGCGGCGGAGACGTGAGCCGGACTGGCGGGAGCGGTACATATGAGCCGCGGCCTTCGCCTGATCCCGATCATCCTGCTGCTTTGGCTGGTCGTCGGCCTCGCCTGGCGGCTCGTGAGACCCGCTGACACGGCAATCCCGTCGCAGATGGTGGAGCGACAAGTTCCGGCTTTCACCTTGCCCGCTGCCTTGGCTGGAAAGGCGGGCCTTGGCGCTACAGATCTCGCCACGGGCCAGCCCAGGCTCGTGAACATGTTCGCGAGCTGGTGCGTCCCTTGCACTGGAGAAGCACCCGTGCTTGCCGAGCTGAAGCGCCGAGGTGTCAGGATCGACGGCATCGCGATTCGCGACACGCCGGGAGCGCTTGCCGCATTTCTGGCAAGGAACGGCGATCCGTATGAACGGATCGGCTCGGACGCCCAAAGCGAGGTCCAGATTGCGTTCGGCTCGTCCGGCGTGCCCGAGACCTTCCTGATCGACGGCAAGGGAGTGATCCGGCGCCAGTACATCGGGCCACTGAATGCCTCGAACATTCCCGGCGTGGTCCGCGAGCTGGAGCAGTTGCGGTGAAGCGGCTGTTCCTCTTCATCGCCTTGGTGGTAGCGCAACCGGTGCTCGCCGACAGCAACCTGCCGCCAGCCTATTGGGCGAACCGTCAGCTCCCGAACCCGAAGCAGGAAGCCCAAGCACAGGCTTTGATGGACGAGCTTCGTTGCCTTGTCTGCCAAGGCCAGTCGATAGCGGACTCCGATGCCGAGCTAGCCGGTGACATGCGGGATCTCGTCCGCCGTAGGATCGCCGCGGGGGAGAAGCCCAGCGCGATCCGCGAGTGGTTGATCCAGCGCTACGGGACCTGGATCAGCTACAAGCCGACCGATGAGCCCGCAGCCTGGCCGCTGTGGCTGGCCCCGCTGGCACTTCTGCTTGCCGGCGCCTGGCTGATCTGTCGGCGCATAAAGCTGAAGCCCGGCGCATGATTG
>Ga0207677_10001282_pt1 | contig 13483 bp, 12 predicted proteins | sample KBSMisM42_FD_184311 | JGI IMG/M metagenome (GOLD analysis project Ga0207677, IMG submission 184311) | Miscanthus rhizosphere microbial communities from Kellogg Biological Station, Michigan, USA - KBS Miscanthus M4-2 (SPAdes) (version 2) | ecosystem: Host-associated > Plants > Roots >...
CTGGGGCGGTCGCCTCCAAAAAAGTAACGGAGGCGTGCGAAGGTTCCCTCAGCCTGATTGGAAACCAGGCGTAGAGTGCAAACGCACAAGGGAGCTTAACTGTGAGACCGACAGGTCGAACAGGTGCGAAAGCAGGCGTTAGTGATCCGGTGGTTCTGTATGGAAGGGCCATCGCTTATCGGATAAAAGGTACTCTGGGGATAACAGGCTGATCGCGCCTGAGAGTTCATATCGGCGGCGCGGTTTGGCACCTCGATGTCGGCCCATCGCATCCTGGGGCTGGAGCAGGTCCCAAGGGTTCGGCTGTTCGCCGATTAAAGCGGTACGCGAGCTGGGTTTAAAACGTCGTGAGACAGTTTGGTCCCTATCTGCCGTGGGCGAAGGATACTTGAGTGGAGCTAACCATAGTACGAGAGGACCTGGTTGGACGCACCTCTAGTGTTCCGGTTGTCACGCCAGTGGCATAGCCGGGTAGCTATGTGCGGAACGGATAACCGCTGAAAGCATCTAAGCGGGAAGCCGGCCACGAGACTTGGTATCCCGGGCCGCAAGGCCCCTAAAGACCCCTCGAAGACTACGAGGTTGATAGGCCAGGGGTGGAAGTGGAGTCAATCCACGGAGCTGACTGGTACTAATAGGTCGTGAGGCTTGGTCATATTTCTAAGGCAAACATTGACGCTCGGATCCAGGATTGGGTCAGTGATGTCGATTCTGTACATCTGATGATAATGCGCACCAAAACGCGCGAGGACGAAGACCCCAAATTTCCGGCGGCGACATCGAAGAGGCCACACCCGATCCCATCCCGAACTCGGAAGTTAAGCTCTTCGGAGCCGATGGTACTGCACGGGAAGCCGTGTGGGAGAGTAGGACGCTGCCGGGATTATCTTTGAAAAGCCTGAGTCGATTGACTCGGGCTTTTCGCTTTTGTGGCCTCTGGTTTGTGGCTTTTGCGTCGGTCGCGCTTGCGTGGCACGCGCGGTGGATGGACCTTTCAGGCATGGCTCGCCTCGAGACGAAATTCGCGGTCGCTTTCGCGATCGGCACCAGCGCGACCGCGGTGGGCGCGCTGAATTTCGCGCCTCTCGCGTGGCCAGCTGTGGCGTTCGGGCTCGTCGGGCTCGGCTATGCCGGGCTCGGAGCTCGCCCATTCCTGAAGGGACGGCATGGCAAGAGGCACCCCGTCGCGACGGTCGTGCTCGCGCCGTACCTCGGCATTGCGTGGCTCGTGCTCTTGGCGCTGAGGCTGCGAAGCGAACCGGCCTATCACGAGGTGAGGCCGCGTCTCTTCATCGGCCGGCGGCCGCTGCGCGCGAGCGAGCTCCCCGAGGGCGTGTCGCTCATCGTGGACCTCACGTCGGAGTTCCCGAGGCTCCACCCGAAGGGTGTAGAGTACATGTGTTTGCCGACGCTCGATGGTTCGGCTCCGAACGATCTGGAGGCGGCTCGAGCGGTGGTGGCCCAGGTGCTCGCGCACGACGGGATCGTGTACGTGCATTGCGCTGCCGGGCACGGCCGTTCCGCCGCGATCGTCGCGAGCGTACTGATCGGCGAAGGCCGAGCCACGGACGTGCGACACGCGATCGAAGTGATGCGCAAGGTGCGGCCGGGCGTGGGCCTCTCGCGCTCGCAGCGCGCGTTCGTCCGGACGCTCACGGGCGAGCCGAATCGAACCAGCGGCGCGATGCGAACGGCTTGATGCTCGTTCCGCCTTCGTGGATGTCGACGCCGACGTTCATGACGGACGAGATGACGAGGACGGCGCCGTGCTTTTTTTTGTGACGCTTTTCGAAGCGGCCGAGGACCTCGAGCTTGTCGCCTACGGCGTGGGCGCGCTCGAGCTCGAAGACGTGTGGCTGCAAACGGACCTGGGCGTCGAACGCGAAGCTCTGGTGGCCGAAGAGCGTCTCCACGATGTGCGGCGCGCCGAGGATTTCGAGTGGGACGCGGGCGTCGCGCGAGTTGCCGGAGACGGTGAACGTGGTGACGCCGTGATCGAAGTGCATCGGTGAGAGGACGGCGCTCGTCCACCAGCCGCGCTCGCGGCCGGCGTCGACGTTGGCGAGCTCGAATTTCACGCGGCCGGTGTGCGGCGAGAAATCGGCGTGGCCGCGGAACGTCGCGCTTCCATGGGGGAGCAGCTGCGAAGAGACGTAGCCATTGAGCGACGCGAGATCCGGAATCGTCGACGTGGGGACGTCGATCGAGACGCCCCAATGGGTCGGCGGCTTCGTGACGTCGAGATCGTGCGAGGTGTACGCGAGGCCGACGGCGTCGGACTTGGCGACGATCGCGCCGTCGCGGCGCAGCGTGTACTCGTACGTCTGCATCGAGCCGCGGAAGGCGTCGCCGGAGGCGCGCACGAAGACGAGTGAAGCGCCGGCGGACATCGCGTCGCGCTTCGAGGACGCGCGCCACGCCGATGAACGGAGCTCGGCGCGGCTCTCTCGCGCGATGACGCCGTGGTCGAGCTCGCCGTCGAGATCGAGGACGCCTTCGCCGCCGCCGAGCGTGACGTGCGACGACTGGACCAAATACGACAGCGCCTTCATGTCGCCGACTCGCGTGCGCATGCTCGCGCGCGCGTCGATCTTTCGGAGCTTCGTGATGCCGTGGAACGCCTTCGGATCGAGATCGTCGATCGACACCATGAAGACGCCGTGCGCGCGCGACGCGAGCTCGTCTTCGCCGACGAGGACGCGCATGTCGCCCGCGACGTACTCCGTCGGGCGCATCGAGACGCGGTGCGGGTGGATGCCGAAGCCGCCTTCGGCGTGACCGCGCTCGTCCATGAAATGCACGTCGTCGACCCAGACCTCGCGCACCTCGTCGGCGATGACGTCGTCGAGCTGCACCGACCAGGACTTGTGACCCGGCTTGGGCGGCTTCTTGGGGCCCGCGAGCGGAGGATCGCCGTAGCCCGGTATTTCCGGCATTTTCACGACGAAATCGCGACGCACCTTCGCCGGCTCCAATCGCGAACGGATGCGCACGGAGACGCCGCGCGCGACGCCGTGCTTCATGTGGACCTCTTTGTGGAAGAAGCCCGTGGGCGCGAACGAGACCGTGGCGTGATCGAGCGTGATGTACCACTGGATGTGATCATCCTGGCCGCGGAGCGCGAATCCGTTCGCGTGCAGACGGAATGGGACGATCGTGTACGCGCTCTTCCACGTGAAGTGGACGCGGTCCGGCTTGGCGTGATTGAGGACGAGCTCGAGCGCGTGCGTGGAAAGCGCGACGTTCGCGATCACCACGTAGGTGATCCAAACGCTCAGCAAAGGGGAGACGATTCGTACAAAAAGCGCGAGGGCTCGCGTCATCGACGAATTGGTAAAGCGAGTGGCGTGCCGGACGGCTCGGGCGTTAACATCCCCGCAGTGCTTCGTTTCGAGTGGACGACTTGGCGTAAAAGGGCGGCGATCGGGGCAGCATCGAGCCTCGCGGTGCTTCTGCTGGCGGCCTTCTCTTTTGGGCCTTTCGTACGCTCGCGCGTCGAAAAAGAGGCCGCGCGCCGTGGCGTCACGGTGAGCGTCGGCAAGGTGCGACCGGGCTGGTTCGCGGTCGAGCTCGGAGACGTGACGGTCGAGCCCGAGGGCACCAAAGGCGTTCACGCGAAGTTTTCCGCCGTGACGATCGACGTCGGCGTGACCGGCGCAGTACGCGGCATCCGCGCGAGCGACGCCAAGCTCGAGCTCGAAGGCGACGCGCTCGCAGAGATGGCGGCGTGGCGCGAGCGACACCCGTCGAAGTCCGAAGGCGAAGGCGGCAGCAAGACGCCCGTCACGCTCGAGCGCGCGGCCGTCGTCTGGACGAAGGCCTTCGCTGACGAGGATGCAAGCGTGGACGCGTCCGGTATCTCACTGACGCGTGACGACAAGGGGACCCACGTCGCGTGCGAGAGCGTGACGGTCACGCGCAAACGCGCGAGCGTGGTTCTCGGCGCGTCGACGGGCGAAATCGAAGCGGGAAAACTGAAGGACGCGCACATCACCGACGCGCGCGTCGCCCTCGAGCTCGACGAAGCGAGCGCCGCTGTCTCCACGGATCAGAAGATTGCGCCGGAGCCGCCGCCGCCGCTTCAAAACGGCCACAAAAAAGGCTGGAAGAGCGCTCCGGAGCCGTTCCATCCGTTCATCGACATGCCGAATCTCCACGTGCTTCGCGCGATGATCCAGAACGCCGGCCAGCGCCTCGCGGAGCGCGCGCCCGACGGTCTACACATCGGGCTCGACGCGCTCGGCGTCGACTTGAAGCGCGGGAAAGAGAAGCTGGAGCTCGGGCCCGGCAAGCTCGTCGTCGAACGGCACGGAAGCGAGCTCGCGATCGATTTCTCCGCGGGCACGGGACAGACGCCGCTCATGCTGCACGCGTCGATGCCGCTCGAAGCGGGCGACACGACGGTCTCGCTCGGCAGCGGCGCCGTGACGCTCTCCATGCTCGGCGTGCGCGACGGCGCCTTTGGTTTCGTAGACCCGGCGCGCGCGACCATCACCGGAAAAGCGCAAGTCACGCTCGACGACGCGGCCAAGTCGCTGACGTTCGACGCGAACATCTCCGCGAGCGGCGTCTCGATCAAGAACGCGAAGCTCGCCGACGACACCGTTCGCGGGCTCGACGTACGCGTCTCGGCGCGCGGCGTCCTCGACGACGCGGGCGCGGTGCGCCTCGACGACGCCGAGGCCCAGCTCGGCGCGCTGCACTTGCGAACGCACGGCGGCATCGAGCAGACGAGCGATCACCTCTCGGCGAGCTTGTCCCTCGAGCTCCCCGTCGCGGGTTGCCAGTCGCTCCTCGAGAGCTTCCCCGCGGCGCTCTTCCCGCACGTCGCGCAGGCGCGATTTCGCGGGACGTTCGGCGCGAAGGGATATCTGTCGTTCGACACGCGCAAGATCGACGACCTCGTCCTCAAGTACGACATCGACGATCTCTGTCGCGTGACGCAGGCGCCCGAAGAGCTGAAGAAGGATCACTTCGACGGCTCGTTCACGTACGCGATCATCGACAAGGACGGAAAACCGGCCGATCGCGACACGGGTCCCGGCTCGGACGAGTGGGCGCCGCTCGACACGATCAGCCCGCTCATGCAGGTCGCCGTGCTCACGACCGAGGACGGCGCGTTCTTCCACCACCACGGCTTCAACGAGTGGGCGATCAAGGCGTCCCTCGTCGCCAACATCAAGGCCGGCCGCTTCGTCCGCGGCGCGAGCACGATCACGATGCAGCTCGCGAAGAACCTCTTCTTGTCGCGCGAAAAGACGCTATCGCGGAAGCTCGAAGAGCTGATCTTGGCGGATTATCTCGAGCGCACTTTCAAGAAGGACGAGATGATGGAGATCTATTTGAACATCATCGAGTTCGGGCCGGACATCTACGGCGTCAAGAACGCGGCCGCGCACTATTTCGGCCGTCGACCCGCGGAATTGAACCTCGCCGAGTGCCTGTTCCTCTCGTCGCTCCTGCCGAAGCCGCGCGAGTATCACAAGCTCTACGAGAAAGGCGAGCTGCCTCAATCGTGGATGGTCAACATCCGTCAATTGATGGAAATCGCGCGAAAGAACGGCCGTATCTCGGACAAGGAGCTCGAGGACGCGAAGACGGAGACGATCGTCTTCCACAAAGAGGATGCGCCGCCGCCCGTTCCACGCGCGCCGGTGACGGGCTCGCACTTCACGGGCGACGACGCGTGGGAGGCAAACTAGTGGATCACGAACGAGGAGGCGGTCGTCGCGTCCACGGTCTTGCCCGTCATGTCGACGCCGTTGGCCTTCAAGTCGAAGGCGAGGATCGCGGCGTACTGTTCGTCGGTGAGTGAGCCGGCCTTCTTCGGGGGCATGTTCGCCTTCACGAAATCGAAGACGTCTTTGCCCGTCTTGAACTTCGTCAGCGCGTCCTTGCCGACGAGCTTGGGCGCGCCGCCGCCTTCGCCGCTGTCGCCGTGGCACTTGGCGCAGTTGGCCGCGTAGAGCTGCTGGCCCCAGGCGACCTGATCGGCCGGGTGCGGTTCGTTCGTCGGCGGAGTCGTGGTGGTGGCTCCACCGCAGGCGACGGCGACGAGCGCCGCGCCTAGTGTGCTGATGATCTTTTGCATGGCTCTAACCTATGTTCCGTATTTCAGAATGCGTTCCATGACGGCGGCTGCGATGCGATTGCAGCGCGGCGCCAGGAATTCGTAAGCGGCAGGCGACTTCGCGAGCGCGCTGTCGGCGATGGCTTCTCGAAGTTGGTTGCGTGCGCGGAAGAGGCGCGTCTTGACCGTGTCTTCCGGGACGTCGAGCACGGCCGCGGTGTCGGCCACGCTCATGTCCTCGATCGTGCGAAGGATGAGCACCTCGCGAAAATTGTCGGGCAGCGCATCGATGGCGCGCTCGAGCATCTTGACGAGCTCGCGACCACCCGCCTCTTGCTCGGGTGTGATGACGACCACGGGTTCCTCCACTTCGGTTTGACGCTGATTCCGGCGCCGGCGGGCGAGCGCCTCGTGCACGGCGATGCGCGTGAGCCAAGTCGAAAAGCGCGCCTCGGCACGGAACTGCGAGAGGTGCGCGAACGCTTGGACGTAAGCTTCCTGCATCACGTCCTCGCACTCGTTCTCACTGCGGAGGATGGCTCGCGCGGCGCGGTAGAGGCGCGTGTTGTGACGGCGAACGAGGACTTCGTAGAGCTCGCGCTCGCCCGAAAGCACCCGTTGGACGATGCTTTCGTCCGAACCGAGCTCGGGGCGCTTGGGGTCGGCAGTGGTCATCGCCATCGTGTTACCGCAATCGAGACGGGCCCGCGTGTGGCGTTCCCGACAAAACTTCAACGAGCGTGGAAACGCCTCCGAAAACGACGTTTTTCGACCAAGCGCCTGCGGGCTCTGGCGTTCGAATGGATATGGCAGGAGTCAGCGTCGAAGGTGGTCGTGGAAGGCGTAGAGCGGTCGATTCGGAGATCAACATGGTCCCGATGATCGACCTGCTCATGGTGACGGTGTCGTTCTTGTTGCTCACGGCCGTGTGGACACACATGGGCCGCCTCGAAGGCACGACGAAGGTCCCGAGCGCGCCCGATCCTTCGCCGCAAATCGAGCACGCGCGCATGCACGTCGAGGTCCCGAGCGGGCCGAACGCGTTCGTGATCACGGTGCGTCGCGGCACCGAGATCGTCGAGACGGCGAGCGTGCCGCGCGAGACGCCGAGCGCGCTGGGCGCCAAGCTCGACGAGATGCGGCGCGCACATCCGGGCGATCTCGCCGGCGACGAGTCGCGCACGGTCGTGCTGCATACCGACAACGAGCTCCGCTATCGCGACATGGTCGCGGTGATGGACGGGATCTCCGCGCCGAAAGATCCACGCGGCAATCACGGCGAGCCCGAGTTCCACGTGAACCTCGCGACGAAGTAGCCGTCTACTTTTTTCCCTGCGCACGAAGCGCTTCGAAGAAACTACGAAGGAGCGCCGCGCACTCTTCGGCGCGCACGCCGGCTTCCACTTCGAAGCGGTGATTCAAGCGCTCGTCGCGACCGATCGAGAAGAGCGTGTGCACGGCGCCGCCTTTCGGATCCGTGCAACCGTAGACGACGCGATCGACGCGCGCATGAACGAGCGCGCCCGCGCACATCGCGCAAGGCTCGAGGGTCACGTACGCCGTCGCGCCGTTGAGACGTTGATCATCGATCGATCGCGCAGCGGAGCGGATCGCGATCATCTCGGCGTGCGCGGTCGGATCTTTCTCGGACTCGCGGAGGTTGTGCGCGCGCGCGAGGATCTTTTCGTCCATCACGATGACGCAGCCGACGGGCACCTCGCCCATCGCAGCGGCCTTCTTCGCCTCCGCGATGGCGTGCTCCATCCACGCTGCATCGCCCGTAGGAGACATCCCTAGCGCGCCCGGGAAGATTCGAACTTCCGACCCTTGGTTCCGTAGACCAATGCTCTATCCAGCTGAGCTACGGGCGCGTTTCCTCTGCACCTCTGACGGCGCGAAGGGCCGCAAACTTACCCGGCCAAGCAGTTGTGTCAACGCATTCCCCGATGGCTTCGACCGGGACAGGGCGCCTACGCAAAAAGTTCAACGCGCTGGCTCAAGCATGACTCCTTGGTCCTACCCAAAATGGCAAACCAGGGCATGTGGACAACGTAATGTGTTGAAAATATTGAATTTTGGGGTATGGCACGTGTCCTGCTCAAGGGCAGGGTGCGCCGGGGCTGCGGCGCCTCCTGTCGGAACTCCCTTCGCGGCAGGTCAGCTTTCTTCCTTGTCGTGCCTTATCTCGCTTCTTCTTTCTTCTAGAGAACCTTCTTCCTTTCGATTTCTTTCCTGATTGATGGAGACTTTCTCGTAGCGCGTGGCCGAGCGGCGGTCCGCGCTACGTTGCTTTTGTGGCTATGCTTCTCGTGTGCCGAGCACGCGGTTAACGGTTCTCCTCGCTTCGATGTTCGTGGCTACGACGTCGGTTGCGGGCTCGGGACCCGGTGAAATCCATACGCTTCCGGCGCCCACGCAGCTCCAAATGGGCAGGCGCCCGCCCTGGCTAGGCGTCGAGATGACGACCGGCGGCAACGGGACGGTCGTCCCTGTTCGCCACGTCGTGCGTGGGTCACCTGCGGACAAAGCGGGAATTAAGGACGGTGACGAGATCGTCCGCGTCGAGACGAATACGGTGTCCTCGCCGAACGAAGTGACGCGCGCAGTCGCAGCGCACGCCGCGGGCGACAAGGTCGACGTCACGATTCAGCGCGGAGGGACCTCGCACACTGTGAGCGTGATTCTGTCGCCGCGGCCTGCGGCGGACGACATCTTGCGGATGGAATACGTAGGGACGTTCGCGCCGCAGCTCCAGTCGCTCGCGGCGGCGTCGGGAACGGTCCCGGCGTCGATGAACGCGCTCCGCGGAAAGGTCGCGGTGATCGAGTTCTGGGCGACGTGGTGCGGACCGTGCCGCGCGACGATGCCCGTGCTCGATGGGTGGCAGGCGCGCTACGGCGCACAGGGTCTCTCGGTCATCGGCATCACGACCGAGCCCGTGACGATGGCGGCATCGTTCGCGACGCAAGTCGGCGTGCATTACGCGATCGCGTCCGACTCGACGAACGCGACCTCGACGGCGTATGGCGTGCGAAACATTCCGACGCTCTTCGTCGTCGACAAGCGCGGCGTCGTTCGTGAGGTCTCGATCGGTTACGACCCCGGGACGCACGTCGCGATCGAAAACCTCGTGAAGCAGCTCCTCGCAGAGCCCGCTCCCACGACAACAAACCCCTGAAATGGCAGACGCACACGCGATGGTGCGCGTGATCGACGAGCTTCTCTGGCGCATGCGGCGCGAGGGGCTCGCGGTTCCGCCTTCTTCTGCGATCGACGCGATCGCAGCCATACGCGCCGTCGGGCTCGAAGATCGAGAAGTGTTTCGCGCGACGCTCGCGTGTGTGCTCGTCAAAGCCGCACGAGAGAGGCGGCCGTTCGATCGAGCGTTCGACGCGTTCTTCTCGGGCGCGCGTCGTGGAACGCTCGCGGAGCGGCTCGCGGCGGCCGGATTCTCCGCGCAGGAGATCGCCGTGCTCGAAGAGACGCTGCGCGATTTGGCGGGCGCCGAGGACCTGGGGTTGTTCCTCGAAGGAGGAAGCGATCTCGATCGCGTGCTCGCGCTCGCCGGAATGCAGCGTGTGCTCTCGAATCTCGCGGGGCCTCTGCAGCGAGGCTTCTATGCGCATCGCGCGCTCGAACGTGCGGGAGCATCGTCGGCGCGCAAATCGCTCGGCGTGCTTCGAACGGCGCTGCGAGACGCGCTCGGTGAACGAGGTGAAGCGCTCGCGGACGCGCTCGCGCGCGAGCTCGATGCTTCCGAGGACGTGGTGCGCGATCGCGTCACGGCGCGCGCGGAGCGTGAAGAGCTCCCGCGTCGAGGCCCGATCGCGGAGCGGGCGATCGCGTCGCTCGATCATCGCGAGCTCGCCGAGGTGCGGCGCGCGGTGCGGACTTTTTCGGCGCGTCTTCGTGGCGCGGCGCGCGTTCGAAAAAAGCGGGCACGTCGCGGGCGCATCGATCCGCACAAGACGGTGCGCCGAGCGCTCCACACGTTCGGCGTGCCGATCTCACCGGCGCACCTGCGAAGGCGCCGAGACAAGCCGCGCATCGTGCTTTTGTGCGACGTGAGCGATTCGGTGCGCGACGTGGCGGGGCTGCTGCTCGAATTTGTGTATTCTGCACACGATCTCTTCGAGTCCACGCGGAGCTTCGTGTTCGTCGGCGATGTCGGCGAGGCGACTGCGCTCTTTCGTCGCGAGACGGCGGAGGTCGCGATCGCGTCTGCGCACGGCGGAGCGGTCGTGCCCGTCACGGGGAACTCGAATTACGGTCGCGCGTTGCGGACGTTCACGGACAAATATCGAGACGCGGTCGATCGGCGCACCACGCTCGTGATCCTCGGCGACGGGCGCACGAACTACCAGGACGACGGCGCCGCTGCGCTCGAGCAGCTTCGAACGCGGGCGAAGCGCGTCTTGTGGATTTGCCCCGACGCGCGCGAGCGATGGTCCGAGGGCGACAGCGCGATGAACCGTTACGCGTCGATCGTGAACGTCCTCGAAGTGCGCACGGCGCGCGATCTCGAGCTCGCCGCGCGGAAGCTCACGACGCGTTAGGCGCGCGCTTCTTCTTCAGCATCTGCCCGCGAAGGCGCGAGAGCGACTCGGGCGCGATGCCTAGATACGACGCGAGGAGATGGCGCGGGATGCGCGAGAAGGCGTCGCCGAGCTCGCGGCGCGCAGCTTCGAACCGACCGGCGGCGTCGAGGAGGAGGAAGTCGAGCTCGCGTCTCTCCTTGCGCAAGTAGAGCATCTCCGCGACGCGACGGCCGAAGCGCTCCCACTCGATGTGCCGAGCGAACATCTCGCGCGAGCGCGCGAAGGGCCACACCGTGAGCACGCTTCGCTCGACGGCGGAGACGGCGACCTCGGCGGGGACATTTCGGAGGGCGCTGCCGAACGAGCCGGCGAACGTGTTCGGCAGAGCGAAGTCTTTCGTCACGTCGAGGCCCTGAGGCGTCACGACGTGGTAGCGAAGGATGCCCTCGTGGACGAACGCGAAGCGGTGCTGCTTTTCGCCGATCGCCGCGAGAAAATCGCCTTTTTCCAGGGTGACCGGACGACCTTCGGCGATGAAGGCGCGGAGCTGCTCTTTCGGCGGGCTCGCGAGAGCCAGGACGATCCGCTCGATCGGTGACACGAATGTAACCTGCATCAAGGCGGAGTCGCTGGGTAGAGGCGATATTCGGAGGCGTGAATCCGCTCATCCCGTTCCTCGTCGCGGCCGTCCTCGTGACGATCTCCGCCGTCTTCGATCGCGTCCATGTAGTGCCCGCCGCCGTCGTGGCGTGGCTCGCGGTCTTGCTGTTCGACGAGTCGCCGCCGGCGAGCGCGCTCTTGGTGATCGTCGTCATGATCGTGGCCGTCGTGACGGCCGTGCGCGCGATTCGCGGGCGTAAAGGCAAGGTGCTCGTTGCGACGAGCGCCGGTGCTGCGGTGATGTTCGTTGCTGGCTTCGTCGTTGCGGCGGTGCCTCCGGTTTCGAACGACTCGCTGCAGCCTCGAGCGTCCGCGGCTCAGGGCGTTTACGTGCATACGGGAGGGTCACGCCTCGCCATCACACGGTGGATGCACGCGATGGTCGAGATCCAGAGCGAAGACGATCGCATCTTGACGGACCCTTGGTGGTCGTCGCGCAGGCACTACGATCCGGGCGAGTCGCTCGGCGTCGAAGCGACCTCGTTGCGCGGGGTGACGCTCATGACCTCGGGACAAGATCACTACGATCACAGCGATTTCGAAGCGCTGAAGGACGCGCCGCGAAGCACGCCGATCCTCGTACCGGATGGGACGACGCAGGCGTCGCGAGCGACCGCCGCGGGATTTTCGAGCGTCACGCCGATGCATCCGTGGGAGACGATGGAGCGCGGGCACGTGCGTGTCACCGCGATTCCGGCGCGTGAGGGCGTGAAGAGCACGGACTTCGACTACGAGACGGCGTGGCTCTACGAAATCGCGGGCCGACGTGTGCTCTTCGTCGGGCATCGCCTCGCACCCGAAGTGGCGGCGGAGATCGTGAAACGCTCCGGTCCGGTCGATGTCGCGCTGCTCGCGATCAACGATTTGCGCGTTCGCCCTCAGCTCGGAAAGCAGCTCAGCATGTCACCGAAGGATGCCGCCGAGATCGTGCGCGCCACCGAAGCGCGCGTCGCGATCCCGATCCATTACCGCTACCACGGCAGCTGGATTCAAGAGGCGCTGCTCCTCTCGCACAAAGGGACGCCGGAAGAATTCGCGGACGAGGTTCGCAAAGTGAGCCCGCGGACGATCGTCGAGATCCTCGCGCCGGGACAACCGCTCGTGCTGGATTAAGGCGCGTCGGTGGGGACGCCGGTGATCTTGAGGCGGCCACGCAAGCGGTTCGAGACCCACAGGTTGTTCTTCGCGTCGACGATGACGGCGCCGACGCCGTCGATCGATTCGACGAGGGCCATGCCGTCCTTCGGGCCCATGATGAAGACGGCGTCGTCGATCTCGTCGGCGAGGAGCGCGGTGGGCGCCCAGATCGTCACGCTGCGCGAAGCCGTCGCGGGGAAGCCCGTCTTCGGATCGATGATGTGGTGGTAGCGCTTGCCGTCGATGACGTACGAGCGCTCGTAGTCGCCCGCCGTCGAGAAGGAGTGATCGCTCACGCCCAGCAGCGCGAAGAACTGAGTCGTGCCGCCGCGCGGATCGCGGATGCCGGCCTGCCACTCGTCGCCGTTCGGTTTGTGGCCGCGCGTGAAGAGATCACCGCCTTTGTGGATGAGTTGAATGCGATCGGCAGCGGTTTCAATTTTGACAAGGATTTCATCCTGAAAAACTGCCTCGTTCTTGGCGATTTTAATGAGATCGCTTTCAAGGTGGACAACTTCAACAAGTCGAACATGCTGAAGATTGAGAAAGAATGGGATGACATCACCGCCGCCCTCCGGCACGCGGTCACGTTGATTTCTTCTTTCGGCTACGACCGGGAACGGCTGACTTCAAACAACGCCGTCATCCCGATCGCCTACTATCTGCTCAAAAAGGGCATCCCGAACAACTACGTTGAATCCAGCAAGTATCGGGAAGACCGGGAGGTGGTTCGTTTGTGGCTCATCCTTTCCTTGGTGAAACGTGCGTTCGGCGGTGTTCCAGACACCGTGCTGCGGCCGATCCGGGAAATCTTGCGCAAGCAAAATGACGCGTTCCCATTGGACGAAATCAAAGATAAATTCAAAGGCACGACCAAGTCGCTTCAGGTGACTGAAGACGACATCGAGAATCTTCTGATGTCCCGGTATGGTCAGGGTTACACTTTCTCTACGCTTTCGCTGCTATATCCCACGCTGGACTATCGGAACAAATTCCACGTTGACCATATCCACGCCCGCGGTCTCGTCACCCGTTCCAAACTGATCAAACGGGGCATCCCTGAAGCTAACATAGAATT